>Ga0114972_10003264_pt1 | contig 12183 bp, 10 predicted proteins | sample M_140807_EF_Meta_FD_87354 | JGI IMG/M metagenome (GOLD analysis project Ga0114972, IMG submission 87354) | Freshwater microbial communities from Lake Montjoie, Canada to study carbon cycling - M_140807_EF_MetaG | ecosystem: Environmental > Aquatic > Freshwater > Lake | place: Lake Montjoie... | reverse complement strand
GTGACTGAGAGGCCGCGCGATTCTAAGATTGCGGCAAGCGAGGCAGAAGCGATTCCCTTCCCGAGGGAAGACACCACACCACCAGTGACGAAGACGAATTTGGTCATGTCCAGGACGAGATGCTAAGCACCCGGGAGATGGAAAACGAGATTATAAAGGTCTCACGATCTGATACATTGCCAATCATGAATGATTTGCACGGAAAACGCATAGTTTTAGGACTGACGGGCGGCATTGCCTGCTACAAGGCAGCCGAGTTGTGTCGCGCCTTGGTGAAAGCAGGTGCCAAGGTGCAGGTGGTCATGACCGAATCAGCGGCCCAGTTCATCACCCCGGTCACCATGCAAGCCTTGTCTGGCCAGCCTGTCTTTACCTCCCAGTGGGATGCCCGGGAGGCCAACAACATGGCCCATATCAATTTAAGCCGCGAAGCTGATGCCATTCTGATTGCGCCTGCCAGTGCCGATTTTCTGGCCAAACTCATCCATGGCAAAGCCGATGAATTATTGAGCCTGATGTGCTTGGCGCGTCCCCTTCAAACCGTTCCCCTGATTCTGGCGCCTGCCATGAACCGAGAAATGTGGGCGCATCCCGCTACCCAGCGCAATGTGGCCCAACTCAAGTCCGATGGCGCGCATGTGTTGGATGTTGGACAAGGCGATCAAGCTTGCGGTGAAACAGGCGATGGCCGCATGCTGGAGGCTGAAGAAATTTTGGATGAATTGTTTTCTTTTTGGACCCCCAAATTACTGCTTGGCCAGCATGTTCTCATCACAGCTGGCCCCACCTACGAAGCCATCGACCCAGTGCGTGGTATTACCAATTTGTCCAGCGGCAAAATGGGGTTTGCCATTGCCAAGGCCGCACACCATGCCGGCGCTAGCGTTTCCCTCATTGCGGGTCCCGTCAGCTTGGGCACGCCCAGGGGCGTTGCGCGCGTCGATGTGTTGTCGGCCATGCAAATGCGTGACGCCGTGCAGCACGCGGTGCCATCGGCAACGGTTTTCATTTCTGCCGCCGCCGTGGCCGACTGGCGACCCGATCATGCCGCTGATCAAAAAATCAAAAAAGATGGCTCAGGCGACACCCCTGAATTGAGTTTCATCGAGAACCCCGACATCTTGGCCGCTGTGGCCAAATCGGCACGTGCAAAAAGTGGCGATTTGTTTTGCGTGGGCTTTGCCGCAGAAAGCCATGATTTGCTAGCCCAAGCCACAGCCAAAAGAGTTCGCAAAGACGTCCCCTTGCTGGTTGGCAACATTGGCCCCTCAGCATTTGGCCAAGATGACAATGCCTTGTTGCTGGTGGATGCACAGGGTGCCAAAGAGTTTCCTCGAGACACCAAGACCCACTTGGCGCAAGACTTGGTGAAAGAAATTGCGGGCCGAATTCGCCCATTCAATGTGGATCAAAAATGATGAATGTCTACGTGAAAATTTTGGATGCCCGCATGGCCGATCACTTGCCAGCTTATGCCACACCGGGCAGCGCAGGCCTCGACTTGCGTGCTTGCCTAGATGAGCCCATCACGTTGCAACCCAATGCCTGGCAGCTCATTGCCACGGGGCTGTCGGTTTATCTGAAAGACCCTGGCCATGCCGCCATGATCTTGCCACGTTCTGGTTTGGGCCACAAACACGGCATTGTGCTGGGCAATTTGGTGGGGCTGATTGACAGCGATTACCAAGGTCCCTTGATGGTGAGTTGTTGGAACCGAAGCCAAGAAGCGTTTACCATCCAGCCCATGGAGCGCATTGCCCAAATGGTGATCGTGCCCGTGGTGCAAGCACACTTCAATGTGGTCACAGCCTTTGACGCTCCCAGCCAGCGTGGTGAAGGCGGTTACGGCTCCACCGGCAAGGCTTGAAAACGGAGCGCAGTCGTTTGAGTTGAACCTCGCTGCTCAGTGAAGCAAGCCGCCCTCTGAGCCGGGGGAGTCGCCTATCTCAATCTTGAAAAACCCGGTGCCGCAGGTGCCAGCCTCTTGCTCTTGATCAGTGGCCAAGCGAACATGTTTAACATGGAGGCTGATGCGCAAAGCAATGCCAGACAAAGGATGATTGCCATCCAGCACCACATGCTCAGGATAAATCTCGGTGATGGTGTACAGCACATTGCGAGGGGCATCGGGATTGCAACCTGCTGGCATGGCGGTGCCCTCAATGGTGAGGCCTTCCTGAATGTCTTTGGGAAAGAGCGCTCGGGGTTCTAAGAACAACAAGTTTTCATCAAAATCACCAAAGGCGTCTTCAGGTTCGAGATGCAGATCCACCTTGGCGCCCACGCTGTGGCCTTGAAGGGCCTCTTCAATTTTGGGCAACAAGTCTTGCCCGCCCACATAGAAAGCCACGGGCTCATCGAGCTCGTCCAAGACGTCGCCCAAAGTATCTTTGAGCGTCCAGGTCAGTTCGACCACACATTGAGAAGTAATATCCATCTGAGAATTGTCGCAGTTTTAAAAACGATTTGGACGCCACCACGATGCAAAAAAACACAGCCTTTACTTTGTTGGGCGGCATGACGCCAGCGCAATTTATGAAACGACATTGGCAAAAGAAACCCTTGCTGATTCGGCAAGCCGTGGCCAACATGACGCCATTGATTGAGCGTTCTGTCCTGTTAGAGATGGTGGCGCAAGAAGAGGTGGAGTCGCGTTTAATTGTTCGCAAGGGCGGCAAATGGACACTTCAAAAGGGCCCCATGGCCCGGAAAAGCCTGCCAACTTTCAAAACCCCAGACTGGACCGTCTTAATTCAAGGCGTCGATTTGCACCACGACGGCGTGCATCAGTTGTTGCAACAGTTTCGATTTGTACCCGACGCCCGACTCGACGACCTCATGATCAGCTTTGCCACCGATGGCGGGGGCGTCGGGCCGCACTTTGACAGCTACGACGTGTTTCTGTTGCAGGCACACGGCCAAAGAAGGTGGCAAATAGGGCGTCAAGCGCAATCTGAATTGCAAGAGGGCGTGCCTCTCAAAATATTGAAAGCGTTTAAGCCTGAAGCTGAATACATTTTGAATCCTGGCGACATGCTTTACTTGCCGCCAGGCTATGCCCACGATGGCGTCGCCATAGGAGAGTGCATGACCTATTCCGTGGGCTTCAAAGCCCCTCAGCAAACGCAGTTGGCTGCCGATTTGCTGATGGGCGTGGCCGAAGAATTGTTTGATCAAAATGGTTCTTTCAACGAAACCATTTACAAAGATCCCGCCCAAGCTGCTGTCCAACAAGATGCCAGCATTCCCCTGGGCCTACAGCAATTTGCGGTGCATGCAGTGGCCAAGGCGGTCAGTCATCCAGCGCTTTTGCATTGCCTTTTGGGGGAGTCGTTGACCGAGCCCAAGCCCCATGTTTGGTTTGATGCGCCAGAGCCAGACGCTGTATTGAAATTATCCTGGCCCACCGACATTGTTCTGGATAGAAGAACAAAAATGTTGTTTGACGATCGCCATGTGTTCATCAATGGCGAAAGCTTCAGGGCCAGTGGCACGGATGCCAAAGTGCTGCGCAAACTGGCCAATGAAAAGGCCCTCTCAGCCGCTTGGGCCAGCAAGCTCAGCGGCGACGCCACAGAACTGATGCATGCATGGTGGGACGAGGGCTGGTGGCACGTCAAAGCACTTCCAAACGAGTCGCAGACATCCTCGGCGCTGTCTGGGCGTGTCAAACAATGAAGCTATAATCCGACGCTGGACAGTAGGAGCTCGAGTGCTTGCTGTTCTGTCAAAAGCGTTAAATCAACACTGATGACAATTTCCCGGAAATTGTTTCTTCTCTAACTTTAAGGAAAATAATCATGACTAAGTCCCTCGTTTTGGCCGCTGTGATCGCTGCTGCTGCTTTGGCCGCTTGCGGTAAAAAAGAAGAAGCTGCTGCTCCTGCTCCCGCTCCTGCTGCTGCCGCTCCTGCTGCCGACGCTAAGCCTGCTGCTGCACCTGCTGCTGATGCCAAGCCTGCTGACGCTGCTGCTGCTCCTGCTGCTGCTCCTGCTGCTGCTGCTCCCGCAGAAGCTCCTAAGAAGTAATTCTGAGTCGCATGAAAAAACCCCGCTTTGCGGGGTTTTTTTTCGTCTGCAGTTGGTGCCTGTTTGGGCTTGGGTTATTTAATTTCTTCAGCCAACAGCTTGATGATTTTTTCTGCATTGACCGAAGTCTCTGGCATGCCATCTGCGTCTTGAACTTGCACATTGGACACATCACCCTTGCTGGTGACCGTGATGCGGTATTTGGCCAAAGTAGGGGTGGCTTTTTCGCTGCTGAAAATCTTGGCAAAGAAACCGGGCTCTTTGTCTGACGAGCCCATGGGCGCATAGCGCACAAAGAACACACCCTGAGTGCGGTCGCGGTCTTCGACCGTAAAGCCTGTGCGGTCAATGGCCACACCCACGCGTCGCCAAGCGCGGTCAAAGTTGTCACTGATTTCAATGGCTTGCAAATTATTGAGTTTGATCAGTTTGACGCCCGTTGCTGTGAGTCCAACTTCTGGGGCTTTGACGCCTGTTTGCTGATTAGCATTGGCGGTTGAGCCCGCAGTGGTTTGACCACCCAAGCGCAGCATCAAGCGGCGCAAAAATTCAATTTCCAACTCGGGTTCAGAAGCCCTTGCAGTCCAAGCGGTGTTGCTGTTAAGAGGACCGGTGTAAACCTCGGTCATGCCGCGGTGTGTGATGGTGATTTCCACGCCTTTGCTGCTGCGTTCTACACGGGTACGGAATTTGTCGCGCTCTCCTGTGCCGTACAAGCTGTCGAGGACTTTTCCGATAGATTTGCGAATAAAGTCTTGTGGAATTTTGCCGCGATTTTCGGCCCAATCGGTTTCCATGATGCCTATATCAGGCTGGTCAAGGTTGAGTTCAAAACCGTTGTCTTTCCAAAACTCTTTCAAGGGCTCCCAAACTTGCGCAGCGCTGAGGTTGATGATGAGGACGCGCTGATTGCCAACGCGTTCAATGCGTGCATCGCCCGCTTGATTGGGTGCAATGCCGCTGTCTGTGGACGCACTGGTGGGTGTCGAACTGGCGTTGGCGATGGCCAACGCGCTGGTGGCGCCATTGATTTGATAACGGCCATCACGCCTAATTTGGGTGAGGTCGGGCGGTACTTCCAAGGTCGGCAACTGTTTGCTGGCGCTTTTGTAATTGATCTTGTCTTCCTCCATGGATGAGCAGCCTGACATCAGGCAAATCAAAGTGGTGGCACAAGCCAAAGAAGTTAGTTGACGAAGAGCAAATCGATTCACGGGGGATATCCTGAGAGAGGGTTATTTTTATAGACGAGTCAGAGACAGTGGTGCTGGGCATTCCCTTTAAAGCAGGCCGCTTGCGTGCAAGGCTGCTTCAAGCACAGGTTCTTGTGATGCAGACAGGGGTGTCATGGGCAGGCGCAAGGTGCCGCCGCACAAACCCATTTTGGACATGGCCCATTTGACAGGAATAGGGTTGGCCTCCACAAATAAATTTTTGTGCAAGGGCATTAATTTAAATTGAATTTCCATGGCTTTTTGCACATCGCCTGCCATGGCGGCCACACACAATTCGTGCATGAGACGTGGCGCTATGTTGGCGGTCACGCTCACATTGCCCTTGCCGCCGCACAACATGAGGGCCACAGCGGTGGGGTCGTCGCCAGAGTAGACCGCAAAATCTTTGGGCAAATCTCGGATGAGCCACTGAGCGCGTTCAATGTTGCCTGTCGCTTCTTTGATGCCCACAATGCCAGGCACTTGTGCCAAGCGGAGTACCGTTTCATGCTGCATGTCAGCCACAGAACGACCGGGGACGTTGTACAAAATGATGGGCAGTTGGGGCACTGCTTCTGCAATGGCCTTGAAGTGCTGGTAAAGGCCTTCTTGTGTGGGCTTGTTGTAATAAGGGACCACTTGCAACTGGCAATCAGCGCCAACGCTGAGTGCAAACTTAGCCAACTCAATGGCCTCGGCTGTGGAATTGGCACCGCAGCCGGCCATGATGGGCACACGGCCCTTGGCTTGTTCCACCGCGACTCGAATAATTTCTTGGTGCTCTTGCACATTCACGGTGGGCGATTCACCGGTGGTTCCCACCACGCCAATGCAATCAGTGCCTTCTGCAATGTGCCAATCGATCAGTTTGCGAAGACTGACGTAGTCGACAGAGCCATCTGCCAGCATGGGCGTGATCAAGGCGGGGATGCTGCCTGTGAGTGGTTGAAAAGTTTTCGTCATGGCGAATAGTAGAGCAACATTTGTGCATTCTAACGACAGCTCAGGCCAAACCGACAACCTGGCTGCATCGCTCTGAGGCTCGAAGGCAGAGGAACGGAAGTGTCAAAGGATTGCGTAGCTGTGATTTTATCCAGTGGTTTGCCCGATTTCACACTACAATCTGCGGCCATGGCCACATCTACCTCTACCTCTGCAAAATCATCTCCCGAATACGGCGAAGGCTCCATTCGAGTCTTGAAAGGCCTTGAGCCCGTCAAACAGCGGCCGGGCATGTACACCCGAACCGACAATCCATTGCACGTCATCCAAGAGGTCCTCGACAACGCAGCCGACGAAGCCCTGGCGGGACACGGCAAAAAGATCAAAGTCATCTTGCACATGGATGGATCGGTCAGCATTGAAGACGATGGACGGGGTATTCCATTTGGCATGCACCCGGAAGAAAAAGCGCCCGTCATTGAGTTGGTGTTCACGCGACTTCATGCGGGCGGCAAATTCGACAAGGGCAAGGGCGGTGCTTATAGTTTTTCAGGCGGCTTGCACGGCGTGGGGGTGAGCGTCACCAATGCGTTGGCCAAGCGCTTGGAAGCCACCAGCTACCGCGAAGGTCAAGTGGCTGCACTGGCCTTTTCGGGGGGCGATGTGATTGAGCAACTCGTGACGCGCAAAGCCGGCGAGGGCGATCGCAAGCAGGGCACGACCGTGCGGGTGTGGCCCGATGCCAAGTATTTTGAATCGAGTGCCTTGCCCATGACCGAGCTGACGCATTTGCTGCGCAGCAAAGCGGTGCTGATGCCAGGCGTCACGGTCACTTTGTTGAATGAAAAAACAAAAGAGACTCAAACTTGGCAATACAAAGCAGGGCTTCGTGATTACCTCATGCAAACCTTGAACGGCGAGCCGGTCATTCCTTTGTTTGAAAATGAAGGTTTTGCAGACAGCAACAACGACAGCTTTGCCGAAGGTGAAGGCGCCAGTTGGGCGGTTGCTTTTACCGAAGATGGCCAGCCTGTTCGCGAAAGTTATGTCAACCTCATTCCCACCACGGCAGGCGGCACGCACGACAGTGGTTTGCGCGATGGTTTGTTCACGGCAGTCAAGAGCTTCATTGAACTGCACAGCTTGCTGCCAAAGGGCGTCAAGCTCATGCCAGAAGATGTGTTTGCACGCGCCAGTTTTGTCTTGTCAGCCAAGGTGCTCGACCCGCAATTTCAAGGTCAAATCAAAGAACGTTTGAACTCGCGCGATGCGGTGCGGTTGGTCTCTAGCTTTGTGCGGCCTAGCCTTGAGTTGTGGCTGAACGAGCATGTGGAATACGGCAAGAAACTGGCTGAGTTGGCCATCAAGGCGGCGCAACATCGCCAAAAAGCCGGCCAAAAAGTAGAGAAGCGCAAGAGCTCTGGCGTGGCGGTGTTGCCTGGCAAATTGACAGACTGTGAAAGCAAAGACACGGCTCACAACGAAGTGTTTTTGGTCGAGGGCGACTCGGCGGGTGGCAGCGCCAAAATGGGCCGTGACAAAGAGTGTCAAGCCATTCTGCCTTTGCGCGGTAAAGTGCTCAACACCTGGGAAGTTGATCGTGATCGTTTGTTTGCCAACAACGAAATTCACGACATTTCGGTGGCCATTGGGGTCGATCCACATGGCCCCAACGACTCACCCGATTTGTCGGGATTGCGATACGGCAAGATTTGCATCTTGAGCGATGCCGACGTGGACGGCTCACACATTCAAGTCTTGCTCTTAACGCTGTTTTTCCGCCACTTTCCCAAGCTCATTGAAACCGGCAATGTGTTTGTGGCGCGCCCGCCCTTGTTTCGAGTCGATGCGCCGGCACGTGGCAAAAAACCTGCCGCCAAAATGTACGCTCTGGACGATGGTGAATTGCAAAGTATTTTGGACAAGCTGCGCAAAGACGGCGTGCGCGAGGGCGCATGGAGCATCAGCCGATTCAAAGGTTTGGGTGAGATGAACGCCGAGCAATTGTGGGAGACCACCTTGAACCCAGACACCCGCCGTTTGCTGCCTGTCCAACTGGGCACGCTCGACTTTGCACAAACCGAAAGTTTGATCACCCAATTGATGGGCAAGGGTGAAGCAGCGGCGCGCCGCGAGCTGATGGAATTGCACGGCGATGACATTGAAGTTGACATCTGAAGTGCAGATTTAAATTGAACAGACCATGAACGATCAACCGACCCTAGACCTACAAAACAGCGAGTCCGATGACTCCCTGAATTTGGCCACCTACGCGCAGCGCGCCTACCTTGAGTATGCATTGAGCGTGGTCAAAGGCCGAGCTTTGCCCGATGTGTGCGATGGCCAAAAACCTGTGCAGCGGCGTATCTTGTATTCCATGTCGCGCATGGGCTTAGGCTTCTCAGGTGCGACCGGTGCCAAACCTGTGAAGAGTGCGCGCGTGGTGGGCGATGTGTTGGGCCGCTTCCACCCGCATGGCGATCAAGCCGCTTACGATGCACTGGTGCGCATGGCACAAGACTTCAGCCAGCGCTACCCGCTCATTGACGGCCAAGGAAACTTTGGCAGCCGCGATGGCGATGGCGCTGCGGCCATGCGCTACACCGAAGCCCGCCTCTCCAAAATCACCACCTTGTTGTTGGATGAGATTGACCAAGGGACTGTTGATTTCATTCCCAACTACGACGGCTCCACCGAAGAGCCGCGTCAGTTGCCAGCCCGTTTGCCCTTTGTGTTGATGAACGGTGCCAGTGGCATTGCGGTGGGTTTGGCCACCGAAATTCCAAGCCACAACTTGCGCGAAGTAGCCGATGCCTGCGTGGCACTCATCAAGTCCCCCAAACTCACCAACGAAGAATTGTTTGCCTTGGTGCCTGGCCCCGACTATCCAGGCGGCGGCCAAATCATCAGCCCGGCATCCGACATTGCAGAGGCCTACCGCACGGGTCGTGGTTCTTTGAAGGTGCGCGCGCGCTGGAAAATTGAAGACATGGCGCGTGGCCAATGGCAATTGGTGGTCACAGAATTGCCCATTGGCGTGAGCTCTCAAAAAGTGTTGGAAGAAATTGAAGAGCTGACCAATCCCAAAGTCAAAGCGGGCAAGAAGGCTTTGAGTGCAGACCAAATGCAACTCAAGGCCAGTGTCTTGTCGTTGCTGGATGTGGTGCGAGATGAGTCCAGCAAAGATGCTGCTGTGCGTTTGGTGTTCGAACCCAAAACCAGCCGCATTGAGCAACAAGAACTCATCACGGCTTTGCTGGCGCACACCAGCTTGGAAACATCGTCTCCCATCAACATGACTTCGGTGGGCATTGATGGCAAGCCTGTGCAAAAGTCATTGCGCCAAATGCTGTTGGAGTGGATCACGTTCCGCCAACAAACCATTGTGCGCCGCTCCGAGCATCGCTTGGGCAAGGTGATGGACCGCATCCACATATTGGAAGGCCGTCAGTTGGTCTTGCTCAACATCGACGAAGTGATTGCCATCATTCGCCAAAGCGATGAGCCGAAGCAAGCTTTGATGGCGCGCTTTAAATTGAGCGAGCGCCAAGCTGAAGACATTCTCGATATTCGCTTGCGTCAATTGGCCCGATTGGAAGGCATCAAGATTGAGCAAGAGTTGAAAGAGCTGCGTACAGAGCAAACACAACTCGAAGAAATTTTGGCCAACCCTGCAGCGCTCAAACGCTTGATGGTCAAAGAGATAGAGCAAGATGCCAAAGCATTTGCCGACCCGCGCCGTACACTCATTCAAGAAGAGAAGAAGGCTGTGGCCGAAGTGAAAGTGGTGGACGAGCCCGTCACGGTGGTGGTCTCGCAAAAAGGTTGGGTGCGTGCGCGTCAGGGACATGGCCACGATGCCAGCAGTTTTGCGTTCAAGGCCGGTGATGGTTTGTATGGCACCTTTGAGTGCCGAACAGTGGACACGCTTCTGGCATTTGGCACAGCACACAAGGGCAGTGGTCGGGTGTATTCTGTTCAGGTCGCCGCTTTGCCCGGTGCACGAGGAGATGGCCAACCCGTGACCACCCTGATTGAGCTGGAAGCAGGCACTCAAATTGCCCATTACTTTGCGGGCCCTGCCAACGCCACGCTCTTGCTTTCAAGTTCAGGGGGTTATGGCTTTATGGCCACCGTGGACAACATGATTTCGCGACAAAAAGGCGGCAAGGCTTTTATGACGGTGGGCGAGGGTGAATCGGTGTGTGCACCTTCTCATGTGTCGGGCTCAAGCGCGACGCCAGCGGCTGGGGCCGCCGCCTTGCCTGCTGCCACGCATGTGGCCTGTGCCTCTACAGGCGGTCGCATCTTGACCTTTGAAATAGGCGAACTCAAGCTGATGGAAAAAGGCGGCCGTGGTTTGATGTTGCTTGATTTGGAAGCCAAAGACGCCTTGGCAGGCGCTGCTGCCTATACCCGCAGTGTGAGGCTCACGGGCATTGGCCGTGGTGGTAAAGACCGCGAAGAAACCTTGGAAATTAGAAGTCTGAACAATGCCCGCGCAGCCAGAGCGCGCAAAGGAAAGGCCGCAGATTTGGGCTTCAAACCCACGCAAATTACGCGGGTTGAATAGGACAAATTGCTTGAGCTGAACTTGGCAAAGCACCCTTGAGGTGCTTTGCTTTTTCTCACATGAACTATCGTTTGGGCGCAAAGTGCATGCGCGGGACAAATTGGTAGGTGGAACGCCAGCATGTGGCCAACAATTCCTCAGGACCATGTCTGTGGGTGAGTTTTTTGCGCAGGCGCGACACGCACACTTGCAAACGTTTGTTGTTGTAAAAATCGGAAAGCCCCCAGATGGCCATTTCAAGTGCGTCGCTTCTGAGGGCTTGCTCAGGCGCCAGAGCCAGTTGGGTGAGCAGTACCGTTTCCATGGCGGTCAAACCAATGGCATTGTTAGCAGGACCGGTGAGCAGAGCCCGAACGGGGTCAATGGTCCAGCTTGAGGTGAGGGCTCTGGGCAAGCGAGAGGCCAGGCGCTGAATGATTGTGACCAACTCTAAAGGATTGAAGGGCTTGCTGATGCAGGCATCTGCGCCAGCTGCGATGGCCGCAATGCGCTCGTGGGGCTCAGCCTCGGGCGAGATCATGATGACGCGCAATTCGGGGTGTTTGGCCAGTTGGCCTGCCATGGTCAGGCTTTGATTTCCCAAGGTTTCAGCATCCAAGATCACCACATCGATGGTTTGTTGGGCGTGGTGCTTGGGCAAGTCTTCCGCATGCTCACAATGCAGGCCCTGAATGCCTGCACTTTCTAAATGCGCCAATACTTGTTCTGCCCATTTCGGATCTTTTTCAACAAAGCTGACGCAGAGAGGTTTCATGATCGAATTCCTTAATAATGTTTACTTAAGGATTCATGTTATTACTTTTTATAGCCATTAATGAGCTATTTATGAATAACAATTTCACAAAAACCAACACCTTATTACCTATAAAGTGCCAATTTGCCTCTGTGGCAGTGTGATTAATGCATTCACTTGCCTCAGACTTGCAAAGCCCCCCAATGTGGCAAATTTGACGAATTTGCTTCTTAAATTAAGCGCATTCAGCAATGAGTTCGATTTCGACACAAGCGCCCATGGGCAATTGCGCTACGCCAAAGGCACTGCGGGCATGGACACCCTGGTCGCCAAACACTTGACCGAGTAGTTCGCTGCAGCCATTGGTGACCAAGTGCTGTTCGGTAAATGCAGGTGTTGAATTCACCAAACTCATGACCTTGACGATGCGAACCACTTTGTTCAGATCACCAACCGCGGCATGCAAGGTACCCAACAAATCAATGGCCACGGCGCGTGCAGCAGCCTTGCCTTCATCGGTTTGCATGTTGAGGCCCAACTGGCCGGTCCAAACTTGCCCATCTTTCTTAGAAATATGGCCACTCAAAAAAATCAAGTTTCCCGTTTTTACAAAGGGCACGTAGGCCGCGGCGGGTGTTGCCACGGGCGGCAAGGTGATGTTCAAAGCTTCAAGGCGTTGGTAAACAGACATGG
>Ga0114972_10003263_pt1 | contig 12185 bp, 27 predicted proteins | sample M_140807_EF_Meta_FD_87354 | JGI IMG/M metagenome (GOLD analysis project Ga0114972, IMG submission 87354) | Freshwater microbial communities from Lake Montjoie, Canada to study carbon cycling - M_140807_EF_MetaG | ecosystem: Environmental > Aquatic > Freshwater > Lake | place: Lake Montjoie... | reverse complement strand
CATTATCGTTGTTGCCGAGGCAGATAAGGCTACAACTGTTGGCATTCAAGAGACGGATCTACTTTTACTAGAAAGGGCAGAAAATGTCCTCATCCTTGCCAGATATGTCAGCACGGGGGGGGGGCTGTATGTCCTAGGATTTCAAGGTGGATATACCTCCAATATTGCAACTGACCACTTTGGCTACCTAGCTACGCTAACCCCCAAGCTTAAGCTGATAGGAAGCATTGGCTATTTGAATGCAGCCGTGTCAACGCAAGGCGTCTCTAATTTTGGTTTATCGGACAATGACATCGACGCACCCTGGCATACTGGGTTTGGAGGCGAAAATTATGCCTGCGACAACAATCAGCCCGGAACCATGTGTGCGTCTACAGTGAGTTTTGGTGTGCTTGAGTGCATGGCTCACTATTATACTTCCTCTACTAGCGTAAAAACTTGCGCTCTTGTCGGTGGGGCTTCAATTGCCTTTAATTATGGCGTGACGGCCCAGACGATTGTTTGCGAGGATTTAGGAGGGCCGTACTGGGGCTATTTCAATCGGACGGGGGTTCCTGTTACCTGCTACTCATCCAGTGGCCTCACAGTGACTATCGTTTCCGCCACCTCCTCTGGCGTCCCGTCGACTGCAGCATGCACCTATGTGGGGTCATCATTTTCGGGCTATTACAACAACGGTTATTTAAACAGTACGGTAGCGGGTGGAACTTGTTGCATTTATGCAACTCAGACAGGAGATAATGTTTATGCAGCTGCCATCGCCGTAATAAAGTGTACTGTTATGGGTCCTTTGTCTCCTACGTCAATCCCATCCATTTCCCGAATTTCATCAAGATCGCCGTCGAATTCTGTGACTCCCTCTCCGTTCACTTCAAACACGGTTTCATCGACCATGAGTAAAAATTCCCAATCTTCTTCATTTTCCTTATTTCCTAGCGCCAGTGTTTACTCGAGAAGCCCGACTGCTTCTTTCTTCTCTACAAAATCGTTTAGTGAATCTCGTTGCCTGTCCTCCTCGTCCACTTCCACCGCCTCTTCATCCACCACCCCATCGCCTTCAGGTACGCTTTCCATGTCGATGTCTCCTTCGCAGACACGCTCTCCCACGGTTTCTAAAAGTACCACGCTTTCGATTTCACAATCTTCAACCCCTACACGATCGAGCTCGACATCTGTTTCCCCGTCGCGTTCCCGCTCCACTACCCACTCGCCTAGTGCCTCTCGATACCAATCTTCGACTATTACCCCCACCGCCTCTTCATCCATCACCCCAACGCCTTCAGGTACGCTATCCATGTCGATGTCTCCTTCGCGGTCACGCTCTCCCACGGTTTCTAAAAGTACCACGCTTTCGATTTCACAATCTTCAACCCCTACACGATCGAGCTCGACTTCGGTTTCCCCGTCGCGTTCCCGCTCCACTACCCACTCGCCTAGTGCCTCTCGATACCAATCATTTTCCCTTACCCCTACTGCTTCAACATCCATCACACCCTCCCCATCTGTAACGGTATCCATGTCGATGTCTCCTTCGCAGTCACGCTCTCCAACAGTCACCCAAACTATTACTCCTTCCCCTTCTGGAACTCTTTCTTCTTCACGGTCCCCTTCTGTTACGCACTCCTCCACAGCCGAATTCACGAGAACAGCTGATTTAGCATCTGCTTCCGCTGAAGGTAGTTTTCCCAGTGGCACCCCCATTAATTCACCTTCCCCTCTGTTGAGCATTTCCGTTTCTTTCTCGAATGTAGACACCGTCTCCTCTTCCCACTCAGGTTCGATTTCTCTTACTGTTTCCCGCACAGGCTCTAAGAGTGTGACTTCAACCAGTGTCTCCACTTTTTCTTCCACACGCTGCATCTCTTCCACAAGTTTGGGCTCCCGTTCTCCCAGTGGCAGTGTTACCTTGAGTTTATCAAGGAGTACCTCCCGATCTCCCTCGATATCTGCAAGCCCCAGTCTATCTGTGTCCGGATCAGGCTGCCGGTCCTCAACAGGCACATTGACGAAAAGTCTAAGTCTCACAGTGTCTATCACTAACACGCGTAGTGCCTTAGCTTCTGACTCACCCACACTTTCAGTTTCCGGTAGTGTTTCCTCCACATCCTCCGTCTCCATCACTTCATGTTCTTCGGGCTCCCCCTCACCTCTTGTAACCCCAACATCGTCTCAATCTCGTAGTTGTACTGCGTCCTCCTCTTTTTCTAAGAGCCCCTCATTAACTCGCTCCACTTCTCGACACCCTTCTGCCTCTACTCAAAAATCACCCTCAGCCACTCATTCGGTGTCTTCTTCGTTATTGTTTAGTCGCACCCAGACTCCTACTATCGCATTTTCTATGACTGGGAGCGTTAGTCCGACGGCATCTTATTTTTCAACGCTTTCTTCAAGCGCTTCCCCTCATTCATCTGCTACATCCAGGGAAACCCAATCTTCTACCCCGACGATTTCTTCAACTACTAGCAGAACGGAATCCTTTTCAAACTCCCCCAGTTTTTCAAGCTCGCCCTCTGGCTCGCTAACAACTAGTGGTTGTGTTTCGTCTACACTTACTCCCAGTGCAAGCCCTTCGCTAACCAGGAGCTCCTCTACTTCAAAAACTAACTATTTCTCGCAGTCGTCCTCGCCTACCTTTTCTCGCTCCCAAACATCTTCGGTTTCTACCACTTTGAGCTTCACACAAAGGGCTTCCCCATCTTCAAGTGCTACTCGAAGCACACCCGCCTCCCAGTGCCACACGTCTTCCCGCAGTCCCTCCCGATCTTCCTCCTCGAGTCTTAGCTCCACAATTTGTGTCAGTTATTCCTCTAGTACGACTGCCTCAGACTGTGGGAGTTCCACCTTTTCTCCCACCATATCCCCCTCACCTTCTCGCTGTCAAACGCAATCCCTGATTTCCACATTAAGTTCAACAAGTATGATAACGGGGTCACCCATCGGGACCCCCAGCGACTCAATAACCTCCTCCAGCTTTATTTCTTCGTCGATTTCCGAAAGTTCTACCTCAACAGCTTCAGTTAGCAGCACGATGTCTACTTCCCCCCTCTTTACTTCCACTCGCACAAATACCGCCTTGATTTACTCATTATCTGCGGTATCCACTAACACCACCACACCTTCTTCAAAAATAACTACGTGTGCGACTGTAACTCTTTCTACATCGGAGTTGTCCTCCATAAGCTCCTCAGTTTCTGTGCGACCTACCCTATCAAGTCGCGACTCGGCTACCTCTACGACCTCTCCCTCTAACTGCCCCACTGCCACACTGTCACCTTCGAATACCGCCTCCACAACCTCCACGCCATGCATTGCAATAACGCTTTGTACTTCATCCTCCCCGTCAATATCCATGAGTCCCTCAACCCTTTCTTCCCCAACTTTCATCGGGTCTCTGTCCCCATCCGGGACCGCCTGTCGCTCAGCATCCTCTACTGCTACCTTTTCTAATCCATCCTCCGCCACGGTTTCATCTTGTCATTCGCCCTCTTCTTCCGCCTTAACTACTGCCCTGTTAACTGCAACAGCCTCATCTACGGGTACCCCTGCTTCGTCTTTTTCTCTTAACGCCACAGCTTCACCCTCCGTTAGCCCCACCATATCTCCCACTCAGACCACATCGCTCTCTCATTCCCAGACGCCCCCCCCTACTCGTAGTCACACCCATTCCTCCACTTCTACTTTTACAATATTTTTTCCGACTTTTTCGTCCCGTCCTACTCCCACTCTTACCCCAAGCGCATCGTTTCATTCCTCCTTTTCCGATACCCCAACAGTCACACACTCTTCGACTATTTCTCCCACGCTCAGCACTAGCGGCTGCGCGTCTGCCAGTGGAAGCCCCTCGCGGGATAGGGATATTGTAACTGCTTCTCCAACTGTGTCCACCACCTCTTCCGCTGGCACAACATTGACGCTTACAGACTCGATCACTGCGACAGCTTCTCAATCGAAAACCGCACTACCAAGTGTCACCGGTTCATTCAGTGGAACAGCGTGGGCATCTCTCTCTATTTCACCTACTAGCTCACATAGCGGAACCCCGTCAACGTCTGCTTCTGGATCTCCCGCTGTCTCACAGAGTTCCAATTCTTCGAACTGCCATTCCGTTACGGCCACTCTATCCCCTTCGCATTCGTCCAGTCTAACATTTTCACCCAACCCCTCCTACTCTTTGGCTACGTCCAGTTCCCCCACACAGTCCTCCTCCAGCACGCATACCAGCACGCCTACAACAACAAGAGCTGCAGTGGCGACTGTGTTAGGGATAAAAACACCTTCCGCATCAGTCACAAATACCGCTTTTATTTCCTCTTCACCAACCATTTCTGTATCTCTTACTCAATCGCCTTTCCCCACCCGGAGTAAAACTTCAGAATCATCATCCCCATCCAGCACGCCCTCCCAGTTTACTTCCCAGTCCTCAATTTTTACGTTTTCCGTCCTTTCTACAATTTCTCCTTCAGCCCGGGATAGCGCCACGCTCTGCGTCAGCGCGTCTCCTTCTGCTAGTCGCTCAATTCCTCCTACCCTTTCTGAAACCCCCTTTCAGCTAACACATTCTTCCCCTCCTTCGTTAACCATAGCAGTTACCCCCTCTTCAACTCAAACGTTGTCCCAAGTTACTTCATTTTCCCCTATTGTGAACACACCTACTCCATTACAAGCAACTGTGTCACCACTAATGGTTTCTCTTAGTGATACACCCACCCCATTGTTTTATTCCTCGTTTTCTGCAGTCTCCACCCCTTCACCCCCCCCAACTTCATCGAATCTCTCGTCTCTGACACCAGTTAACAGCCTAACCCTTACCCCCCTCTCTACTCGCTCCGAATATTCTTCCCAGTCTTTTTTTCAAACAAACTCTCCCACAACCTCACCAACACAGTCAACCCCCCCCTCAGAAAGCACTCCCTCCTCTCCGACATTCTCCTCCTCCTCATCTACTACCATATCTATCGACGGGACGTCCTGTCAAACAACATCTTCCACTCCTACAAATTCCCAGACACTCTCAGCGTCGGGCTTTTTTTCCTCAACTGTTTCACCTTCGTTGTTTAGTGGGGTCAGCTTCAGCGCTCGAAGCACCGGGTCGACCTCCCCCTCCCTTTTATCCTCCCCCACTCCTTTACCCACGTCTACAGTTTCATCCTCAGCATCTTCTACCTTTACCCCTTCTTCGAACGTTTCGTCGTCCTCTCTGAATACCATGTCCCCTTCGCCCTCCCTCTCGCAGACTAACCGTCTTTCCTTCACACCTCTACAAAGCAGCAGTCTTCAAACGTCCCCATCCCCCACCCCTCCTATATCTCCTACAGCTACACTCTCTAGTTGTGCGACATCTATTTGGTCTATTTCTCGAAGCGTTGCGAGTACTGTTTCATTCATCACCCACACGACCACTGTGAGTTTTTCGATCGAACAAACTACGTCGAAAAGTCCCACGGTAGCAGATTCCTATTCAACTTTAGCGACTTTTTCTGCTACAAGCAAAGTTGGGAGCCATACGGCTTCTTTATCTCCCTCACCTACGCCCATTATTACACTGACTTCATCTATTTCGATGCCGGGAACCATTTCCCTTGTTTCCACAGTCTCTCCTTCGTCTTGTGCTACGTCCTCCGGGTCCTTTTCAGCTGGAAGAAGTGTGACACCATTGCAAACTCTTTCCCCCGGAGATCTGTTAGACACAGCCACGCCCAGTCTTTCCCCAAGTGCAGAAGCTACATTCTCCACAGTCGCATCTCTCTCCATGCGAGCCACTCTGAGCGTAACTTCTTCCGCGTCCTCTTCGGTTTCCCCATCCTCAACCGTGTTTAGAGCCACGCACTCACCCTCCTCTACTCCCATGCAAACTCTAACCTTTTCGATCCAATCCACGCGAACTTTGTCCCCTTTAGCCTCCGACTCTCCTACCTCAATAGCCACCCCCACTCTAACTTCGGTGTTCACATTTACTACCAGCCCAAGTGGAAGTTTTGGTGTAGATTTTCGTGGCGGCACACACTCACCGTCTGGTACTCACACTCTTACCAATTCACCCACCACGACTCCAGATGTTTCAAGTTGCACTTCCTTAAGCCCCCCTCCAACTATTTCTGCACTTGCCACCACGTCCCCCAATGAAAAATCGTCAGCCTCCCCGACGTTCACCCCTTCTTTAATTGCAACCCTTTTCGTCACACCCTCACCGATGGACTCACACTCATCCTCAGTGTGTCCCTCTGCCTCTATGGAAGGCAGCCTCACAAACACCCCCACCCCTGCTTTTTATTTATACGGGACATCTTCGGCTTCAAACATCCCCACCTCATCGACGACCCTGTCTGCTTCTCCATCCGTTTCGCGCACGGCTACTATATCTTTGACGCTGCCCCATTCACAGAGTGCCACACCCTCCCCCCCTCTTCCCAGTCTTTCTCAACTTTTTACACCAACGAGATCGTCCATACTTTCTCTGCTCCCCACTAGCTCCCCATCTTCTGTTTTTTCGCCCAGTATCTTGAAGACGCCAACAGTTTCTCAATCTGTTACTCAATGCACCTCACAATCACCCACACTTTCCCAGGACGTGTCGTCGGTCACCATGCTTTATACATTTTCTCCCTCATCATCACCACCCTTATTTACTCTCACTGCTTCTTCTAGCCCAGCACATAGCATTATTGCATCCCTTACTCCATCGTCGACACTGTATTCATCAGATTCATGGGGCAGATCAGGATCTCCTTCTTCGTCCTTTTCTCTGGCCACTGCAGGTTCACCCTCCCCCAACGAATCTCAATCAATCGCGGTATCCTTCAGCCACGCCCAAAGCCCATCTCTCTATGGGCTCTCTTCTATTTCATCAACACACACGCCCACCCCAGACAGGCAATCAATAACTTTTTTGTGGAGTCCCAGTGATTCTTCTACTGGGAGCCCCATTTTCCCCAGCACCTCATTAAGACTAAGCCCCTCAACGCTTCTCTCTTCCACAGGCAGCCCCCAATTCAGTGAATCTACGAGATATTCACAGAGTTTCACCCCTCACTTCTCAGAAAGCCGCTCTGTTACAACCTCACAAACAAATTCTGGCATGGCGAATTCAGTCGTTTCCTCCCCATCCCCACCACACTCCCCCACAGGTGTAAGTCAGGGCGGTAGTGGATCCCCCTCTCCTAGCTTTCTACGCACCGAGTCCCTGAAATCATCACCAACTTCCACCCCTCCACAAACGCCAACTTCTTCTATAAGTAGTGCTCTGTCCCCTACATTGGGGTTTCCAAGTTTTTCGACCCTTTCCTCTCCAGTATCAACTCTAACCCCAGCTCTCCAGGGCTCCCTTACCGCGGTCTTTACAGGAACGTCTTCAATTTCTTTTCAGAACACTCCCACTGCCATTTTGGATTCGATTTCCACAACCCGAACACCTTATCACGGGAGCATCACTAGCTCAGCTTCGTTAACTGCGTTCATGACTGCCTCTTCCAATTTAACTTTTTCACAAACCTCCCAGAGCACACCATCACCAGTTGCTAGTTCTTCCCCAGCTGGAAGTTTTTTCACAACCCTTACACCCTTTGTGTCTCCCACACTTCCATTGAGTCCGAGCAACCTCCAAACAATCACAAACTCAGCGATTGGGACTTTTACTTCCCTTGTTTCGCTCTCAAATACACCTTCCTCATCTAAACCCTCCTCCTTAACATGCACGCCCACAATGACTCCAACTACCTCCCTATTTTCTTCAAACACCCCTGTTCCCTCCCTCTTTGTTTCGAGCTCATCAATTGGGACGCTTTCACCCTCGCGCTCTGCACAACCTTCAAGTACTGTGTGGGGAGTAGCGACAGCCTCCTCTGGCGAAAGTCCCTCTATGGGGATCAAGGGGGGGAGTTTGAGTGAAACGCACTCGCCTTCCCCACCGCGTCCTTCAGTTACACCTTCAACAAGTGCCTCGCTGGGAAGCTGGACACAATCATCATCCCGCGAGAGTACGTTTTCACACACCGGAAGTCCTTCTTTTGGGTCGAGTGGAAGCGTTCGCGTAACTGTCACTTCATCTATCTCCCCCCTTTTATCAGCCACGTCATCCCCACCCCTTTCGTTATCTCCATCCCCGTCATTATCTCAACATGTCTCACGTCTCGAGACGAATTCACCACTGCCCTCTATCACTGCGACCCCCACAAGAAGTGTTGCGTTTGTGTCGGTCACCCCCCGCGCCTCGCCTTCTATATCTCTGTCCGCTCAGGTAAGCGTAACACCCAACGGGATTGGGAAAGGAGGAACTAGCACGGTGGCACCCCAGAGTTTTTCGACATCCTCTTCCCCAGGAATCTCTCACAGCTTTAGGCTCTCCACTTCATCCTCCTCTTGTCCCTCTGCTTCTTCAGATGAAAGTGCGATGGTGAGTGCCTCTCTTAGGAGCACGGACTCTGTGAGTGCAAGTGGGGTATGGGTAATGACAGTCTCTTCTGAGCGCACACCTTCGCCTTCTACATCGCCCATGTCACCCAGCTCGCCATTCTCAGTCACACCCATCGAGAACAGTGCCACCCAAACTTCCTCTTTTCCAGCCTCCCCCTCTCTGCCTGTATTTGAAACTCCATCCGTTTCGGCTTCCCTTTTTGGTTTGACGACAGGCTCCCCAATATCGCTTGTTACCCTTTTAACTACTTCCACCGCCACTCCTCCACATACCTTATCGGCGAGCTCATCGTCAGTTACCTCCCTTTCCCCAACCTTTGACCCTTCTGCGTCCACTTTGTTCACGCCCACCCTAACATCCTCTTCCACGATTTTTATCGGAAGCCGCTCGCCTTTTTTTACATTATCCGCTATGGTATCTCGAACCCTACGTGCTTCTACTACTTCTGTTGTTGACGGTACGGCTTCAATAGCACCTGGAAGCATTTCTTCAAAAGTTTCAATATCCTCCTCATTCTCCGCCCTCTTTTGTCCCACTAATTCCCTCTCCCCTTCTTCTTCACCTGAAAAATCGATATCTGCTGCTCTTACTCTCATACCCACAGTAACCGTTTTTACGCCCTCCCCCACCCACTCTCTCACGCAAGCTGCTACACCGCTTTCTACACTGTCCCCAACGATTTCGCTTTCCTGGGGCCAGAGTGTGAGCATGCCCGCTGGTACCCCCACCCTTCAAGGTCCCACTCCTACCTCCTCCATTTCTGCCTCCCCGTTATATAGCGTCTCGCAGAATTTTGGCACCCTATCTGTAACGATGAGCCTTGTGCAGTCTCATTCTTCAACTCTGGCTCCGACCACCACTGCTTCTCAAAGTAATACATTAACGCCCCTAAAAACATTCTCTTTAACACCTTCTTCTCTGAAAAGCAGTTCGTTAACTCCCACTCTTACACAAAGCCCTATACCCTGCCCCTCCCCCCAAATCGCCTCCTCCTCTTCTTCGATCATCACCCCTTCCACGTATCTTACTCAGACCGCATCACTTTCCCTCTTTCCCTCAGTATCGCCTAATGGAACACCTTCTTTCCTGTCTACTCCATCTACAACCCTGACTCCCGCTAAAGAGAGCCCTACCCCTAGTATAACAGTCAGCCCAAGTTCTTCGAACCGCCCGACTACTTTGCGATCAAATACCCCCTCTCCATCCTTTTCAATGCAAGAATCCTCTACACCCTCCACTTTTCACAGCGTCTCCATCTCCATCACCTCTCTTCTATCCCCGTCTCTCGTGGCATCATCTTCCCATTCGCCGACAGCTCCGATCAAGACAGTATCAAATCATGCTACGTCCTCCCCCCTCGTATCTTTTTCTAGTGATCTCACAGTCTCGTGGCGGGGAACTATTTCGAATGCTGGTTCAGCAAGTGCCTCATCACAGGGCACGCTGACCTCGTTGTCCACTCCCACCCTTCTGGCTACCCTTACAACTTCCCTTTCTCCTCAATTTACCTTGTCTTATTTCGGCTCCCCCTCAGTCCTTCACGCTTCAGCTTCTCCTTCTCGCTCGATCTTGGAGACCGTAAGTGCCATCCTATTAAGTCATTCAGCATGCGTCTCCTCTACACAGTCTCTCCTTAGCTCGGGTTCGCCATACATTTCACTCACTATCTTTAATTCCTTGAGTTCAACCATGCCATTTAGTCCAAGTTGGAATGCAGCCTCACAAAGCTCTCTGAGTAGCCCAACTGGGTCCCTCAGCCCCCCTCACACCAGTTCCAACCCACCTAGTTTCACTTTCGAGTCATTCAGTGCGAGCGCCTCTCTGTGGCGTGAGTCTATCACGACCGCTTCAACGCCGACAGTCTTTTTGGTTTCAATAAGCACCACCCCTATGCTCTCGATTTCCTCTATCTCATCAAGAACATCCACTGAAACGGCTTCTGTTACAAAGGTTTTCTCCGCCTCTCTGATAGATAGCTCCTCTGTAACAAAAACCTTGAACCCCACTATTTCACCAGTGCTTAGTGTCTCGAGTTTCGTTTCCAGCTCACCCTCCAAATCACCTTTGATGTCCCCCTCCATTGTTATGACTTCATCGTCCACGGTAAGCCTAACGGAGACGAGTGGGGTTAGCCGCAGCTCATCCCCTTTTCAAACAGGTTCCTTCCCCCCAACAAATAGTTTGGCGACAGAGACGGCTGTGCTTACTATTACTTCTGCGCAAAGTCCTTCCCGAGGGAGCTCCCCCACTTCATCAAACACTTTTGTTTTCGCTACAAGCTCACCTTTTACCACAGTGACGTCTGTGGTCTCTATTAATCCAAGCTTAAGTGGGGTTTCCTCTCGGTCCCTCCCCCCTACCTTTTCTCCCCAGCAATCAACCTCTCTGTTTTCTTCATTGTCACTTTCCTCACTTCCAACCCCCAGCTCATTCTTTTCGCAACTTGACACACCATCTCTTGGTTTTACGTTATCCCTCGCTTTTACTGTGTCCCCATCCTTCACCTCAAGTCCCTCACTGGGTGCCTTCGGGACGCCCAGCGCTGATGGAGCTTCATGGTCTCCCTCCTCGTCACATTACTCAACCTCAACGCTTATTTTTACATTGACCCCAGTCCCATCCCCCTCTCTTCCGCATTTCACTCAGACCCCATCACCCTTTGTTTCCCCCTCCATTATTTTTTCAGCGACAGATTTTCCAGGATCCATCTCGGCTACAGTGTCTTCTACTCTTTCTTCCTCTCCCTTTTCATCGGCTTCACGACTTCTGTCAAACAGCCCCTCAGTAAGCCCTTCGCGTTCTTCCCGTGCCTCGTTTTCTCCCTCTACCTCTACCTCACCCTCATTTACTTCACGAGTTGAGGGCACCCCAACCCCAACGTCATCCCATGTTCTATTTTCGACAGTAAGTCCTCTATCTTCACGATCTTCTGGCTCAACTGGCACACCGAGTCCTTCTATTTTTCCTTCACAGTCTTTTGGAGGTGGGACGCCTACGCAGACGCCAACGCCGCCGAACTCCGGTACAGATTCAGGTACTACATCGGGGTCCTTAACACCTACAATCAGCTCTCCTCTTACACCCTCAAACCCTTCAACCAGTTTGTTTTCATCCTCTACGGCTTTTTTCACTCAAAACCCTTCGTTTTCATTAAAAAGCACACCCTCAACCCCTCCTACCCTTAGCCTGGGTTCCACGAAAACAGTTCCGGACACGGCCTCATCCTCAAACCATCCCACCCACACATCATCTCTCTCCACAGTGTTCTCTGGCTCAACTTCGCCTACAATATCAACTACGTACTCCACACATCCTACTTTTAGCAGCATTTTAAGTGTTACTGGTGTGTGGACTCCATCGGGTACTGAAATTCCTTCGCTTTCACACCCTTATACTCCTTCAGCCACCCCCGTATTGAGCAGTTCAATCACTCCCACGCCTTCCTCTTGTTCTGTTTTTTCACTCACTTTGACCCCCCCGACTTCCGTGACCCCTAAACGAACCCCTTCTCAAACAGCCCTCCTCTCGTTGAACCCAACACAATCTCCAAGCTCCTCCTTATCCGCACAGCTGTCAGACACTCCCTCCTTTTCAGCCCCCCTTTCTCCCAGTTTTCCATCACGTTCCACATCCTCCTCACTCTCTCCACCACAGTTCACTCGGACGACCGTAAGTATTCCCTCACATTCCCCATCATCTATACTCTCACCCACCAGCTCGACTGCTTCTACCGTTTCCGGCAGTTTATCTTCTCTACCCAGTAGCTCCTCCACAT
>Ga0114972_10003262_pt1 | contig 12186 bp, 11 predicted proteins | sample M_140807_EF_Meta_FD_87354 | JGI IMG/M metagenome (GOLD analysis project Ga0114972, IMG submission 87354) | Freshwater microbial communities from Lake Montjoie, Canada to study carbon cycling - M_140807_EF_MetaG | ecosystem: Environmental > Aquatic > Freshwater > Lake | place: Lake Montjoie... | reverse complement strand
ATTCACCCGCTTCGTAGGTGGAGTAGTAGTAGGGGGTCAATGCTTCAAATTCCGCCGCGCAGGTATCGACCATTTTATAGACGGGAATAATGTCTAAACTTTTGCGGTAGGCTCGCACCTCGTCTTCACTGGATTTGGTCGCAAAAGCAATTTGGCGATCGCTGAATCCCTGTTGTTTAACCGATCGCATTTTTGCCGCCGTAATCGATTTGAGGGGCGTTTTTTTGAGGACTTTTTCCGTTTCGACGAGATCCGCTAATTTATCTAAAAACCAGAGGTCGATCGCAGTTAATTCATGGATTTCTTCGACGGTCATGCCCAGGCTGAAGGCGTGATAAATCGAGTAAACCCGATCGGGATTCGGTGTCCGCAACTGGGAACGAACCTGGGGCAAAGTCGGCAGGGTTTCCACGCGATCGCAACCAAACCCAAAACGACCTGTTTCTAAAGAACGCAATGCCTTTTGGAAAGATTCTTGGAAGGTGCGACCAATGGCCATCGCTTCCCCGACGGACTTCATTTGGGTCGTTAAAATAGGTTCCGAGCCAGGAAACTTTTCAAACGCAAAACGGGGAATTTTCGTGACCACATAATCAATGGTCGGCTCAAAGGAGGCAGGGGTTTTTTGGGTAATATCGTTGGAAATTTCGTTGAGCGTATAACCTACGGCCAACTTCGCCGCAAATTTCGCGATCGGAAACCCAGTGGCCTTAGAAGCCAACGCCGAAGAACGGGAAACGCGGGGATTCATCTCAATAACAATCACATCCCCATTGGCAGGATTCACGGAAAATTGAATATTCGATCCGCCCGTTTCTACACCGATTTCTCGGATAATTGCGATCGAATAGTCGCGTAATCGTTGATATTCCTTATCCGTCAAGGTTTGGGCAGGGGCAACGGTGATCGAATCTCCCGTATGTACCCCCATCGGATCAAAGTTTTCAATCGAGCAGATAATCACCACATTATCCGCCAAATCTCGCATGACCTCTAATTCGTACTCTTTCCAACCTAAGAGGGATTTTTCAACAAGAATTTGGGAAACAGGCGATTGTTCTAGCCCATAGAGAGCCATTTCTTCGTATTCTTCCTGGTTGTAGGCAATCCCGCCCCCTGTTCCTGCCAGGGTAAAGGCTGGACGAATAATCAGGGGATAGGAGCCAATTTCCTTGGCTACACGGCGAGCAGATTCAATATCGTTGACGATCCCTGAAGGGCAAACGGGAACACCGATGCGGGCCATGGCTTCTTTGAACAGTTCTCGGTCTTCCCCCATTTCGATCGCGTCTAATTTGGCCCCGATTAGCTCAACGCCGTATTTTTCTAGGACACCCGATTTAGCCAGGGTGACAGCTAAGTTAAGAGCCGTTTGTCCGCCCATCGTGGGTAATAGGGCATCAGGTCGTTCCTTTTCGATCACCTTTTCCACCATTTCAGGGAGGAGCGGTTCGATATAGGTGCGATGGGCCGTCTCTGGATCGGTCATAATCGAAGCGGGATTAGAGTTCACTAGCACCACTTCATAACCCTCTTCCCGTAAGGCTTTACAGGCTTGGGTTCCCGAATAGTCAAATTCACAGGCTTGCCCAATCACAATCGGGCCAGCTCCCAATACTAAAATTTTCTTTAAGTCTGTACGGCGTGGCATAAGCGGTGTCCCAGGAAATGAATCGGTAATTTGAATCCCACTTATTTTATCGGGTTTACCCGCGATCGTCGCTCTATTATTTATCTGGGTTTATTGACTTTTGGGATTTATACGAAATTAGCTTAATTTTTGAACGGGGTCTGCTATTCTCAAATTTATGCGTACTGACACCATTTTTTACCAATTATTTTTAACTTTCCACACTCTCCTCTTTGAGTTGCTAGGAGAACCGATGGGCATTGCAGATAACTATCAATTTATTTCTGCCGAAATCAAGGAAAAAGCCTTTCGCTTTGATGGAATTTTCCTGCCTGACCGAGAGGATCTACCAATCTATTTCGTTGAAGTGCAATTTCAAGAGAAGCCTGATTTTTATTGGGAATTTATTGCTGAAATCAATCTTTATTTGAATCAGTATAAACCTGTTCAGGATTGGAAAGCTGTGGCATTATTTGCCCAACGTCGTTTTGAAGTGAAATCTCTAACCGCTTATCAGCAGGAGTTAATTAACAATCACCGTATCATCCGTCTTTATTTGGATGAGTTGCCTTCTGGGTCAATCGGAGTGGGATTAATTCAGTTAATTCTTGCTCAGGAAGCTCAAGCCCCTCTTTTAGTACAACAATTATTGGCACGGGCAAAAACAGAAATTGCCAATCCCCTAGTGGCACGCGGTATCATAGATTTACTAGAGACAGTCTTAGTCTCAAAATTCGCCAAATTAAGCCGAGAGGAGATTCAGTCTATGTTTTTATTGACAGATATTAAACAAACACGAGTTTATCAAGAGGCAAAACAAGAAGGAGAGACCCAATTACTCTTACGCCTGTTATCAAAGCGGTTTGGGCAGATGGGAAACCGTCGTATCCAAACAATTAATCAGCTTTCCCTTGAACAATTGGAGGATTTGGGAGAAGCTTTTTTAGATTTTGATAATGTTGCTGAACTGGATAATTGGTTAAAGTCTTACATTGCCGATTAGCAAAAAAAAGCTTAGTCATTATGATGGAATTTGTAATTTGTAAACATAGGAAAGCTAAGTCTGGTTTAGTCTCTGTCGCCTTAAAAAGGGATAATTGTTTGATTATATTAACGCGATTTCTTCTGGATATTTGTAAGAAGTGTGCAGAATATTATCTAAGTGAATCCGTTACAGATATTTTTGAATCGTCCAGAATAAGCTGTTAATAAAGCGATTTTAGTAACATGGAAATTATTACATTTAAGCAATTAATAAACTTTTTCTAAATAATTAGAGGAAATATGATACAAGTTCAATCTAAAGATATAACTTTAGCCGATTTTCTTGCCTTACCTGAAAGGAAACCTGCCCTAGAATACGTTGATGGACAAATCTTTGAAAAAGTAATACCAAAAGGGAAACATAGTACGCTACAAACAGAGTTATCTTTCACTTTAAATTCTGTTCTTAAGAAAAAGAAAATTGCTTGGGCTTTTACAGAGTTACGTTGTAGTTTTGGTAACAGGTCTATTGTTCCTGATATTGCGGTTTTTACCTGGGAGCGAATTCCTTGTGATGAAAATGGTGAAATTGCTGACAATTTTTCTCTGGCTCCTAGTTGGACAATTGAAATATTATCTCCCGAACAAAGCCGAACAAAAGTGATTAAAAATATTTTATATTGTCTAAATGATAAAACAGAAATGGGCTGGCTAATTGATCCTCAAGAACAGTCGATCTTTGTTTATCAACCCCAGCGATCGCCTGAAATTTTTGACGAATGGGAATCGGTATTATTGTTACCTAGCTTTGCGAAGGAAATAAAACTGACTTTAGGAGAAATATTTGAATGGTTAATCAAGTAGTTCGGAATTTTCTTCAACTCTAGACAACGGCGATCGCGTTTATTTTGTCCAATCTTCTAAGGTTAAATCTGGAATCTGAATAAAATCTTGGGAATTGCGTGTTACGAGGTTCATTTGATGAGTAAGAGCGATCGCGGTTTCGACACTATTTTAAAGGGCTTTAAAGGGCGATCACCAAAATCATTTCTAAAATTAGACATCATGCGATCGCCGACCTCATAGTTGACGTTCAGAAAATCAAGAAAAATTAATGGCTTAGAGGTAGAAAGTTTTCAGGAGTATCGAGTCTATTTAAGTCTCTTCTAAATTTTTTTGGAGAATTCTACGCTGAAATTCGCTTAAAATAAATTTTATTTTTTGCCAACTTTTCTTTGATCAATGTAAGTGTGAATATTTAATAAAAATAAATTAATCAAAAGCAACTAAAAATATTCTCAATAATGGATTAGAAAATATTTCAAGCTATTGGGGCTATGTATTGTAATAAAGTTACCCGATAAACATTCAAAAATGATCACTAGAGTTCTACTTTTATTCATTCTTCAGGTTAGAATTGCTAACAAGTTCTCACAAAGCGGATCACTCGCTACTAAATTCTGATAAAATTCGATTTAGCTTCCGTTTTGATTATTCATTGACCCCTATCGAGAAAAGCACACCATGATTCACGACATCTTCATGCCAGCCCTGAGTTCGACGATGACCGAAGGAAAAATCGTTTCCTGGGTTAAATCTCCTGGCGACAAAGTGGCCAAGGGAGAAACAGTTTTGGTCGTTGAGTCAGATAAGGCTGACATGGATGTGGAATCCTTCTATGAAGGCTATTTGGCTATTATTCTTGTCGAAGCAGGCAGTGAAGCTCCTGTTGGTTCCGCGATCGCGTTGATTGCCGAAACCGAAGCTGAAATTGCGATCGCCCAGGAACAGGGTAAAGCCGCCGCCGCTCCAGCCCCAACCGCAGTTCCCGCAGCCGCTCCCGTCGTGGTAGAAGCCGCCCCTGTGACCGTTGCAAGCACAAGTAATGGCAGTGGTCGATTAATTGCTTCACCGCTTGCCAAAAAACTGGCTAAAGAATTAAAAATTGATTTAAAAGGACTCCAAGGTAGCGGCACTCACGGTCGAATTGTGGCAGAAGATGTAGAAAAAGCAGCAGGAAAAACAACTACAGTCGCCGCAGTAATCACGCCCGCCCCTGTTGCAACACCCATTCCCCAGCCCGTTGTCTCAACTGCCCCCATTCCTGTTGCCGCGATCGCAGGAGAAACCGTTCCCCTCACCACTTTCCAAAAAGCCCTAGTACAAAACATGGTGGCCGCCATGCAGTCCCCGACTTTCCGAGTGGGTTATACCATCACCACCGATGGACTAGATAAGCTTTATAAACAAGTCAAATCCAAAGGCGTAACCATGACGGCTCTTTTAGCCAAAGCGGTTGCTGTCACCCTGAAAAAACATCCCCTCGTCAACGCCAACTACACCGAAAAAGGCATTCAATACAACAGTGCCGTGAATATTGCGATCGCTGTCGCCATGCCCGATGGCGGTTTGATTACTCCTGTTTTACAAAATGCGGATCAAGTCGATCTCTATTCCCTCTCTCGTCGTTGGAAAGAATTAGTCGAACGGGCGCGGGCTAAACAGTTGCAACCCGATGAATACAGCACGGGAACCTTCACTATTTCTAATTTAGGAATGTTTGGAGTCGATCGCTTTGATGCTATTTTACCCCCTGGTCAGGGAGCGATTTTAGCCGTCGGTGCGTCTAATCCCCAGGTAGTTGCCACAAATGAGGGATTAATCGGAATTAAACGGCAAATGTGCGTCAATATCACCTGTGACCATCGCGTTATCTACGGGGCCCACGCCGCCGCTTTCCTACAGGATTTAGCCACGTTGATTGAAAACAATGCTCCATCTTTAACCCTCTAAAAACCACGCTTGTTGAATTTTCTCATCTCCCAAAAACTGCTCTAAAATGGAGGTAAGTTTCTTCTCGCTTGTTTGCAGTTAATCAAGTGGGAAAAAATTAGCCAAATTATTGAGAATTGCCAAGATATATGACTCCCTTATTGCCTCGGTTTGTGAAAGTTGCCTATCGTAAAGAACCCATTTCTAGTTTTATTTTGATTGTGGGGGCAGTTGATGTGGTGATTGGGGGAATGGGCGAAAAGTGGAGTTTATTGTCGATTGGGGTGGCGACTGCGGCGATCGCGGTGGGGCTGCGTTGGTGGCAATCCCAGAAATCTGAGGCGATCGCGGTGGAACAACCTCCTAGACGCTATTTACCCCCAGCCTCTTCCCGCGCCCCGTTACCCCATTTAACCAAAGAAAATCGGCATTACTAAATCCATTAACGAGATTAATATTGCTCTAATTCGGCGATTGCTTCACCTAGTTCAAATAGAGGTGCAAGGGCCGTTTCAAAGGGGAAGTTTTGTTTTTTGGGATCTGGTTCATAATTTTCAGCATAGATATTGAGATTAACCCGTTCGTTGGACTGGTAAGGAGTATCTAGTTTAAAAATCAATCGTGAACCATCGGTAAAAACGAGGTTTAATCCCACCTGTTCTACTCGCTGAAACTGCAACTCATGATGAAATTTCAGAGGCTGACTATAGGCAACTTGGTATTTGCCGTATTCTTTCCCCTTAAGATTTAAGGTTGTCAGGTCGTGCAATCGCTCATAAACGGAGGAAAAGGTTAGTCCTGAATAAAGTTGACAACCGTGATAGTTCCGTCCATATTTTTGCCAATGGTTTTGAACAGTTTGGAGGACGGATTGGGGGCGAGTTGCGAGTAAATTTAACCAAAATAATAGGGCCCAGAGTCCATCGGTTTCTCGGCTATAATTTGCGCCAATTTGTCCCTCTTCGTTACCTCCAAAAGCAACTCCCTGAATGTCCATTAGCTGGCTGGTAAAGGCCCAATCGGTGGGGGTTTCATAACACAAAATATCTAAGGCGTTACAGGCATGATCGACCGCAGCACTGCCAAATAGCGATCGCGTTACGGCGTTGACTGCTCCTCGGTAAGCGGGAATTAGGGGGGAATTTGCCGTTAAAATGGCTAAACTATCACTGGCTGTTACCCCAATGTTTTTGCCAAAAATTCCGTAGCGATCGCCCACTAGAAGACAGGTGATATCGGGAGGATCAATTTTCCAAGGAAGATTGGTGGTTCCGATTAAAGCATCGAGAAAAATTGGAGCGATTTCAAAGGAGACAGTTCCTGGTAATAAACCCAGATTTTTTTCTAATAAATGTTGACTATAGGCGTAGTTAATGGGGTCAAGACAGGTTATCCCGACTCGAAAATTTTGAGTTTTTAAAAAGTGTTGAATACTATCTAAGTCAAAAATCGACGACATCAATTTTTCATAGATTGTGGCCGAATTCACTACTTCAACTGTCAAGTTTTCTAGAGCAACAATCCCTAGACGATTGAGGGAAATATTATTGCTCTCTAAAATTTGATAATACTGAATAATTTGGGTGCGTTCTTGAATCCCTTCTAAGGCATCGAAGGTTGCCTTGGAACCATTTCCTAAATAGTAATCTAGATGAATTTCACCACCTTTTTCTGAAGCATGAATCTGAATTAAAATACCCGCGATCGCCGTATGACGACGAATGAGGTAGGAAGCGATCCCAGGAGAAAGTAATCCCTGGGAACCCACAATCACCTGCCCAAAGCCATTGGCGGCGGCTAACTTGATAATGGTTTGTAAAAAACCCTGGGTAATCTCCTGACCATCTCCCCCTAAAACGAGAGTTTGCTCCTGTCGATTGGGGAGAATGGTAAAAAAACTTTGGACAACATTTTCTAGATAATGGGGTTGTCGAAAAACCGAAAGGGGCTGACGAAGACCATAGGGGAGCAGTTTTTGATCCGTAAAGGGTTGGGTGGGAACTGTCCGAAGGAGGACCATAGGTTACTGTACAGAAGAATGGGGGACATTTTTAGGCTGGGACGGAGGAGTAGAGGGATGAAGGTTTTCTGGTTGACTGACCTTGGCTCGGTACAGAAGCTTTTTGCCCTGTCGATAACCGACATAACGCACAATGACGGTGCTTCCCGTTTCAACAGTTCCATCCATCAATTGATGCCATTGGGGATTATAACTGACGCTTTCTCCTACCGACGCGATCGCCTCGATTTCCCATTGTTGTAAAAGAATTGCCAGGGGTTTCATCAGAGGTAATAACTTAATGGCAGGAAATTGGGGATTTTTATGGGCGGCGGCCGCGGCAGTAGGCCATTGCAGTAACCAGGATTCTAAAATCGTGATGGCTTGATGTTGAAATTCCCGAACTAGGGTTTCCCGTTGTTGATCAAATTTTTGCTGGAGTCTTTGATATTCCAACTGTAAACGTTCGATTTCGGCACTGCGATCGCCCATATTGGGTTCGGTTTCCGTTGGCAGATAATCCAAATCAGGACAAAGCTGGGCTAACACTTTTTCAGGAGAAAGTTTGAGAGCAGTGGCTAATTTAATCAAATTTTCCACAGACATTTTAGACAATAAACCGTATTGAATACGAGCCAATTGCCAACTAGAGAGTCCCGAAATTTGGCTTAATTCGTCAAGATTAACAATTCCCGCCTGTTGCATGAGGTCTGCTAAGGGAAGGGCATAGGGAGGAGGTGTTGATTTCATGGTAGAGCAAGATTAAAACTTAATATTAATAATTAATAGCCCACATTCCGCAGGTTGGTCAGCAAAGTAAATAATATTTTTGGCAAGAGGAACCCAGGAAAGGCAGAATATGTTGATGTTCAGGGATTAAGTTAGAAATTTGGTGAATATCATCCAGATAAACAGAGTAAATAGATTGAAAATATTGAAAAATCCACCGCATGGTAGGCTTGCCAAGCTGATTAGGAACAGTTAGTCCTTGTTGAGCAAGGTATTGGCGTAAAAAGAGAATTTGCTCATCAGTTAAAGACTCAATACTCAATGACTCAATTCCCTAGAAAATTAATTGCGCCTACCTACTTAAAGGATTTGCTGATAAACAGAAAAAGAAGAATTGATGAATCATCAACCTTACCGCAATGAGACATCAGAAAAAGCTCCAAATTTAGAGAAGATTACCCTAAATTTAACCCATCAAAACGCGATCGCCTTTTTACAAACTAGACAATCCCAAAGTCTGCTAACCATTGTAACTGTTGGGGCAAACAAATCGTTTTCAAGTCATATTTTTCTAGAGCTAGTTGATGCGCCGCTTTTCCTAGCAGATCTCGTTCTTGCGGTTGATCTAACAAATAACAAACTTGTTCAGCAATATCTTGATAATCGAAAAAATTAACTAGCCTTCCCGTCTTTTTATCATAAATAACTTCGCGCACAGGAGCCGTATCACTCGCCGCGATCGCGCAACCACAACTCATCGCTTCTAGTAAACTCCAAGATAAAACAAAGGGATAGGTTAGATACACATGAACCGTCGAAAGTTGCAACAGAGAAACAAAAAGATAATAGGGAATGCGACCTAAAAAATAAATCCGAGCTATATCTTCGGCAGGCATTTTACCCTTCGCTTCATTCAAAAAAATATCACGCCAAGATAAATTCCCCCCAGGTGGCGCACCATAACTCACCTCATTTCCCCCCACAATCAAAACCTTGGCTTGGGGTCTGCGTGCCAAAATCTCTGGCAATGCTCGCATAAAACTGTGGTAACCGCGATAGGGTTCTAGATTGCGATTAACAAAGGTAATAATTTCATCAGCACGAGTTAGCGTCAGTTGATTATTGAGCGTTAGACTAACACTGGGATTAGGACAAGCCACATCGGTATCAATCCCATCATGGATTACCATAATGCGTTGACGAAAAGAAGAAGGAAAAGAATTAGCCTGCCATTGGGTCGGAGAAAATCCTGCATCAGCTACTTCAAAGTGTAAGAGATTGTTGAGATTTTTTAACCGTAAACGACAAGCAATAGTCTCTTCTTCCTGGGGAAATTCGGGATCAAAACCCACGTCACCGCCCTCTACTTGATAAAAGAATTCACAATAAATCGCGAGTTTTGCCTGGGGCCAAACTTCTTTAACAAATAAGCTTTCTCCCCATCCTGGATTAGAAATAATGAGATCGGGATTTAATCCTTCCGCCTTGAGTTGTTTTGCCCGATAAAAAACAGCTTCAGCGCGAATCGTTTTCGTTTCAAAATCAATCAGCCAAGGATGAATATTAGGCGTACTACTGCGATTAGGACGGTACGAGATTAATTTAACCCCCTGCCAGTCGCTTGGTGAGCTTTGCCTAGTGGTTAGGGCAAAAACTTGATGATCTTGAGTTACTAAGGCAGGAGCCAAATGTTTAAATTGACCAGGAAAATTTTGGTGAATAAATAGAATTTTCATCTAAATTATCAAATGACAGAATCAGGAATTTTTGATGCGATCGCCTGACCAATTTCCAAAGAAGCCGTTGCCGCAGGAGAAGGAGCATTACAAACGTGCATAGCCTTATCATCTTCAATAATTAGGAAATCTTCCACTAATTGACCATTATTTTTTAAAGCTTGGGCGCGAATACCTGCGGGATTAGGAATAATATCATCGGCCGTTACTTCAGGAATTAACTGTTGTAAACTCCGAACAAAAGCGGCCTTACTAAAGGAGCGAATAATTTCCTGAATTCCTTCATCGGCGTGTTTTGCTACTAACTTCCAAAAACCTGGATAGGTAATGACATCAGTAAAATCTTTGAAATCAAAATCCGTTTTTCCGTAACCTTCCCGTTTCAAACTCAGCACTGCATTAGGCCCTGCGTGGATACTGCCATCAATCATGCGGGTAAAATGAACGCCTAAAAAGGGAAAATCAGGGTTAGGAACAGGATAAATTAGATTTTTGACTAAATACCTTTTCTCCGGTTTTAATTCGTAATATTCTCCGCGAAAAGGGACAATTTTAGCTTCAGGATTTACGCCCCCCAACTGTGCAACGCGATCGCTTTGTAAGCCCGCGCAATTAATCATAAATTTAGTATTGACTGGGGCTTGATTGGTTTCTAGGGTATAACCTTGATTGGTTTTAATAATGTTAGTAACTTGAGTATTTAAGCGAATTTCTCCTCCTTGTAATTGGATCAATTCCCCATATTTTTGACAAACTTTTTTATAATTAACAATTCCCGCCGTTGGAACTTTAATTCCCCCTAAACAATTGACGTAAGGTTCAATTTCCCTAACTTCTTCAGGACTGAGTTTGGTAACGGATAAATTATTTTCAAGCCCTCGTTTAAAAAGATTTTCGAGTCGAGGTAACTCTTTTTCTTGGGTTGCGACGATCACTTTTCCACAAACATCGTAGGGAATATCGTGGATCTGGCAAAAATCCACCATCGATTGATTGCCTGCCTTTGTAAACTTGGCTTTAAAACTGCCAGGTTTATAGTAAACGCCAGAATGAATCACCCCACTATTATGACCCGTTTGATGAAAGGCTAGTTGGCTTTCTTTTTCTAGAATAATTATTTGAGCTGACGGAAATTTTTTTCCAATAAATAATCCCGTTGACAGACCAACAATTCCTCCACCAATAATGGCAAAATTATACATCATTTTTTTGCTAACTTTTATTTTAAATTTATAATTGTTGGTCTATACTTAATCTCTCTTTAATAATTGATTTCTGACTTCATTCTTTCGAGAGTTGTGTGCATTTGATCAAACATTTGTTGGGGAGTTATCCCAAATTGGCCTAATTGGGTTTTGAGTTGTTCAACCGTCATTTTTGCCATAAAATCTTCAGACAATTCAAAACGCTTCATAAAGATTTTGTAGCGTTCCATTAGTTCTTCCATTTTGTCGATGAACATGATTTTCCCTTCTCGATCAAATTTACCATACCCACTCCCAAGCTGAGTGAGGGATTGATAATCTTCAAAGAGGTTTTTGGCTTCTTGTTGGACGACTTCTGAATCGAAAAAACTCATGGTGGTTTCTCTCTCCCTTTTGGAGACTTTAGTTAATAATATTTTAATTTAGGGTTTGTTCATTTGTATTCTAAAATAGTAGAACCTCAGACACAATACGGTTTTCCGTATCCCATCGGGCGATCGCAGTGAGTAAATCGGAACCTCGGCGGAGAAAAGCGGTCATAAGAAATTAGGCGATCGCGTTTACTGCTTGGATTATTATTAAAAAAAATATGTCAGCCCTAGAAAAGTTATTAAATTTGCCTAAAAGTCGGCGCACAGCGATCATATTAGCTCTTTTAGCCACAGTTCTCCCCTGGCCCATTGCGGGACTACAAAAATTTTATTTAGGACAACCTCTCTGGGGCGTGATTTATCTGTTGCTCTGGAATACACCGATTCCCCGTATTGCCAGCGCGATCGATGCGGTTTGGTACTTGGTGCAGGGAGAAGAAGAATTTCAACAGCAATTTAATTTGAATAATTTATCCCCAACGAATCGTCGTTTTACAAATCCCTTTCAACCACCCCAAGTACGTGCCGTCGCCGAAGCCCTCCGAGAATTGGATCAATTGCGAGCAGAAGGTCTGGTTTCGGAGTATGAATTTGAGCAAAAACGTCGCCAACTAATTGATCGTATGATCTGATAAATTTGGCTCTCCGCTTCTCTGTGTGGAAAGTTATGTTAGGAATTGAAGCAAGCTAATAACTTAAGCCGTAGATGCTCAAAATTAGCAAATCCATAGCTTTTTCTTTTTATTAATTTAATTTTTGT
>Ga0114972_10003260_pt1 | contig 12191 bp, 6 predicted proteins | sample M_140807_EF_Meta_FD_87354 | JGI IMG/M metagenome (GOLD analysis project Ga0114972, IMG submission 87354) | Freshwater microbial communities from Lake Montjoie, Canada to study carbon cycling - M_140807_EF_MetaG | ecosystem: Environmental > Aquatic > Freshwater > Lake | place: Lake Montjoie... | reverse complement strand
CATGCTGCTCAACCCCATCAATACACTCAGAGCTCCCAAAACACAGCATGGAGTCTTAATTTAAACTTTGCGACTGCTGAAGATGGACCAACGAAAATAAGTACTGTGATAAGAGGTATTTCGGGTGGATTGTGGGAGATTTTTTCAGGTGACACTGTACTCACAGCATGGGAGACTCTTCAAAAAGAGTTCCCAGGAGGACATTCTGACTGGGAAACAACTCCCTGTGATGTTGGATCTGCATCAAAAAAATCCTTCTCCGAGATTCTGGTCTCCCAAGCCTTCATACTTTTTAGTTCCCCCGAATATCGCGCCTCCAGTGCAGCTGATTGTGAAGGCGAGAGAATGTGTTCATTGTTGAGTGCACTCAAGTCCACCCATGTTCCATCCTCTATTTCAGTAAGCAGTAACAACCTTCCGGTATTTTACCTTTTTCTAGCGCCTACCGAAAAAATAAAAGATGACTGGGTAAAATCCATTTCCAAGGCCCTTGAGAAAAGGCTTTTAACCCTGGACATAGCCCCTGCAATATCTAGGAAGCGGGGTGATACGCAGAGTAATAGTCAACTTCATCCCCCAAAAGCCTCCGCGATTAAATTCTTTCCCCCCCCACCCACTAATACGATTGATATTGGCCCTGTACTTGTCACACTGGATCCTCTGGGGTTGCAGTTGCTCCAAGGATTTTTTTCCCGGGCTACCCGTCGAACGGACAATGAACTTAATAGTCTTGAGGGGCTTCTTGGCTCGAGTATTGCGTCCGATAGCACTTATATAGAGGATGTGACTGTGGCTGGTTCAAGGTGCGCCTTTTTTCAGGCAGTGAAGTATTCTGCCGAACTGTCTAGTACAGTACCATCTCAAAAACGTGAGCTAAGTTTAGAAGCAGCAGACGAAGAGCAACCTCAAGTTTTTCCTGTCAGGGGGTATTGCCCCGACATAATTTTTCGTTTCCCTCTGTTTTTAAGCGGAGAAATGGCTGTACCCCGTAAGTCGCCAGAGGTTTCTTCCAATCGTCCACCCTCGTCCGAATTGTATTTGGCTTTTCGCATTAAAAATATCTCCGCCTCTACTTTCTCCCCGTCTTCCATTCTATCCAACGTAACCCCCAAGTTTGTCGGACCGGGGCCTGCTTCTTCATCCCGTCTTTACTCATCCTCTCTCGCTCTCGAAATAGAGGCATTTTCTGCTTTATGGGAGGATGCATCTAAGTCTGCTCTTATTTCAAACTCTTCTTTACTAGCTGATTTTAAAGGGTTGTTTTTCAGTAGAGTTAGCTTAGGAGGGGGGCGTATAGGATCCCACGGCATGTCTCCCATATCCGACAAACCCCTCTCATCAACGGGAACCTGGGGTACATTCAGTCATGCGAACAGATCCCCTGCATTCTGGCTCCCTTCCTCCATTGCATTTTTTCATGCATCCTCTCTCTGCGTCTCCCCTTTTTCATCTCCGATCGCTACAAGGATGCTCTTGGACGTTTGGGGAAGCTCACTCGAAAAACAAGATAAATCCCCTGTTCTCGAGAAAGATGCAAGTTGTGGGGCTCCATCCTTTTCAAATATATCAAGGGGGAGCTCATTTGATGAAATACCCATGGCCGCTGACGATTTAGTAGCTGTTCCTTCGTCCATTCTTTTTTTAGACGTTCCGAGAGCCCGCTTCTGCACTTCAGGCCTCTCTAGCGACTTCGACCCTAGCATCAGTAACAGTAAAAAGGACCTCCCTTCTGCCAGCATGGAGTTCAGCTCTATTCGCTCTAGAGTTTGCACATTATCGCATGCTCTCAACGCAAATGCCTTTTCGGCTCAACTTTCTCTTAACTCGGCCACCCTCGATTTTCGGGACGAACATGGCTCAAACCTCAACTCATTTCCCGAAACCTTTTTAGAACTAGCATCGACTGGACCCTCTGACTCCCTCATCCTCACTCTGTCCTCGAATTCCAACAAAAATCCCATTGGTTCAAAAATCATAGAGAGAGGTTGGGAAGGTGAAACCTCTATGCACATTTCGCTCACCAAAGCTACATGTTGCCTTCACCCTGTACTATTCAAGAGAATATCTCAATGCCTACAAGCCTTTGACAAGTTTACTCATTCGGCATTCTCGAAACCTGCCCCCCCTCAGCCTCGTGATCATCCTGTAGTTGTGTCTACAGGTTTAATTGCGGAGTCTAACAAACCCCCCTTATTCCCACCTCAGCCTACTTCTCTTAGTGTGGGTTCTCGTCAGTCTTCATCCACTCAACCATCTGCATGGTTTCCCACAATCCCTGCCCCTCCAGGGTTTGTCGTTTCTCATGATTTGCCCACCGGGGGGGGCGACCATACATTGGCACCACCTTGGTCCATAAGTCCTCGTTCCACACTGGGCCATATTCCTTTAGAAATCGAGCAACTGGCAGGCTTAGAGACTCTTCTTCCACAACAGTGTTTTTCTAAGCTCAAGGAATGCGTCGGTGTCGCGCCTTCTCGCCATTCAAAGCGAGCCAATCTTTCAGGTTTTCAGACTCAGTCCCCTCACATACCGCACCAACAGCAGCAGCAAAAACAAGCTCCCCAAGAAACCCAAGGCAGGGAAGAGTTTTCGGCTAGTAGCTCAGATTTTTCTCGCTATGACGACCACACCACGGCTTTGGGAAAGCTTCGCAAAATTCTTGACGGACTGAGGGGTTCTTATTGTGTGGAAAAAACGTCACTTACGCTCGTGACGGAGATTGTTTGTGTAAATGCCTTTCGTTTTGATCGAATAAACGCTGTTACTGTTCAATCTGAGCAGAAGGATGCTTCCCCAGAGGGCATGGGGCGCCCTTTCAATTCTCCACCTTTATTTCGTTTTTGGCTCAGACAACTTTCTTTTTCTGTCCTAGCTCCAACCCCTCTTCGGTTTAAGCAGTCATCTCCAACCCACGGATCAGAGTCTACATTTGTGTGCTCGTCGCCATTCTTAGTGTCGTGGGATGGGTTCCAGCTTACTGGTTTTGATACCGCGCAAACATCAAGCGAAATGAGTGAGACAGAAGATACGCCGCATTCGTTCGCAGCAATTTCAGGAAACCCCCCACGCATCGGCGCCGATGAATTTTTTGGCTGGACGGGGTATTGTGATGGAGGAGTCATTACCCTTCGGGGGGGGGCAGGTGCTTTGCTTCAGCACAATGCAAGACCCCCACTGCCGATTGAGCATGTGCCTCACGATTCATCCCCCCCAAACCAGACAAAGACCTCCGAAAACCCATCTCTTACTCTTAACCCCCCGTCTTTGTCTGTTGGGGTACTCCATCTTCTATTGGATAGTTTTACATGCTCTGCTGAGCCAGACCCCAGAGGCCTCCCAGGGTACGTCACAGAAAGCTTTTACGACTTGAACAGAAAAATGGGTTTGCTTAATTCTGGTAGGGATGGCAGGCTCGTTAAATCCTGTCGCTGGATTCCCGGAGCTTCTCAAAATGTTCACCTTGTTAAGGATTTGATAACCCTTTCCTCTGTGTACACTCGCAGAGGCCTTCTTTCACAGAACGCCTTTCAAAGAATCCCTTCAAACGGCGTTGCTTTAGCTAAAAAACTGGCATTCATGGTCGATGTTCCCTCACTTTCACAGTCACTTCACACTTCTTCACACCCGGTTTCGTCAAAACCCCTTAAGCGTGGTTTTTATCACCAGCATATGCAGCCTCATATCGGTAAACCTTTTTTTACCCCGCCTGCTCAAGCACATGCTGCCTACTCTTCATTCCCTACCCCTCATCCATCTTTCGGAGAAATACAGAGGAGCGAGGCTGAGGCTGAGCCAGAAAAAAGTTGGCTTCCTGCACTTTGGATGGAACACTACAGTACTATGTCTGTGGATGAACCCTCTTTCAATGAAAAAAGCAATGCCTCTTCCGTGAATGCAGCATTTTCGTCTCCTACAAGTTTTAGACATGTTTCCTTGGGATCCTTTGCTCTCACGGGTGACGCGCTTTGTCTTCTTACGGCAACACGTTTTTTTGATTCTCTCGAAGGCTATGTGGAAGGGGCGAAAGCTGTTTTGACTGTGGGTGATTTGAGGTGCCCCCCCTCTAAACAAGAGGGCGAGCAAGTCCAACAAAGTGTTTGCAGCTCAGAGGCAACACTTCAACAGAATAATAGAAAATTGAAATCCCCACAAAATTGGGATCACACGGGCATTGAAATGGGCGCAGGCGTACTGAATCTTTGCGTCCTGTGCACCTCAACATCCAATTCTTTCATGGAATATGCCAATCAGCCCACTAGTGGGGTAGGCGGAGCTCAAAAAACAAGTGGGTCTTCGGTTTCTGGATTAAGCGGCAGTCCAGCTGCGGGTTTCAGTAGTGGTCTGTCAATGCCGCTCGCAACAATTATTCTTGGGAGGGTGTTTCTGGGTCACGATAAATCATCTGTTCCCAGCCTTTCCGTGCATCAGAACTTCGACACTTCGTTCTCGGAACGCAGGTCTGTTGAAAGCTCCTTGTCTCCAAATCCTATTCATTCCCAGCAGGCTCTTCCCGCAACTTCTATGTTTTTTCATGCACAGGGTTTGTGCGTTCTTGATGCCTCTCCTTCATCTCAAGTGCTGGGTGTTGGGGCTAGAGATATTTTCGCTCAGTGGGATGCAAATGTAGAAATGGAGGGGTGGGGTGAATCGCTTACACCTTTAAACAGTGGCAGTGGAAATCCCCCCACAGAAAAGAATTTCAACGGCCCAAATGATTGCAGGGGTATCAGTGAGTTTAGTTTGGGGTCTCAGAGCAGGCGTTTGTATGGAAGAGTAAGTGAATTGGTCTCATTGTACTGGAGGCTTTCTGCACTTGGTCGACTCGGAGAGGAGGAAACCTTTCTTCGTCAATTCTCTCAGTCCACACAACAACAGGGTCAAGATAATTGCCCCTGCTATCCTTTATTCCCCCCTTCCTTTGTGGACCCTAATCGGCCCTACCGGGCTATCATCATGCCCAAGCATTCTTGTATCGCATTGACTGAAGGCGCTTGGAAAATGAATACCGAGTTGGAAGAAACAGGCACTTCTTGGTCGTTTTCAGTCGCTCACTCTTTTTTACTCCTTTACGTCCCAGCTCGAGTTATCCTTACGACACCCTGGCTAACGACCCTTTTATTTCAGTATTGGTGTTTATTTCGTGTGCATTCGGATTACGCTCTCCCCTCTCCAGTACTGCCTACAGAGAAGAGTACGCCATCTCCTCTATCAGCGGACTTAAAACCAACAGTGAGTAGCGATAACGGTTTCCGTATAAATGGTGGATTTGTTGAGCAATATTCACAGTCATTACAAGCTGAGGTGCGGGACGGTGCGGCGAAAACCCCAACTCACCTTGAATCCTTTAAAAGGACTAGCATACTTGAAATGATCAGCCGGGGTATGAAGACGAATCGTTTGAGGCTTGGGAAAGCTCAGGTGTCGAATCGTATTCCTCAAAGGAGTCAGTCGGAGAAAGTTGGCTATGAAGATGAGGAGACACCAGACGAGCCTTCAGTAGTCTACAGACCCCACAACATGGAGCCCCCAATGTGCTATTTGAGCTCCACCTTGCCTTTAGGGTTAGGGGGAAGTGCTACCAAAAACTCGGCCGTGGACACTACTTTTTCCTCCTCTAGTGTTTCAGACCCCTATCATCCCGATTTTCAGCTTCGTGTTCTTTCACCCTTGCTAGAGAGCGCACGAAAAGGTCATCACAGGGATTGTCTAAGGACAACGGGATTGGATCAACCAAGTCACCTTCAAAGAGAGCCTCAAACAATTTTTCCGGCTTGGGAGCCGTCTCTTGGAAATCGCGGCTCTCGACCCAGTCCTCATTTGGGAAGCCCTCCTTGTCCCGCTTGTGTGTCCGCGTCACACATGACTTGTACTATCCGTGATGCCAGCGTGACATTTTTAAAGTCATTTCAAGACGAAGTCTCTCGTGTTGCAATACCCCAGGTAAGGCTAGCTGGGTTGTATCCTAGCTTTGGAGCTGCTGGAATTTGGACCGCTGGAGATGTATATCGCCCGCCTTCTTTCGACAAACTTATTTTTATTGGTCGAGAGTTAAAGGTGTTCCTTCCGTGCAGTACGACAGGGGCTGTGGTATCAAATACTCTGATAGAGCGTAATGACACACAGTGTGACCCCCCCCTTAACGAGTCTCCATTATCAAGTCTTTTAGAAGCCGCTGGTATGACTCGACCACAAAATGCTGGTGTTAAAATAGCAGAGAATAACGTTGGAGCGGGTATGAGGAAGGTAAGCGGCATCGCTGATGTTGATGTAGATACCTTTTTGTCACCACACACAACACCAGCGACACTGCCATGCAACCCCCCTTCCAACTTATCCCCCATGCCTCCGCCAGGTTCGGTGTTACTTATATCCCTTCCTGCCATTCTCATGTGGAATAGCCTTGTTGGCTGTAAACGGGAAAAGGATTGGGAGACTGACACACCAATGGAAGCTACAGAAATGATTCTTTTAGGGGGCATTGAGTCGCCTTTGCTTCCACACCTACTTTCTTCTACAAATATTATTTCGACACCTGCGGCACTGGAGACTTCAAGTAGGCCCATCTGTATCGCCCTATGTCTCCCTCAAGATTTTGTTCGTAATTGCAATAGTCACGGCCATACATTCTCTGCGACGCACACGCGTTTGTGTGAGGGCATGTCTGAACTTCCCGCATGGATTCGCCCAGATGCACCTCTACACGAATTTTCTTACGGGGCAAGCAAAAAGCAAGATTCAACTGGGCTGGAAGGTAGGGAGGGAAATAAACTTGCTTCTCACCATCTACTTTCATCCAGCAGCGCCGTGAATCCAAGCGCTCTGCTGGGCAACATTCTCATAGAGATGAAGAGTGTGCGTGTAAATATGGAGACCCCTATAGCTGGCTCATCTCTTCTTCGTGCCCCCACCCAGTCATTTGTGGAATGTAGCGTGGGTTTGAATGATCTTAACGTTCGCGCTCCATCCATTGAACAGGCTGAGATTTTAAACCCTCTTCGAAAGTCTAATTTTGCTGAGCCTCCAGTGCATTCCCATATTTATCACCCCCCACGCCCAAACGTCACATCAGACCTAAAAATGTTTACTTCCGCTAACAGCAACCGCACAAGTTTTCATTCTAACTTTGGTGACCCCAACTCTGGTGAACTAGTAATGAGAATGTGGGAAAAAACTCTGGACCCCTCAACTTTCCCCCCATTGCCTTCCCCATGTCCAATTTTTGTGAGAACATCAGATGGCTTCCCAAGTACAGTAGGTGGCAAGGCATCTGAATCCGCCATAAAAGAGGTAAATGCTTCTACGGTTAAAAGTATGGACACAAACAAAAGCGGTCTACTTAACCCCCAAAAGAGTAACCTTGTTCTCGCCCCTACTTTGACTTTTCACGGACAACGCCCATCTTCTCAACTCCTGGCTTCAAAAAACGTTCCACAGGTCATGGGGTTGGGTACACACTCGCAAATGACAGCCCACTGCTCATCCTCATTTATCGCCATCGCGGAATCTGCTAGTTTAAACGGTCTTCAAGCACTCCTTCCTCTTCTTCGAAACGCCACCCGCCAAGCTTTTACTCGCCCTTCCTCAGTTCAAACACCCCCTGTGGGAGCTGCACGGGATTTTGATCGAAGGCACAAACTTCAAAACCTTTTTCACAAAATGCAGACCAGCTCTTTTCAAGTTAGCCAGGCAAAGGGACTTGTGGAGGACCCCGCTATTGTTGGAGTGGAGGGGGCGGCCACGTTTTTTAAATCCTCTGTAATCTCTCTTGGTCTTCCAAGTAGTTTGAATGCTGTTAAAGCAGCACTCCAATCTATATCAGAAAGCCTTAACGCTGCTCTGGAGCCATCAAATTTTTCCCAACTTCTGCAGCGTCAGGGCGTGGGGGGCATCCAGATATCCAGCTCAAACAACCCGTCCCACTCTGCAGTGATGTTAGCGACGCTTCTAAATTCTATGGAGGCTAAAGAATTGTTGCCTGTTTTAACAGGCATTATCGGCGCCATATCTGAAAATCTTGAGGATGTTCTATCGAATCGCCGCCTGCGGCAAACATCACAGTTAGAGGTCGCAAACAAAAGCATGCAATGTGGTGTTCCCGATATTTCGCTTTTCGAAAGTGTATATGGCGGTGTTGGCGAGCCGTCGTTCTATGAACACACACCACCATCCGATGTTAGCCCACCGAACAGAAGTGATCCTAGAGAGACCGCACTTATTCAACCTTTGCTCGATAAAATTACCGATTCGGCTGCTATACGCCCCCCCCTCTTCATTTACTCAGCCCTACACTTTTTCGATGCCCTTTACGCCTTGGTAGGGCTCATTGTCGGTTTAGTATTGCTTTACCGGTTTGGATTGGCCATTTCCAACTAATGAATTGCTGCTATTCATATAATTATTATTTATTTTATTTTGATTTAGATGTGATATGTGTTAGATGGATGCCTTAATGATTTTGCTCATTGAAATGAGAGCTTGCTGCTTGACATCGTCCATACTCTTTCGCTTGGCTTCCAGGTGCAAAACAACAGCGTCCTTTAAGCCCGTGCGCTCGCAAAGCAGTTTTCCGGACGGGTGAGCCAAACAGAACTCCCCCGCATCAAAAAGCGCAACGGCTAGTGTCACGTCGTCTACATCCGTGTTCTGCCAAGTTTTGACACAAAAAGAGGTTAGGGTTAGGGTTGGTAGGGTTAGGGTAAGGGGTACTTTAGGGTGAGCAAAAATAGACAATTATGCGATTTGGGTAACATGGGAAAAGCCCCCATACTAACGGTTAAAAGTGCAGCGAGCTTTTTCAGAAGAGAACATCCATCCTTTTCAAACTCTTTAGCATTCTCCCGCCAAAACTGAGCCGTGTGCAGTGGTGTCCAGTGGAATGAGCCCGATGCAAGCTCCTTGGCATATCTGTCAGCGTGGCTAAACTCACCATGCCTACCTCCTCGGGAAGCAACTGCCTCACGAAGCCATCTACAATCATCAGAAAGTTCGGGGTCCAAGAGAGATGCCGATGTGTTTGCCCCGCTCTCTTTGCCCGAATCTGATTTCCCGCCTACTGCCCCACCATCATCCTTGCCTTCCAGTGCCGAAAGTACCGAGGTGATGCCCGAGCTCTCTACGACAAGAGCTACAGTTTCCAGGCAGACAGCCGAGTTTTTCATTAAATTAACAAGCGTACCCAGACCCACTCTAAGAACTTTCATTGGAAGCCCAGGGCGAAGCGCGCGGACAATGGCTAAAGGTGCACCAGTGTTTTGAAGTGTCAGGTGGTATGGGCGCTGAAGGGAGAGCAACCATAGACAGTGCAATGCGTCATACAGAAGCTGTGCATTCGAGGAGCTTAAGAGGGCCAACAGAGATGAAAGAGCACTGTTGGAATCAACCGGGGCAGTTAAATCAACAAATAGAGATTTCATGGAATCACTTCGAAGAAGGACCATGAGAGTCTCTACGGCGACCTAAGGTATTAAGATATAACGGGATATGCAACAAACATTAGATTGAAAATTGTAAGGGAAAACGCAAAAAGTGACAAGACAACACACGCACACACATACACATAACACAAACAAAACGCACCTCAGTAACTCGCACTTGCTTGGGTGAGGCAGAGCCAAAAAGCTTAAGGTTGGTCTGAACCCAAGCTAGAATACTCGCCTGGGCAGTCTGTATGGAGCTATCCACAGACATAATCAAGGCAGCGGCTCGTGCGGCATGCTCAAGTACGTAAGGATTGGCATCTGTAGACGTAATGCGAGCCCCACTGCCACTTGCCCCAACCATCTGCAAAAGAGCAAACAGAGGGCGCTCTCCCGACTGCAAAAATAAACGAGAACGACGCTCCGTGTCGTTTTGTAAAAAGTCGCACAAAAGAGTTAAAGTATACTGTATGACGCGCACATCGCGAATCGTTATGAGTACGCGAAGAATCGCTCGAGGATAGCGTAGGACCACAGCGTCCCCAGAAACCAATTGCTCAGTTAATCTAGAAGAGGAAATTACAGAACAACTCTTTATTGAGGCGACATCAGCAGCATCAACAAAAAGGTTGGGGTCCTCCGAGTCAGGGCCCTTTCCAGCTCTGCGTCAGGAGTGTGTGGGTGTGACGTAAGATTTCGCGAAATGTGACAAGGGCGGCGTGTGAAAAATAGAATAGTGTTTTAAAACGAACCCTATATAACGATCCCAAGGTATTTGGGTTCCATAGCCAAGTGCAATCACCCTATCCGCATCCATTCACGCAGTATGTTATTTGACGGATGCATGCCACCACCTAAAACTTTTTTTTTTCTTTTTTTCTTGCAAAGCCCTTGTTCAACATGGGGGTGGAGGCCACGTCCCCGCAGATGCAGCCATGAAACTGCTGCTGAGGCACGGGTTTGAGAGCCCCCCCAGCATCGATGTTCTTCGCACACTTTGCAACCCGGCCGCTGCGGATGGGGAAGAGGGTGCGGGGTTAGCCCTTAGCGCTGTCACCCACCCCTCCTTAGAAAGGGTTAGGGTTAGGCGTAGAGGGAAAGAAGGCGCCGCACCTGCTCCGGGGTAAGCTTGGAAAGTCGCAAACAGGGTGGCCTCTGCACTCAAAAATTGTCTGCGTTTCTCCTCAGAGTTACAACCTGCCTCTGCTGTGGGACTAGCGATCAAGATTGAGACAGCGATTATGGGAGATGTTTTGGCAGCCTAGCTGGAGTCAGATGGTTCATTGATGGGGGTGGGAGATGATCCCGCCTGCCTTGTAACAACCCAGGCCACTCAGGCTAGTAGGTGGGTATTCCCCCCGAAAGAAATCCCACGAACACCCCATCCGACGATTTCCTGTGACGGCTTTTCCTCTTTTCACTTTTCACTCTACCTTTCACCCATATAAATCTGTACATAGCCTGTGTTTGTTTAAGACAGGGGGGGCCTAAATCAATTAGGAACCCTTCAGCAACCCTCAGGATAAGGCACACAACAAACGATTTCAAATCCGCGATCCCACATGGGGGCACCAGTACTGGAGGCGAGGAAGCCTCACCAACTACTTTTCTAATTAACATCGTCTTAAGAAAAATTAAGGGGTTAGGGGGTGGGGGGGGTAAATAAGTTAGTTAGGCCCTTTCAAGGAGTAAGCGATTAACCATGGGGTAAGGTCGTTGTGAACCCACCAAAAAACTCTGAACTGTTTTTAGTTTCCTCCTCCAAAGCCTTGAAGTACGTATCAACAGAAACTTCCTCTGTGACGGACTCCCCGCTCACCTGCAAGGCCCTCGCCTTGGAACAGATTGCCTCCAAAGATAGGTCCTCAAGCGCTGTTGCTGAGAGCTCCATAGAGAAAGGCCCGCCTAAGGCAGTTCTAGTGTGGGAAAGAGCATTTGAGGCAACACTTCTTGCAGAGACGCTGAGATCTCTCGGGGACCAAACAATAAAAAGAATTTTGGTCCTTCGAAATCTCCCGAATCCAAACCCAAGGCGGAGCAACCCAAAGTAAAAGTCTCCCGGGGTGAGCCATTTCAAAAGTTCCATTATTCCAAGCGAGCCAGCGTTATGCAGAGAGAGGGGCTTGCCTTCCTCTGTTGGATTAAAGAGCGCCTAGTTCCAATTTCCCAGCGGAAGTCGCAGCTCATTCAAAACAGTTTCGGGAGACAACATCTCCCCGGATAATTCGCGCACAGTTTTTCTCCCCTCCCCCTTTTTGATGTCCACAGAAGTATCAAGATCGCTTTCCTTTAATTTATCCGGTTCCTCTCCAGCAACACCCGATAATGCAAAGCAAGTGGAACACACCCTCTTCGATTTGCCTGATCTTGAGTTTACTAGGTTTACTCTCAACCCTGTGCAAGTGCTACAAAAAACATGCCCGCAAACACGGCAGTGGTGCTTTCGACGGAGTACCGTGAAGTCTCTCTCACATGAAAAACAAGACTTTCGGTTCACCTCCCACTCTCCCGAAGTCGCAACTTTCTTACTCGCTAATGGAAAAACGGGCATTTAAACAAACTATTTCGGATAGCCAACTTTGTTTCTTGTTCACGATTTTTTACGATGATTCTCCTTCTCCTTCCTCTTTTCCCTTCTTCTCACCAAAAAAAAAAAAAAAAGACTTTCGCAAAAAAAAAAAAAACGAGAAAACTTATACTAGTCCTAAAATTACCCCTGCTTTTACCCGGGGTGAGGGGAGGAAACATCCTTAAACTCTCCCATGGGGGACGTCT
>Ga0114972_10003259_pt1 | contig 12194 bp, 10 predicted proteins | sample M_140807_EF_Meta_FD_87354 | JGI IMG/M metagenome (GOLD analysis project Ga0114972, IMG submission 87354) | Freshwater microbial communities from Lake Montjoie, Canada to study carbon cycling - M_140807_EF_MetaG | ecosystem: Environmental > Aquatic > Freshwater > Lake | place: Lake Montjoie... | reverse complement strand
GCCCAAAACCCCCTGCAATTCGGGTGCCAGGCGAGGGGCCACCTCCACCAGCAGCATCGGACCCCAGATCCGCACCAGCTCCAGCAGCTGGCGATCCCGGTGCGCCACGACGCTCTGGTCGCTGCGCAGGGAGCGGATTCGTTCCGGCCAGCGCCTCGAACGAATCAGTTGCTGCATGCCGTCTAGCAGTTGCAAGGCCAGCACCTCAAACAGCTCGACTGCCAGCAGGGCCACCACGCCACGGCTGATCACGGCCCGCAGCGGTTCGATGTTGATCAAGCCGCTGTTCTGCAGCCGCTCCAGGACGGGCACCACCCGCAGCCAGCGCCAGAACGGCAGCAGCAGGGGCAGGTCAATCCAGCGGCGCAGCAGGGCCTGATTCCAGCTCAGACCAGGCAGACGGCGCCGCAGCCGCACCGCCCTCAACAGGATGTCGAAGAGAAAGACGCTCTGGAAGAGCACCAGGTCGTAGCGCCAGAAGTGGTCCGTGGGACGGCCGTTGTTGTCGATCGAGCGCCAGTAGTTGGTGGCCACCAGCGGCAGCACTTCCTTGTTCCAAAACTTGCGCTCCGATTTCCAGAGCTGGCTGTTGAGCCGATTGGGATCGAGTAATTGGGCCGCGGACTCCTTGGCCGAGTCGCGATTGGCCCGGTTGCGTAGGCGGAATTTGATTTTTTCCAGGGTGCCTGAGGCCCCCGTCGCTTCAAACGGATTGGTATCGATCATCTGCTCGTTCAGGCGGATCTGGCGTCGCAGCAGGCGGCTCTGGTCCGGCGAGAGCGCCAGGGGCGATCCGGGAGGGGCGGGTTGGAGCATGGCCTGGTCCAACTCGTTGAAACTGCGCTGGTAGGCCTGGGTTTCCCGGTGGCCCTCAATGCCCTTGATCGGGTCCATCCAGGGCGTCACATCAGGCAGGAAGCGGATCGGCAGGGCCAGGGGCGCCGAGGGAATCGGATAAAGATTGCGTTGCAGCCAGAAGGTCCTCAGGGGCACATAGCTGAGGTCGAAGAACACCCACAGCAGGTTGATGGTGGCCCAGATCGCCACAAACCGGTCCCAGCTTCGCCCCAGGCGATGGGCCGGTACCGGCAGGACGTCATGCCAGCGGGGGCGAGCCATGGAAGCCTGGCGGCAGGGGAGTGCCTACTCTGGCCGGAACCCCGACCTACCTGACGGAGTGCCTTGAGCCCGAAGGAACCCCAGGCCCATTTCCCCGCTGTCGACGCTGAAGACACCCGGGTTCATGCCACCCGATCCCGGCGCCCTGAACCGGAGGAAGAACCTGAAAACCCCTGGGCCTTCTGGCGCAGCCTGGTGTTGACCCTGGCCGTGGCCCTGGGGATCCGTCAGTTTCTGGTGGAAGCCCGCTACATCCCTTCGGGGTCGATGCTGCCGGGTCTCCAACTCCAGGATCGGCTGCTGGTGGAGAAGCTGAGCTACCGGGGCCGGGTGCCCCAGCGGGGCGAAATCATTGTTTTCCATGCCCCCCACCACTTCGATCCGGTGCTGACCGCCCAGCAGCCCCGGGGTCCGCTCACCTGCCTGCTGGTCAATATCCCTGTCATCGGTTCCCTGGAGGGTTTGCAGCAGCCCGCCTGCGATGCCTACATCAAGCGGGTCATCGGCCTGCCCGGCGAGCGGGTGGCGGTGGATCCCCGCGGCCGGGTGTCCATCAACGGCCAGCGGCTGAGCGAGCCCTACGTCAAGAATCTCTGCCCGGTGAATGCCCAGGGGGTCGGCCCTTGCCGCACCCTCGATGTGGTGGTGCCCAAGAAGCATGTGTTGGTGCTCGGTGATAACCGGGGCAACAGTTGGGATGGCCGCTTTTGGCCCGGTGGTCCCTTTCTGCCCCAGAGCGAGATCATCGGTCGGGCCTTCTGGCGCTTCTACCCCTTCAACAAGATGGGCAGCCTGGGACCAACCACTCCGACGCAGCCGTGAATCCGCTGGCCACCACCTGACCCACAAGGGGCCGTTCGGGCCAGGGGGGGTTCGCCGCCAAGGACCTGGCGCTTTGGGCTTGCCAGAGCCAGGACTTTTCGGCATCAAACAGAATCCAGCGTTGGCTGCCGGGGGCCAGGGCCTCTTCCGCCACCCCCAGAAAACGGGCGGGACCCCAGCAGAGCCGTTCCCATAACAGGGTTGGCTCCCAGCCTTGAGCGCTTACTAGCTCCTGCCAGAGCAGGGGCAGGACCAGGCCATGGCCCGCCAGGCCCCCAGGGCGCTGGTCCAGGGGCAGGAGTTGTTCTTCCGCATCCAGGGACTGGTGGTGGACCGCCACGGCACTGATGATGCCTTCGGCTAGGGCCTCGATCAGGGCTCGACGGTCCCCGGGACCCCCCAGGGCGGGAACAGTTTTCCAGCCCTCATCGGCCAAGGACAAGGCACCGCTGTCGCTGATGAGGTGCCACCAGCAGACGCTGGTTTGGGGGTGGTGGTGCTGGTGGTGGCGCAGCAGGGCAACCCCTTCGGCGGTGGAGAGATTCATCAGCCGCAGCCGGGATAGGGGGAGGCGGTCCGCCAGGGTGAGCAAGGTCTGCAGGGGCAGGATTTCGCTGAGGGCCGGGTCCACCGGCCAACCCGCCCGCAGGGCCTCCACCCGTTCGCGCACGAAGCCATGGCGGCAGAGGGTCCTATCCCGCACCGGCAGCAGGACGGGCTTGTCGCCCATTTCCGCCAGACAGAGACCCCGCTCCAGCAGTCCCAGGGGGGGCAGGCTGTCCCCAGCGGCCAGGCCGATGGCACCGGCCGCCAATTGCTCGCCATGGCCGGCCAGGTCCCGATCCTGGCCTTCTTGGCAGAAGCTGCCCCAGAGGTGCAGGTGCATCGGCGCCGGCCAACCCAGGCCCAGCCGCTCGGGGCGGTCCCTCCAGGCCCTGGCCCAGGGCAGCAGCGCCACACTGCCGTAGCCCCCTGCGGCGGCGGCGGCCTGGAGGCTCGTCAGGGTTTCGGCCCGGCCCAGGTAGGGGTCATCGAGGACGCTGTGGGGATCCACCAGGGGAGGGGCCAGCCAGCAGGTCTGGGCATCGATGGAGGGGCAGGGATTCGGCCAGGTTGCGTCCAAGCCCCCAGGCTCGGCCAGGGCCTGCAGCCGTTGGCCGCTGATTAGGGCATCCACCACCCGGCTGGGGCGTCCCGGCCCCTCCATCAGGTTGACCCGGTGCAGCAGCAGGTGCGGGTCATTCATGGGGGCGTCAGCCGGTTCAAAGGGCTCCGGCGGCGGTTCGATCCAGCACGCCGCCCAGATGGCGGGTCAGATTCATGCTGGTGACCACGGCAGGGCCCTCGGCCCCGTTGGGGTAATCGATCACCGTCACACCTCCGTTGCCCTGCTTCACGGCCCAGATGTGACGGGCTTCCAGGCCAAGAAGGTGGCAGATCAGGGTTTTGTTAACGGCGTCATGGGCCACCACCAGGGCCGTTTCGTCGTTGTCGAGGCTGCGCACGATCCGCTGCCAGGCCTCCAGGGAACGGTCCCACACCTGTTGGAGATTTTCGCCCTCAGGCATCTGCACGGTTTGCGGCGCCCGCTTCCAATCAGCCAGCAGCTCGGGCCAGAGGGTGGCGATTTCGCTTTCGAGGCGGCCCTCCCAGTGGCCGTGGCCGATTTCCCGCAGACCCTGGGTGGTCACCAAGGGCACGTGGGGATGGGAGGCCAGGATGGCCTCGGCCGTTTGGCGCGGACGGGCCATGGCGCTGGTGTAGGCCCGCTGGATTGGAATCGAGGCCAGAAATTCGCCCGCGGCCTCGGCCTGTTCCAACCCCCGGCTGTTGAGGGGGATGTCGATCTGTCCCTGGAAGCGCCCCTGGCGGTTCCAGTCGGTTTCCCCGTGACGCACCAGCAGCAGCCGGGGACCGGCGGTGCGACGGGGCAGGGGAGCATCGAGGTGGGAGGTGCCGTTGAGGGACTCGATCTGGACCTCCAGGCTGCCATCAGCCCGGCGGCTCAGGTTGAAGACCGAAATCGAGGCGTTATCCAGCCGAATCCGTCGGAAGCCCTCCAAACCCATGCCAAGCAGGTGCAGCACCAGCACCCGCAGAATGGCGTTGTGACCCACCACCAGCACGCTGGCAGCAACGCTCGGGGCGTCGATGGCTTCTCCATGCAGGCCGATCAGGCGGTCGGCGAAGCGGGCGGCCTGCGCCATCAATTCGGGCAGGGGCCGATAGCGGCGGCCATCGGCCCGTTCGAGTTCTAATTCGGCGGGGCGATGGCGCCAGATGGCCTCCAGTTCGGGGGCGCGCTGGACGAGCTCGCTGAGGGTCCAGCCTCTCCAGGGCTCCAGGTCGATCTCCAGCAGGTCGTCGTCCAGGCCATGGATGACGCCATGGCCCTGGGCGGCGAGCAGCTCTTCGGCCGTGTGGTGGGCCCGTCTCAGGGGCGACGACAGGGCCGTGGTGAACGCCACCTCCTGCAGGTTGAGGCCGCAGGAGCGAGCCTGTTCACGCCCGGTGTCCGTGAGGCAGGAAAGGTCGTCCCGGCCCTGGATGCGGTCCTCCAGGTTGAAGCTGCTGATTCCATGGCGAACCAACACGAGACGAAGGGACACGGCCACTTGGGGGATTGGCGCCATCGTATTGGAGGGCCCCCAGCCTCCAGTCGGCGCGAGACAATGCTATGGCTCGTTTCCCGAGGCCCTGCGGTTGTCCGGTCCCCCACCCCTGCCGCTTCCAGAGCCCAGGAGCCCCATGGCCAGCCCCTTTTGGAAACGGCTGCTGGCCTTGCTGGCCCTGGCCCTCAGCCTGGTCCTTTGGACCCAAGGATTGCTGGGCAGCTTGCAGCGGCCTTCGGTCCTGGATGCCCTCGGTGTCCGGCAGATGGAGGTGGCCGCCCTGGCTGCCGAGGGGCTGCCGGCCCCATGGCAGACCATTTTGGTGGGTGACGATCCCCGGGGGGCCTTGAGCCAGGAGCTGGATCGCCAGATCAAGGCGTCCGGCCAGGCCGCCAATGCCGTTCAACGTCTGGAGATGGCCTTGCTGGATTCAGCAACGCTGACGGATCCGAAGCGGGCGCCTTCCGCCACTGTCACCGGGTTGCTGGACCAGGTGGATGGGGCCCGCCAGCCCCTGCTCAAGGCCCTGCTGCGGGGCCAGCCCGTGGCAGCCGCTGAGCGCGCCCGGCTCCTGGCCCCCTGGGGTCAGGAGCCGATGTTGGAGCAGTTGACCTGTGAGCGACTCGGAGGGCCGGCCAGCACCTGCCCCGCCCGGCGCCAACACCGCCATCGACTGATGCAGTGGCTGGGGATCAGCGTGCTGCCCGTGGTCCTGATGGTCGCTGGGGGGCTTTTGTTGCTGCGCCAGCTCTGGCGCTTTTACCGCGGCTCCCTGCTGCCGTCGCCCCCTCTCCAGGGTCCGTCGCTTGCCGCGGTGGATGTCATCTTGCTGATAGCGGGGGGGTTCGTGCTTCTAGGGGAGGTGCTGCTACCGGCCCTGTTGCAGAGCCCCACCGAGGCGCTGCTGCAGAAGTTGCCCCTGGCCCCCGCCACGGCCCAGGGCCTGCAGGTGCTGTTCCAGTACCTGGCCTTGATGGCGGCTCCCCTGCTGATCCTGCACCTGTTGCTGCGGGGGCGGCAGGGTCCTGAGGGTGGCTGGTTGCAATGGCGGTGGCGGCCCCTGGTCGGGGCGTTGATTCAAGCCATTGGCGCCCTGCTGATGGTGATGCCCCTGGTGGCCCTGGCCAGCTGGCTACTCAGTTTGGTGTGGAGTGAACCGGGGGGCAGCAATCCGTTGTTGGAACTGGTGTTCCACAGCGGTGACCGGGTCGCGTTGCTGTGCCTGGGCCTCACCGCCACGGTGCTGGCTCCCCTTTTTGAGGAAACCCTGTTCAGGGGGGTGTTGTTGCCGGTATTGGGTCAGCGGCTGGGCGCGGTGGGAGCGGTATTGGCCAGTGCGGCCCTCTTCGCCCTAGCCCACCTCAGCCTGGGGGAGCTGGTGCCCTTGTTTGTGCTGGGCGTTGGCCTTGGCTTGTTGCGCTGGCGAACGGGACGACTGGCGCCTGGTGTTTTCATGCATGGTTTCTGGAATGCCCTGACATTGATCAACTTGATTTCCTTGGCGGGCTGACAGCGGCTTGCCCCAGGGGCCTCTGGGTGGTTCACTTGCTCATCAATGCTTCGGTGAATTTGTCCGTGGCCGCCACCCTGTCCCAACCCCAGCCTCCCCGGCGCAGCGGCGGCCGTAGGGAGACAAGGCAGGTCGGTGGTGGTGACCCCACCGCCGCCAGGTCTCTTCGTCAGGCGTCGGCCCTGTTGCGGGAATCCCTGACCGCCCGACCGGTGGAGCGCCAGTGGCCCCTTGTGGCGGGGCTGCACCGGGTCACCTCCGGAGCCCTGCTTGGACTGGGCCTGTCGACCCTGGCCCTCGGGGGGTTGACGGTTTATTGGCAGAACCAGTGGGCCACCAGCTTTCAGCAACTCGAAGCCTCGAAATCCCTGGAACATCGCCTGCAGCAGTCCTCGGCGGTGCTTGAGCAGCACCACCTGGGCGTCGCGGGTCGCCCGGGGCTCCTGGTGCCCACCAGTAGTGAACAGCTGATTCATTTGTCGGCCCCAGGGGACCCTGCTGTCCTGCGGCCCGACCTGCTGGGTCGCCTGAGGATGGGTCCCATCCCTGCGGGCTACTGATGGCCCGTTCCACCACCCGGCGCCATCCCCCCGGGGGTACGGGTCGTTCGGACCTGCGCACCGCCACCCCCCGGGGATCCGTTCCCCGAACGCGCCATCCCCGGGTCAGGGCCCAACCCCCCCAAACCGGTCGCCGCTTGGTTCTGGTGTTTCTGGTCCTGGTGTCGGCTTTGGCGGGTCTGGGTTGCCGCCTGGCCTGGTTGCAATTGGTGGATGGCCATCGGCTGCGGGCCAAAGCCCGGGAGATCCAGACCCACACCACCAAACCGATCGGGATCCGCCGCACGATCGTGGATCGCACGGGGCGCCTGGTGGCCCTTGACGAAGAACGTTTCGTGCTCTGGGCCCATCCGCGCTATTTCAATCTCCCTGGCGATTCACCCCAGGCGGTGCGCCCCGTGGCCGATGTGGCCGCCCGGCTGGCCCAAGTGCTGGCCTTGCCCGAGCGGGACCTGCTCGAGCGCTTCGGGGACAAGCGCAGCGGGGTCAAGCTGGCCACTGGCCTGGATCCGCAAACCGCCCAACGGGTGCGGGCCCTGGGCATCAGCGGCCTCGACCTCCAGGCCTACCCCCAGCGCATCTATCCCCAGGGATCCCTGTTCGCCAATGTGGTCGGTTTCCTCAACCTCGAGAGGGTGCCCCAGGCGGGTCTCGAACAAAGCCGCGACCACGATCTGCGGCGCCAGGAAACGGCCCTGTCCATGCGCCGTGGCGCCGACGGAACCCCCTTGCCCGATGGCTTGCAGCCCGGGTCCCTCTACGGCGACGACCTGCGGCTGCAGCTCACCCTCGATTCCAGGTTGCAGCAGGTGGCCCAGCAGGCCCTCGCCCGCCAGGTCAAGCAGTGGAACGCCAAGCGCGGCGCCGCCCTGGTGATGGATGCCCGCAACGGCGAATTGCTGGCCCTGGCCTCCAGCCCCAGTTACGACCCCAACAGCTTCTGGAATTACAACCCGGGTCTGTTCCGCGAATGGTCGGTGCAGGATCTTTACGAACCGGGGTCCACCTTCAAGCCGATCAACCTGGCCCTGGCCCTGCAGGAAAAGGCGATCGATGCCCACTCCACGGTCAATGATGTGGGCCAACTCAGCATCGGTGGCTGGCCGATTTTCAATGCTGATCGGCGGGCCAATGGGGTCATCGATCTGCCGACGGTGCTCCAGGTGTCCAGCAATGTCGGCATGGTACAGGCCATGGGCCGGCTCAAGCGGGAGGTCTTCTGGCATTGGCTCCATGTGATCGGCATCGATGAGGTGCCCGACACGGATCTTCCCGGTGCGGTGGCCGGCGAACTCAAAAGCCGCTCGGACTTCACCGCCGGCGCCATCGAACCGGCCACCGCAGCCTTTGGCCAGGGCTTCTCGCTGACGCCCTTGAAGCTGCTGCAGTTACACGCCATGTTGGCCAATGGCGGTCGCCTGGTCAGTCCCCACATCACCCGTGGTTTGCGCTCAGGGGAGGTGCTGGCCGATTCGGATGCGCGCACCGGTGTCCCCCTCCTCGATCCCGCTGTGACGCGCCAGGTGGTGCAGTGGATGGAAACCGTGGTGCAGAAGGGCAGTGGCAAAGGCCTGCAGATTCCGGGCTATCGGCTGGGTGGCAAAACGGGGACGGCCCAGAAGGCCCACAACGGCACCTACATCCCCGGAGCTCGGATCTGCAGCTTCGTGGCGGTGTTGCCGATTGAGGACCCGCGCTATGTCGTGCTGGTGGTGGTCGATGAGCCCCAGGGGGGCAATGCCTATGGCGCCACCGTGGCGGTTCCGGTGGCGCGTCAGATCGTCGAGGCCCTGTTGGTTCTGGAGAAGGTCGCCCCGAGCCAACCGGTGCCGCCCACCCCGTCCGCCATCGCCCCCTGCAAGGGTTAAATGTCTCCTGTACGGATTCGCTCAACGGGCCGCTTGGGAGGTTGGGACAAGCCCTTGGCGTGGGTAGGTTTGGGCCCGGTCAGTGATTCTGTAAGGCATCTTTTCCATGGCCCATCTGCTTGATCAACTGGCCACCATGACGGTCGTCGTGGCTGACACGGGGGACATTGACGCCATTCGCCAGTTCACACCCCGGGATGCGACCACCAATCCTTCCCTGATCCTGGCCGCAGCCCAGATTCCCGCTTACAACGATCTGATTGACCGTTCGCTGCGGGAATCCCGCCAGCTGATCGGTGGCGAGGCGTCGGCGGAGGAGGTGGTCAAGGAGGCCCTGGATGAAATCAGTGTCACCTTTGGTAAGGAGATTCTTAAGATTGTGCCGGGCCGGGTGTCCACCGAGGTGGATGCCCGCCTCAGTTACGACACCGAAGCCACGATTGAAAAGGCCCACAAGCTGATCGGCCTCTACCAGCAGGCCGGCATTGGCAAGGAGCGGGTGTTGATCAAGATTGCAGCAACCTGGGAGGGAATCAAGGCGGCGGAACGGCTGGAAAACGATGGCATTCATTGCAATCTCACCCTGCTCTTCGGCTTCTCCCAGGCGGTGGCCTGTGCGGAGGCAGGTGTCACCCTGATCTCGCCGTTTGTGGGCCGCATTCTGGATTGGTATAAAAAATCAACCGGGCGCGATAGCTATCCAGGGCCAGAGGATCCCGGGGTCATCTCCGTCACCACGATCTTTAACTACTTCAAGACCTACGGCTATGCCACCGAGGTGATGGGGGCCAGCTTCCGCAACATCGATGAAATCATCGAGCTCGCCGGCTGCGATCTCTTAACCATCTCACCGGCTCTGATGGATCAGTTGCGCAACACCGAGGCGGTGTTGGAGCGCAAGCTGGATGCCGCCAGGCCTGGCCCCAGCCCGGAGCGCATTCATCTCGATCAAGAAGTCTTCAAGACGATGATGGCGGCGGACCCCATGGCCAGCGAAAAGTTGGATGAGGGTATCCGCGGTTTCTCCAAGGCGATTGAAACCTTGGAGGCCCAACTGGCCCACCGGCTGGCGGTGCTTGAGGGGGGCGCGGCCTTCAACCATGCCGTTCACGAGATTTTTCTGTTGAACGACCTCGATGGCGATGGTTGTATCACCCGCGAGGAATGGGTGGGCAGTGATGCGGTGTTCGATGCCCTCGATACGGATAAGGATGGCCGGCTTGTGCCCGAGGATGTGCGGGGAGGCCTGGGCGCCCCCCTGGCGATCCGGCGCTGAACCCGGCCCCATGGGCATGGGGAGGAGAGATTTTGGCTGGCGAAACGTCATCTGCTGGTTAGAGTTTTGAAGTCTCTTCCAGATCTTCAGCTGTGAATGCCCTCGACACCATGAAAGCCCTCGCCAGTTCCGGCGAGGTCAAAGAATTTGAACCGGGAGCGGCGATCTTTCGTTCTGGAGAGCCAGGTGACTGCATGTTTGGCCTCCTGGAAGGGGAGGTGGAACTGAGCTGGAACGGTGAGGAAGGTCACGAGCGCATCAAGGCTGGTGATGTCTTTGGAGCCGGAGCCTTGGTGACCCAGGACCACTGCCGCTTCGGCGATGCGCGCTCTGTCACGGCCTGCCGCCTGCTGGTCATGAATCGCGAAAAGTTTCTGTTTGCGGTACAGGAATCACCGATGTTTGCCGTTGAGTTGCTGGCCTCCATTGACCAGCGGCTCCGCCAGCTCAAAATCACCGATCGTCGCCATTGAGTTGCCGGCCTGCATTGACCACGGGCTCTGCCGCCAGCTCTAGGGATGGATCCGGCGGGGCCTAGGGCCTAGCCCCGCTGGAACAGCAAGCGCCGAATCGCCCGCTGGGCAATGTCGCCATAGCCCATTTCGCCCGAGAGGATCTGGGCAATGCGTTTGGGGGCGGTGGGCCGTTTGATGCCCAGCTGATACCCCACCCTGGGGACTCGGTAGAAGACCTGGGCGATCCGTTTGCCCCAGGCCATCGAGTCGCCCCATTCCTTGCGCATCGTCTGGCTGTAGCCGGCTAGGGCCAGATTGTCGCCGGCTAGCCAATCGTCCATGGCGCTGGCGGCGGCGCATCCACTCCGCAGGGAGGGCCTCAAACCCTCCGCCAGAAAAGGATCACAGAGCGAAGCGGCGTCACCAACGGCCACAACCCCATCCCCGTGCAAGGGGTGGTGGCCATCCCAGATCCGCAATTGGCCGCGGCGCCGGTCGCCCGCCTCCGGGTCCACCCCCAGGCTGGGCAACATGCGGGCCAGCACCGCATGGGCGTCCGAATCCTGTTGGCCAATGAACGTGCCCACGCCGATGCTATACCCCCCGCTGCGGGGGAACGCCCAGCAAAAGCCATGGTGCACCAGGCCAAACTCAAAGTGGGCCACATCTGGAGGGCTCGGCGTTGCCTCCACTTCCACTGAGACGGTGGCGGCGTAGCGGGGCCGGGCCGGCCCCAAGCCCTGGTCGGCGGCAAAGCGGGAGCTGGAGCCATCGGCAATCACCAGGCCCCGGGCCTCCAGTTGGTGGCCCTGGCCATCGGTCACTTGCCAGCGGTCGCCCTGGCGGCTAAGGGCCGTGGCCGTGCTCCCGTAGCGCAGATCAACGCCCCGATCGGCGGCCTGGCCGGCCAGAAAGTCGTCGAGCACCCGGCGACGCACGATCCAGAAGGGGGCATCACCGGGCAACTCGGCCACCACCGGATCCTCCAGGCACCAGGTGAACCGCACTTGGCGGATCACCTGGTCAACGGCGGGCCGCAGGTCAAACGGAAACCAGCCCTGCACCGAGGCGGCCATGCCACCGCCGCAGGGCTTGGACCGGCCCGGGGCCTCCTTTTCAATCTGAATCACCCTCCGTCCCCGGGCGGCCAGATGGAAGGCCGCCGCCGATCCGGCCGGTCCCGCCCCAAGCACAATGACATCGGCGTCGAGCGTCATGCTCAGACCTTGAGGATGTCGGACTCCTTGTCGGCCAAGTGTTTTTCGAGTTCGCTGATGAAGCGATCGGTCAATTTCTGGATCTTGTCCTGTTCATCGCGACTCTGATCTTCCGAGAGTTCGGCGTCTTTCTCCTGTTTCTTGATCTGGTCGATGCCATCGCGACGCAGATTGCGCAGGCCCACTTTTCCTTCTTCGGCATACTTGGAGGCCAGCTTGCAAAGATCCTTGCGCCGGTCTTCCGTGAGGGGGGGAATGTTGATGCGGATGACCTTGCCGTCGTTGTTGGGGGTCAACCCGAGATCGCTCATGCCGATGGCCTTTTCGATGAGCCCGACGGAGCCGGCATCGAAGGGCTGAATTTGAATGGTCTGGGAATCGGGGGTGGAGATGGTGGCGAGGGATTTCAGCGGGGTGTCGGCGCCGTAATAGGCCACCATGATTTTGTCGAGCAGGCTGGGGTTGGCCCGGCCGGTGCGGATGGTGTTGAAGTTGCGCAGGGTGGCTTCCACCGATTTGCGCATGCTGGCTTCCAGATCCATGGGATTCCTGCGGAATGCGGGAGGGGAATTAAATTAAAGGGGGGACGGGAGAATCCGGGTGCCGATAGTTTCTCCGGCCACGGCCCGGCCAATATTGCCGTTGCCGAAAACATCAAAAACAAGGATCGGAATGGCATTGTCCTTGCAGAGGGCAATGGCGGTGGAGTCCATGACTTCGAGTTCTTCGCTGAGAACCTCAAGAAAAGTGAGGCT
>Ga0114972_10003256_pt1 | contig 12199 bp, 10 predicted proteins | sample M_140807_EF_Meta_FD_87354 | JGI IMG/M metagenome (GOLD analysis project Ga0114972, IMG submission 87354) | Freshwater microbial communities from Lake Montjoie, Canada to study carbon cycling - M_140807_EF_MetaG | ecosystem: Environmental > Aquatic > Freshwater > Lake | place: Lake Montjoie... | reverse complement strand
GCATGAAATGTCGAGTCTATTGAATCGCCAGGTTTTGGTTTTGAATGATGCATTGTCAGCGAATTTGAAGATCAAATACCAGAGAGTCGAAGAGCGAGCGATTGATCGCGTGGTGGATGTTGATGCGATCGTCGAATTGCCACCGATGCAGCGAACGCGTGTCGCAACGCAGATGCAAGGATCGGTAAGGAAAGTTCTAGTGGATCGAAGCGAGCAGGTCCGAGCCGGACAAGCGTTGGCAGAAATTTCCAGCTTTGAGGCGGTGGCGCTACAACTGGAATTCGTAAAGACCGTACTCGATTTGGAATTGCAGTCGAATACCTACCGTCGACTGGAGACGGCTGGAGGGACGATTTCTCCACGCACCCTGCTTGAATTGAAGGCCAAGCTTGAAGGTTTGCAACTCAGGCAAGAGACTTTATACCGGCAACTGCAGTTGATCGGATTCGACGACGATGCGGTTCGTGTGATGATGCAAGAGCGCAAAATCTGGGATACGTTTCCACTCCGTTCGCCGATCGATGGTGTCGTGGTGGATTTTCTTGGGACACCAGGGCGGGTTGCCCGAGCAGGTGAGGATTTATTTCAAATCCATGATTTGCGAAATTTCCTAATCCAAGGCTACGTTGCCACGCGAGATGTTGCTTCGGTCCGGGTGGAGCAGAAAGCTCGGATCCGCTTGAATGCTTACCCGGAAAAAGAATTCGAAGGGAAGGTTGTGGGGATAAGTCCATCGATCGATAACCGCTCTGGGATTCAATCGGTTTGGTTAGCGATCCAAGGGGCCGAGGAATTGGAATTGCGGGATCGAATGCTCGGACGAGCCTCCATCATCATCGGAAAGAGTGAGCCTCGGGTGGTATTGCCAAAGACTGCGATGGTTCATGATGGCCTTCGAAGCTTTGCGTTTGTTCGAAAACCTAATGGCGAGATCGAGAGACGCATTGTCGATATCGAACCGGGTGACGACCGTTTTGTTTATGTGATACGGGGTGTCGCGCCAGGTGACTCCGTTGCGGTTTCTCGCGTGTCCGCATTGCAAACCGCTTACGCGTCGGTGAGGTAGGTCCAGTCAGATGCTCAACAAGATAATCTTTTTCTCGCTGCACAACCGGTGGCTCGTCGCGTTGGTTTCCATCGTTGCTACTGTCTACGGCCTCAGTCTCTTGCGAACCGCAAGCGTGGATGTTTTTCCAGATTTGAATCGTCCGACCGTGACTGTCATGACCGAGGCGCCGGGTTTGGCGCCGGAGGAAGTGGAATCGCTGGTGACACGGCCTATCGAATTGGTGATGAATGGAGCACTGGGAGTTCAGAGAGTGCGATCCTCCTCGGCGCTCGGATTATCGATTGTTTGGATCGAGTTCGATTGGGGAACCGATGTCCTCGTCGATCGGCAGATCGTTGCTGAGAAACTGCAGTTAGCTCGAGCAAGGATCCCTTCGGCATTCAATCCGGTGGTGGCCCCGGTTTCCTCCATCATGGGTGAAATCCTATTGTTGGGATTGCGGTCGACGAAAGAGATCCGCGATGAGAGTGAAGCCCAAGCGGTAGCGATGGAGCTGCGAAGCCTTGGGGAGTTCACGTTGCGCAATCGATTGTTGGCGCTGAAGGGGATATCTCAAGTCACCGTGATGGGCGGGGTGCTAAAGCAGTACCAAGTCATCACCTCACCGCAGCGGTTGTTAGCTCACAATGTCACCTTGGAGCAATTGACAGAAGCTGCTGTGCAGACCAACGCGCTCGCCGGTGGTGGTGTGATGCTTCGGAACCCTCGGGAATCGGTGATTCGGATCCAAGGCCAGTCATTGACTCTGGATCAGATTGGGTCAAGTCCAGTTCAATGGCGAGAGCCGGTGCCCATCCGTATTCGCGATGTCGCTGACGTTCGTTTTGGGGGCCCCATTCGGCGTGGGGATGGAGCGTCGTGGCAGCGAGATGCCTACGCTCCCTCGGGTTCCGAAGGCGGGCTCCAACGCGTTTCCTTTGTCGGGGGCAACGCGGTGATCTTAGCGATCCAAAAGCAGCCGAAAGCGGACACGATTTCATTGGATCGACAGATCGCTGCCTTGCTCGAAGAAATGAAGCAGGAACTGCCCCCTGATGTCACCGTTGACATGGATATCTTTCGGCAATCGCGATTCATCAGCACGGCTGTCGAGAACGTGATGGAGTCGGTTCGCGACGGAGCGATATGGGTGGTTGTGGTCCTCTTTGTTCTCCTGGGAAGCTTCCGCAGTAGTGTCAGTTCTTTGGTTTCAATGCCGGTCAGTATCTTGTTGACCTTCCTTGTTTTCTATTGGTTCGGATTGGGCATCAACACCATGTCCCTCGGTGGTATCGCGGTTGCGATCGGTGATTTAGTGGATGATTCGATTGTGGATATCGAGAATATCTATCGTCGATTGAGAGAGAATCACCAAAAGAGCATCGCGGATCGGAAGCCCGTTTGGGATGTCGTTTACCAAGCATCCTGCGAGGTGCGGAATTCGATCGTCTATGCGACAGCGATCGTGGTGTTGGTTATCTTCCCACTATTTTTTTTATCGGGTCTCGAGGGGCGTTTGTTTGCACCGCTCGGATTGTCTTACTTGGTTGCACTCTCATGTTCGCTCTTCGTTTCGTTGACCCTAACCCCGGTGTTGGGCTATTGGTTGTTACCTCATGGTAGGTTGCTAGGTCAGAAAACCGAACCGGTATTGGCTCGATGGGCCAAATCCTTCGTGAAGCGGCTTCTGGAGTGGACATTGCCACGGTCGACCTATGTGTTGCTGGCGGTGTCGATCGGCGTGGCGATCTCATGCCTGGCGATTTTGGGAATGGGTGGGGAGTTCCTGCCGACACTTAACGAGGGGACGCTGACCGTTTCCTTGCGATTGGACCCGGGTACCTCGCTCGAAGAGAGCGTTCGGGTCGCGAGTCAGGTTGAGAAAACACTTTTTGAAATTCCGGAGGTGTTATCGGTCGCCAGGCGAACTGGGAGAGCGGAGCTCGATGAGCATGCCGAAGGGGTCAATTCGAGCGAGATCGATGTCGGCTTGATCGAGCACAAGATCGCTAGGCCGGGTGCATTGGCGATGTTGATGAGGCTCGTACCGATCGCGCATTTGTGGGGCTACGAATACCGAGGTAGACCTGTCGATGCAATCATCGAGGATGTGCGAGAACGCATCGCATATATCCCGGCAGCGGCAGTCAATGTGGGGCAACCGATTTCCCACCGTATCGACCACATGATGAGCGGCATCCGTTCGCAAGTCGCGATCAAGGTATTTGGGAGCGATCTTTTAGAATTGCAGCGTGCGGGATTTGATATCCAGGAAGCCATGCGAAACATCGAAGGGGTCGTCGATTTGCAAGTAGAACCGCAGGTAGAGATCTCGCAGGTGCGTATGGTTGTGCGGCGCGAAGAAGCCTCTCGCCACGGGTTGGCACCTGGAGATATCGCGAAGTGGCTGGAAACCGCCTATCAAGGCCGTGTGGTTTCCCAGATCTTTGAGGAGGATCGGTATGCTTCGCTGGTCGTTTGGTACGACGAAAAATCGAGGCGGGATCCCTTCACTGTGAATGAGACGGTGATCGAGACTCCGTCCGGGCGGCGATTGACGTTGGGTCAATTGGTGGATGTCATCGATACGACCGGTCCGAATGTGTTGAACCGGGAGGATGGCAAGCGACGGGTGATCGTTTCGTGCAATGTGCAAGGAAGAGATCTCGCGCGAGTGGTTGGGGACATCGAAAATGCCATTCAACCGATCCGCGAAAAGCTCGCTGCGATGCGACAGGGGTACTTCGTGCGGTTGAGCGGGCAGTTTGAAGCCCAGCAGGATGCGATGCGCCGCTTGATTTTCCTGAGTAGCTTTTGCTGTGTCGCCGTATTGTTTTTGCTCCATCAAGCGGTTGGTTCCTGGTCCGCCGCATTTCAAATCATGGTCAATATTCCACTCGCTGCCTTTGGATCTGTGCTGATGCTCCTGATGGTGAATCAGCCGAGTTTGGAGTCGTTGCAGAATGCAGCGTGGTACGAGTGGCCCGGGGTTTGGATTGGGTCCACGACGTTGTCCGTAGCGCATTTGGTAGGCTTCATCACACTGATCGGGATTGTCAGTCGCAATGGCATCATGATGGTGTCCCACTACATCCATTTGATCGAGGTCGAAGGGTTACCGTTCTCGAAGGAAACGATCATTCGGGGAAGTTTGGAGCGACTCACCCCGGTTCTCATGACTGCGATGACCAGCTTTATCGGATTGATGCCGCTCTTGTTTGGTGCTGGGGATACGGGCAAGGAGATCTTGCATCCGCTCGCGTTGGTAGTTTTCGGAGGGATGCTCTCGTCCACATTGCTGGATCAATTGGTGACCCCTGCCTTGTTTTATCGATTTGGAGCGAAACGATTCGAATCGAAAGAAGAATCAAGCGTCGTTTAGCTTCCACTGCAGCCGTTCGATGCGATGGGCAAATCCTGTTTTGGGGTCGACATCGAACCATGTCGCCGAGAGCCGAACATCGTCGGTTGCGACATGAAAGGTATTGGGGTCGAAGGTGAGAGTCGTGTTGAGAACAGGTTCGATTTCGCGGCCCAAGACGCTTCGATAGGGGCCCGTCATACCGACATCGCATTGGAATGCCGTCCCTCCCGGTAGGATGTGCTCATCTGCGGTTGGGACGTGGGTATGCGTTCCGAGGACCGCGCTGACGCGGCCGTCGAGAAAGTAACCCATGGCTTGTTTGTCGCTGGTGGCTTCCGCATGCAAGTCCACCATTTTGATTCGGACGTCTTTGGGAAGTTCCTCAAGCACGCGTTCGACGGCTTCGAAGGGGCAGTTGACTGGCCGCATGAAGACCCGCCCCAGCACGCTGATCACCGCGACCTGGATCCCGGTCGCCGTCTTTACAATGCAGTGATCCCTGCCAGGTGCCTTGGCCGGAAAATTAGCAGGTTTCACGATGTTCTTTTTTGTTTTAAGGACCGTCGCGATCTCCCGTTTTTTGTAGATGTGGTCCCCCAAGGTGATCGCATCGACTCCAGCAGCGACGAGCTGATCGTATTGCTTGAGCGTCAATCCGGCCCCATCGGCTGCGTTCTCTGCATTGACGACGATCAGGTCGCACCCGCCTCGACGTAGGTCGGAAATGCAGGAGCCCACGATGGTCATCCCTGGTTTTCCGACGATATCACCGACCATGACGATGCGAACGTGATCGGATTTTTTTTCTGGAAGCGAGCGCATGAAGGACTTGGGGCTACGAGGTCTGTTCGCAAAAGTCAAAACCGTTGCCTAGAAATATATCGCGGGGAAAGTGTACCATGGGAGAGAACCGGCCCCGCGTCAAAGAATACTCCCAGTGTAATTGGGGTAGAATCCAGAGAAGATTCGCTTTTTCCGGGGATTCTCTCGCGAACCTCATCCTTAGTAAGTATTCGACCCCGACAACGCTCGAACACGAACATGCCGAACCCTGAACAACAACGAATCATGCTGTTCATGCACGGGTTGCACGGCGGAGGATCGGAACGACAAATGAGCTACCTGGCGAGCGAGCTTGCCAAAACCCACCCGACGACTTTGGTCACCCTCGCGTATCCGCAATCCAACGACTACCCGATCGATGCGCGTGTGCAAAGGATCGGATTAGGACTGACCAGTCAACGAGGTGGTTGGATTCGGGGCCTGTTCGCCAATCGAACGCGTATCGTGGCCTTAAGACGCATTTGCCAACGCATCGACCCTGCTGTCTGCATCAGTTTTTGCGATACCAATAATGTGTTGGCAGGCATGGCGTGGGGGAAAGTAAAACCGTTGATCGTTTGCGAGCGGAGTGACCCTCGGCGTCAAAAACTTAATCGAGCGTGGGAATATCTACGCGATCGATCCTATCCGAGAGCGGCAGCGATCGTGTCCCAGACGAGTGGCGTTACCAACTACTTTCGTTCGCGATTTGGGAATCGCGTTTCCGGAGTTCGGATGGAAACGATTCCCTCGGCGATTGTTCCACCCGAGTCGATCGTTCCAACCGAGTCGATCGCTCCAACCGAGTCGATCGCTCCAACCACCGTGGGTATCAGGGATTCGCATTGGGACGAGGTGGCTGAGCGACGTCGCGCATCCGAGAGAAAGCGGCTGTTGGTCGTCGGGCGATTGTCCCCGGAAAAACGGATCGATCGAGCGATCCAAGTCTGGGGAAAGATCGCACGCAAGCATCCCGAGTGGGTTTTGCGCATCGTCGGGGATGGCTCCTTGCGCGAGGAATTGATGGAACTCGCCAAGACGCTTGAGGTAGATCGCCAAGTCGAGTTTACTCTATGGAGCAATGACGTGTGGAGCGAGTACCACGCCGCCCACGCGTACTGCTTGCCGAGCGACTACGAGGGCTTTCCGCAATCGCTGATCGAGGCGATGCATTGCAGGTTGCCCGCGGTAGCGTGGGCCTGCGGCGAGGCAGTCCAAGAATTAATCGGTGGCGATGGAACGTGTGGGGTGGTTGTTCAAGAGCCCGATTCGCTGGCGAATGCGTTGGAGCCGATTCTCAACGATGCACTGTTGCGGGAACGCATGGGACAAGTCGCCGGTACGATTGCATCGCGTTACTACTGGAGTGCGATTGCACCGAGATGGTTAGAGCTGATTCGTGATGTCGGCGGGATTCGTTCGACGGTGTAACTGCGTCTGAAACGGTGTAACTGTGTCTGAAACGGTGTAACTGCGTCTGAATCGGTTGAACCAATGCGGTTGTGTTGCAACTTTAGGGTTTGGGATCACGCCAACCCGAGGATCGCGCGAGTCTCGGGTGCGTTCGCAAGATACGCTGCGATGCTTTGAAGCAATGGATCGATTGTTTGTGATTGGATTGAGTGAGGTGGATTCCAGTTCCACCATTGATAACCGAGATGTTCGGTGCAGTGGATCTCTCCATCGCACTGGAGGAGTCCTAGATAGATCGTCAACTCCTTTAGGGATTGGGTTCCTGGCGAACTGCGTCGCGACACCCAATAACGATGGCTGTAGGCGAAAGCGGGATCGGTCCACAATTGGTTGGGATCGAGACCGGTTTCTTCTTTCAATTCGCGGAGGGCTGCTTGCTGTTTGGTTTCACCAGGATCCAGATGCCCTTTGGGGAGATCCCATCGCTCGGCATGCTTCATCAAGAGGAATTGCAAGGTACCTTGCCGGCGGAAGATCAGGTAACCGCTTGAGAACACGGTTGGTTCCTCGCTCGAGCGAGGTGGTTCCGTAGGAGGAGTGGTGTCTATGGCGGAAGAATCGAGTCGCTGCCCCGAGGTGGGTGTTCGTTCGGAATGGGGCTGTTGGGAGTCCTGTGGCATGCGATCCATCGTCATGGTCAAAATGGTGTTTGTAGGCGTGCCTGGAGCAATAATTCCTGGAGCAATAATTCCTGCAGCAATAATGCCTGTAGTAAAACAGCAGGGATGCACGCGGATTGGTATTGTAGCGGAGTCCAGCGATGCAATCGTCCACCCACAGGAAGTCGATTGACAATTCCGTCACCTTCGATAGGCTTGCCACGAGGCTAGAATCCAGCAACTGAGGAGACAGGTTCAACGCATGAAAATCTATACAAAAACTGGTGATGCTGGAACGACGGGCCTTTTTGGTGGTCCGCGGGTATCCAAGGACGATGCCCGCATTTGTGCCTATGGTTCGATCGATGAGCTGAATGCGTTCATCGGAACAGCCCGGAGCACGGGCTTGTCGGACTTGCTCGATGGCATGCTGAGCAAAGTGCAGCATCAGCTTTTCGCCATCGGAGCGGAGTTAGCGACCCCTGAGCCTCAGGAGCATAATCTCAAGTGGGACGAGCAGCCTCACGTGGCACAGTTGGAAGTCTGGATCGACGAGATGGAAACGACGCTCACACCTTTGCGAAACTTTATTTTGCCTGGCGGTAGTGCTCACGCGGCCCACCTGCACTTGGCGAGAACCGTCTGTCGGCGGGTCGAGCGGGAAATTGTCCGGTTGGGGCATGATCGCCGAGTGAGCGATGTTTCGCACATCGTTATCTATCTGAACCGACTTAGTGATATGCTGTTTGTGATGGCGAGGTACGCCAATCATGTCCAAGGTGTGGCGGATGTTCCTTGGATTCCGCAGCGGACCAAGTAACGGTTGGTTTTCCGTGGAATGGTTTGCGGAGTAAGATAGTCCACCGAGTATTTGAGGAGACGGCTATGCCTAACGCATCGCGCATCGTCCGACTGGCGCTGGTCCAGATGACGACGACCGACGATATTCCTGCCAACATCGAAAAGGGGATGACGCTGGTTCGTACCGCTGCTTCGCGCGGGGCGAATATCGTTTGTCTCCAGGAATTATTCAACGCGCCGTACCCCTGCCAGAGCGAGGATCATGCGAGGTTTGCGTGGGCGGAAAGTATCCCAGGGCCTACTAGCAACGCGATGAGCGCGGTTGCCAAAGAGTGTGGGGTGGTCGTTACCGGCTCTGTCTTCGAACGTCGATCCCAAGGGTTGTACCACAACACGGCATTGGTCTTCGACACCGATGGCTCCCAAGTCGGCTTCTATCGAAAGATGCATATTCCCGACGATCCCCATTACTACGAAAAGTTCTACTTCACACCTGGGGATACCGGATTCACAGTCGCAAAGACCAAGTTCGGTACAATTGGTGTCGGGGTTTGTTGGGATCAATGGTACCCGGAAGCCGCTCGACTGTTTGCGCTTCGTGGTGCGGAGATCTTGTTGTACCCGACTGCGATCGGATGGCTCGCGCAGGACAAACCGGTTTACGGAAAGAGCCAGCACGAGGCATGGGAGACGATGATGCGGTCGCATTCAATCGCCAATGGAGTTTTCGTGGCCGCTGCGAACCGAGTGGGGTTCGAAGATTCCATCGAGTTCTGGGGAGCATCGTTCGCATTCGATCCCGCAGGGAATCTGATGCACCGAGCCAGCCATCAGCAGGAAGAACTGGTTCTTGTCGAGTGCAATTTAAATTCCATCGACACGCAGCGAACCTATTGGCCTTTTTTGCGAGATCGACGGATCGACGCGTATTCAGACCTCACGAAGCGTTGGATTGATTCATGAGCAACAGCAACACTCTCGATGGTTCGATAGAAGCAGCGCGATCGGCGGGCAAGGCGATCGACGACGGGTATCGTTGGGTCGCGGAGTGGGAACGGCATGAGGCGACATGGATTTCCTGGCCCCATAATGAGGCAACCTGGCCGGGTCGATTCTCGGCGATTCCTCCCGTAACGGAGAAGATGATTCGAGCTATTGCCGAAGTCGAACATGTGCACGTGCTCGGTGGTCCCGCAGACTCCTATGCGAAAGCCTTTCAAGCGCTCCGTGGGGTTCCCAATGTCACTGTTCATGATATTCAGACCAACGATTGTTGGATCCGAGATTACGGCCCTACGTTTTTGATCCATCGCGACCAGAAAAAATTAGGTGCCGTGCGATGGACCTTCAATGCGTGGGGCGGAAAATACCATCCCCATGACAAGGATGCGGCCGCGTCTCGCCACATATGCGTTGGACTCGATGAGCATGGCGTGTGGCGCGACCATCCAGAGCGACCGATGAAGTCGTTTCCGTCGTCGATGGTCTGCGAAGGTGGCGGCTTGGAGACCGATGGCGAAGGGACCCTGCTGACCACGAGCAGTTGCTTGATGGCATCGACGCGCAATTTCCGTTGGACTCGAACTCAGGTGGAGGACGAACTCAAGAGCATGCTCGGAGTAACGAAGGTATTGTGGGTCGATGGGGGCGAGTTAGCGGGAGACGATACCGACAGCCATATCGACCAGTTGGTTCGATTCATCCGACCGGGGCTTGTCGTCGCGGCCGTTTCCTTCACCACCGACGACAGCAATTCCAAGCCTCTGGAAAAGCAGAAAAAGGCATTGGAGCAGATGACCGATGCCCACGATCGCCCCTTCCAAATTGTGCCGTTGGTCACGCCTCCGCCGAGGATGATCCAGGGCAAGCGGGTTCCGGAGAGCTATTGCAATTTTTATCTGGCAAATGGAATCGTCATCGTGCCGACGTTTGGCTATCGTGAAACCGATGACCGCGCTGCGGGGCAACTGCTGGAGTTGTTTCCGGATCGAGACATTGTGCGGATTGACGCTTCCGATTTCATTTGGGGGTTGGGCGCGTTCCATTGCGCCACCCAGCAGCAACCTGCAGTTTAGTGAGATGTATTTGAGGACAGCACCGGGAAAGAATTGATATGCGAAGTGCTCCAATCTGTTTTTGGCTAATCCTGTTGTTGATTAGCGGGGCCGTGGACGCGGTAGAGCGACTCCAAGCAACCGACTGGACGACCAGCCGCGGGGATGCTGCGTCCACCGGGTTTGCTCCGGGCACTCTCCCCAAAGAACCTGAATTGCTTTGGGAGTTCTCGCGTGAAAAATCAGGCTACGAAGGTTCGCCAGTCATCGCCGCAGGTAAGGTCTTCGCCGGTGACGTCGAAGGAAATGTGTATTGCCTTGATTTGGCCACTGGGCATGAGGTTTGGAAAACCAATTTTAAGAACGGCTTCGTGGCGTCTCCTGCATACCGCAATGGCCGTGTCGTTCTCGGTGATTTCGACGGCCGCGTGGTTTGCCTGAACGCGGATGACGGAAAACTCCTATGGGAAGCGGATATCCGGCAAGCCATGGCGGCCGGCGCAAATTTCGTCGAGGATATGGTGCTCATCACGAGCGAAGGGGGTGAATTGTTCGCCTATCGATTGGAGACAGGCGAGCTCGTATGGGAGTACTCGACGGGTGATCAGTTGCGTTCCGCGCCGACGATTTGGAAGCATTATGCGCTCCTTGGTGGCTGCGATGGACGGCTTCACAAAATCGATTTGAAGCTCGGGAAAGCAGAAGGTGATGGGCTGTTGTTGGAGGGACCGAGCGGATCGACACCAGCAATCTATGGGAACGTTGCTATTGTGCCGACGCAATCCGGACAGGTGCTCGCGTTTGACATGCTCCAGGGAGAAAAGCTCTGGTCGTTTTCGGATGCCGAGCGGGCACAGGAGATCCGTTCGTCGCCAGCGATTGTCCCTCTCTCGGGGGCTGCGTCGCGATTGGAAGCGGTGGGCGATGCGTCAAATTCCGAAGCCGGCGACACGATTGCGGTTGTGACAACGCGAAATCGGCGAGTCTTGGGATTGGGGACGAACGATGGAAAAATGGTTTGGGAAGCGGTGGTTCGGAAGAGGTGTGATGCATCACCCGTGATTTGCGACGGCCGGGTCTGGGTCGGCGGCCTCGATGGGAGTATGTATGCGTTCGATGCTCAGACGGGTGAGCAGCGATGGACTTACCAATTGACCGGTCAGTTGATCGCATCTCCCTCGATTTCGGAGGGGAAGCTTTTGGTGGCGACCGACAAAGGGACGATTGCCTGTTTCGGAGCAAAATAACCAGCGAATCGTGGATCACGAATCTGGTTCGCGGAGCGGAACAGGCGGGGGGAGGCCGTTTCGGTTACAATAGGAAGGAGTTCCGAACTTCTCGTTCCTTGATCGCTGATGTCGCAATGACCAACGCCGCAGAATCCACCAACGCCTCCATCGCAAGAGGTTCGTCTGCGACCGAACCTCTTCTGTCGCCAGAGATGATGGCCAAGCTCGAGCGGATGGAATTGGTCAGTCGGAAAATTTTCCGCGGTCGGATGAAAGGTGAGCGGCGGAGCAAGCGCAAAGGGCAGAGCGTCGAATTTGCTGACTTCCGAAACTACGTCGCCGGCGACGACCTGCGGTTTATCGATTGGAACCTCTTTGCACGGATGGATCGGCTGTACCTGAAGCTATTTCTCGAAGAGGAAGACCTTCACTTCTACACCTTGATCGACGACTCGATGTCGATGGATTTTGGTGAGCCGAGCAAGTTCCAAGTCGCGAAGCAGATCGCGGCTAGTTTGGCGTATATCGGTTTGTGCCGTGGGGATCGCGTTTCGATATCGACCTTCACGAGTTCTGCGTCTCCGATCGTGGTTCGGGGGCGTTCGAGCGCGCACCGTATGCTCGGATTTCTTCAGAATGCACCATGCGCGGAAGCATCGCCGACCATGGAGGAATCGGTCCGGCGATTCTGTTTGAAGAATACAGGGAAAGGGATCGTGGTCATGATCACCGATCTCATGAGCAAGACGGGCTACGAAACGGCCCTCAAAATGCTGGTTGCCCGAGAGATGGATATCTACCTGATCCAT
>Ga0114972_10003255_pt1 | contig 12200 bp, 6 predicted proteins | sample M_140807_EF_Meta_FD_87354 | JGI IMG/M metagenome (GOLD analysis project Ga0114972, IMG submission 87354) | Freshwater microbial communities from Lake Montjoie, Canada to study carbon cycling - M_140807_EF_MetaG | ecosystem: Environmental > Aquatic > Freshwater > Lake | place: Lake Montjoie... | reverse complement strand
CCCAATACCGACGCCACGGCGAAGCCCTGACCGAAGCGCGGCCTGGGCGGTTCAGCCTCCAGCCCGCATCACTTCCGCCAGGATGCCCTGACAGCCGTTCTCCACCAGGTCCAGCACCATCTCGAATCCCTCCGGACCGCCGTAATAGGGGTCGGGCACTTCGCACTCGGGGCGGTTTTCCACGAAGTCGCAAAACAGCCGCACCTTCGCCCAGTCCTTTTCCTGACGCACGAACTCCCCCAGATCCTGACGGTTTTGCTCATCCATGATCAGGATCAGATCAAACGCGGCAAAGTCTGCTGGCCGCACCTGCCGGGCCCGGCTGGTCAGGACGCAGCCGCGCTTGGCAGCGTGTTGCCGCATGCGGGCATCCGGCAGGGCACCGGTGTGCCAGCCCCGGTGCCGGCGGAGTCGATCTCCACCCGGTCCTGCCAGCCAGCCTTTTTCACCACCGCCTGCACCACCCCTTCCGCAGCAGGAGAGCGGCAGATATTTCCCATACAAACAAAGAGCAGGCGGAAGGGTGTTGGCATAAAAAGTCGTTAAAATCCGGCAGGGGAACGCGCTCATGGATAGGGGAAAACCGCAAACGGGCTCCCGCACCGCATTCAGTGGTGACAAAGTGCTGTAAAAATACTAGAATGCGGGTCAGCAAATCGACTTTTCCTTCCTGTCTATTGGAAAAGTGCCGCTCCTTTTTCTCACCCCGCCCCCTATGAACCAGCGTCAAACGCTCGTCCTTACCCTTGGTGCTGTGCTCCTCGGTGCCCTCGCCCTTTCCCAGCACCACCAGGATTCCCCTCTGCCGCGCGCCGTCGGCAAAGCCAGTGCGCCAACCCATGCCAGTGACCTTCCGGCCCAGCCCGCTACCCTTTCCCCGGCGGATGTCAAAACCGCTCCCGTGGCCGGCCGGCAGCCTGACATGTTGAAAATCGTGGCCTTTGATCATTGGCTGGAAAACTACACCGCCGCCAGTCCGGAAGCCCGTGCGGCTCTTGCCGATGAAGGCCGCACCCTCGCCGCCGCCCGCCGGCCTGAGTTTAAAAAGCTAATCGCCACCAATCCCCAGCGCGCCCTCGCGATGGCGGTGCCCCGGGTCATCCGTCAGGATCTTCCAGGGACTATCACGGCAGAACTGGAAAAACCTGTCAGTGCGCGGGGCAACTTCAACGCTTATTTCGGCCGTCCCATCGATCTGGCCGCTGTGCCGGCGGATCAGGAACTGGTGCTGCGTTATTTCGAAACCCCCGCTGGCGAAAGCTATCACGCCCGTGTTTTCGGCTCCCTGCTGGAGCAGACCTCGCGCAAGGACGTCGCGGTGCAGGGGGTCGCCCTCGACCGCGAACTCGCCGTCGCGGAAAGCCCCGTCCGGCCCCTCGAAAAAGGGGAGCGCATCCCCGCTGGCACCGTCGCCGACGAAACCTGCCCGGTTTCGAAAATCACCACACCTGTCACCACCGAAGAGACAGTTACTGTCGCCGATGAAACACCCTACGTCGAACTGGCGGGCCGCCTGATCCTGCTCTGCAATGGCACCCACGTCAGGATCTTTGAGGAATCCCAGCGCATGGCCACCGGCGGACCCGGTGTCGCCGGCTACTTCAAGGACAATTATCCTGGCACCTCTTCGGAAGCCATCGGCAACTTCCGCTGCCTCTACATCCGTGTCACCTATCCGGATCAGATGCGGGCCCCCAACACCGAAGCCTCCGCCCAGGGCGACATGCGGAATGTCTCCCGTTATTATTTGGAAAGCTCCTTCGGGCGCATGACCACGACTTCCGCCGTTACTCCCCTCATCGTCATGCCCCACACCAAGGCCTGGTATATCGCCAAGGATGCCGAGGTCGACGGTCTGGGCCTCGTCCACAGCGATGCCCGCTCCGAAGCCCGGAAGCTGGGGTATGATTCCAACCAATACCATTGCACCATCGTGCGCGTGAACGAAGGCCCCCGCCTCAGCGGCATTTCCTGGGGTGGCGGCGATAGTGTCTGGGTCTCCTGGGATGGCATGGACGTGCTGAATCACGAATGTGGCCACTCCCTCGGCCGCAACCACGCCAACTTCTGGCAAACCTCCGACGGATCTGCCATTGGTGTCGGAGCCAATGCTGAATATGGCAACAGCGTCGACGTCATGGGCGGCGGCAGCGGCTTTGGGGCCCACTATAACACCTACAGCAAACGCACCCTGGGCTGGCTGCCTGACAATAATCTGCACCGTCCCGGCAACACGCCCGCTTCCAATGGCATCTACCGTATTTACGCCTACGACCAGCCGGTGCTTGAAGAATCAAAACGCTATTCCCTGCGCGTGGACAAGGATCCGGAACGCCGCTTTTATCTGGAATATCACCCCGCCGCCGGGGGACTCTGGACGGATTCCCTGCTCATGATCATGAGCGGTCTCGGCAGCAATGCCGGTCACCTCGTGGACACCACTCCCGGCACCAGTGGCGGCAAAGGCGATGGCGGCATCGTGGTCGGCCGCACCTTCAGCGATTACGAATCCGATCTGCATTTCACCGTCCTATCCAAGCAGAACACCACCCCGCCCTCGCTCGACCTGGCCATGATGCGGGGCCCCTTCCCGGGAAATGTGGCTCCGGTCATCAATAGCCTCACCGCCAGCGCTACCACTGCTGCGGTCAATGCCACGCTCACATTCACCGCCGATGCCAGCGATGCCAATGGCGACACCCTCGCTTACCAATGGGACTTCAGCGATGGAGCCATCACCACCAACACCCCGGTCCTCACCCGCACCTTCACTGCTGCCTCCCAGCAAACCGTCGGACTCACCGTTTCTGACATGAAGGGGGGCATCGCCCGCCGCCATGAAATCATCACTATCGGCAGCCCCGGCCGCGCCACCATCCGGGGCCGCATTACCCTGGACGGCCAGCCTCTCATGGGCGTGCGCCTCACCGGCGATACCAGTAAATACTGCTTCACAGACACCAATGGTGATTACGCCATGGCCGGTCTGACCACGGGCTCCCGCACCCTCACCGCCACCCTCACCGGTTACACCTTTGCCCCGGGATTCATCAATCCCGTGAGCCTGGCGCTCAGTGGAGCCACCGGCCAAAACTGGACGGCCACCAGCGTCCCCCAACTCACCATCACCGCCACGGACACCGCCGAAGGGGGAACCGCCGGCAGCTTTGTCCTCACCCGCACCGGGGATACCACCGCCGCCCTTACCGTCAATGTCGCCCCCTTCACCGGCTCCGCTACCAAAACCACGGACTACACCTTCTCCCCAGCCCAGACCACCACCGGCACCCTTGACAGCTTCACCATACCCGCCGGCCAGGCCTCCCTGACGATTGTCATCACGCCGGTAAACGACACCGCCCAGGAAGGACCCGAGACCATTCAACTGCAGGCCGCTGCCGGGGCCTATCAGGTCAGGAGTTCCGGGGTCGCCATCCTCACTATCGCGGACAACGACACCAGCCGGCCCGTCGTCAAAGTGGAGAGCATCGACCCCTGCGCCACAGAAACGCCGGGCGATGCCGCCACCTTCAGAATCAGCCGCACCGGCGATACCACCGCCGCCCTGAACCTCACTGCCGCCTGGAGTGGCACCGCCACCCGGGGGGCCGACTATCCGAATCTTCCCACCACGATCACGATTCCAGCAGGCCAGGCGGGCACGACCGTCAGCCTTGTTCCGATTGATGACACCGCGATCGAAAGCCCGGAGGACGCCATCCTCACTCTCAGCAGCAATGCTGCCTGCATTATCAATCCCAGTGCTGCCTCTGCCACGGTCACCATCGCCGATAACGATCTCGCCACCGTCACCGTGAGTGTGCTGGACGATACCTTGAATGAAGCGGACCGCGGCACGGGCACGGTCCTCCTGACCCGCACCGGCAACCTCACCCAGCCGCTCAAAGTCTACTACGGCCTCAGCGGCCGCGCCATCCATGGCACGGACTATCTTGCCCTCCCTGGCGAAGTCACCTTTGCCGCCGGCATGGAATCAGTTCCCGTCGTCATCACCCCCTACGATGACGACCTGGGCGAAGGTGATGAATCCATCACGTTCAACCTCACCGCCTTTAACAGCACCTACGCGCTCTCCTCCAACTACACCGCAGCGCTCACCATCAAGGACAACGCGGATCCTCCCATGGTCACCGTCACCGCCAACTCCGCCGCAGAACCTTCCAGCAACGGCACGTTTACTTTCACCGCCACCACCGCGGTCACGAGCCCCATCACGGTGAACTATACCCTCAGCGGCACCGCCATCGCTAACACGGATTACAGCGCCCCCACCGGCAGTGTCACCATCAACCCTGCCGCCGGAGCCACCTCGCATTCCGCCCCGGTCAATATCCCTATCATCAACGACGCCATTGCTGAGAATACCGAGACCATCATCCTGACGATCACCCCTGGAGCGGGTTACACCCTCTATAACGACGCCTCCGCCACGATGCGCCTCAAGGACGACGATTCCGAAGCCATCGCCGTATCCACCCACAGCGCCACTCTCGCGGAGCCAGCCTCGGCCAGCTCCTTTTACCTCTCCCGGGCTGGCACAGCTGGGGCTCTCGCCGTTCACTACACCCTTGGTGGCACCGCCACCAATGGCACGGACTACACCCTCCTCAGCGGCACCGCCACCATTCCTGACACGGCCACCGGAGTCGATATCCCGGTGACGCCGATCAATGACGCCCTCGCGGAAGGAACTGAAACCATCATCCTCACGATCATCCCGGGCACCGGCTATGGGGTCGAAGTCCCCACTGCCACCCTTTACCTTGGCGATGATGATGCCGGAGCCATGGCCTCCTTGGGCTTCCTCAGCGCCACCGGCACCACCAGTGAGGCTCCTGACACCACAAGTGGCGAAATCCGCAGCATCGAGGTCACTCTCAGCGCCGCCGCCACTGTTCCGGTCACTGCTGAATACACCAGCGGTGGAGGCACTGCCGCCGGCGATGGCGCCGATTGGACCTTTGTGGACAGCTCCAACAATCCCATCCCCGGTGGCCTCCTCACTTTTCCGCCTGGCAGCCTCTCCCAATTCATCCATATCAAGGTCCGCAATGACGGCCTCATCGAAGGGTCGGAAACCGCTGTCCTCGAACTGCGCAACGTCAACGGGGGCCGCCTCTCCACCACCCGCAACAAGCATACCCTGACCATCAACGAAAACGCCGCCGCCAATCCTGTGCCCCGGGTCAGTCTGCTCACTGCCGCCACCACCCGATCAGAAGCCGATGGCACGGATCCTCTGCTCATCGCTACGCTGGATGCTCCCGCTGCCACGGCGGTGACGGTCAACTACGGGGTCACGGGCACCGCCACCTCCGGCGCAGACTACACGCTGCCCAATGCCACCATCACCTTTGCCCCTGGGGAAATGGCCAAAAAACTCCCGCTCATCATTCTACCGGACTCCACCACTGAGCCCAAGGAAACCATCATCGTCACCCTCAGTTCCCCCACCGGCAGCACGCCCGGTCCTATCACGACCCACACGATCACCCTCACGGACAGCAACGCTCCTTTCCTCGCCGTCTCCACCTCCTCACCGGAATTCAGCGAAGACAGCGGCACCGGCATCTTCACTATTTCCCGCGGGGGAGGCTCCAATGCCCTTCCTGTTACCGCCTTCTTCACTCTCGCCGGCACCGCCGTCAGCGGCACGGACTACACCGGCCCTGGTGGAAACAGCGTCACCATTCCGGCCAATGAAAACTCGGTCTCCATCCTCATCCATCCCATCATCGACACCACCCAGGAGGCGGACAAAACCATCATCCTGACGCTGAACACCGACATCAACTACGACATCAGAACCACCAGTGGTGAAGCCACCCTCACCCTTTTGGATGATGACCTGCCACCTGTCCTGACACTGCTTTCCCCTGGCAGCCCTTCGATTGCCATCCCCAATGGAGTCGGCCTCCACGCGGAAGTCAGCGCCACCCGGGAGCTGCCCAGCGGCACGATCCAGATGCCCGTGGCCTGGACGCAGGTGAGCGGTCCTGGCACCGCACTTTTTGAAAGCCCTGCCCAGCGCAGCACCGGGGTGACTTTCTCCGCGCCCGGCACCTACTCCCTCAGAGCCAGCGCCACCCATGGGATCACGGTCAATGCCGATCTCACGGTTGCCGTCGGATCCACCACTGCTCCGCCGATCCCCTTCACCCCGGTCACCACCCGATTCGGCAATGCCCAGGCCACTACCGGTTATACTTCCGGCAGCCCTGGGGTCTATAATTTGACCACCGGCGGCACCACCATCACCAGCAGTGGCGCAACGGACCAATTCCTGTTCCTCCAGCAGCCGATTACTGGTAACTGTGTCATTACCGCGCGCATTGTCAGTTCCGGCACCGGCGGTGCCACCACTTCCGACAACCGCAGCGGTGTGATGATCCGGGAAAGCCTCACGGATGGCGGTAGCCTGCACGCCTTCATGGGCCTTACCAAAACTCCCGCCACCCGCTTCATTACCCGCACTTCCACGGGGGGGAATTCCGCGGCCACCAATGGCACCGGCACCTATCCCTTGTGGGTCCGACTCGTCCGCATCGGCGATACTTTCTGCGGGGATACCGCGCCGGATGTCAGCGGCAACCCCGGCACCTGGACCTCCCTCGGCACCACCACCATTCCCATGGGGGATACCGCCTTTGTGGGGCTCGCCTCCGCGAATGGCAGCTCCACCCTCACCACTGCGGTCGTGATCGATAACGTTACATTGCTCAACTACGCGAGCGTTTCCAATGCCGGCCCCAACGTCAACGCCGGACCCGCCCGCACCGGCACCGGTCCATTCTCCCTGGATGCCACCCTCAGCGATGATGGCCTGCCCACCCCCACCAGCCTCACCACCACCTGGACCACCGTCAGCGGTCCGGGCCCCGCCACCTTCACCAGCCCCACCGCCGTCGATACCGCGCTCACCCTTCCGGCCTCCGGCCTCTACACCCTGCGCCTCTCCGCCAATGACAGCCAGATCACCACTTATGATGACACCACCGTCGAGTTCACGGCCCTGCCGATCGAAACCTGGCGCAGCACCCAATTCGGTGCCAGCGCCAGCGATCCCCTTCTCTCCGGCGATCTCGCGGACCCTGATCACGATGGCCTCTCCAACCTTGTCGAATACGCCCTGAACAGCGACCCTTGGGCCTCTGTCCCCGGTCACCAGCCCACCCCCCGCACCGGGGGTGGCGCGCTCAAATTAACCTACCGCCTCAACCCCGCTGCCACTGACATCACCGTCGTCCTCGAGTCTTCACCAGACCTCACTAACTGGCTCCCCGCCACCGCCACCCTCACCACTTTGTCCGATGACGGCACCACCCGGGTGATCGAAGCCACCCAACCCCTCCTCCCCACTACAGAACGCCTCTACCTTCGCCTCCATGTCACTCACTGACTTGGAGTCCCGGCCTCGGCTGCTATGATGTCTCAATCCTGAAAGGTAGTTCACCCCAGGCGCACACCGGCCAGCACGATCTGCGGGAAGATCGGATTTCCACCTTCCTCCAGCCAGGGGCTGCAGGCCGCCACACAACCCTCGTCCGGCCACACGCCGAACAGCACCCCGCTGACGCCGGATTTTGCCGGGATGCCGGTGGTGATGAACCAGCGCTCCGAGCCTTCATAGAGCCCGCAGCGGGCCATGGTGCTGAGCACGCGCTCCCGGTGGGGTGAGGCGGAAACGGCGAGGGAATAGCCGATTTTTGCCACATCCCGGATGGTGCCCGCCAGACAACAAATCCGGAAATATACCTCGTAGGCGGAGTCCGCCGCTGCCACCCGGCCGTTGTTCCCCAGGGCCTGTGCCAGTTGAGCGTTCACGGGATCTCCCTCACGGCGCATCACGTCCGCCAGGCAGGCCACGTCCACAGCAAAGCGGGCCCCGGGGGCCAGTTCCTGCAACCAGGCCAGAAAAAGCTCCTCCTGCTCCAGGGGTGTCCGGCCTGGCAATTTCGAGGCCAGCAGCATCGCTCCGCTATTGATCATGGCATTGCGCGGTTTTCCCCCATCCGCCTGGAGCTGATCCAGGGAAAAGTAAGGAAGGGCGCTGGGCACGTCATCCACCCACTCTGCCACCTGCGCTTCTCCCTGCAGATCCAGCAGGCGCAGCAGCAAAAATGGCTTCACTGCACTCATCAGGGTAAAGCGCTCCGCCGCCCGGCCCACGGCGCATTCCCCTTCCCGCGAGACCCGGCACACCGCTTCCCCGCCGCAGGCGCCCGGCGCATTCATCCGGAACATCCCATGCTCATACTTCTCCAGGGCCCGCAGCCCAATCCCCAGCAGGCGCTCCAGACGCTCTTTGTCCAAATGACTCGCTCCGGGATTCATGGCGTCGTCTCTATCAATTCTTCGGATCCATCTTCCCCAGATCTTCGGCAGACGGGGTTTCGCCGAACTGTTTCCAGTAACGTTCCTTGAAGGGGTTCATCGCGGGTGGGGTGGCATATTCGTTGACCAGACCGGGCAGGATGGAGGTCCACCAGGCATCATAGGCGGTGCTGAGGCGCTGCACTTCGGCGGGAGTGATGGCGGCCAGGTTGGTTTGTTGTCCGGGGTCGGAGAGGACATCGTAGAGTTCCCAGGCGGGAGTGCTGCCGCCTTCCATGCTGACCAGGGTATAACGGCTATCCCGGATCGCGGCGTTGCGGTATTTGGCGGTGCCGGGCGCAGCGCCTTTGGGCCAGCGGCCGACGTGGGTGACGAGGGTGCGCTCCGGCCAGGGGGCGTGGGGATTTGCAAGCAGGGGAGTGAGATCCCGGCCTTCCACCTGGGCTTCTGCAGCGGCAGGGAGGGGGGCTCCGGCGAGGGTGGTAAGGGTGCGGAAGACATCCACGTGTGCCGTCAGGGCAGCGCAATCCGCCGGGTGGAATTTCCCCGGCCAGCGCCAGAAGGAGAGGGCGCGGGTGCCGCCAATCCAGGGCGTGACCTTGGCTCCGCGCATGCCGGCATTGAACACCTTCACGCCGGCGGTGCCGCCATTGTCGTTCATCATCACCACGAGGGTTTGCCGGGCGATGCCCCATTCATCAAGCCTGGTGAGGAGTTTTCCCAGATTTCCGTCAATGTTATGGAGCATGCCGAAGAAGTTTTCCGTATCCGGCCCGAGGCCTTTTCCCTCGTAGAGTGCCCGGTCTTCCGGTCTGGCATGGTAGGGGGCGTGCGGGGCGTTGGTGGCGATCCAGCAGAAGAAGGGGCCGGAGGATTTCCGTTGTTCGATCCAGCGGGTGGCCTGGCCGAAAAAGACGTCGGTGCAGTAGCCTTTGGTTTTTTCAAAGGTGCCATTATGCAGGATGGCGGGGTCAAAGTAAGTATTGCCGGGGGCATCGCCACAGGTGCCTGGAAAGGTCTGGCCAATGCCACCGCCGCCGTGGATAAAGACCTCATCAAACCCACGCCGGTTAGGTTGATAGGCAGGTTCGTCTCCGAGATGCCATTTGCCAAAGATGCCGGTGGCATACCCGGCGGACTTCAACACGGAAGGCAGTGTCACGGCGTCCAGGGTCAGGCGCTCGCGTTCCAGAATGGTGTGGGTGACGCCATTGCGGAATTCATGTCGGCCGGTGAGGAGCGCGGAGCGGGTGGGGGCGCAGGTGGGGCTGACCTGGAAGTGGGTGAAGCGGACACTTTCCGCCCGCAGCCGGTCCATGTTGGGGGTTTTGAGGATGGGATTGCCATGGGCGGAGACATCGCCATAGCCCTGGTCATCGGTGAGCAGGAAAATAACATTCGGCGGCGCGGCGGCCTGGGCAGACAGGGTCAGGAGGCAGCAAAAAAACCAGCACAGGAGGATTCGGGTCATGGGAACATTCCACCAGGCACCCCTCCCGAAGTCAAGATCCGTCCTTCCGGATTTTGAATAATCGCACTGTCAGGCATCATCTGCCGGACCATGGGGCGTTCAGGGCAAGGTTCACGCCAGCAGTTCCGTGATCACATGGCCGTGCGATGTGGGCGGGTGTTGTTCTGAGATTCAAGGCCTCCGGAGCAGCCAATGGAACGCGGAACGCCAATTCCCGGCCCTTTAGCAGCGCAAAATGCCAGAAAAGATTCAAGCATACGATGCAAGGATGGACAGCAGGATTCAGTTTGCTAAACTGCACATCCATGAATTCCCGTCTTTTCCTTTGGTCCCTGATCTCCGCTCTGGCGGGGTTTCTGTTTGGTTTTGATACCGTCGTCATCTCCGGTGCGGAGAAGACGATCCAGGCTCTGTGGGGCCTGAGTCCCGCGATGCATGGTCTGGCCATGGGGGCGGCGCTTTGGGGCACCGTGCTGGGATCACTGATTGGCAGTTGGCCGGCTGACAGGTTTGGCCGGAAGAAGACGCTGCTCTGGATAGGGGTGCTCTTCCTTGTTGGCTCGCTATGGTCTGCTTTTGCCCATGATGTCATTGGTTTCATGATCGCCCGGTTCCTCGGAGGCATCGCCATCGGGGTATCCACCGTGGCGGCACCGCTTTATATTTCGGAAATATCACCACCGGAAAAACGCGGTCGCCTCGCTGGCATGTTTCAGTTCAACATCGTCTTCGGCATTCTCATCGCCTTTGTTTCAAACTCACTGCTGGCAGGCAGGGGTGAAAACGCCTGGCGCTGGATGCTTGGCATCATGGCGGTGCCTTCGCTGCTCTACACGTTGTCCTGCTTCATCATCCCCGAAAGCCCGCGCTGGCTGCTCTCGGGCAAAGGGGACCGCGCGGGCGGCCTGGAGGTGCTGAAACTCATCACGCCCCATGCTTCCCATGACGAACTGGAAGCCAGGGCAAATGCCATGACCACTGCCCGTGAGGAAGCAGGCTCTGCGCAAGGTTTCTGGCGCAGCGGCATGAGGACGCCCATCCTCATCGCGTTCCTCGTGGCGTTCTTCAATCAGCTCTCCGGCATCAATGCCATCCTCTACTTCGCCCCACGCATCTTTGAACTCACCGGCCTCGGCCAAAAGGCAGCGCTGCTGCAATCCGTCGGCATCGGTGTCACGAATCTTCTCTTCACCTTCGTCGGCCTGTGGTTGATTGATCGTCTGGGCCGCCGCACCCTGCTTTACATCGGATCATTTGGCTATATTGCCTCATTGGGGCTTTGTGCATGGGCGTTCTTCACCGGGCACTTCGCCATCGTTCCCGGCTGCATCTTTGCCTTTATCGCTGCTCATGCGGTGGGGCAGGGAGCGGTGATTTGGGTGCTTATCTCGGAGATTTTCCCGGATAAATTCCGCGCCCTGGGGCAGTCGCTGGGCTGCTTCACCCATTGGATTTTTGCGGCCCTCCTGACAACCTTTTTCCCGAAAATGGTTGTGGCGTTTCCCCCGGGTTATGTCTTCCTGTTCTTCTGCAGCATGATGGTGCTCCAGTTGGTCTGGGTAAAGCTCATGGTGCCTGAAACCAAGGGCCGCAGCCTTGAGGAAATCCAACGCGATCTTGGCGTCTCATGATTTTCACCACGCTCCGTTACCCGTTCCGGGCTATCCATTCCATCCATCCATTGAAATCCCGGTCCATGAAATTTTTATCCCTACTCCTTGCGGCATCCGCTGTCCTGGCTGCTTCCACCATGGCAGAGGACCTGCTCATCGCGGATTTCGAAGGCGATACCTATGCTCCATGGCAAGTGACAGGCGATGCCTTTGGCACAGCGCCGGCACGCGGCACCCTGCCCGGCCAGATGAATGTCGAAGGCTTCAACGGCAAGGGCCTCGTGAACTCCTTCCACAAAGGGGACGACCGCACGGGAACCCTCACTTCTCCTGAATTCCGCATTGAGCGCCAGTATCTCTCGTTTCTTATCGGTGGCGGCATGAGTGAGGAAAAGTTGGCGCTGCAGTTGCTGGTGGATGGCAAAGCCGTCCGCCGTGCCACTGGCCCCAATGACCGTCCGGGCGGAACAGAAGCGCTGGCTCAGGGCTCGTGGGAGGTTTCCGAGTTCTCAGGCAAAACCGCCACGCTCCGGATTATTGACGAAGCGAAGGGAGGCTGGGGTCATATCAATGTGGATCATATCATGCAAACAGACGTGAAACCCAAGGGCCCGCCTCCATTGATCAGCAATGCAGAGCGCAGCCTGAGCGCATCAGCCCGCTACCTGCACCTGCCCATTAAAAACGGAGCGCCCAAGCGGCTGGTGACGCTCCTGGTGGATGGCAAGGCCGTGGTGCGCAATGACATCGAACTAGCCGAT
>Ga0114972_10003251_pt1 | contig 12204 bp, 4 predicted proteins | sample M_140807_EF_Meta_FD_87354 | JGI IMG/M metagenome (GOLD analysis project Ga0114972, IMG submission 87354) | Freshwater microbial communities from Lake Montjoie, Canada to study carbon cycling - M_140807_EF_MetaG | ecosystem: Environmental > Aquatic > Freshwater > Lake | place: Lake Montjoie... | reverse complement strand
GGCTGTTTTCGCGTTAAGCGCTTTTTTGCGGCCCGTAACCGCGTGAGCTCTCTATCACCTGAGCATGGTTGTGATATTGGTTCTATGAGGTATCTGGAGGAGTTAGACCTTTCAGGCAACGAGCTTTACAATCTCAATAAGGTACTGGACGAGCTGGAAAGCTTATCAACCCTCCGCATTTTGTCTCTCTATGGATGCCCTTGCGCAAATGAGGCCGACTACCGTGCCCGTACACTGGCCCGGATGCCATTTCTTTCTATATTAGACTGTAAAGTAGTGGGAGAGACAGAGCGACGGGTGGCTTCAGATGCCTTCGGAAAGATGCATGCGTCTGGGGCAGTGCTAGTCAAAGCAAGAGTGGAGAGCACTGTGAGGGCTACCAAGAATCACAACCAAGAAATTATTCTTGCTTCAAGCGCCCGCTCTCATGCACCACCAATAACGCACTCTCGTCTTCAGGAGCTACGGAGTGACGGAGTGCTTGACCTTGGAAATGCCTCAGGTGTTGCTGGATTGGGTCGCGTGCCCCTCCCACTCCCCCCTCCCAATATCGTGTTTGGCCAGGGGTTTAACAACTCAACCTCCACTAGGGCCCACATTAGGGTACTGGCTGAAAAGGCACGGAAAAAATGGGATAATTTGGAGCGGGAGAGAGTAAAGGCCGAGTTTTCCCTCCCTCAAGGTAACACGTGGTCGTCTAAGATCGATCACAACATGTTTTCCACGAGCAGTGTCGAAACCACGGATAAATCCACCCGTTGTGACCCTACAGAGCCAATCCTAGCGACCAGTGCCCTTATTAACATAACTCAACCTGCAGCCTGCGAGGACATCGCCACGAAAAAGACGCGGGAAGGCATGCTCCGTCGAGGTGTTCATCCTGCACTTCTGTCTGACACGAAAGAACGTGATGAAATTTTGTCCTCCTCAGACCTCCAGTCAGCCTTTCTTACTGCCCTTGCCCCCGCTGAACCCAAGCTTTCCGGTTCTGCCCCATTTCTTCCCGTTCGGATGCCCAAGCAAGCCCCCGTGTCTCCTATTAGAGGGGCAAGCAAATCAAGCTATAACGGATTCGGCATTGTTTCTCCCCGCGACTTTTCCCACCACAGCTCAGGAGACTTGTCTCAGCCTCAAGAGACATTAGCCATGGGTTATAATGCCCTTTCAAATACCCTCTTGGATGCAGCCACCGCCTCCGGTGTGCGTGAAAACGCACACAATCACAGAAGTTTGTACAGAAACGCCTTACAGTCATCTGGACTGAGAACTACCCTTCGTCCCCCACCCCATGCATCATTCACCGCTGTGGGTCTTAAGCCAAATCGAGAGCCTTGCACTAGCGTTGATTCTCTTGCGCATGTTCAAGTCGCCTTGGGTCGATCTACTCATCTGGCAGATGGAGGGCCCCTCCTTCCCTCCATAGACTCCAGTGGAAACCTCGGTGAGTGGGATAGGTACCGCCTTTTAACCCTTTTCAAATCTGCAGATATTGACGGAAGCGGAGAGTTGAGCATCGAAGAGATTCAAGCCTGCATCACGGCTGCGGCAGATTTCGGATACTGCGTGGCTCTTAAGGAGGAGCGTGTGCACGAAATAGCTGGGGCGCGGCCCCCCAGCGTTGAAAGTTCTTCTAGTGGTAGAACAACTCCTCTTGGTTTGGCCAGTAGCACTGCTCTGCTAGGGACTACATCTGGTGCAGCAGGGCGAGCGGCAGCGCAGCAGGCTTCTCAGAGATTAAACAAACTTCTGGAAAACATTTTCAAGGTTTTGGACACCGATTGGAGTGGGACCATTAGTTGGCGGGAGCTATCTCAGGCGTTGGAGAATGATTGGAGTGGGGCGGAGACCGCAGGAACTGTGGGGGCAAGTTCAAAGGGTGATTTGAAGAGCAATTCAGAGGAGGGGGTGAAGCGGCCTATCCCCCGAATGAAATTCAGACCCCTGCAAGCTGAGGAGTGTTTAGCACGGGCGAACAGGCACTTTCGCACGGCCCGCGCTGCCTACCAAAGACTTAGTGATATTCAAAACGCCCCCCTTCCCGCTGCAGCATTGCAGCGTGCAGATCCTTCAGCAGCCCTGGCCTCTGCTTCTGCGCATCATGCTTTTGTGAAAGAGGAGTGCGCGAAATTACAGCACGAAGCACTGGTTGCGAGTGAGGCAGCCATTCGTCTACAAGCTATCAACAAGGCCCTATGTGGGGACTATGACCCCCCCTTGATGCCCCCTCCACCAAGTCCTACACGTGCCGACTTCTTTTCTAATTTTCACCTTGTGCCTGCCTCCACCATCTCCCAATCTAACACTCACTCACATGCACCTCGCTCCATCTTGAGACTTCCAAGAGAAGGCCTTGAATTGAGTGAGGATGATCGAGTCACTATGAGGGTGCTTCACCCAACACAAAATGAAGTTGAGGAAGAGTTTGAGAATTCAATGCTGGGGGGAAAACAGATGGAACTAAGGGAAGAGAGTGCTGTTGGAGTGTTGAGAACCCTGGGGGTCCCTGCATGGAACAGGCACAGGCTCACCACAAAAAAGAGAGCCCCCAGGAGCTTGTTTAAAACCACGACGTACCTCTAGTTTGTTGTGCCCTCCCCTTCTTCCTCTTCCTCCTTCTCTCCTCGTTTGAGCCACAAGAAAGAAAAAAAAGGCAAAGAGAGTAAAGAAAGAAAAGAAAAGTGACATTAAAAAAAAATAAAAGAGGAGGGAGGAGGAGGAGAGAAAAAAACTAGCGACAAATTGCTTCAGTGCCCCTTCCATGGCAAGTCCACTTGTCCCATCCTCCAATTTGCTACTACCACGCATATGCAGTAGTTGTGGAAGCAAGGATGGTAGCTTTTTGAGATGCAGCGGTTGTTTTTCTGTACAGTATTGCGGGAGAAAGTGCCAAGGCGTACACTGGCAATATCAACACAAAAATGAATGCTCAAAGCTATGCCATTCGCGCCTTGTGACACTACGTAATGCAATTATGACCGGAAATAATCCCAAGGCCTCTTTTGAGGAAGTTTCGGAGGGAATGGTTGCAGAATGTCTCCTGGCTGCATTTTTTCGAGTCGGTGCGGGGGATCTTGAGCGCAATGAGAGCCAGGCAAATGAACTTTGTCGCCGTGCATATCTCCGAGGCTTTGAGTACGAGCAAGTAGAGGATGATGTAGATGAGTACAAGGGAAAAGCAGTGCTTTGGTATAGGTGTGCTTCTTCCGGTGGTCACTCCCATGCCATGTGGGCACTAGCTTGCTGCTTAGAACGAGAATCGGAGGGATCCCCTTCTGCCCTGACCTGGCTTTCACGTGCCGCTGAGGCAGGTTGTCCCCAGGCTCAAACTTCTCTTGGAGTTCACTTTGTAAAAGAGGGTGACTATCCCCGGGCCGTGGAGTGGTACACCTTGGCTGCTGCGGGTGGGGATAAAAATGCGGGGCACAACCTCGGCCTGTTATATGCCACGGGACAGGGGGTGACAGAAGAGATAGACAAGGCGAGGAAGATTTGGATGAACGGGGTTGAAGGAGGAAATGGAAGGTGTGCTTTGAGACTAGCAGAATTATGCATGAAACTGGGAGAGAGCGCAGAATCGGCTGCAGCTGAGGCTGAAGCCTCCAACGTTCTGCTCCAAGAATCAACCGCCAGCGATGGAGTCAACGTACCCGGAGCTGCCGATTTCAAAGAGGGTGTACAGTGGTTTCGTAAAGCCGCTGAAATGGGTGAAGCGGAGGGCTACTACTACTTGTTCGTCGCACATCGAACGGGGAAAGGGGCTGAACAGAGTGATGAAAGGGCACTAGAAGCCCTACATGCAGCGGCAGAGAAAGGATTGAATCAGAATTTCTGCCGGGAGGAGGGAGAAGATGGTGATCCTGGAGCAGCTGTACGCGTTCGATCTGCTTATGTCTTGGGAAGTGTTTACGAAAATGGTGAGCTTGGACAACCAGTGGATCATGAAAAGGCTTTGGATTGGTGGACTATAGCCGCTGAGAATAACCACCCCTGTTCGATGGTGAGAATAGGGGTGCTCTTAAGAAATAAAGGGGAGAAAGCACAGGCTGAAAAATGGTTCAGACTTGCTGCAAGGCTAGGCCACACTATCCCCGGGGAGGGTGAAACACATTCGCACTAAAATGAGTCTGTATCGAAAAAAATAGTGAAGTCACTGTAATTTATTCGTTTCTCTCTTTTTTCCCTCCCACAAGAAAAAATGAAGACGTGGCACAAACCTAAGTTTTAACCTGTCGGCAATAGCCCGGCGCAAGCCCCATGCGGAGCGTTGCAAGGCCTCCTCGACTCCTTTTACCATGCTAGGAAGAAATGCAGATTGAGGGATGGAGGAGATGACAGTGGAAACCCCACCCCCCAGTGCAGCGAATCCTTTGTATGCATCCGCAGGTCGAGGCTTCCTTTTAGCTCTTTCCACTTGAGCAGCCCTAGCTCCACGTGCAGAGGAAGATGCCATGAATAATGCTCGAGCAGTGGGTGAAGTAAGATGCATACCTGCAGCGAACTTTTCATGAAGCGGGGCATGGACACTAGGAGTAGGCCTACCTGTGACACCCGATCGGGCATCCGAAGTTGCCAATCTCTCTTCTACCCCAGCGAGGGCAGGTAAGGACCAACGTACGAAGGCTGTGCGAAAATCGGCGGTGACGCTTACCTCCTTTACCTCCACTGGGAGACCACAAGGGTAGAGTTTGGGCTCAGATAAGGCCAAAGGCCCAACGGCTCCCTCAGCGATAAGCTGAGTGAGAGATGATGTTATGTTGGAGGCCATGCGAATCGCCCGAGGGGTAGGAGTCTGCCCCGAACGGTCTGAGGCGGCTCGAATGGGGGAGTCTAATTTAGCTTGTTGACTTGAGGCTAGAGCCGCGGCGACACTCTTTTCACGTGGAGACCCCACTGAGGACGCAACAACCTCATTCCAATTTCGAAATCCAGGAGGGAGTAGAGAGGGTTTTCTTGGTATATCGCTACTCAATGGACCACCTCTCTTTTTATCCTCTGCTTCGACACTTTCCATAAGGGAATCCACCATGGTACCTTCATCCTTGCTCAAGGAAGCCTCAAGTGCACTATGATTTGACTTGGCACTAGCCCTCTCAACTGCAACAGCATTCCCACCTCTCCGAAGAGACTTTTTATACTCGGAAGCTGCAAGCATAGCCTCCTTGTCGGGAATCAATGCAAGCCCAGAGACAGGGTCCCGAGGGGGGTACCCCAGCTCAACTGCCAGTTCATTAGCTTCCTCTGATGTTATGGGAATAATGGATGGAATAGTGCCGATAGCCCCACCCTGTGAAAGACCAGCTAAAGCTTGAATACCCCCCGGGCCACCAAGCGGCAGTCGATTCACAGGGCTTCCTGCGTACTGACTCGCCGTAAAAACTGGGGGGGGGCTTACAACTGCAACTTTGTCCGGAAATCGCTTGTCATTAACGAAACCTTCTTCATCTCGGAACGGAACACCCCCCTCAGAACTCCCATTCCGAATGGTAAGCGCCCCAACACGAAGTCTCTTTAACAACTCTTCCAGTTCGGCATGCTCACCTACACTTTTGACTTTACCCATAGGATTCATAATAATCAAAGCTGCATTCAGAAGCTTATCCGTAGGATGGTCGCTAGATTTAAACCCCAAAGAAAATTCATCCCTTGTCATTTTCGTCTCAGCTTTGACGTTTCCCGATATAAATTGTTGTCTTTCGAATGCTGTGGCGGCCAAGACCTGTAAAACAAGGCGGACAGTAATGTACAACTCGCTGCGAGCTCTCATTTCACCCATGGCCTCCCTCTCCTTACTTATGATTTCAATGGCCCCGCTTACATCCATTAAGCCCGAGGCTGTAGGATTTAGGTCTCCAGGAGCATCATCAGGAATATCTGTGATAATTTTTCCCCCAACGCGAAATGCTTTTCCAACCGAGGGGGGGAAAGAAGGCATCGCAATTCCTTTCCACTCATCATCGAAAAAATCATGACCCCTTCGGAGTGGTGATGCGTCTTCTACGTCTTCACTATCATGGTCCCCTTCGCTGCTGAATTCATCTTGCTCACTCTCATCATCCGAGTCATATTGCTCCATCATGTTCTTCGGGCGGCGACGAGAGTGTCTTTCTTGAGCCCGCAAGGATTTTGCATAGGCAAGGCGTTGAAGGGCTCTAATATCCATTCCAAAATTTTCACATGATTTCAAAAGCTCTGATTCCATCCCAGCACCAAAGTTTCCCTCCATAGAGGTGGTAATAGCGTAGGCGGTATGCAGCAGCAACGAAAATGAATTCCGTTGAGCTGACACATCCCTCAGCGAAGAATTGTTTGATAGGATCTCCTTGGTTGATTCACTAGACTCCTTCGGAATCGATTGAGTCGATAAGTTGTCCGTGACATCGGGAAGTGCTAATCGAGCCAATTCCTTTCGAAATACGATTCCTAGCGCCTTTCGTCTAGCTTCCCCAGCAAGCTCGTAATCACGCTTTTCCCTTCCCTTCATTTTTGCTGTAGCTATAAGAATATCACGTTCTGCTTTCTCGTCTCCATTAGCTAGCTCAGCAATGCGCAGCTCTAATTTCTCGCTCATTTCCGCTCCTTTAAGAGCATCGCTTAGCTCCTTGTCTTCAGCTTCAAAGGACCCGCTAGCCACAGCAATTCGACGCTGCCTTACTCGCTCATAAACATCATCGTCACTGTCATCATCTGATATCGAAAAAAGACCGCTATCCTCCTCACTCCCAGAATCACTTTCGTCCCTTAGGGGAGCTAGAGTAGCTCCCTTCACTGGACTCACATCGTGCACACCCTCTCTGGTGGAATTAAGCACACCTGGTGGCTTTGAAATCGTTCGATCACGAAAAGGACGCCGCGTACGAATCCCTCGGACAAATGCACGAAACATTCCGTAACTTAAAATAGTTTGTTGTCTTTGGTCTTGCTTTTTGTTATATTGTTTGATCCTGAGGACACAAAAGTGGCTCCTTCCACTTTATAGGGTTTAGTGAAAGCATGCTGGTGGGACCAAAACGGTGATACACTGGTCCTACTCTGCACAAAAAAATCGCGTGGAATGCCACCACCAAAGAGGCCAACCAGCCCTACTCCTGTCATTGAAGAGCCACCGCCACCCAAGAATTGTGAAATTCCTCCTCCACCGCCCCTGGTAATCCCTGATATATTACCTGGTTCATGGACAACCCCATTTCAACGTCCAGACGCTTCCGCCTATAAGAGGGTGTCCGAACTACCACACACTGGAAAGTTTAAGAACGACTACCTTATGGTATGTCGATTTTTACATCTACAGCCCCATCCTTCTCTGCTCCGTGAGGTGGTGGCCGCAAATATGGACTCCTCTGTGCTCCCTAGCGTAAACATCGCCCAACGGCTGTCCTCAGGAGACGCATCCCTTCCATCTGTCCCTCACCCCCGCAGAGTGTTCGACTTGCATTCAGAGGACAGCATAAATATTCGAGCAGGAGATCGTCTGGGTTGGGCTGACTCCTTTGCGCTGGGATATGCTCTGAGGACAGCCCGTCACCTTCACACTTTGAAGCTCTGGCGCGTGGGTCTTCCTGCCTCGGGGATAGTGGAGCTGGCACGAATAGTTCCAGCCACTGCTCTTCGAAAATTAGCAATCGAGGATAACGAATTATTTTTGGATTGTGAGAAGGTACTGCTGCCATTCTTGGATGCACCGGAGTCCAGAGAGGAGGACGTGTTCGTCGGGAAAGAAAACTCAGTTGAGGGAAAAGAGGTTTCTGAGGCGAAAGAAATTCAACCCGCATCTTCTACGGGCACGAGTACCCATAACTCATCTGAAATTCCCAAGTCTCAAGATAATATAAACCACTCCTTATTACTAACTCCAGAGGCGATAAAGTCCCAGCCATCGCCTTCCTCCACTCTACCTCTCACAATGTCTCAAGCTTGGGCATACTTCGCATCCCGGGCCTCTCCACTCACTCATCTCTCCCTTCGTTCAAACAATCTAAACTCTAAGGACGGTGCTGCCATTGGACTTGCTCTGGCTCACAATCTAAAGCTTGTCCATCTCGACCTTAGTGGAAACCCCCTGAAGGATGAAGGTGTTGCAGGGGTGTGCTTTGGCTTGGGAGAAAATACGGGAGCTCTTTCCCACATTGGACTCTCTGGAGTTAATTGTGGGCCAGTGGGGTGCGCTGCTGTTGGAAGGGCTATCTGCGGTGCAGGATGGGAGGGTTTGTCTATCTCTGAGGAGGACCTTCGTATGAGGGATGAACTTGAAAAAGCATCCAGTGAGTTCACAGTAACCCACGCACTGGCATGCAGAGATTCTGGGCTATTGAGCCAAGTTGAGTGTGAGGGTTTAGGGGTGGTGAATGCCCCTCCACCCCCACCTGCTACTCCAGCACCCACTCTTGATGACACTGGAAAAACAGGAAAGGCAGGAAAAGGTGGAAAAGGGGCACACACCACACCCGTTGAAACGTCTCCCTTGTCACCACCTCCCCCTCCTCCTCCGTCTCCCCCAAGCGATATGCTCAAGTTTAGGCCCCCTGGGCAAGGTGCTGCTTCATTAAAATCTTTGGACCTTTCCCTAAACCCTGATATTGGTATTGAAGGGGTTGTGAGTTTGGTAAACAGACTAGCTCCTCCCCATGTCCTAGAGAGAATGTACAGCGAGGCTGCAGAACTCGCTCACGCAGATGAGGCGAAGCGGGAGGCGGAGGTGGAGAAATTGCTTCAGCATTCGAGTCCTGCTGTAACGGATGCCCAATTAGAGAGTTCATCAGAGTCTGTAACTCCAAAAAATGATCTCTCTACCTCTGAAACGGTGGAAGCCTCATTGTCCACCCCTATTTCTCAACCATCCTTTCATAGCATCACACACATATCCTTGTATCGGTGCACCGCGGGCATTACATCCTTTACTGCAGTGGATCCACCCTTTCGTACATCTCCTCAGGACCCCCCCCAATTAAAGCCCCTTCTAGGGGGAGAGGAGGGAGTTGATATAAATGCTTTTGCTCAAATCAATACAGCATCCCCTTACAACATTGAAAAAACTGCTAACATTTTCTCTTTGAGAAGGGCCGTGGAGGGATGTGCGCTCCTGGGTGTGACGCTCATCGTCTAGTTAAGGAAAAATGTGCATGGGAGTTTTTATCACAGTATAAAAAATAAAGCATTAATACGATACTATACCTGGTGTGATACTCAGTAAAAGTGTGGCACAACCAATTTCCCCACTCCTGGCCTGCAGAGCAACAGTCAATTCCGAAAAAATGCTGTCGAACAAAGAGCAGCTCTTTTTGATTAGGTCTTGCCATGCTGCCTGTGCAAGGACATTCCGAAGTGCCTCACTCTGCGCCATGATACGGAGTGAGCGTCGACCTCGCTCGAGTACTGTAGAATTACTAGCAGGTGGAGATTGAGACGTAGGCCCCGGAAAACTTGAGGTGCTCCCACTTCTTCCTCTCCCACCTTGCTTTCCACCCCCCTTTGCCGTGTTTGCACTGCCGATAGCTGTGCCAGCATCGCCCGTAGGGTCCACACTATCACCTACACCCTCCGCTGACTCATTATTGTAGAACACCCCTCGCTCCAAAATAGCCTTTGCCCTTGTCCCGGCTCTGTTTAGTCCAGCGTGCTTATCTAGCGCTTCCTCTGTGAGTAGGTGATCGCTGATGACACCAGTCAACTGGTGGGAAAAAATCAGACAGAGAGTAGTTAGTTTCGTGAGAGACTTGAGTATGTCCCTAGTAGGTAAGGTAAGGAAGCAAGCATGGAATACATTGCTTAAAAATCTAGCGTGAGCGGCAGCCACGGTGTCGAGATTACTTGCCGTACGTAGACGAATCCCGAATTCTCTCCACTCTGGCTCAAGCACTTCAGCTGTGAAATGAAAAAGCATGGAGCGAAGGAAGTGTGACATTTTGTGGCGAAGGACATGAGCAGAGGCGAGGAGTGTTCGCACACCTCTGAGCGATTTACAGCGTTGCAAAGCCCCCCAACAAGTATTAAGCCCTGCCTCGGCGGTGCGCAGAAGAAGGAAGTGACGAAAGAGAAGTGTATACCGTGTGAGGGAAGGGGGGTCTAGGATGACACTGGAGGGCCAGGGGGCTGAGAAGGAGAGACTAAATAAGGTGTAGGCGAGGAGTGGCTTAGGGGGGGAAGAAGTGGTTTTTACGGAACCGTCACCTGCCCCTGTGGAGACAGCCATGGTGGTGGGAGGGGGAGGCGGTGGCGGGTTGGCATGAAACGATAAATTTCCACCCCAAATGTCGCTCTCACTCCCTTCCACCATGTGGGATGATGCAGGAAATGGCAAAGAATTAGCAGACTCGTAGTGCTCCAGAGTCGCTAGTAAAGAGTGACCGGCAAGTTCAGAGGAAACGTCCCCTCTATATGGATCGTACTCTGCGATTGACGTTTTTAAAGCCAAATCCAGGGCGCTATTAAGGCGGTTCAGTGTGACAGTGGATACAGGAGAAAGTTTACCTTTCTCACCCCAAAATATCTCCCGGCGTAACTCTCCACAAGAGATTTCTAAAAAAGATTCCAACCAATCCGCTCGCGAGGCGAAAAAAAAGGTACGCAAGGTCCGGAGGCGACCACAAAGGTCCCCCCCGCCGCCTAAAAGCCCTTGAGCGCTCCAAGTATCTCTAAGAGTGCCAAGGAGAGGGGTTACGGGATAGTATGTAACGGCAGCTGATTCATCTTCGCTTTCCTCTAGTAACTCTCCGTCAATCAAGCGAAAAGCGGATGTCGCATCTGAGTTATTATTATTGTTATAGATATGGGCAAGGAGCTGCATGGATGCTGCCGAGTGTGCAGCTATCACCCGGGATGTGTAAGCTGAAGAGTCGTTTGAAAAGGGGATAGAGGATGCACCAGGCAGGATAAAGTTGAAGTGAAGGGTTGAATTAGCGTGAGTCGACACGCGAGACTGTAGGCTTAAATCGATTTGACCACGAGACGACGTTACACCATTTCCCCCACCATTTTTCAATATCTGAGCTATGCTGGTGGACTTTGCCTCACCACCCGCCAAGACACTGGCAGATCGGGTGAGAATCACCGAGGTAGCAGAGCTATTAATTACTGAACCTGCATCCTCTCGCCCTCGGAAAGCAGTAGATTTTTCAGCAATCTTACTTTTCAAACTGTCACCACCACTCGTAACGGAATCGAGGGCTCCAACTCCCACCCCACCTCCGCCCCCTGTGCCCCCCCCAAGAGGAGCGATTCGTCCAACTGTGGAGATTCCCGCGGCCGGTCGACTTTCAGGAGGTGCAAGGATAGGAGGAGCAGCTGATAAAGATGACATTGAATCTACACTATTACGGCGAGTGGAGAAAACAGAGTCCAGGACGGATCCAGTAGGGGCTGATACAGAACGGGAGGAGTGAGTGGGTGAAGTACTCCCCGCAGAAATTTTCCTGGGAGATCCAGTGAAGGCCCCAGCTGAGACGAAATCTCCCATTATAACACTACCTGTACGACTACTGGGAAGAGGAAGGGAGGCTAGATGGTGAGAACCTCCACCGGCTGCTTGTAAGCCTCGGCCAATTTGAGGCCCCCTTAATTCAGCGATAGATGTAGCTACTGAAACACTCTGTCCTTCTTTTTTATTCTCCAGAGCCCAGACAGCTTTGGCCATGGCTTTCGCTGTCCTTAATTCGGCTGCCTCAAAAAGCACTGCTGCACCCAGCCCCCCTCTTTCACCATCATTCTCCGAGTTATTGGGACTGCCTTTGAGTGACAGACCTGACCACCAACCCTTACTACACTGCCCCTCGTAGCACAAGCGCAAAACGTGCATGCACTTTCCAGTGTGAAGAATCGCTTGGGCATGAGGCGCTAGGAAAGTCGGGAGGTGAGAGCTATCAATCTTAAATCGATTTCTCCAGTAAGACATGTTAGGCGTGGGGCTGGATGGTGTGCAAGTCCATGAGAATACCCTCTCTTCTCTTTCCTCCGGGGCGAGGCAAGATTTAGTGTTGCTTTCGCGCTAAAATTAATGATAGGTGTGGAAAGAGCGGGGGGGGTTAAGTGAGCGGCGAGAAGTGTTTCTCTAAAAAGGATTCACATGATAACAGAAGACTCACAATAAAAAACTCCATCCAAGGGTCATCCAACTCCCCTCTGTAAATCCACCTTTCCAACCATCGTAGGAGAGGCTCGCTGGCTCGGGAAACACAGTATAGGGCGAGGGAAGAGCTAGCACGATCTCCACTG
>Ga0114972_10003250_pt1 | contig 12206 bp, 12 predicted proteins | sample M_140807_EF_Meta_FD_87354 | JGI IMG/M metagenome (GOLD analysis project Ga0114972, IMG submission 87354) | Freshwater microbial communities from Lake Montjoie, Canada to study carbon cycling - M_140807_EF_MetaG | ecosystem: Environmental > Aquatic > Freshwater > Lake | place: Lake Montjoie... | reverse complement strand
TGGCGGAAATTCAAGTTCCACAAGGTAGGAACTTGAATTAGCAGCCATCATGGCGGCGGAAATAGCATGTGGCGGCCCTATTCTATTGACCCAAAGGGTCAATAGAAGAGAAAGCCGCCACATAAGGACTTACCATAGGTAAGTCCTGTCCGCCGCCTATTCTGGTTTAATACTAATTCTAGTTGTATACTAATGACCCCAGGGGTCATTAGTATACGTTTCTAGAATTAGTATTGTAGAAGATAAGAGAGCCGCTTAAGCGGCTCTCATCTTCTACAATATTAAACCAGAATTGGAAGGAAAGGTGTTGGATTCTAGATTCACCGACATTAAGTCGGTGAATAAACTAGAATCCAACCTTTCCTTCCAAGTGCGGCGGTAGTAACAACACCACGAAGTAAGTGTTGTTACTTTATGCCGCACTTGGAAGGAAAGACCTTTACCGCCGCCATTATCATGTGCCGCCATCAGCAAAGCTGATATTCACGTAGTGAAGGCGGCACATGAGGCGGCGGTAAAGGACCTTTCCTTCCCCGGCGTGATGCGGCGATAAGCCGCTAATACGAAGTATTAGCGGCTCCCGCCGCATTCGCCGGCATGTGCGGCGGCAATTACGCCGCCGACTGCGGCGGAAGATGACGCCGCCTCCGCCGCTTTAGCTGCGGGGCGGCGTTAATCTCACCGCCGCCCAGAGTCTGGGCCGCCGGCCGGTGGCGGCCAGTGCGGCCTTAAGCCGCACTGCCAGCCACGTAGTGGCTGGTCCGCCACCGGCATATTACTGGCCGGCAAGGCCAGGCCAGTAATATCGCCGGCCCAGACTAAATCGTGGCCAACGTGTTGGCCACGATTGTGGCGGTAGATCCACCACACTGGTGGTGGATCGACCAAACCGCCACAATCGGGCCAACACTTGGCGGCTAAACGCCGAAGGCGGCTTAGCCGCCAAGTTGGCCACGATTTGGCCGAGATTCCTAACACTTGTATTGTAATGACCCCGGGGGTCATTACAATACTGTGTTAGGAATCGTGTGATTGGTGGTGGCGGACAGCTCAACCTAAGTTGAGCTGTTATGCCGCCACCAATCACACTCGGCCAGGTCTGTTTTAGTGGCGGCAGGATCACCGCGTGTGATCTTTGATCACACAAACAGAATTGACCTCTAGTCAATTCTAGTTTGCGGTGATTACTGCCGCCCTAAAACAGACCAGCGAAAGACTAGTATATAAATGACCCCCGGGGTCATTTATATACACGTCTTTCGCTCTTGGAAACTCATGTCAAACATGAATTGGGGTCGCTATGCGACCCCAACATGTTTGACATAGACTAAAGACCGGTGGATTATGACCGCTGTGCGGTCATATCCACCAGGTCTTTAGTCTGGAGTTTCCAAGACCGCCACAGTTAGGGCCACCAATTGGCGACAATTGTGGCCGCTTCGCGGCAACAATTGTGGCGGATCAAAGATCCGCCCGCCATCCTGGTGGCCACTTACTGTGGCGGCCGGCGAGATCCTTTATCTCACATATTGTAATGACCCCCGGGGTCATTACAATATTAAGAGATAAAGGATCGAGTTTGTGGCGTCGGCGGTAAATGCCACACTTGTGTGGCATATTACCGGCCGCCACAAACTCTCGCCGTCGGACCCGCCGCCTCACACGCCACTTGTGGCTGTGATTGGCGGCGGATCGCGATTACGGCGGCATATAATGCCGCCTTGTTGTCGCCGGTGGCGGCAATTTCCGGCCCTCTGGGCCTTCAGAATTGCCGCCTAGTGGCGACAACAGGCGGCATTGTGCCGCCTGTAATCCCTAGATCCGCCGCCTCACACAGCCACAACAGTGGCGACATAGAGACGGCTGTATTAACCTCTGGTTAATACGCCGTCTGTTGTCGCCACTGCGTGGCGTGTGAGTGGCGGCTCCGAGGGAGCGGCACGACTGGAAGGAGTGTAACGACTGGAAGGAGTGGGAGGAGAGTTCACACTGTTCCTTTAGGAACAGTGGTCTTAACCTATGGTTAAGACTGGGCTCTCCTCCCTACTAGGGAGACACCTCCCACACACCACCCACCTACGGTGAGTTTCCTAAAGGAAACTGTGGTGTGTGTGGTGTCTCCCTGCGAAGGAGAGTAACGACTGAGCTCACTCGTTTCACTCGTTCGCCCTTACCCGCCATACCCACACACTTACCACCACCACATTAGTGGTAATAACAGAGCGTAGCTCTCACATCAGAGATGTGGTTATTACCACAATAAGTGGTGGTGGTGGTGTGTGGGTGGGCGGGTAAGGTGGCGGCATCCTTCCGCCGCCGGCGGCGGCAGCCGATAACACCGAAGGTGTTATCGCCCAGGCGGCGATACTTCCTTATTGACTCAGGGAGTCAATAAGGAAGAGCCGCCTGGCCTGCCGCCGCATTACTTGCCGAGGCAAGGCCATCGGCAAGTAATCGCCGGCGGAAGGAGCGACTTGTCGCCGAATGGCGACTAGCGCTGGCCGCCCAGCCGCCGATAGGCGGCGGCCAAGGGCTGCCAGCGCAGTCGCCTGCGGCGGATAAACGCCGGAGGCGGCTTATCCGCCGCTAGGCGACAAGTCGCCAGTGGCGGCAACCGGGCGGCCACATAATAACAACACAAAGTGTTGTTATTTCCGGCCGCCCGTACTGCCGCCACTCGCCAGAGTATTCTGGTGCCGACACATATGTCACCAAAGGTGACATATCCGGCGGCACCAGAATACGAACTCACTACTAGTATTGTATTGGGCCCAGGGCCCAATACAATACACGTAGTGAGTTCTCTGGCGGGGCGGATTATTACTGGCGGCCCAACTAACAGTTGGCGGCAGCACCGAAGGTGCTCATCTTTGATGAGCCGCCAACTGTAGTTGGTGCCGCCAGGATAATCCGCCCTGCCGTCTTTATCGGCGGCGGTGTAATAAACAGCCGCCCGCCCAAAGGGCGATGAGCGAAGCTCATGGCGGCTGTTTCTTATGCCGCCGCCATTAAAGACGGCTGTTTTAGGCGGCGGGGCGAACTCTTGGCGGCCATAAACAAAGTTTATGAGCCGCCAGGTTCGCCCCTGTGGCCTAAAACATGCCGCCGATATTGAAGGCGGCTCAGAAACACCAGCCGAAGGCTGGATTTCTGGCCGCCTCGATAATATCGGCGGCGTGGCTTTAGGCCACAGCCGCCTAAAACACGGCGAGATGTCGCCACTAGTACTTAAGTGACCCCCGGGGTCACTTAAGTACACGTGGCGACATCGATTTCTCGCATAATACTAGTGTGACCCCGGGGGTCACACTAGTATGGCTGCGAGAAATCTCGCCGACCCTGCGGCTCAGTGGCGGCACTGACACACGCGTGTCGCCAAAGGCGACACAAACACTTCGTGTTTGCGTGTGTTGGTGCCGCCCTGACCGCAGGGGACCAACTTTTAGTACTGTATTGACCCCAGGGGTCAATACAGTACACAAAGTTGGTCTGCTTCCAGGACAGTATTGTGCCGCTCATGTCACCTCGACACAAAGTGTCGGGTGACTTATGGCGGCACAATACTGACTTCCGACCGATAGGTCGGAAGCCAGGTCCTGGAAGCACTGGGCGGCATGATTCACCTTTGGTGAATACAGAACCTACGGTTCTGATGCCGCCCTAGTGCTTCCAGAGACCTGACTTCCGACCTATCACACCTTTGGTCTCACCGCTCGTTCAACAAGCTTCGCTTGTTGGCGGTGAGACAAAGGTGTGAAGGTCGAGAAGTCAGCTGGAAGCATGCAAACTAGTTTGCTGGCCCACTTAATGTGGGCCGCAAACTCATGTTTGCAGCTTCCAGGACTTCTCGACCTTACGGTCGGAAGTCCAGTGGCGGCAACAACTTATATTAGTGGGCCCTTAGGGCCCACTAATATGTTAGTTGCCGCCACTGGTCCTGGAAGCACAACTTATTTGTTGGCGGCATAATCTTGCAACACTTCGTGTTGCAAGATCCGCCGCCGACAAATAAGTTGGGGCCGAGTTAGTGGGCGGCATAAGACAACAACACTTCGTGTTGTTGTCTCCGCCGCCCACTAACGTTTCCTGCCGCCGCATTGTTGCGGCCCTGCCGCAACAATTAGGCGGCAGGAAACTCGGCCCAGGCGTGTTCGCCTTTGGCGACAAGCCGCCTCCGGCGTTTGTCGCCAAAGTGGCGAACCAGTGGCGGCGGCTTGGCCGTAAGGCCACCATTGTGGCCTTACTGCCGCCGCCACTGTGTTCGCCACAGGCGAACACGCCTATCGCCCGCCGGCGATACTCGCCGATTGCTCCGCATCGGCGAGTATGCGGGCGGCGGGCGCCAATTATTAGTGGCGCCTTTGGCGCCACAATAATTGGCGGCGTAATATTCCTACGGAATATTACGGCCGCCGTCCGCCGGCGGCGGGCTCGCCCGCTAGCGGGTTAAACCCTAGGGTTTAACCCGTTCCGCCTAAAGGCGGTAAACACCGTAGGTGTTTATGTAAACCGTAGGTTTACCCGCCTTTAGGCGGGCGGCGGACTCACTCACACACCTCTTCCTACGGAAGAGCGCTTTACCAAAGGTAAAGCGGTGTGTGAGTGCACTTCACCGAAGGTGAAGTAAGGGTACACCCCACTCACCCACACACACTAAAGTGTGTGTACCTTTACCGTAGGTAAAGGTTGGGTGAGTGGGGTGTGTGCGTGTGTCCTTTCCACCGTAGGTGGAAAGGAGGAGAGGGAGAGGAGACACTTATAGTGTCTCCTGTTCACCTACGGTGAACTCTCCCTCTCCAACTGGAGAAGACAGGATTACCTTCGGTAATCCACAGACAACTCATAAGAGTTGTCTGGAGTCTTCTCCAGGACTTCCACGTTAGTGGAAGAGACCAGACACAATAAAGTGTCTGGTCTTTACTTCCACTAACGTGGAAGTGGCAGGCCCGCTGCCACCGGCTGGTGGCGGCCGCCTTTAATACGAAGTATTAAAGGCGCCTGAATTATGGGCGGCATAGCCGCCACATAATTCAGCCCGCCACCAGCATGTGGCGGCATGCAAGGCAATGCCGCCACATCGCTGGCAGCGGTGGCGGCGTAACCGCGAAGCGGTTAGGCGGCGGACGGTAGTCATGCCGCACTGGCGGCATGACGGCCAAACCGTCCGCCGCCAACCGCTTCTTGGCGGTTAAACGCCGTAGGCGGCTTAACCGCCAAGCGGTTACACCGCCGGGCCGAGTTCTTTCCCGCCTAGTTTATTGCCCCGGGGGCAATAAACGCGGCGGGAAAGAACGTGTCGGCCGGACCGACAATACTTCGTATTGTCGGTTATGGCCGACACTCGGCCCAGCCCGATTACTCGGCGGCGGAACAACTTGCCATAGGCAAGTTGTATCGCCGCCATGTAATCGGGCCAGGTTCTTGAATAGATTCAAGAGACAGAGTATTATAATGACCCCCGGGGTCATTATAATACGAATCTGTCTCTTGAATCTGGATCAAGAACCTAGTGTGGTGACGGTCTTTGTCACCGCATGAAATGCTGGTGACAAAGTTATGTCACCACACTAGTTCTTGATCCCCAAGAACCCTACAGAAGGACAGATGGCAACCTCCATGTCGGCCCGACACAAAGTGTCGGTCATCTTGAGATGAGCCGACATGGAGGTGCCATCTGAATCCTTCTGTAGGAGCTCTTGGGATTCAAGAACCTGTTATCCTTGGCGAACCACAAATCAAGAGTTAACCAATGATTGGTTAACTCTTGTGTTTGTGGTGAGTTCTCTAGTACTGAGTTGACCCCGGGGGTCAACTCAGTACATGAGAACTCACGCCAAGGATCTTGGGCGGACTATAAACCAATTGACCCCGTGGGTCAATTGTGTTTACGCCGCCCAAGTTCCTTGGGTTCGCCAAGGATGGGCGATTATTTACTCGCCGCCAGACGACAGTGAACCTTCGGTTCACTCAACACGAAGTGTTGAGTCGTCTGGGCGGCGAGGAATAATCGCCCTGGGTCTTTTGTCCTGCCGCCACCAACTCATGTTGGTGACTCGATCTATGATCGAGATCACCTTCGGTGATCCGTCACCAACATGAAGTTGGGGCGGCAGTAACAAAAGACCCCGCCAAAGTGTGGCCACTAGTATTACATTGACCCCGGGGGTCAATGTAATACACGTGGCCACACGTGTTGTCGACTGACGGATGTCAGGTCGACACTTTGTGTCGAACTGACATGTGTCAGTCGCCAACACTTTGGCGATGGCGGCGGGTATGACTGCGGCGGACAGTGCAGCACTCTGTGCTGCACTGTTGTGCCGCAGTCGGTCCGCCGCCATTGCTTTTGTCGCCGCCGCGGTGGCAAAGCCACGCAGGCGGCGATGCGGCGGCGGATAACACTTCGTGTTATGTGCCGCCTATCGCCGCCTGCATGTTTTGCCACCGCTTACGTTCTTAATCGACCCCTGGGGTCGATTAAGAACAAGGCGGCGGCAAAAGCGGGCCCGCCCGGCGAAGGGCGGTGGCTGCTACGCGCCACCGCACTTCGTGGCGGCGGACCACCAATACTTTGTATTGGTGGCACAATCGCTTTAGCGATTGTGGCCGCCGCCACGCGGCGGGCGGGCCCAGGGCGGCGGTGACGCCGTAGGCGGCATACACTACGTGTAATGCCGCCCCGGCGTTCCGCCGACTTGTCGGCGATAAGCCGCCGCCATAAGTCGACTCGCCATCTCGAGTCGAGTCGACATGGAGGCGGCGGCTTATTCTCGCCTAATACTGTAGTTACCCCCGGGGTAACTACAGTATGGCGGCGAGAATTGATCGCCGCCATGTGCGGCGAATGCCGCCGACATTCTAATACTTCGTATTAGAATGTTAGGCGGCATCACGCCGCAAGGCGTTTCCGCCGCCGGCCGGCCATGGCCGAGTTATCCTTTGGATAACTCGCCGCTATCGCATAGCGATAGCGGCCCATGGCCGGCATACCAGCTGTATCAAGGATAACAGCTGGTATCGCCGGCGGAAACTAGTCTCGACACAATGTGTCGAGTAGTGGCGGCAACGCAGATGCGCCACACTGGTGGCGCATCGTCCAAGCGATGCCGCCACACTCGACACGTGTCGGGTAAACGCCGGAGGCGGCTTACCCGACACTTGTGTCGAGACTCGCCGAGTGTTAAACCCTAGTTCTTTATTGACCCCGGGGGTCAATAAAGAACACGGGTTTAACACGGTCTTGTAACCACTGAACTTGATGCAGCTTTGCTGCAATCAAGTTCTAGTGGTTACAAGACTCGGCGGCGGACAAAGTAAGTGGCGGCGAGTAACTCGCGTGTTGTTGCCTTGGCAACAACACAAACACTGCGTGTTTGCGAGTTATGCGCCGCCCTAACTTTGTCCGGCCTGAACTCGTATACTTGTGTGACCCAAGGGGTCACACAAGTATAAAGAGTTCAGGCGGTGTTACACGTCGTGTAACACCTGTTGGCGGCGGCGGAAACTTAAGTTTCCGGGCCGATTGTAAATCGGCCCTCAAAACTTAAGTTTTGAGCCGCCACCAACATGTGTTACACGATACTGGAGAAACTGTATTTGACCCATGGGGTCAAATACAGGTTCTCCAGTATTAACCGTGTAACACCTTCAGGAACTGCTGCAGACGACCCGCCAAAGGCGGATCACCGAAGGTGATGTCGTCTGCATGCAGTTCCGAAGGTGTTACACGGTACCGTGTAACACAAATAGTGCCGCCATCAATCCGCCCAGGCGGCTGCACGTAGTGCGCCGCCTGAGGCGGATTGGGCGGCACTATTGGTGTTACACGGCGTGTAACACCCGGCCGGACAAAGGCGGCGGCATAATATTCTCGCCAAAGGCGAGAATATCCGCCGCCGCGCTTTTCCGGCCGGACCAAACATGTCACCGCGACTCAAGTCGCGGTGACCTGTTTGGTCAGGAATTGGCGGCACATTCTTTATTGAGCCCCGGGCTCAATAAAGAATTCAGGGCCGCCAATTCCTCGCCGCAAGACTTGCGGACAGACTGGTGGCAGCCGTAGTCTGCCACCAGCCATGTCCGCAGGGTCTTGCGGCGGGGCCGAGTATATGTGGCGGCATAAGATACCAACACTTCGTGTTGGTATCTCCGCCGCCACATATACGAATCAAGTTCTCGTGTTTATTGCCCCTGGGGCAATAAACTAGAGAACTTGATTCTCGGCCCGCTGTCGACACATGTGGCGACAAAGCCGTCTCCGACGTTTTGTCGCCACGTGTCGACTGCGGCGGCAGGACTTGGACATTCTGCCGCCAGTGCGGCAGAATTGTCCTGCCGCCGCTAGTCGACACTATGTGTCGACAGCACGGCCGGCGGCGATATTCCTCCGGCTGCCCTGCGCCGGAGGAATATGAGTGCGGCGGACGGTATTACCGTAGGTAATACCGCATATTCTTTCATGGCCCTTTATGGGCCATGAAAGAATATGGCCGCCGCACTCCGGCGCCGGCCGGTATGGGCGGCGTGAGCCGCCATAAGACGACAATACTATGTATTGTCGGCTCTGGCGGCTTCGCCGCTAATGGGCGGCACGACTTTGTGCCGCACATGTCTGCGGAACCCTAACCGCCTACTGTAACCTTCGGTTACTAGTGGCGGTTAGGGTCACCGCAGCCACCACTGGTGGCGCCGGCCTGTGGCGGCCATGCGGCTTATAGCCGCATGCTGACCTACGGTCAGTCCGCCACTGGCATACTAAGCCACGCAAGGCAGTGGCTTAGTATCGCCGCCACCAGTACTTGTGGCCGATCGGAGTCGGCCACAAGACAATGGGCAGCAAGGTCACACTGGTGACCTTGCGTCCAAGCCCATTGTCTTGGGCCGACTCTCGGCAGATAAACGCCGAAGGCGGCTTATCTGCCGAGATCGGCCACAAGACGGCGAGAACACAGACCTAGTATTAGATTGACCCCGGGGGTCAATCTAATACACGGTCTGTGTTCGTACTAACTCGGCCCAAATGCAAGGGCCGCATAGCGGCCCTGCATTTGTGTGGCCGAGTTAGTACTCGCCGACCCGGCCACAATGTGGGCCGCCGGCGCCGACGTGTCATGGTGACATGTCACCATGACACAAACACTTCGCCGCTCTGCGGCGGCGTGTTTGTCGGCCATGGCGGCCCCAATGTGGCCGGGGTGTTCTTTACAAGTACTTAGTTGACCCAAGGGGTCAACTAAGTACGGTAAAGAACACGCTTCTTGAACAGTATATGAATGACCCCTGGGGTCATTCATATACAAGTTCAAGAAGCAGGGTTGTTGATGGGCGGCACCAATGCCGACAAGTATGCGGTCAGCTTTGCTGACCAAATACTTGTGTGGCGACTAGTCGCCACACGTCGGCATCAGTGCCGCCACATCAACAACCCAGAGCGAGTGTTTACCCGCCCAACTAGCTGGGCGAATGCGCCGCTTCGCCCAGCAGTGGGCGGGTAAACACGTGTGGCGGCCCAATATTGTATTTACCCCCGGGGTAAATACAATATGCAGGGCCGCCACACTCGCTCAATCGTGAGTTCACTTGGCAGTGAAGCCGCCTTCGGCGTTTCACTGCCAAGAAGTGAACGAGAACTCACGATCTGGACGTTGAGCCGCCAGTGCGGCTCAACTATCGTGAGTTCTCTGTTCACTTCGTGAACTCACGATTAGGCCGCCACGGCGAAGTGGCGGTTCTTCCTGGAAGAACCGCCACTTGCAGTGGCCGGCCGCCGCCTTCTACTTACTTGACCCCCGGGGTCAAGTAAGTAGTAACAGGCGGCGGACGAACATGCTACGCATGTTCGGCGGCCACTGCCGGCGTGGCGGCCGCTACTAGTCCGCCGCCACGAGCGTAAGCGAGTGAGTGGCGGGCACAACTATAATGTGCCGCCACAGCTTCGCTGTCCGCATCTTGATGCGGGCGGCACATTATTAGTGTGCCCGCCGCCACTCGCTTACAAGCGAAGTGCGGGCGGCGGACAATTCGCGCCTCTAGGCGGCATAAATGCCGCCTAGACGGCGAATTGTTATCGCCGTCCCGCCTTCGCTTGACGCTCAGGCGGCGGCCTGGCGGGTAGGCCCGTTAGGGCCGTCAGGAGACGACACAACACTTTAGTGTTGTCTCCACGTTAGTGGAGGGTCGTCTCCTACCGGAGTAGGAGGAGGAGTTACCTTTGGTAACAGACTCCTCCTCCTACTGGAGGAGACGCCTCACCGAAGGTGAGTTTTACCAAGGGTAAAAGCGTCTCCTCACCAACACCTACGGTGTTGGTAACATCCTCCTCCTTCCTCGCTTCGCTCGTCACTCGCGTGGCGGCGAGTAATGCCGCCACTAGGAGCCACATAGTGGCTCCAGTAGGCGGCATACTGCCGCCACATAACGGCGGAACTCTCTCAACTTTGTTGAGAGAGTTGGCGGTTTACCGCCGCATGGCGGCATAAAACCGCCCCGCATCCTTGATGCGGAGGCGGTTACCGCCGCCATGGGCGGTAATACCGCCCCGCCGCCCAGTGTCCGCAGCCACCGGCTGCGGGCGGCCATTTCTTTTGGCGGCCCATAAGGCCGCCATAAAGAAATGCGGCGGATTTATAATCCGCCGTCCGCCCGCAGCGTGCTGCGTGGCGCAGGGCAGCCACGCAGCTCCGCTGGCTGCGGACGGTTTTGGTGGCGGCGATTCATCTTTATTGTGCCGCTATGCGGCACAATAAAGAATGAATCGTGGTCGCCAAACATTTTGGCGGCGATGAAGCCGCCTAAATGCCGCCGCGACACGAAGTGTCGCCGGCATTTGGCGGCTCGATGTCGCCGCCAAAGTGGCTTGGCGACCACGCCGCCGCCAAAACCAGGCGGGCGGAACCGGTGGCGGCACAAGTAACTAATACAAAGTATTAGTTACACCGCCGCCACCATACTCCGCCCGCCCGCCAGAGTGTATGGCGGCAGGACACATTATGTGGCGGTATAACCGCCACATAATACGTCGCCGCCATACACGTAATCCCAACATCTATTATATTGACCCATGGGGTCAATATAATAGTAGTTGGGATTACTCTGGCGGCCTTCTTGATTACCGCCGCCCAATCGCCCAATGGGCGACAGTGAACCGAAGGTTCACTCGACTTCGTCGAGTCGCCAATTGGCGATTGTGGCGGCGGGATCAAGAAGGCAGCCGTCTTTTAGCGGCGGCGGCTCTATAAAACCGCCCGCCACCATAGGTGGCGACATCAAAGATGTGGCGGTTTTATATGCCGCCGCCCTAAAAGACGGCAGTGTGGCGGCATATCCGCCACACACTGTGGCAAGAAACAACAGTTTCTTGCCGCTGCATCTTAGATGCAGCGGCGGGAACTGTTGTTCCCGCCACAGATGTGTGGCGGATTATAGTTGGCGGCGGAACACCAAGTTCCGGCCGCATGTAATGCGGCCATAAACTTGGTGTTTATGCCGCCAACTATTGTTACTATTGGGCCGCAAAGCGGCCCAATAGTAACAATGCCGCCACACTACCGCCGACCACGCCACTTAGTGGCGTGTGGCGGAGGGCTGGCGGCACGGCGGGGCCGCTGAAAGGCGGCCCTTCATGCGGCGGACACCACAACTTCCAGCCCTCTGGGCTTTCAGAGTTGTGGTGTTATCGCCGCATGAAGGAGCCGCTCCAGCGGCTCCAGTGGTGCCGCCGCCCCCGCCACATAGCCACTACATGTGGCGTGTTGTGGCGGCCAATAATCAAAGATTATTGTGCCGCCACAATCGCCACATGAGTGGCGTGGCGGCGGAGGGGCGACCGTAGGGAGCCCCTACACACACATGTGTGTGTTTTATACACACGCATGTGTGTGCCCACACACTCTCTCGCCCTTTAGGGCGAGACTCTCGCTCTCTAGAGCGAGAGAGAGTGTGTGGGAGTGGAGTGGACTGATCACCTACGGTGATCAGCTGTTTACCAAAGGTAAACAGTCCACTCCACTACACTCACACACACTGTGTGTGTGTGTACTGGTCTCTTTTACCTTCGGTAAAAGCTGTCACCTCTGGTGACAGAGACCAGTACACACTCACACATGTGTGTGAGTGTGTTACTTCCAACCTTCGGTTGGAAGCTACTAACTTGTTAGTAGACACTAACGTGTCTTACCCTTTCCACCGAAGGTGGAAAGTACACTAAC
>Ga0114972_10003249_pt1 | contig 12207 bp, 8 predicted proteins | sample M_140807_EF_Meta_FD_87354 | JGI IMG/M metagenome (GOLD analysis project Ga0114972, IMG submission 87354) | Freshwater microbial communities from Lake Montjoie, Canada to study carbon cycling - M_140807_EF_MetaG | ecosystem: Environmental > Aquatic > Freshwater > Lake | place: Lake Montjoie... | reverse complement strand
TCTTGAATGTGTCCTGGGGTAGCGTTTCGTCGTGGTACGCTTGGGCAGTCTCCGGATCGATCGAGAGTCGGAACTGCTCTTTCCAGTCAAAGGCGAACCGCGCTCTCGAAAGAGCATCATCGCGATCTTGGCAGCCGGGACGTTTGCGAGCCACATCAGCCGAATGGGCTGCGATCTTGTAGGCGATAACCCCTTGCTTGACATCCTCGCGGTTGGGCAAGCCCAAATGCTCTTTCGGCGTGACATAGCACAGCATGGCAGCGCCGCTCCAGCCGGCCAACGCGGCACCGATGGCGCTGGTGATGTGGTCGTATCCCGGAGCGATGTCGGTGACCAAGGGGCCCAGGACGTAGAACGGCGCACCGTGGCACACCTCGATTTGCTTCTTTATATTCATGTCGATTTGGTCCATCGGGATATGCCCTGGGCCTTCGACCATGACTTGGGTTCCACGCTCCCAGCTTCGCTTGCAAAGTTTTCCAAGCACATCGAGCTCGGCGAATTGGGCTGCGTCGCTCGCATCCGCGATCGATCCAGGACGCAATCCGTCACCCAAACTCCAGGTGACATCGTAACCGTTCATGATGTCGCAAAGATCATCGAACGATTCGTAGAGGGGATTCTGTTTTCGGTGAGCCATCATCCACTTGGCGATCAGCGAACCGCCGCGACTGACGATTCCGGTAACGCGCGAGGTGGTCAGGTGGAGGTGCTCCAGGAGGAGTCCGCAATGGATCGTCATGTAGTCGACCCCTTGCTTGGCTTGGTGCTCCACCATATCGAGGAAATGCTGCGGGCGCATGTCTTCGATGTTCCCCCCCAGTTCTTCCAACATTTGGTAGATCGGAACGGTCCCGATCGGAACAGGGGAGGACGCAATGATTTCACGACGGATGTTATCGATATCTTTTCCGGTGGAGAGATCCATCACGGTATCGGCGCCGAAATGGACAGCCACGTGAAGTTTCTCAAGCTCTTCTGCGACGTTGCTTGTGACGGCCGAGTTTCCAATATTGGCGTTGATCTTACATCGTGCCCCGATACCGATCGCCATCGGCTCGAGTCGCCCAGCGGCGTGGACGTGGTTGGCTGGGATCACCATCCGACCTGCTGCGACTTCGGCGCGGATCGTTTCTGGAGTCAGATTCTCTCGATTGGCGACATACTCCATTTCGCGAGTAATTTGCCCTGCAACGGCCGCCTGGTACTGAGTGGTCACTATGAATCAACTCCAATGGGAAGTTTGAAAGTGGAATTTATTGTGGATATCGCGGTCGCGAGGATCCGTATGCTCAAGCGAGGATCCGTATGCTCAAGCGAAGATCCGTGTGCACAAGCGCAGAGGAAAGCTTGAGAAAACCTCGGTTGACAGACCCTAAAGTGTATCCATCCCCTGTAGGCTGGCAAACGGGTAATAATCCGTCGACGAGTCGGTTGGGACAACCTTTGTGCGAGGAATCCCGTTAGCGACAGTTTTTCCCCATGGGTTCGGACCATTTTCCGATGTGATCTTGCAACAATCCAACAGATTTACCCGCCCGACGCTTTGGCGTGCGCGCGACAAAAACCTACCCCGCCCCCTTGCCGCGAAGCCCAACTCATGCGGGAGTTCTGCGACCGCTCCAAGGCGACATGCTCAGGTCCGCCGAACCGTCTGCGGGGGGCCCGAAATACCGATACAATTTTCGGGACAATGCATCTCGGTCCGTTCTTACGGCACCGAGGATCAACTTAGATGGTGCAACATGAGTGAAGCTCGCAAGCAGAAATTGCAAAGTTTGATCTATTCGATTCAAACGACGGATCCCTTTTCGGTCGCTTGGGCAAAGACCCAATGCAGAGATTGCGCCCCTGCGTACGTGACTCGAGTATTGAAACAGTTAGCGCGCGATGGTCATCTCGAGGAGACGGTCGACCGCAATGAGTCGGTGTATCGCTGGGTACCGGACAAGTTCGATGCGGTGCATGGCTGGATCCATCGCCAAGTGTACGGAGAGCAGATCAAATCTGGACCAGAGTCCGATCGCCCGCGCGAGCAACTGCTGCGCGACGGGGTGTCGCGATTGAGCGATGCTCAGCTCATCGCCATCCTTGTTCGGGTGGGAGTCCCCGGCGAGTCAGCCGTCCAAGCAGGCACTCGGCTGTCGGCGAGTTTCTCCGGGGATCGTTTGGCAGACTTGACCGATTCCAGCTTGCCCGAATTGCGGCAGATGAGCAAAGCCATACGCAAGGACAGCTACTGTCAGATCATGGCAGGGATCGAATTGGGGAGGAGGATCGCGGCGCTGCGGGATATCAATCCGGTTTTACCTGCCAGGATTCGAGGCTCGGAAGATGCAATCTCCTACTGCATGACACGTTTTGCGAGGTTAGCGAATGATGGCAAGCAGGAGGAGTTCCATATCGTTACACTCGATACACAGCACGGGCCGATCAAAGACCATCGGATTACGGTAGGGACTCTCGATGCGAGCTTAGTCCATCCTCGAGAAGTTTTCCGGCCCGCCATTCGAGACAGCGCTTCTGCTATCCTACTGGTGCATAACCATCCGTCGGGTGACCCTACGCCCAGTCGGGAGGATCATGCTGTCACCGACCGGCTTGCCAAAGTTGGCGAACTGGTCGGTATTCGCGTTTTGGATCACATCATTGTCTCCAAGCAATGCGGCAAGAGCATCATGGCCGAACGCTAGTTGCGATCCGTTTCTGAAATCCAAGCTAACAACCATCAAAAAGGTCCATTATGAACTACACGAATTTGAAACCGATTCTTACCCTGAGCCTCCTTGCCGCTTTCGCGACGACTGCTGGTACATCCTTTGCTCAGGAGAACAAGACGTCCGCCGGGGCTAGCACACAAGCGACTGTAATCCTCGACACGACGGGATCAGACTGGGTGGAGTTAGGAGCTAGCGACTTTGTCCGCGCGAATTGCGATGAAGCAACATGGACCTGGGATGGTGCAACGGTCCACTGCACCGGCAAGCCGGTCGGCGTTTTACGCTCGAAGAAAAAATACCGCAATCTCGAGTTCGTCGGCTGGTGGCGCCATTTATCCAAAGGAGGAAACTCAGGGTTCTTCCTTTGGACCCCCGAAGACGCATTGGAGAAACTCGTCCCGAATCGCTTGCCAGATGCGGGAATTGAAGTGCAGGTCCTCGACCACGGCTACACCGAACAGTACGAAGCATCATCGGGCAAGAAAGCGACTTGGTTCACCACCAACGGGGACATCTTTCCCGTAGGCAGGTCCAAACTGAAGCCCTTCCCACCCTTGTCGCCAGACGGATCCAGGAGTTTTCCAAAATCAAACCATAGCCTTGGTACCCCCGAGTGGAATTTCTACTACGTGCGAGCGATCCAGGGTGAGGTTCGTCTATGGGTGAACGGGCATGAGGTATCGGGCGGTTCTGGAGCTAATCCCGCCGAGGGCTATTTGTGCTTGGAGTCGGAAGGCGCACCCGTCGAATTTCGGAACATCCGGATTCGTGAGCTTCCATAACGACCCGATGTACGGTCTGGCTATTGATTTTCCTTGAAATCCTCCGTTTTTCACTCGAAAAAAGGGGCGGTTGGTGCATCATGGGATGAGTACTCGGTCGATCTAGCGCCCTCTGGATGCGACCGAAATGACTAGTCCACCCGATCTCGGAAACCACATGTCGGACCCACGACGTAGGAAAATTCCCCAGCGTCAATTGCAACCACGCCTGCGCTGCCTTTACCTTTCCGCCAAGGAGATGGAAACAGCATTGGTCAAGGAGCGGATGCGCTGTGACCGTTATCGGCAGTGGTTTTCATTGATCGTGATCGAACTCCTGACCAGCACGCGGATCCATTCTGGAACTCGGCGACTGCCCAGCCCCAAACAGAGTGAACCCGAACAGTTGCTACTTCTGGGGAAGTATCTTCGACGACGGTTGCGATTAACCGATGAACGGGGAATGCTTCTCAAGGGTGGAGTTGGTGTCATGCTCCCCATGACCGACGCCATTGGGGCTCGAACGGTACTGCGCGACATTGTTTCATCGATGCACGCTGAAGGAATTGAAATTGAAGCTAATATCTTTTGTTACGATCCAGCACCTTCGCATCAAGACCAGAGGCCTTTGTTAGACCCAGAGGATTCCGAACAGAGCAAGGTCGACCTAGATAAAGATCCAGAAGGACACGAAGCAACCCCACGAGACGAACTCATCGATACGACACTCAGCCAGTCTACAATCGCCGCCGATCACCTCGCGTATTGCGCACCATCATTCCCTGCATGGAAACGGTGGATCGATATCATGGGCAGCGCGTGTGGCATCGTCATCGCTACGCCCATCGTGTTAGGGGCCGGCCTAGCAATCAAAATGACTTCGCGCGGTCCTGTGTTTTTTCGCCAAGTCCGAGCTGGTCAGTATGGGCGTCCCTTTCCCATGTACAAATTGCGAACCATGGTGGTCAACGCAGAGGACCTGAAATCGACATTGCTGGAACTCAACGAACGCGACGGCCCTGCCTTTAAGATGAAGAATGACCCCCGTGTAACCAAGCTAGGATATTTCCTTCGGAAGACCGGTATTGATGAGATCCCGCAATTGTGGAATGTCTTAAAAGGGGACATGAGCATCGTCGGCCCCCGTCCACTGCCATGCCATGAAGACAGAGACTGCAAACATTGGCACCGTCAGCGACTCGACACCAAGCCAGGACTGACCTGTATTTGGCAGATCTCAAAAAGCCGCGATGTCAGCTTCGAAGAATGGATGAGGATGGACTTGCGTTATGCTCGGAGTCGGACGATTCGCCACGACATTGCATTGATGTTTAAAACGATCGGTGCCGTCATTCTCGGGCGCGTTGGCCATTGAACGCGAAATGGCCATAAAGCGAAGAAGATAAAATGTCATCTTGGTGTGGCTTCTGAGATCGATCGAGGCACATCCAGTCGATTCTAATGCACAGCACTTGTGATCCCTTGGGAGAGCTTTGGCTCTTATTGGAATGAATGTTACAGAAACTGTCGAAATCCCTCGTGCATCAGGTAAGCCGCTTGAAGAGACTCGCCGCGTAACGATTTTGGGACTCCCTGTTGCTTGCGTCCAGATCCCAGACACTATTGCAACGCTAGCACGTGCCATCGATCTCCGATTATCGCCCAGATATTTCGTACTATTGGGGATGCATGGTCTGATGGAAGCCCGGAGTAATCCGAAAGCACTGTCGGCCTTTCAGAGAGCTGACTTTCTGCTCCCCGATGGAATGCCATTGGTATGGCTATCCCGATTACGCGGCCACAAGAACATGGTCCGCCGGGTCTATGGCCCTGAATTGATGATGTCTTTTTGTGCACAGACTCAAGGGCGATACAAACACTACTTCTACGGCGCAGGGCCCGGTGTCGCGGAAAAACTTGCAATGACCCTGCAAAATCAATTTGGAATTCAAATCGCTGGAATCGGTGCACCGCCTTATCGCGACTTGAGCGAAGCGGAACTGCTCGAGCTTTCGCGCGAAATCAATCAGTCAAACGCGGACGTCGTATGGATTGGAATCAGCACTCCTAAGCAAGATATTCTGATGATGCGTCTGAAGCCACTCATCAACGCCCCGGTCATGCTCGGGGTAGGCGCCGCTTTTGATTTCAACAGCGGACAGAAAACAATGGCCCCGCGCTGGATGCAGGAAAATGGGCTCGAATGGCTATATCGCCTTTTTAGTGAACCGAGAAGGCTATGGAAGCGATACCTGATGCTCGGTCCAAAATTTGTCGCCCTCGCACTGTTGGAGCTTGTCGGATTTCGGATGGATGCCGAAAAATCGCGTCATTCCACGAATGGCTAGCGAGGAATGATAGCCATTGCGATTCAGGAACAAGCCCCTTCGTGGATACATGGCTGAGAGATAGAATTGGCATCCTGGGTGGTCAGTGCAACGAAAAGATTGCGACCTCTCGCAACCGCCCCCTGGCCAAAACCTAACCATCAAATGCTTTACGGATAAATCTGCTTGTGAAAGACCCGAACGCTCCCTCAAACCCGCCTAAGAGCGAGTTGGATCTTTACGATTTTGAATTGCCTCGCGACTTGATCGCGCAGGAACCACCAGCCAATCGCACGGATTCCAGGATGATGGTGGTGGACCGGCGGAGCGGTCGCATCGACCATGCATCGATCAAGGATCTTCCTTCTCATTTGCGGGCGGGGGATGCGATTGTGGTCAATGACTCCAAAGTGATCCCGGCGCGGCTGGTGGGATATCGCGAGAAAACTCGTGGCCGGTGGGAAGGTCTCTTTTTGCGTGAAGAGAACGGCATCGCGGAGTTGCTGTCCAAGACACGCGGCTACCTCCTGCCAGAGGAGCGCATCGTCTTGAGAGACCCTGAAGGGCGGGAGAATCAAGGCGTGGTCGTCGTCGCTCATGCTGATGAAGGTCATCTACTGGTCCGGCCTGACCCGAATAGAGACTGGCTCGAACTGCTGGAGGCCGTAGGCCGAGTACCGTTGCCTCCCTATATCCGTGATGGCCAAATGACGGAGACCGACCGACAGCGATACCAAACTGTCTATGCTAGGACGCCGGGCTCGGTAGCAGCACCGACGGCCGGTCTGCACCTCACGGAAGAACTGCTACAGAAAATCCGAGGCGCTGGAGTGGCCTTGGTATCGGTAACGCTGCACGTTGGATTGGGTACTTTTCGACCAGTCCAAGTCCCAACGTTGGATCAGCACAAAATGCATAGCGAGTTCGCACAGATTAGTGCCAATGTCGTCAAACGGCTAACAGGCGCTAGGGCCGAAGGTGGACGGATCCTTGCGGTTGGAACAACTTCCGTCCGCACCCTCGAAACATCTGCCATGCAAGGCGACGGAAAACTGATCGAATGGTCCGGACAAACCGACATTTTTATCCGACCAGGTCACACCTTTCGAGCTGTCGATATGTTGCTGACCAATTTCCACCTGCCCCGGAGCACCTTGATGGTTTTGATCAGCGCATTCGCTGGAAGAGAATTGATGCTGGAGGCCTATCGGAAGGCCATCGAAGAACAATATCGGTTCTTCAGTTATGGGGATTGCATGCTGATCGTTTGATTCGAATCCGATTGGCATGGAGCATACACGGGCCGTGGAGCACACGTAGACGATACAATCTGATACTCCCAAAGAATCCAATACTGCCAAATTCCCAATTCGCGGATTCGTCACCCATCGAACCTGCTCCGAACAAAATTCTCCAATGCCCAGGTCTAACAAACGCAACACTGGCAAAAACACCAAATCGATGGCGGCAACGACTGCTCCCGCAACCATTCCGCCCAAGTCCACCAAACGATGCTTGGGCATCGACATCGGTGGTGCCAATCTCAAACTAGCGCATGCCGACGGGTGGTCTTGCTCACAACCGTTCGCCATGTGGCGAGAGTGGGAAAATCTCGCTTCGACGCTCGCGCCTCTCATCTGCCAATGCCCTGATTTTGACATCGCCGCAATCACCATGACAGGGGAACTCGCGGATTGCTTTGCGACTCGGGCCGACGGTGTCGCATTGATCTTGGAACAAGTCACACGCATTATCCCATCTCCTTTGGTCCAGGTTTACTGCGTCGACGGACAATGGCGCAGTCCCTCGCAAGCCGCACGAGAACCTTGGATGGCTGCGGCCTCCAATTGGCACGCGTTAGCATCGTGGGCTTGTCGTTTCCTGGCTTGCGAACACGGAATTGTGGTCGACATAGGTTCCACCACGATCGACTTGATTCCGATCCGCAAAAGCGGGGTTGTTACACCTTCGATGACCGATTCGCAGCGTTTGCGCCGAGGAGAACTGCTCTACACCGGAATCGAACGATCCAACATTGCTGGGGTCGTACGTTCAGTCCCCTTGTTCGGCAAGCGTTGCCCGGTCATGAACGAGCAGTTTGCGACGACGCGAGATGCCTACCTTTGGCTGGGCATGCTCCCCGAAGAGCCCGATGATCGAAATACGGCCGATGGCAAACCGGCGAGCGTCGATGGGGCAAGGTACCGCCTGGCGCGGGTTGTCGGTGAAGATGGTTCGACCCTCACCGATTCGGACATCACCGCCATCGCACAAGCGATCTTCGACAAGCAGGTGTCCATGCTCAAACTGGGAATAGGGCGGGTGGCCGCCCGGCAAGTCCGTCTCGACGGTGCCAGCAAACCGACAGGCTTGATCGTAAGCGGCCACGGCGGCTTTTTGATCGATACCGCGATCCAGGACGATAGGGACTTCTCCAAGCCCGTTTCGCTCCTAGAATCGATCGGGTCGGACCTGTCTCGGTGCGGTCCCGCATATGCCGTGGCGACACTGGCCTACGAATCCGTCCCGGCATCGGAAGTGGCGCCCTAAGCCAACCAAACCGAACAATCCCTACCGAGCCACACTCTTTCCTAGGCGGAAAACCTTAAATTCAAGGTGGGGAATTAGGGAATTATTCCATCGGACTATCATCTAAAGAGTGGCGATTCGACACGGGTCGAGAGGGATTAGCCCCCACCGAACCCATGAATTGCTCTTGTTTTGCCATTTTCTTTGACCCCGTTGAGATTTTACCCCGTCCGGATCCCAGGGATTCTATGAGCGAAGGCAAACTGCGACGCAGTCGAGTTCTAGAGCGAACGCTTTCCTTCGAAAGCTTGGAGGAACGCCGCGTTATGGCTTCGTTGCCTTTCGGCGCCACGGCGGAGGACACGGGAGAGTTCATGCTCGGTCGGATTGCCGTCACCCCGGTTCTTCTCGAGAGCGACGGGACGATCGATCCAAGCACCGAAAATTGGACTCCCGCCCACGTCGCAGCCGTAATGAACAACGTCCAAACGGGACTGAACTGGTGGACTCAGTTGCTTCAAAAAGAGAGTTCCGTACACGCGCTCGATTGGGTCATCGATCGCACTTACGCCGATAACCGCCTCAGCACTCCCTACGAACCGATCAACCGAACATCCAATGCCTATGAGCTTTGGGTAAGCCAGTTCCTGAGCGACATCGGCTTTGGTCAAACGAACAACCTCGAATCGAATATTCGTCGGTTCAACGATTCGCAGCGGCAAAAGCTCAACGCCGACTGGTCGTTCACCATGTTTATCGTCAACTCGGTCAACGATGGCTCGGGAACGTTTGCATCGGGCGGAGATTTCTCGCGAGCCTTCGCCTTTGCTGGCGGATTGTTCATGGTGGTCCCGTCGGTGCGTCCCGCGTCGACGTTCACGCACGAAACGGGCCACATGTTCTGGGCACGAGACGAATACTCAGGCGGCGGAACCTACTACGATAAACGCGGGTACTACGACGCGCAGAACACCAATGCGATCGACTCCAACCCGATCCCAGGGTTCCAGCAGCAACCCAGCATCATGTCCTCGGGGGCGTCTTTGGACACCGCCTACAATTCGCTCACATCGCCTGATGCGACACTCGCTCAAATTGGTTGGCGCGACTCGGATTCCGATGGTATCTTCGACGTGCTCGATGTTCCCATTTCGCTAGAGGGTACGGGACGCTACGACACACTCGGTGGCGATTATCTCTTCAGCGGTGTCGCGTCGGTACAGACCTTGCCCAATCGCAACTCATCGGGCCTCCAAAACAACATCACGATCAATAAAGTGACGCGCGTCGAGTACCGAATCGGGACCGGTGCATGGACGAGCGCTGCGTCGCTAAACGCTTTTACGGCCAATCTCGATCTCGCCATTCCCATCGCAGCTAACGATCTCGGAAAGACCATCGAAATCCGCGCTGTGGATTCCAGGATCGGTATCACCAGCAACGTTTTCTCGGGCGTGATCGGAAATGTACCAGACACCACCACTCGCCATGGCATACAAGGTTTCGTTTGGAAGGATTCCAATCAAGACCGCCAATGGAACGCCTCGGAGATAGGATTCGCCGGCGCGACGGTGACCTTGGTCGATGCGAATCTCAATCCAGTTTCGTTGCAAAAGATCATCGATCCTGATAACTACCCGAGTGGTACCCTCTCGGGGAATCTAGGTGGGGTACGTGTCGATGTTGTGGGATTCGATGCAACGGGAGCCATCGGCGTTTTTGATGATTCCGCAGCGTCGACGGGAAGCAAAATCTTCAAACCGTATTCGTTCTGGTCCAAGAAGTATCTCGATGCATTTCGAGATCAAGATCAGCAGTTGCGAGCTAGGTTCGACACGTTGACCTCCTACGTTTCTATCGATGCGATCGCGGTCGCTGACAACTCCAAAGTACGCTTGGAAGCCTATGCCGCCGATGGGACCCTCCTTTCCCGGTTTGAACGCAAGGGTCTCTTGCGGAATCAGACCGTGAAGATGGAGGTTGAAACCGGTGAAGCGAAGATCGCGTATGTGATCGCTCGAGGATTCCAAAACACCACCGTAAAATTTGACAACCTGCGCTTTGGAACCGGCAATACGGCAACCACCGCCGCCGACGGAAGCTATTTTCTAGAGAATCTACCTGCAGGGAATTACCGTCTCCTCGTCACCGATACCAATGGCGGTTTCAAGGCAACCAATGCGATCAATGGTGTGCTCGAAGTCGCCTATGGTTCCAACCGCTCGGTAACGCATGTCGACTTTGGTGGGTATGTCGAACCGAGTCCTTGGCAAAACCAAACACTCCCAGAAGACGTTGATGGACAAGCTGGTGTGAACCCGCTCGACGTGCTCGTCCTCGTTAACGACATCAACCAAAACCAACCGCGGTCCTTGGTAGGTTCTCCGATCAAGCCCCCTCCCTACTTGGATGTTAATGGCGATCGCTACGTTAGTCCTCTCGATGTCCTTGCAGTGATCAACTACATCAACCGAAACCGAGGTGGTAGCGGTTCCGGCTCTGGCGGTGAAGGGGAACGAACCTCGGTTCCAATCATCACGGAACCTGTACACTCGAATGAATCCACGCCTCGCTTGGTCTCGTTCGTAACAGGACGGAGCAACACGCTGCCAACAACATGGATCGTCGAGCAAAGTGGCTCAGCGATTCTTTCGCAAGGTCCAGATCGCTGCGGCTGTTCGACATGCACCGCCTTTGAAACCGCCATGACTGCAGCAGGTGAAACCCAGCAAAGCGAAATGGCATTCCTGCAAGCACCGCTCGAGGAACGGGACGACGCAGCCCTCCGCGACCTGTTTTTCTCGGGATTCGATCGGAACTAAGCCCAACGAGACAGGTCTGAAAACGAAGAAAGCTCGACACTATTGCCGAGCTTTCGTTATCTAGATCCAGGCGTCAGTCGCTGGGTCCCCAAAGGCTGGGTCCCCAAAGGCTGGGTCCCCAAAGGCTGGATTACTCGCGAGGACGAATGGCACCGGTCAGGCCGCTGTAATCGACGCGATCATCGTTGTGCCACAGAGGCTGCCCCAGTTCGACACGGCGGCGAAGAATCTCGATCTTCTCCTGCGATCCCGCAGGAGCGTCGGTGGGTAGAAATCGATTGTCTACCACTGGATCGAAATCCTCGTCGTGCCCGTACTTGAGGATGGCTTCGAAAACGTTCTTGCACAAACTGCTCATTCGGTCAAAACCCCTATTGGAAGACGTAAAAACGCTTCAACAAAAACTCATCAACAATTCACTCCCTCGGATTATTTGTAACCGGGGACTAAAGTCAAGGAAAAAGAAATGCCAAAGCTGGGTACTTTTTGCCACACTCCGCGAATTGAGGCCTAGGGAACTCTTGACGGTTCGGCAAGAAACGATATGCAACGCTCGCGCAAGGTAGAAATTGCCCCGTGAATCCTTACCCTAGGGGAAACCAACAGCCTTAAACACCTCCGTAGCGTGTGCACCGCGAAAACAAGGTAAGCCCGCCGTAAACCCGCATCTGGGCCAGAAAAAATTCTCTTTTTTGGGGCAGCGGGACTACAGGTATTTGGCGATCGCTCCACCGCGAGCAGCCAGCGCATCGATTCGCCGAGTGACCTCAGGGGATTCCAGTAGCGGCGGCGCGTGATGAGGCTTGATCCTGGCATCGAGCACGATCGGGCCAGCGCAACCCCAATGCTTGTTCTGAACCGTTTCGTCGACGCCGCGGATATCGGTTGCAGGATTGCTACGGGTAAATGCCACCCACAAGAAGTTGTTGACCGATTGGCTGGTAAACGCCGAGTCATCGACGAGAACGACCCAGGGGATCGAGTCCATCCAACCAGCTCTCGTTTTGCCTGATGAAGAATGATCCCATGGGGAACCGTTTTGCCCTGT
>Ga0114972_10003242_pt1 | contig 12215 bp, 10 predicted proteins | sample M_140807_EF_Meta_FD_87354 | JGI IMG/M metagenome (GOLD analysis project Ga0114972, IMG submission 87354) | Freshwater microbial communities from Lake Montjoie, Canada to study carbon cycling - M_140807_EF_MetaG | ecosystem: Environmental > Aquatic > Freshwater > Lake | place: Lake Montjoie... | reverse complement strand
ACAAAGTATATTATACTGATTTGGATCTTTATTTTTTTCATTTGTTAGTAGAACAAGTGTATAAACTGGATTAATATGTCTATTAACCTGTTCTAAATTTGTTAAACAATCATTTATTTTCTTAATATATTCATTAATATCTGCTACATCATATTTATAAACAAAAAAATCATATAATGATTTTATTTCTGATTCTGTTACTTTATTTACAGAATCTTTATCAGATAAAATATTCAAATAATCTACAATTAATTTAATTTTACAATATGTTACATAGTATAAATCATTACTCCTAGCTTCTGCTACTTGACTAACACTACTTGCTAGATTTTGTGCTGCATTAAAAATTCCTTGCATACCTCCATTTTGTATATCAATATACTGAATATTAGTATTCATAATAATAGTTAATATTATCCTAGATAATATTTTATCTAGCCAAATATTAACTTATGGGCATACCCGGATTTTTTAATGCTATTTCTAAAAAATATCATATTGGTATTGGTTCTGAACTTGTTATCAAATCACCTGATGTTTATATTGATTTTAATTCATTGATATATACATCCAAGTATATTGTTGGAAATATATTATCTAATTTTATTAAATCAAAACTTGGTTTACCATATGATCAGACAATAGAATTTAAAAATTTAATACCTAGATCTGAACTAATAAATTTGTCAAATCCTGATACGCTTGTTTCTACCCGTGATTCCATGATATTTAAGACCATTGGTCAACTTTTAGCAAATATTCTTATTCAAACTTCTAATCCATCTGTTCATGTATATTTGGATGGTGTCCCTCATATAGGTAAAATGATTGAACAAAGAAAAAGATCTTTACTAGGAGGATTGATTTCACATGCTAAAGATATAATTCAGTCTAATACTAATCCATTAGATACTAAAGAATTAGAGTATAATAAATTAGAACCCTATGTTAATTTAGATAAATCTGTTATTAAACCAGGTACAGGATTTATGGTCAAGTTAGAAACCTGGATTAAAAATAGTTATCCAACATGGACTTTAGATGGTTTTACTAATCCTGGTGAAGCAGAACATAAAATAATGGATCAACTAATAAATTCCCCACATAGCACCAATGTTGTAGTTTATTCGCCTGATGCAGATATGATTGTATTACTTTTACCTCTTGCAACCAATTTTTCAAATTCATTTTATCTAGTTAGAGATTCAATAGATAAAAAGGTTTATGATTTAAAAGTATTAGTTCAAGATATTCATTTGCATTTTACAAGTCTGACTAAACCAGATTCTCAATTAGCTGGATTATTAAATAAAATTGAACTTCTAAGATTAATTTACGATGTATGTTTTATTTATAATATATTTGGAAATGATTTTTTACCTAAATTAGATGTAATTAATATATACGATAAATCAACTATATCTAGAGTACTTACTCAATATATAAAATATTTAAGTCAAGAGATTAAATCTTATTCTTTAGAAAAATCATTTTTAACTAATCCAACAGAATCATCTGGAATTAACTGGACAGGTTATTCTCGATGGCTTGATTTATTAGACAAAGAATTTCCTTATCCTATCCCTGAAAAACCATTTTCTAACTCAAATATAATATCACAGTTAAATCCATCTAATTATCATGATCAGATATGGTCTTTAAATAATTGGGGTAAAGGTTTTTATTCTAAACTCCCAGATAAAAATGTTTGGATAAAAGATTCATTTTATTCAAATACAGTTTTCTTTGAACCCAATCAATCTATAGATTCAATAGTATGTGATTATTGTATTGGTGTTTTAATGATAGGGTTACTATATACCAAAGTATATACAACAAAGTTAACACCAGAAGAAAATCAAATTTTAACCCTGTGGTATTATCCACATCATAAAGCTCCATTAATTCAAAATATATGTGAATGGCTTGGAACTCAATCTAATAAATCTTTAAAAGAAAATATTCGTACACATTTGAAATTGAAACTGGAACGTTTTCCAGTTCCATTTGTTCCAACATATATATTTCAACTATACTATGTGATACCAAGGTATAATGATTTTATAGATTTGGTTGGACAAAGTTATAAATCATCCTATCCTGAACTACCACAACATCAAATATATGAACAATTTATTAACCAATTGATATGGGATAAAAAAAAATCTCGAGTTAATCTACAAGAACTTGTTGATTGTAATACCCAAAGATTCATAGATAAATGTGTACCTTTGCTTAAATCTAAATTAAATGATCATTGGATTAATTTGGTATTTGATCCAATTGATTGGATTAATTTGGTATCTGAATCCAAAAAACCTGCACATGATAAAACTGTGTAACAGTAGGTTTAGGATTTACATACCATGCAAAATCAAATTTATCATTTCCTAAATGTTCATGTAATAATGTACAAATTATTTCATTAACTTCTTGAGAATCAGGTTTCCAATCCATTGTATAGTAACTATTCCATAAAATCCAATGATATGTTTGATTAGGTAAATTATATCTAAATCGTGTAGGTTTAAATACCCATCCAGTTAACTTATCCTCAAATATCAACTTGATAATATCTGCTGGATATGTTATACTAATTAATGCATTTTTTTCTATTTGAGTATTATAATCTGGTCTACATGTTTCACTATTTGGTAACCAAGGATATATACTAGCTAGTCTATCCAGCTCTACTAAACTCGAATCAATCTGTCTTTGTAACATAAATTAAACTAAATTTAATTTATGTTGGAACAAATATTTTTTTCAATTATTTTTTAATATCAGGATAGTTTAATTTAAACCATTCAACAGTCTCTCCAATACCTAATTCAAGAGATTTAAATTTATAATTTGGAAAGTATGATCTAAATAAACTATTGGATGCAGTTTTTTTAAACTGCCCATCAGATTTTGTAGTATCGTATTGAATTGGTCCATCAAAATCAAATTCTTTAGCTATTAATTCACTAATATATCCAATTGATACTTCATCTAATGGATCTGGTGCCAGAATTATTGGGTCTGGTAATTTATAATTTTCTAATACATTTAACACACATCGTGCCAAATCATGTGAATGAATAAATTGACGTAAAGGTTTACCAGATCCAGAAATAACAAATGGTGATTTATTTAATTTAGCTAACCAACATTTATGAATTAATCCAGGAATTACATGTGAAGACTCTAAATTAAAATTATCATTTGGTCCATAAATATTTGTTGGAATAATACAAACCCAATTATATCCATATTGTTTTGAATATGCACGAATACCTACTTCTAGCATTCTTTTTGCATATGCATAAGGAGCATTTGATGGATGTGGTGGACCTGCATGTAGTATTGTTTCATCTATTGGATAGGTTGTTTTATCAGGAAATATACAAGTTGATAAACAACCAATTAGTCTATTTATTTTTAATTCATGAGCTGCTTTTAATACATTTGAGTTAATAACAAGATTAGAATCTAACATATCAACTGGATATTCCATATTTTTATATAACCCTCCAACATTTGCAGCCAAATGTATAATAACTGTAGGATTAATACGTCTAAAATGTTCTAAAGTTAAATCATAAACAAGTAAATTAACATCTGAACTAGAAACAAAAACAAATTCGTATTGAGGATAATCTGATTGTAGAAATTTAATAGCAGAACCAACTAAACCAGAACCTCCTGTAACAAGTATTTTTTCCATATATTATATTAAAGGTATTTCTTCTTTATATTAGTTATTATTTCATCATAATCTATTTTAGATGCATTTGATGATCCAAGTAGCTGGATTACTTTATCTTTATTTCCTTCCATATGTGCAGAAATTATATCTCCTATTGTTTCTGTTTGAGTATATAAATCTGAACTAGCATCTGAGTCTGTATCCAAGTTAGTATCTGAGTCTGTATCCAAGTTAGTATTTAATTCTTGGGTAAAAATTTGTTCTAAATCTTCTATTTGTTCTAATAGATCAAATGGTTTTCCGAATTCTTTAACAAATTTATCAATTATTTCAAATTTAGTATCTAAAAACTCTATAATAGTATATTGAAGATTTGTTTTTGATATTTCAAGACCTGTATCCAAAATAATATTATCAAGTTGATCATACCAATCAATAAATATATCAATTGATGATTCATTTAATAGATAAAATGTTTTAATCCATCCCAATCCAGTTCTAATATCTAGTTCTAAATATATTTGGGAACAATCCATTTATATAATTAATATTTCAGACAATTTAATTCCATAAATTAACGCGTTTAGACTCGGGGATATACATTGGATGTGATGGATCTATCAAATATACTTTGACAAATTCTGGAATATTTGAAAGAATTTGATTTGTTCGATATCTTCCTGGAGCATGGGGATCTGTTCGTAAACGTTTGATTAGTTCTTCTTGTCTAATTTTTTGTTTCCATACATTTGCATAAGATTTATATAATAGTTTATATTGGTGTGTAAGAGCTTGAGATTGTGTTAATACTCTAGTACAAATTGTTACAGCAGTATAATCAGCAATATTTTCACCAAGAGTAAGCTGTCCAGACACATTATGACCAAGTATTTTAATAGAGTTAAATTGTTTAATAAGTGGTTTAGTTCTTTTAACATATGCAGATATATCAGACGGTGTCCACCATTGTGAAAGTTGTCCTTTAGAATTAAATTTTCTACCTTGGTCATCAAACCCATGAGAAATTTCATGTGCAATTACTGTTCCAATCCCACCTAAATTTTCTTCAAAAGAAGCCGTCAAAGAAAAAAATGGTTCTTGTAAAATACCTGCAGGAAAAACAGTTTGATTCATTTGAGGATTATAATATGCATTAACATCATAACAATTCATATGCCATTCACCCATATTTGGTTTAGTTCCTAGTTTGACTAATTGAGTTTTTGAATTAAATATAGAATATGCTAATAATGTTTCAACTAAATTTTTTGATTCCTTCATGCTAAAAATATCGAATAATGGACTCCAATCTTTATATACATTTGTATGACCTATTAGTACTTTCATTGATTTAATTTTTTCAACAGCAAGTTTTTTTGTTTCTAAATTCATCCATCCAGATCCTACAATTAAATCACATGATGCTAATTTTATTTTATTAATCATTTCTGCAATATAGTCTGTTGTTGATACATCATAAAATAGTTTAATATATTCTTTTCCAATTAATTCACCAACTATTCCACCCATAATTTCTACAATTTTAATATCTGGAGATTTTTGTTTTTCAGTTCCATTTAAAACAGTTTCAAAAAAATCAAAACATAAAGTTTCACACTCTGTAGATAAAAATCTCCCTAATCTTACAAATATCCATAACTTAATATACTCTACAAACATATCTGGATGTTCTGATTTAATTAGATTTTCTAATGTTTTAAAATAATCAAAATTAAAACAATTAATTTTACCCAAGTACTTGTTTATATTAGGATTAAGATTACTTAATGATTTAAAAATTTGTCTTAAATCTAAACTAGGAATTAATGATTGAATATCATCTAAACTAACAATATTATAAATATTATCAACATTTCTTCTTTTAACATTTGGAAGAAGAGCAGTAGCTATTTTCTTTTCAAAATTAAATATTTTTTTAGCTAACCCTGATCTAATATTTTCTGTTAATCCAGGTCGAGTAATCAATAAATATTTTTCAATAAATCCAATATATTTTATTCGAATAGATTCATATGATGGCTCCAAATAGTATTCTTTAGATGGTAATAAACAATCTGATTCAACAATATTTATAATATATTCATCTCTTGATTTAAGATCTTGTCCAACATAAACTAATAATAATGGACATAAATCAAATACTGAAAGTACTCCTAAAATATAACCTAAATCTTGTTTTAAATCTAGTAGTTTATATAGTGCATCTAGTGGTAGAGTTTTTAATTTATTTCTTGTTTCATAATCTGAAATTTTTCTATACAAATCAACAATTAATTTTTGTTCTGGATTAAGACTTGATAAAGTTGTGGAATTTAGTGTTTGTAAAATATCATTAATTTGAGAGTTAATTTTAGTTGAAATAATATTAAATGTAGAATATCTAGAATAGTCATCAGGAAGAGTAAAATTTTTAAGCCAGAGAGAATTAGTATGACTATAATAGTCTGTAAAAGTTTCCTTTAATACACTCATTTTATATAACCAAAGATAAAAAAATTGTCACAGGACTATTTTTAAGAAAAAATTGTCACAGGACTATTTTTAAGAAAAAATTGAAAAATTAATATATTGGATATACGACTATTATAATCTCTCATATAACAAAATGGGAAAGAATTTAATTGGCGGCAATAAGCAAAAAGGCAAAAAGAATCATGCACCAAAACAAAAATCGGTGCCTATTAATGAAATTACACCTGACAATAAAACAAGATTTGTTGCTCAGGTTACCAAGAATTTAGGTTCATATAGAGTTGTTGTTGAAACTTATCCAACAAATGATTCATATAATACACTAATTCCTGGATCTTTTAGAAAACGAATCTGGATTAACACAGGAGATTATGTATTAATCGAGGTTTCAACAGAACTTACTGGTAATAACTGTTTTATTATTCACAAGTATGACGGTAATGAACTTGATGAACTAGTTGGATTAGGTCTTCTAACTTTGAAGCATAAGGATGATGATGGTGATAATAATTTTGAGTTTCAGGAAGAATCAGCAGAAGAAGAGCAATCTGATTTTTTTAGTAAAATATAATTTTATTTTATTTTATTTGTTAATTCAAGCAAAATTTTACATGTAGTTTTTTTATTTATAAATCTTTGAGAAGGAACTTGATTACATTCTAAAATTGTTGGTGTTGTAACTAAATCAATTAATTTTTCTAGTTCAGTATATCCACCAACAAAATATTTTGTTTTACCCATATATATAATTTTTGGATAAGATGTATATGATGGAGGAACAAGTTCTAAATCTGGGTCTTGAACTTGTTCACTATTAATACTACAATTAATTTCATCCAATTTATTAACTATATCATATTTATGTAAAATATTTAAAGCTTTTAATGAATAACCGCAATTTTCTAAATAAAATATTTTAAACATTATAATTTAAATATACATTTTATTTATCTAAATACATTATATAATGACATCATTAACTAGCTATTTACTTGTAATTTTAATCGTTGGAATTATTTTACTTACAATTACTTATACAACTGACTTTTCATTTCCTATTGGACCAATTAATATGGGTAATTTTTTTGATAATTCTACGGAATCTTCTTCTTCATGTTCAAATATAGAATATGAAAAAAATATAAAATCTCTACAACAACACAAACCTAACAAAAATCAAGTTCAAAATAAACTTTCAACTACAAAAGTTCAATCAAACCCAGATAGATTAGAAACAAAAGAAGAACCAATTGATATTTCTAACTTTTTAATAGATAATAACTTTGATTCTGATAACATAAATAAACAACTTTTTAATTATACTGAAGACTTCCAAATGACAGAAAATACAGGTAATGCAATTGCTAATGCATTAGCTGATTTAGCTTAAATACAGGTAATGCTAAAAATAGCTAATGCTAAAAATAGCTAATGCTAAAAATAGCTAATGCTAAAAATAGCTAATGCTAAAAATAGCTGATTTAGCTTAAATACAGGTAATGCAATTGCATTAGCTGATTTAGCTTAAACAGTTTGAATACAATTTATTGTTTTAATTTGAACTTGATGAACCTTATCATAAAGATATGAATATGCAGAACCACCATAACCAGTATCATTAATACAACTAATTCTAACAAAATTAGCTGCTGTTTTAGTATTATAAGAAACATTAATTAGTACAGGATTTGATGACATAATAACAAAATCTCTATGTTTAATATTTTTAATTTTTTTAATATTTGATTGATATACTATACTATCAAGTACAGATGATGAGTTTTCAATTTCAAGTTTATCAATATCAATATAAAAGCTTGTATTTCTAAAATATATAAAAAGCTTTTCAATATTTTTATAATAAGGAATTTCTTCAATTAAATTAAATTCATTTGTTTTTTTTGATACTGGTGAATTACACAAATGAATATCATTGGTTTCATTAAAGAGAAAGGATCCATTAATAATAATGTTGTCATCTGATTTTGTAGATTGATATAAACGATAAAACTTTTTTGGGAAGTAGCATGTGTTTAAGAGTGGTGAAGTTGATAGTACAAGTTTATCATATTCTATATCAATAAATGACATGTATTCTATAATACAGTATTATATAATTTTTATGGTTAAATTTTTTCATCCACTATTCAACTAAACTATAATCTAAAACCTCTTGAATTGTATTTACTAGTACAATTTCAATTGATTCTTTTGTTTGAGTTGATAACTTTTTATAATCTTCCTCATTTTCATATGGTATTAAAACTCGTTTACAACCTGCTTTAATAGCACCTTCTATTTTTGCGTCCAATCCCCCGATTGCTTTAACATTACCTATTAGATCAACTTCTCCTGTCATAGCTATATCATTTCTAATTGGTTTGGATGCAAGTACTGAATAAATTGCAGTTGTAATTGCTATTCCTGCAGATGGTCCATCTTTAGGTGTAGCACATTCAGGACAATGAATATGAAATCCAAAAGATCCTATTATATCCCATTCTTCTTTAACAAGTTTTTTTATATCAAAAGATAACAAATTCCAGGCTAGAGTTTTTGCACATATCATCGATTCTTTCATAACATCACCTTGTGATCCTGTTAATTCTAATCCTAACTTTTTATCTCCCATTGTCTTTATTACTTGAATCACTGTTATTCCTCCAATTCCAGTTGCTGTAGCATATAATCCATTAATCAAACCTATTTGAGGTGTAGAATGTATCTTCTTGTGAATTATCTTTGTATGTCTAGAAAGAACACGATCAATAAATTCTTCATCAATCCATATTCTATAGGTATATAATCCTTGAATTTGTTTATGATTTATTTCTCTAAATATTTCTTTTAGTTTTTCAATACATTTTCTCATACCTGCTTCAAATGTATATGTTGAAATCAAATATTCAATAGCTTTATCTTCAAATGAAATAGTTGAACTATCTAAACCAACATTCTCACAAATTTGAGGAATTGTATAGTCTTGAACTATTTTAATTTTTTCTTCAAGTCTTAATGGTTTAACTTTTATTTCTGTGATTCTATCACGTAAGACTCGATCAATTGCTTGAGGATCATTATATGAAAATATAAATATACATTTTGAAAAATCTAACTCTACACCTGCAAAATACTTGTCATATATCTCTTTATTTTGTGTTGGATCTGTTAGATGAATCAAAATATTAATTATATCTTTACCATGATCCGTTGTTGAAACTTTATCAACTTCATCAAAAAATATTATAGGATTCATACATTTAGAGTCCATAAGTAGATCAACTAATTTACCCCACTGTGAACCTAAATATGTATAACCATGACCTTCAAGAACAGAACCATCTCGAGCCCCACCTAAAGGTATAAAACAAAATGGTCTTGTTGAACCATCTGACATATCAATTAAACATTTGGCAATACCTTCTCTAGCAATTTGAGTTTTGCCAGTACCAGGAGGGCCTTGTAATCCAATTACAGCACCTTCAGATTTTCCATTCATCCATTGTGCAAATAATACTTCGATCTGTTTTTTAACATCTGATTGACCATAAATAGCTAAATCTAACTTTTCGCGGACTGATTTTAAATATTCTCTTTTTTCATCTGAAGCTTTTGATATTGACTTTATTAAAGTTTCACACATATCTTTTATTTCAATAATTCTAATAAATTCACTTGTTTTCAAGTTTAGTCCAGAATTACAATATATATCAATCGATTCTAATAAATTATTTAGTTTCTGTATATTAGGACAAATAGATTGATTTGATTTAACTAAATTAATAAAATCATGTTGAAGATCTTCTGGGATAAATTCATGATAGTTATTAACTAAATTTATTAGTTGAATAAAATTATTTTTAAGTTTTGGTGTTAAAGTAAAAATATGTTCTTCTTTATAAACTCCAAAAGGTATTTTATAAAACCCATTTAAATAAGTTTCTGCTTTAGATGCAGATTCTTTAGATGAGTTAAGTTCTTTCATCTTAGAAAGAGCTTTTGATTTATTTTTTTCAGAAGTTTTAAGAACAATTAGTTTTTCTTCCCATGTCATTTCATTTGAATCAAAACCTAGTAACTTTTTTCTAGCAGCAATTTTTAAACTTCCAGACTCATTTAATAGCTTTCTTATTGTCCAATGTAGTGTATCTCTCATATCACTTGATCTAACATTTTCATATAATATATTTGCAATTATATGATCTTCTTCTTTTGAAAGTAATAATAATGTTATAATTTTTCGTTGTTTTACACGATCTGATCTTGTAAAATCTGTTATTAAATTACTAATAAGAATTTTTGATACTTTTTTAAGTTCTTCATAATCTGTTTTAATTAATTCTACAATTTCATCAACTGTTTTAATAGTAAAATCCGTATATGCAAGTTGTGATAAATATTTATTTTTAAATTTATATGGAATATTTAATAACTCAATATACTTTAACAATTTATTATATTTAGATTCATATTCATCCTCTTTAAATAATGAATTAAGTGGATCTTGTCTAAAATATCCATCGAACATAAATGTATATGAACCTAAAGATATTTTTAGAACAGCTGAGTTTAAAACATATGTAAATGAAGGTGTTAGTATAGGATCTTTATTTTCAACAAAATTAATAGTTGGGATTGAATCAAAACTTAAATCTGTTTTTGAGTTTTGTATTTTATGAATAATAAAATATTTATCTAAAAATTCAATATTTGATTCAATTATTAATTTATAATTATCAAAATCATATGAACTCATGCAAAGTTTAAAAATTTCATAAATTTGATTATAACCTATTGATAATATTATTTTCTTTAATTGTTCTCTTATTTCATCTAATGAACTGTTATATAATTTAAATTTTTCAGTTCCTATTAAATAATCTTCTTCTATTTTAAACTGTAAAAGTTTAATTGAAGAGAAAATATCTTCTAGCATTTCTAGAACGCTAATCAATGACTCATCTTTAATCACTTGATCCTTTTTAAGGGAAGAAATATGATAACCTATATTTTTATAAATACATATATTATCATCTAAGTCAGACATTAAAATACTTTTAAATAAATCTTTTTTATCTTCCATTATAATTGGACTATAGTTTATTGGTCAAAAGGGTTTAAAAATTTTTCACCCAGAGTACAAAAAGTCTAACTATGTTCATTAGGTATAAAAATAGAATGAAATCCTAATCCAATTTCCTCTTTTATAGGTATATCTATAAAATTGTATGTATCTAGATTCATTATTAACAATTTTGTATCTTTATCATTATAAATACTAAAATAAAAAGCAAACAAATAATATGTATTATCGATTTTTTTTATACTAGGTTCTCCAGATATAAATTTGTCAACTAGTTCTATCTTTTTTATTATTTCTAATCCTTCACATATTACAAATCCATTATTAACACTATTTTCAATATTTTTAAAAATTGTTCGATTACCATATAATATAGGAAACTCTATATTTAGTTCTTCAAGCTCGAGGTTTTTCTCTAAAGTTACTAATTTTGTTTTTTTATCTATTAATATTTTTCTATATTTACCAGATATATCCATATCGTTGAAATTAATTTTATCATAAAGAGATCCATAAATACTTATATGTGTAGCATTTTCTTTACTATTCGCAAAATGAAACATATAAAAGCTTTCATTAATATGATATTTTTCTATTTCCATAGTCTGTTTATCTAATATATTAATAATAGTTTCTTTTGTAACATCTAATTTAACTGGCATAGATCCCATAAAAATACTTTTAAAATCAACGAATAAAGGTGAATCGATAAAAATAATCTTATCTGGTGAACTCCAAAAATCATGAATTATTGGTAAATATTTTGTAGGAATTTTTTTAGTTTTTTTAGTTCTAAAATGTTTGTTTAATTCAAAATAAGATATTTCATTTTTTAAAATATCACAATCTATTGTTTCTATCGTTATTCCATTTGTTTTTGAATGTGCTGAAAAATGTCTTATATTTTTAATTAATTTTTTTTCTTTTGTTGTAATTTTTTTTTTTTTT
>Ga0114972_10003240_pt1 | contig 12220 bp, 7 predicted proteins | sample M_140807_EF_Meta_FD_87354 | JGI IMG/M metagenome (GOLD analysis project Ga0114972, IMG submission 87354) | Freshwater microbial communities from Lake Montjoie, Canada to study carbon cycling - M_140807_EF_MetaG | ecosystem: Environmental > Aquatic > Freshwater > Lake | place: Lake Montjoie... | reverse complement strand
GAGTTGGCAAATAAAGTCCCGGATAATGGGGGTGTTTATCTCGTTCCGGCATTTGCCGGGTTGGGCGCGCCCCATTGGGACCCCTATGCGAGGGGGACCCTTGTGGGTTTGACCCGGGGAACAAATTCCTCCCACATTGCTCGGGCGGCTTTGGAGGGGATCGCCTTCCAGGTGGCTGATGTTTTGAAATCGATGGAAGCGGATGCGGCAATCAAGCTAAAGGAAATCAGGGTGGATGGTGGTGCGTCTCTGAATAATCTTCTCATGCAGATCCAGGCGGACCTCCTTGGGGTTCCGGTAATTCGTCCCCAGGAAAGCGAGACGACCGCCCTGGGAGCGGCCTTCTTGGCGGGATTAGCTTTGAAGTTTTGGAAGTCCACAAAGGAAATTTGCCTACAGTGGAATGAGGAGTCGAGGTTCAAACCCAAATTAAGTTCGGCCAAAAGGGAGAGTGCCAATGCGATTTGGCAAAAAGCGCTTTCCCGTTCAAGGTCCTGGGTTCAATAATCAGGCCCTGGCAAAAAGCCCCCGCATAATTGTCCCGCGGTTGAGTTGCACGGGCCTGTCTTGCCTGTCACGCATTTCGGTTGTCGGGTCGATACCCAAAACATGATAAATTGTCGCTCCCAAATCATCCGGCGAAAAGCCGACGGTCAATGGGTAGGCGCCCGACTTGTCAGATTGTCCCAGCACTTGGCCTTGCTGCACTCCTCCTCCAAAAAAAGCACCGCTGTAGCAAGCGGCCCAGTGGTCCCGCCCGGCGTTTTTGGAATCGATTTTTGGGGTCCGGCCAAATTCACCCACTACAACCACCATCACATCCTCAATTAGCCCTGTCTCGTTCAGGTCGTCCAGGAGGGCGGCAACCCCTTTATCCAGTGGGGGAAGGAGGTCACGCTTTAACCGATTAAAATTGTCACCATGGCTATCCCAATTTTGGACCGGACCCATGTTCGCTTGGACTACCCTAACTCCTGCATTAACCAGCCGTTTGGCGAGCAGCATGGATTGGCCAAACATATGCCTTCCATACCTTTCGCGGTTCCGCTCAGGTTCACTTTTAAGGTCAAAGGCTCGGGCTACCTCACCGCTTGAGAGCACAGCAACAGCTTTTTTTTGTTGGTCGGAAAGTCGCTTGCCTTCGACAGAACGGGCCATTTGCTCCTGTGAGGCCCCGAGGGCATCGAGGAGAGCTACACGGTTTTCCAATTGACCAACAGTAAGGCCAGCGGGAAGGTCAACATGATCCACTTTGAAGTTTTTCTTGTTTGGATCGGATTTGATTTGCCATGGATCGTATTTGGGCCCAAGGAACCCGGCATGTTGTCCGGGCCATACGAGCGGGCCATCACCAAGGAATGTGGGAAGCGTTACGCTGGCGGGAATTCCCTCAGGAGGTGGGGCCAGATAGGCTGTACCTGCGCCGTAGCAAGGCCAATCGTCACGGGATAGTGGTTTGTCAAATCGAACGCCTGGTTGGATGGCTCCGGTGATAACATGGTGCGTCGCGGCGGTATGGTTATTATCTTTGTGGGTAAAATTGCGAACGATGGTCATCTTGTTCGCCCGGGCTGCCATTTGTGGAAGATGTTCCCCGAACAAAACCCCTGGAATGGATGTTTTGGCTACCCCGAATTCTCCCCGGATTTCGCTAGGCGCGTCCGGTTTTGGATCAAGGGTATCTATGTGGCTGGGCGCCCCGGTTTGGAATACCAGAATGACGGCTTTTGGATTTCGAACCTTCGAGTTTGCTCGCACTCCCGGATTGATCCACCCCTCAAGGCCCAATCCAAGAAATCCGGAACAGCCAAGCTGGAGAAAGGTGCGACGGTTCGTTGATTGGTATTTTGAGATTTTCATGATGGTTCCTTGCAACCGATGGTGTATCTATCGGCTATTTCAGGCGGTTATGCTTATTGTAGCCCCAAATTGAACCATAGGGGAACAACAATGTTGCCCTCGCGCCAAATTACTGGGCAAAATGTACAAGAGAATCGGTGGATTGCCCAGAACATTCTAAAATTCACTTGTAGGGCGAATTGGAGCGAAATAACAATGAAATGCATGAAGGCATTGGTGAAATCCAAGGCGGCTGTGGGTTTGACTTTGGAGGATGTTCCTGTCCCAACGATTGGCATCAATGATGTTTTGATCGAGGTCCTTAGAACGGGAATTTGTGGGACTGATCTTCATATTTATGATTGGGATTCCTGGGCGCAGAAAACCATTCCTGTTCCCATGGTGGTTGGTCACGAGTTTGTTGGCCGTATTGTGGAAATCGGTTCGAATGTTCACGATTTTCATTTAGGTGATGTTGTTAGCGGCGAAGGACATGTTGTTTGTGGGCGTTGTCGAAATTGTCTTGCAGGAAGGCGGCATCTTTGCAAGGACACCAAAGGGGTTGGGGTTAATCGGGCGGGAGCCTTTGCTGAATACCTCAGCCTTCCGATGACCAATGTTTGGCATCACGAGGGAAATATTTCTCGGGATGTACAATCGATATTTGATCCCCTTGGAAATGCGGTCCACACCGCCCTTCAGTTTCCGGTTTTGGGAGAGGATGTACTCATCACCGGGGCTGGGCCAATTGGAATTATGGCGGCGGCTGTTGTCAAGCATGCCGGTGCCCGAAATATTGTGGTCACAGATGTTAACCCGTTCCGTCTCGATTTGGCGAAAAGGATGGGAGCCACAGTGGCAGTTGATGTTCGAACCCGGGCCATTGCATCGGTCCAAAAAGAATTGGGAATGAAGGAAGGGTTTGATGTGGGTCTTGAAATGTCCGGAAATCCCCAGGCATTTCGTGACATGCTGGCCAACATGTGCCATGGAGGGAAAATCGCGATGCTTGGTATTCCAAGCAAGGACTTGGCGATTGATTGGAACCTTGTGATCTTCAACATGCTGACCATCAAGGGTATTTATGGACGAGAAATGTATGAAACATGGTACCAAATGAGTGTTTTGGTCAATTCAGGCCTCGATATTTCGCCGGTGATCACACACCGCTACCATTTTACGGAGTTTGAAAAGGGATTTGATGCGATGCACTCAGGAAATTCAGGCAAGGTAATTTTGAATTGGAAGGAAGGTTAATCATGGGGATTGACAGATTTCGGGAATACCTTTCGACGCAAATTGAGGACATCAAGTCCCAGGGGCTTTTTAAGGGTGAGCGTGTCCTGAGTTCCGCCCAAAAACCTCAGGCATCGGTTAAAGGCGGCAAAAGCGTTCTCAATCTTTGCGCAAATAACTACCTCGGTTTGGCCAACCACCCCAGAATTCGCCAAGCGGCAAAAGATGCCATAGACCGCTGGGGATACGGGATGGCTAGTGTTCGATTTATATGCGGCACCCAGGAAATTCACAAAGAGTTGGAAGGTGCCTTGGCTTTGTTTTTGGGCAAAGCGGATACTATTCTTTATTCTTCCTGCTGGGACGCAAACGGGGGCCTTTTTGAAACGGTGCTGGGCACGGAAGATGCGATTATTTCAGATGAGCTTAATCATGCCTCAATTATTGATGGAATTAGGCTCTGCAAAGCCAAGCGTCTCCGTTACAAAAATAACTCCATGACCGATCTTGAGGAGAAGCTGAAAGAGGCATCTTCTTCAAGATTTCGCCTGATTGCCACCGATGGTGTTTTTTCGATGGATGGGACAATTGCCGATTTGCCGGGAATTTGTGAATTGGCTGACAAATACGATGCCATGATTATGGTCGATGATTCCCATGCCACCGGGTTCATTGGCAAGAATGGGCGGGGTACTCATGAGTACCATAACTGCATGGACCGGATTGATATTTTGACTGGCACTTTGGGGAAGGCGCTTGGGGGCGGATCGGGTGGTTACACGACCGGAAATCCCGAACTGATTCAATTTTTAAGGCAACGTTCACGCCCCTACCTTTTTTCCAATTCGCTCCCACCTCCAATCGTCGCCGCGGCCCTCGAATCTCTCAAAATTCTTGAGGAATCGACCCAGCTTCGCGATACGCTTGAAGAAAACACCGCGTATTTCAGACAAGCCATGTTAAAAGAAGGATTCTCCATTATTCCTGGAGTGCATCCAATAGTTCCGGTCATGTTGGGGGATGCCGTTCTCGCGGCCAAGATGGCGGAAAAGCTTTTGTCCAAGAACCTTTATGTAATTGGTTTCTCTTACCCAGTAGTACCGATGGGAAAAGCAAGGATACGCACCCAGGTGTCCGCCGCTCACACCCGCGACGAACTTGGGTTCGCTGTTTCGGCATTCAAGGAAGCCAAGGATGAATTAGGAGTTTGATATGGCCCGGATTTCTACTTCTGTTGTTTTGGGTTTATTGACCATACTGGGCCTAAACCCAATCGGACTGTACGCCGCCGAGGTAGATTTTGCCCACCAGGTTGGCCCAATCCTGAAAGAGTATTGTGGAAAATGCCATATTGGAGATAAAAAGAAGGGTGGATTTTCGCTAAATACGCGTGAAGACCTGGTAAAAGGTGGGGAATCAGGAAAAACGCTATTTCCAGGGAAACCCGAAATGGGAGATTTTCTTGGGCGGCTTTCCTCAGGAGATGAGCAAATACGAATGCCCCCCGATGGAAAAAGGGTTCCGCCGGAGAAGATTGAAATTCTAAAAAAATGGATCCTAGAGGGGGCCAGTTGGGAAGCCGGGTATTCCCTGGGTGGAAAGCAATATGAACCCCCGATAAGGCCAACCGCGGTAAAAATTCCAAATGTGAAGGGCGGCATAAATAATCCGATTGATTTACTCCTTAACAATGACGAATTCGTTACCAAAACCCCATTAGCCCGTGACGAGGTTTTTCTGAGGCGGGTTTACCTTGACCTGATTGGAGTCCTGCCAACCCCCGAAGAACAAAGTCGTTTTATTCAAAGCAAAGACCCCCAAAAGAAGGAAAAACAGATCAGGGAACTCCTTGGGCGAAATGTGGATTATGCGGAGCATTGGTTGAGTTTTTGGAATGACCTTCTCCGGAACGATTATACAGGTACTGGTTTCATAACAGGGGGCCGCAAGCAGATAACCAAATGGCTTTACAATTCACTTGTGACCAACCTGCCCTATGATCAATTTGCAAAGGAATTGATTTCTCCACCAACCGGGGAAAGCGCAGGATTTTCCGAAGGAATTCGTTGGCGTGGTGAGGTAAGTGCAGGGCAAACGGTTGAGATTCAATTTGCCCAAAGTGTTGGCCAGGCCTTTCTCGGTATCAATTTAAAATGTGCTAGTTGCCATGACAGTTTTATTGACCGTTGGAAACTTGAAGATGCCTACGGTTTGGCAGCGATTTTTTCTGAGACGCCTCTCGAGATACATCGCTGCGACAAGCCTATTGGTAAAAAGGCTACGGCATCGTGGCTATTTCCCGAGCTCGGGAACATCGATGCCAAGGCCCCAAGAAAAGATCGATTGGACCAGTTGGCTCGTTTATTAACTGACAGGGAAAATGGTCGTTTTTCAAGAACAATAGTGAATCGTTTTTGGCACCGGTTGATGGGGCGGGGAATTATCCATCCGGTGGATGCCATGCAGAGTGAGCCATCCAATCCCCAACTTTTGGACTTCCTCGCTAACGATTTTGTTGAACATGGATATGACCTCAAGAGGACCCTCTACCTGATTGCCAGCAGCAATGCCTACCAAGCCGAGATATCGGGGCAAAAGGGTGAAGCCTCAAATCCTGGTGATTCCCTCAGGCGTCCATTGGTCAAGAGGATGACCGCGGAACAGTTTCTTGATTGCATATGGCAAATCACCGGAACGGCTCCAAGCAGGATGGATGCCCAAATTGTCCGTGGGGATCCCAAAGGCAAATCGGATAAAAAGAGCATCCCTATTTTGGCAAAGTGGATCTGGTCGGTTTCTGATTCATCCAAATCACCTTCTGGAGAATCAATTGTATTTCGCAAGGTATGGGATATTCCCGAAGACGTTGTGGAAAGCCACGCGGTTGTAACTTGCGACAATAGTTACACCTTGATTGTTAATGGAAAGAAGATTCATTCGGGGGAAAATTGGGAAACACCAGACCTGGTTTCACTTAAAGGTGCCCTTCGCAAGGGGAAAAATGAAATTCGGATTATTGGAAAAAATGGAGGAAGTGGGCCGAATCTTGCGGGGCTTTGGTTTGAAGCGAGGGCATTTTCTCCTTCCGGGATGACCTTTCTACTTGGAACGGATGTTGATTGGCAATGGACAAAATTTCAACCTAGCAAATTTGACTTTTTACCTGAACCCACGGATTGGAACAGAGCCGAATTGGTGAAACAGTTCCAGGTTTGGGATTCTAGAATCCGGGGAACTCTTGATACTTTGATCACACAAGAGGCATCCGGTCCGAAAGCAGTCAGGGTTTCCCTGGTTAAGCGCGATTTTTTGATGACCACCCTGGGCCGTCCCAATAGGGACCAAATTGTTTCGCTTCGTCCAGAGGAACTGAACACTTTGGAGGCGATAGATTTATCCAATGGGGAAATTCTTGCCGGGCTTATTGAGCAAGGTGCAAGCAATATTCTTGCCAAGGGTGGGCTTGAAAGGAATAGTTCTTCAAATGGGCCCCTCGCCCCTTCCGAACTGGTGACAGGACTTTTTCGCAAATCACTTTCCCGGGAACCTTCTGCCAAGGAAGCGGAAATTTTAATACAACGCCTTGGGGCAACGCCTGATTCAGCAGGAATTCAGGATGTCCTTTGGGCCATTTTTATGCTACCGGAATTCCAGTTTATTCGATAGGATTCGTAGTCAATTCAGGGAGTCTGGAACATGGATAATTTTGAGCTGGCTCGACGAGATTTTTTGAAAAAGATGGCCGTGGGAACTTCAGCGGCATTGATGGCCGGAGAACCCAAACTCCGTGCCTTAACTGCAGATGGTGAAAAAGTGATTCACCCCCGTGCCAAGGCTGATAGCATCATCCTTCTTTGGATGGGTGGAGGAATGGCGGCGCCTGATACTTTTGATCCAAAAAAGTATGTTCCTTTCAAGCCAGGAGTCCCTGTCGCTGAAATTGAAAGTACCTTTCCAGCAATCGACACCGTGGTAGACAACATAAAAATTACAGCAGGGATGGAAAAAATTGCACAAGTCATGGACCGTGGGACTCTGATTCGATCACATGTACTTCCTGATTTGGGTAGCATTTTGCATTCCCGTCACCAATATCATTGGCACACCGGATATGTCCCACCCCAAACGGTGGCCTGCCCGCATATTGGGTCCTGGATAGCCAAAGTTCTAGGGCCAAGAAATCCGGTAGTTCCCCCATTTATTAATATCGGCCAACGCCTTGAGGGAGTGGGGGAACAGGAAGAGCTTAAGGCTTTTACAACGGCCGGATTCTTTGGTGGGGAGTTTGGCCCAATGAACCTCCCTTTTCCCGAGGAGGCAGCTCAATCGGTCAAACCACCCAAGGGTATGCAGCCTTCCCGCTTTGAGAATCGAAACGCTCTTTATAAACGGTTGGTTGATGAATCACCGAATCGGGCCTGGCTGAGCGATTTTCAGCAAGAATCAATGATGCGTTCAATGGAAAACGCATACCGACTCCTTTCGGCAAAAGAGAGGGCTGCCTTTGATATTTCGCTTGAGCCCAAGGAAAGTTTTGAACAATACGATACAGGCCGATTTGGTCGCGGTTGTTTGTTGGCAAGGCGCCTTGTTGAGGCTGGAGCACGCTTTATCGAGGTCACCACCGAATACGTTCCATTTTTGAATTGGGACACCCATGCCAATGGTCACACCACCTTAAAAGCAATGAAAAAGCAAATTGACGGGCCAGTCGCCAAACTGATTATGGATCTGGAGGCTAAAGGGTTGCTCGATCGCACACTCGTGGTTTTGGCCAGCGAATTCAGCCGTGACATGATCATGGAGGGCAAACCCGGTTCCAAAGCAACGGATCAAGCCACTGAAAATGTAAATGTTCTCAAGGAAATGAAGCATTATGGTCAACACCGGCATTTCACGGGCGGATCGTGTGTGATGATGTGGGGTGGTGGGGTCAAGAAGGGACACTTGTATGGAACAACTGCTCCCCAAAGACCCTTCATGGCGGTCAAGGATCCAGTGACAGTTACCGACTTGCATGCGACACTTTTTACCGCAATGGGAATTAGTCCCAAAACGGTATTTGATGTTGAAAAGCGCCCATTTTATGCCACGGAGGACGGCAAAGGCACTCCTGCAATGGGGGTATTCGGTTCATAATGTGGATAAATCTGCCGACTTGGAATTATCGAATTCCAAAAAGGCCTCGTCGCATCATTACGGCACCCTTGTAAGACTTGATAACTTCGACAACAACCCACTCGTCACGCTTTGTGTCATATCGGGCCCAAACGAGTGCTCTAAATATGGAGAGAACTGCGTTTGGGTCTTTTAAAGCCATTGCAGTTCCACCCGGGTAGTAGGTGCGTGAGCCTTGGTAATCATGCACCAGGCAGCCCTCGTAATGGTTCATGCCACCATATCCACCAATTCTGCCTCCCCGTGTGTTCCTTTCGTCTACGAGGTAGTACTCAAGTTCTCCCCGTCGGGATTCCTTCACCGCTTTTGCAACATTAACCCCATCAAAACGGGCTCGAGTTGGGTTGTCCGGGGTAGCATAGATCGCGACTGTGTCGAATTTTCCCGGCATTCCCAAAACGTCATTTACTGATTTAAGAAAATAGGAATTGCTGATGCAGCTTGCGCCACCACGACCCCAGGTTTCTGGAACATCCCATGCTTTATCTGGGTCATAATGAATGAGGGGGTTGTAATAACGATTTACATTGATGCTAATTTGATGAACCAATTCGGTTACCGAAAAGGGCTCATCGCGGTCCTCGTAGGCCTCATCAACCAATTTCATAGCCATTTTCATTTTTGCCGCACTGGCTTTTTCACGGGGAGTTCCAAAGACGAAATAAATATCCACAACCTGATCGCTTGGACCTTTTTGGGAAGTCGGGGCTGTGGCTATGATTTCCTTGTTCATGTCATCCTTGGCGGGAGCCGGGGCTTTGAAAGGTCCCTCCTGGATTGTGAACGATTTGTTGCCTACCCGTTTAGTCGTTTTGACAACGAATGTCGCTTCTCCTTTCCCGTCCTTATCAATGCTGATTTCAGGGCCTTTGGTTTCCCCTTCAACAATAGTGAATTTTTTGTTGGGAAGGGCTTTATCGATGCGAATGGTCAACTCCAGATCCTTGCCAACCAGGCCAACCACGCAATCCGGCCCAAACTTGCGACCTGTCTTGTCTTCAATTTCAACGCCAAGTCCAAATATCAACAAAAGCCCTGTAAGCATTATCCTTGAACCCCCGACTGAAACCCAAAATGGCAACAGGTGTCGCCTTACATCTATTTTTAAGTGATCGGTAAACGATATCCAGCCCTTTTCGAGATCCAAGGCGGGCAATCCCAAATTCCGATCAGGTGCATGGGATAAAGGGCTTCATCCCAATATTAGGCCCGACCATGGGGCCAACTAGTGTTAAGCTGGGACGATTGGTAAGTCTGTGAAAAATGCCATTCCCGGTGAATTGTGTCTTAGCCTTTGCACGCATTGGCATGATTGATTTTGGTGGCGATTGGGGATTTGGTTTGGCCACAAACATTACGAAATTAACTGCGGCTTCGACTCCACAGCCCGTTCGTGGCAATGGCAATAGATTCAAGATTTTAAGGTGTCTTTACCTGATTCATTACAAAAGCCAGGTTTTTAAAATTGAAAAAAATATTATTTTATTATTAAAATTATTATTTAAGTTCCTATTTTTAATACGATTATAAATATGCCATCTAATTATTTTGTTTTCAAATATTTTATTAATGGTATCAATTAATTTCTTGCTGTTTTGTCAATAAAAAAAGAATGGGGAGAATCCTGAACTCACCCCATTCTTTGACATTTACTTAATTGGTACTTTTAGGCTTTGAAAACCTGATCGTCAAAGCGACCTTTTTGGTCCGCATCTGGCACTTCCTTGGCAATCGGATCGAACCACTTTTCGTCAAAATCGATTCGGGTTCTTTTCTTCATGCTGAGATTGGCAGTAAGTGCAATAATGGCATCTGCCATTGCCACGGTCCCATGACAACGGGGCAACCGCAGGTTGTTTGCATATCCATCCTTGCCCCAGTTACGGATGCAATAAGCAAAGTCTTCCATTTCCTCTCGGTAACCACGGCTGACAGGGGTTCCCGTCGTACCGGCCGGACCAGCACCGGCGGTTGCGCTGCTTGGCGCCGCCGCTGCTGGACCCCAGGTTGAGGAAGCCTCCAATGCAGGTTTGCCTTTTTCGGCCCCGGTAACTGCAACGGTGGTCGCACGGGGGGCTCCACCTTTGCCGGTTGGGCTTTTTTCGTTGTAGAGCATGAGGTTTGTTTCGCTTTCCACAACCATGGTGCCACGACTTCCGGTGACGCATTCCCCATATGGTTCAAATTGGTTGGTGCTAATGGACGAATAGGTAACGACCACCACATCATCCTTGTCTTTAAGAAGTTGTTTGCCGTCCCGGAGCACGACTTTGCCGTTATCATCTTTCTGGTAATAATTGTTGCCGGGGAATTCGAATGTCACAAAGACATGATCATCGCTATCCCGATCGTTTCGGCCCTTGCCATAAAACGATTTGGTTCCAACTCCGGTGACCGCCAAAGGGTGAACTTTCCCGAGGAAAATACTGCAGGCATCCAATTGGTGGCTTCCCAATTCTGCCATCAGGCCGCCGCCGGTCGCATTGTATAACCTCCAACGAATCAGCTCTTCAACCGATTCATAGCCATATTCCTTGAGCTTTTTGGGGTTGTTAAGCACATCGTAATCGGCTTGGGTAATCGGATTAAACCAACCATCACGATAGACAGGCTGAATGACATTTTTGGCCAAAGCCCCATCCTTCGTGGCGTCCCACTCAAAGGGCCATGTATTGTTTCGGTGCCATTGCGCCCGGATGTGGCGGATGTCTCCAAGAATGCCTGATTTCAAAACCTCGGAAGCATGGGCATAAAGCATCGAGTAGTGGCGTTGATGGCCAATGGACAGGATCCGATTGGTTTTCTTGGCAACTTCGATCATCTTTTTGCACTGGCCAACATTCCAGGCCATCAGCTTTTCGCAAAGGACATGCTTTCCGGCTTCCATGGCTTTGATGGCAACGGGAGCATGAAGGTGCAAAGGCAATGCAATAACGACAGCTTCAATGCTGGGGTCTTTGAGGAGTTCCTCATAATTGTCAGTAATTTTGATCTTGCTGGCCTCGTGTTGGCCATAGACCTTTTTGAACCCTTTGCGTAGGGGAACCTTTGGGTCCCCGTCAATGATTCGCTTCTGATTGGAGGGACGGATGTCGGCAATGGCAACAAACTTGAGGAAATCGGGGTTGTGCTCGCCTACGAGGATACCGCCTTCGTCACCGGCGCCGATGAGCGCGGCCCGAACGGGCTTGTCGCCAAAACCGGTGTAACCAAAATAGGATGCAGCGGTGACCACGGCACCACCACCCGCCCCCGCAGCCAGGCTTTTCATAAAGCCACGACGGCTGAGTTCTTCCATCACAGTTGCCGCATTGGCGCGTCCGAGGTCCTTTTGGTCCGCAGTCAGGTCCAGAGCCATACCAAACTCCTTAAAAAAGATTTAAATATTCCTTTGAACTTACGCTTTGGCCGAATTGCTCCTGGTGGCCCAAATCCAACCCAGGAAGGCATCCACTCCAAACCAGTAGCCGGTTGGAAGGCTGGCCAAAACCAAAAGCGAGGCACATTCCACGATATTCTTGTTAACGAAAATATAATTCCCCTCGTTTAACGGAGGGGCTGGCAACCATGGAAAGGACGGTTGCAGCAGATAGGTAAAGAAAAGGAATGTAGCGGCCCCAAGGCAAGCCCAACGCGTAAGGCATCCGGAAAGCATTCCCATACCTGCAAGCAAAAGAGCGTAAGCGGTAATCATGTCGGAAACGCTTAGGAAATCATACTTTTGACCCAGTGGCCCCTTCCCCACCTGATCTTCAATGGGCAGCGTTTCCAAATAAGATTTTAATTGGGCTGTTTTTCCATTGTATTCAGTCAAGAGTTCCGCCCGCATCGAGGCAAGCGCTCCTTTTGCCTGTTGGGTTTTGGCTTTTTCCACATCCTTACCCATGGACCAATTTATATTGGCGGCTTCATCCAATTTGGCTTTGGCTGCCTTGAACTCGTCCACTCGTGCGTAAACGCTTATGGT
>Ga0114972_10003237_pt1 | contig 12224 bp, 10 predicted proteins | sample M_140807_EF_Meta_FD_87354 | JGI IMG/M metagenome (GOLD analysis project Ga0114972, IMG submission 87354) | Freshwater microbial communities from Lake Montjoie, Canada to study carbon cycling - M_140807_EF_MetaG | ecosystem: Environmental > Aquatic > Freshwater > Lake | place: Lake Montjoie... | reverse complement strand
GAGCGATCTGGCCGTCTGCACCGCGGCTCACGGAGAGCCGCTCGAGCGCGAAGGGTGGCCGGGCGCAATACCGCAGCAGGTGCTCCAAGCTCCGAAAATAGCTCGGCACGTCGCGGTCGATGACGAGCGGTGCTGGGGGTGGGCGACGTTCATTCTGCCCTACATGGAGCGGATGGATCTCTACCAGAGTTTGCAGCCCGACAAACGCAAGCTGAGCAGCGTGTGCGTGTCCGGTGCGGCGCAGGCCGACATCGACGCCCTGCAGACGAAGATCGCGCAGTATCGCTGCCCGTCCGACAACTCTCCCGATCTTCGCGACAAGGCCCGTTTCAATCTGCCCACCGACGCGACTTCCCTCTTCGGTTCATCGCCGCCATTTCCGGCGGCCACGTCCAACTACGTGGGTGCCAGTGGTGGCCAATGGATATCCGGCACCGACAGCTCGTATCCGACCGGATACGGGGCCCCCTACAAGGACTTCGACTGCGGCGGGGTTTTCTTTGGCCGATGGGATGCCACCGCATCCACCCCGGGCAGCGGTCCGCTGGGCGTGAAAGTCTCCGGCATCACCGATGGCACGAGCAAAGTCATCATGGTGGGTGAACGGGCCTCCAAAGGCTTGGCGGCCGTCTGGGCGGGCGTCGGCCTGACGACGGACTACGGCCCCGCGGGAACCTGCACGACGCTCGCTCGGCTTGGTTTCAATCAAAACTGGGACCTGTACGATCTCTACGGCTCAGATAACCGTGGCAAGGGGCCCAGCAGTGCCCACTCCAATGGCGTCCAGTATCTCTTTGCGGACGGGGCGGTAGCGTTTATCTCAGATGCGGTCAGTGCCACGACCATGAACCAGCTGCAGAATCGAGCCGATCGGGCGCCGAAGGTCGTGGACGTGTCTCGGTATTGACTGACGGGGGCTTTCTGCGGATGAGAGGATGTTCGTGAGATCGCTGAAGGCTTGTTGTTCTGTGTTCGCTCGAGCAGGTGAATCCGCGGTGCATGCGACCCGGAGCACGAAACTGGGGGCCCGGCCATGACAAGGTTTGATGTCCCACGTCGCGCCGGGGGCTTCACGCTCGTGGAGTTGCTCGTGGTGATCGCGATCATCGGCGTGCTGATCGGCCTGCTCCTCCCGGCGGTGCAGACCGCCCGCGAGGCGGCGCGGCGGAGTTCCTGCCAGAACAACCTCAAGCAGGTCGGCCTCGCGATTCTCAATCACGAGAACGCGAAGAAGTCATTTCCCGCCGGCTACACTTACTACACGACGAACGAGCGATCCTGGGGCTGGGCAACGTACATCCTGCCGTACATGGAGCGGATGGATCTCTACCAAGCACTTCAGCCCGACAAGCGAAAACTGAGCGCCGTGTACGTCTCGGGCGCCGCGCAGGCCGACATGGACGCGTTGCAGACCAAAATCAGCCAGTATCGCTGCCCCTCCGACACGTCGCCCGATCTTCGCGACAAGAGCCGGTTCAATTCCCCCACTACCGTTACGTCGTTGTTCGGCCCCTCGCCGCCGTTTGCGGTCGCGACGGCCAATTACGTGGGCTCGAGCGGGGGCTGGAGCGTCGCGGGCACGCCGACCGCGGGGTGTGTTTTGGGCGGCCCGTACGTTTGCGTCACGAACACCACTTTCTACTGCGCGCCGCACTCGAACGCCGATCCCGGTGGGATTTTCTTCGGGAGTCTCTCGGGGCCTACGTCGCCAGGTGCGGGGATGCTCGGCGTGAAGGTGAGCGACATCACCGACGGGACGAGCAAGGTTCTGATGGTGGGTGAGCGGGAGGTCAAGGGGTTGGCCGCGACGTGGGTGGGGTCGGGAAATCCCTGCGACTATGGTCCAGCGGGCACGTGCTCGACGCTTGGCCGCCCGGGGAGCCAGAACTGGGACATCTACGACCTCAACGCCATTGAAAACCGCGGCAAGAACTTCTCGAGCCCGCATCCCAACGGCGTTCAGTATCTCTTCGCGGACGGGGCGGTCGCTTTTCTGTCGGATGGCGCCACCGTTCAGGGGCAGTTGGCCAACCGCTCCGACCGTCTGCCCCGGGTCGTGGACGTGTCGCGGTATTGAACCAAAGCCCCCGAGATTCATGTGCCCGCGACCAGGGCTGTTGGCGGAAACACTCCAACACGCTCCGTCTGCATAGCTCGCCGGGGTGCCCCCCTGGCCCCCCCATTCTTGGAAGCCGGCCAAAAAGCCTCAGTAGCCGCCTGAACCGATCGCGCCTCCAGGGGATGTGACTGCCGCGCCCGACTTCTCCGCCGCCTGCCGGCGACGATACTCATCAAGCATCGACGCCGTGGCCGTCGCACCACACCGGGAACAGCCGAGGTCACGAACCTTGATGAGCCCGTCGAGATCCCGCACACCTCCAGCCGCCTTGAGCTGAACCGCCGGCGAAACACTCGACCGCATCAACGCGAGGTCGTGCTCCGTGGCTCCCTTGTAGTTGTAGGAGCCATCAGGCTGCTTGATGAATCCGTAGCCACTCGAAGTCTTCACCCAGGCAACCCCTGCTCGTTCGCTGATTTCGCAGAGCTTCCGCTTGAATTCATCCCCCGAGAGGCCCGCACCCCCGTTCGTGAGATAATCGTTCTCAAAGATCACCTTGACTTTCGCACCGTGCCGGCGTGCCTCATCGCACACGGCCCTCACATCCCGCTCGACATAGTCCCAGTCCCCGCCAAGTGCCTTGCCGATATTGATCACCATGTCGATTTCAGCGGCGCCGTCTCGACACGCGAGCTCCGTTTCGTAGCGTTTCGACTCGGTGCATGAGTTGCCGTGCGGAAAGCCGATCACGGCCCCCACGAGCACGCCGCTGCCCTTGAGCAGTTCGGCGGCCCGACGCACCGCGTAGGGCTTGATGCAGACGGATGCCACCCGGTATTCCGCGGCGAGACGACATCCCTCCTCGAGATCCTTGTCGGTCATCGTGGGATGCAGCAGCGAGTGATCGATCATGGAGGCGAGTTCTTCATAACTGTATTTCATCAGAGATCTCCAAGAAGAAAGGAGCTCACACTGCGGCCCCGATGAACGGGTGAAGTACATCTCGAGCGACCCGCAGCGCCCGTTGTCGCCCAGCCAGGCTGTTTCCAAACGTATCGTCCTCGACCTCGATGCAGATCGGACCGTCGTAGCCCGTTTCCATCACCGCCGCCATGAAGGCTGCCCAGTCGATTTCGCCGAAACCGGGCACCCGCGGCTGATGCCACTCGAGGGGCGGAGCAAAGATGCCCACCTGATCGAGACGGTCGCGATGGATCTTGACGTCCTTGGCATGGAGGTGGAAAAGCCTGTCCTTGAACTCCTGCAGGGCGGACGCTGGTTGGATGAACTGAAGCGCGAAGTGCGACGGATCGAAGTTGAGACCGAAGTTTGCGGAGGGGATGTCGGCGAAGGCCCGCCGCCAACGAGCTGGTGTCGTCATGAGGTTTTTCCCGCCCGGCCACTCGTCGCCGGTAAAAAACATCGGGCAGTTCTCGATGCCGATTCGAACACCCTGATCCTCGGCAAATCGCACGAGCGGTCGCCAGACCTCCAGGAAACGGGGCCAGTTGTCGTCGACACTCATTCTCCAATCCCGACCGACGAACGTGTTGACCGTGTCGAGCCCGAGAAGTCGAGCGGCAACCATCACCTTCTTCAGATGATCCATCGCCACGGAGGCGACCGCCGGATCAGGGTCGAGGAGATTCGGGTAGTACCCAAGCGCACTCAGGCCCACACCATGGCGAGCACACGCCGCATGCACCGCGTAGGCGGAAGCAGTGGTGAAATCGGTTACATCGATGTGGGTGACCCCGGCGAACCGTCGGTCTGCCTTGCCGACCGGCCAGCACATCACCTCAACACAACTAAACTTCTCCGCCGCCGCGAAGGCGAGGACTTCCTCGAGGGATAGTTCATGGAGAATCGCAGAGACGAAGCCGAGTTTCATGATCGATGCACCCACTATTCAGAGCATGCCACGGAAATCACGCCAGCCGACCTGCTCTCTGGTCTCAGCCGGCTGATGGAGACGCGAGGCCGAAGACGATATCACGAAGCCCCTGCCCGCGGTGGACGTGCTCTGTTTCGGGCTCGAACGCATGGGCCTCGTGCCAGGTCTTGCCCCCGGGCGTGGCCAGAATTTCACCGGACGGAATGCCCTTGGGCAAATCCCGCCAGACTTTTCCATCAACGCTGGCCCGCGAACCCTTGCTGCCAACCAGCCAAAATTCCTTGCCCACGACGCTGGCCGCAGCCCGGTCGGTTCCCGTCGGAAAGGGGCCCTCCCAGTTTTCGCCGGCATCGGCCGACACAAAGGCGTTGGCGCCGGCGGTGTCCACCAGGAGAACGGCACGGCCATTCGAGATCATGTCTCCGTAGTTCGGGCACTTTTCGTTCAGCAACCGTGGCTCCATCCAGCGCCACGTTTTTCCCAGATCATCTGATGCAAAGAGGTTGCCAAAGACGGGGTTGTCCTTCGAACGATCATTCCCGATTGCAAGAAATCGTCCGCTCTCATCGCCGCAATAGATCGGGCGCACGTGATGGGTCGCGAACTTCCTCGGCCTGGGGTCATTTTTGCAGGAAGAGAGGGAAAACGTCGTTATCGATTTCCCCAAGTCCGGGCTCGCCGCCATCACCGTGGAGCCGCCGCTCACGACGGCCCCCTTGCCAGCGGCAAGGCCCCATGTTGACGGCATCACGGCAGCGGTTGCGTCAGGCCCCTTCATCTCAGGCAGGTTGGCTTTTCCATCCGAGAGGTGCCGCCATCGTTCGCCATCATCGGAGGCCAGCCATGTTGTCGGGGAGGTCCATCCGATGGCCACCACGAACACGCCATTGGTATAGACCACCGACTTCGTTGCCCAAGGGCCGTGATCCGATCCGGGAAATCCCCAGAACACCTGCTTCCACGTCTGACCGTCGTCCCGGGACAGGAGCACGCGACCACCATGCCCCACGGCGACCAGCATCGGAATCGTGGGGTTTGGCTTGAAGTCACCGCCAAGGGGAATCTCCGCCCGCCGCTCGAGGGCCGCCTGAAGAACCTCCGGTGGCTCCTTGGACGACGGTGCCGCCTCGACGGGCATGGTCGAGAGCGACCTGACGGCGAACGCAATGCCCACGAGGCAGAGGCCAAAGAGCCTTCGGATCGGAGTTGGGTGTTCCATCATGAGACGACAATCCCCAAATATTTCGGGGGTTAGACAGTCGAACCTATGGTTGGCCGCGCCGTCACCTGCCCGATCAATTGCGATCCCAGCGTCGTTACAGTAGAGTGGCTTGGCCACAGACGCAAGACCCCGGTTTTCTCGCCTGCCAGTCATTTTCGCGCATGGCCGTGTCCGCCGACTCTGCCTGTCACTCAGAGCACGGCAGGCGGCAGCCTCAGCAGCGGCTCGTTCGGATCCGTTGCACGGGATGACAGCAAGGGAAGCACTGCATCATGTCACGATTTCGAGCGGCCGTCGTGGGAACAGGCTTTATCGGGCCAGTGCACGTCGAGGGCCTCAGGCGGGCAAATGTGGAGGTGGCCGCCATCATTGGCTCGTCGGAGGAGAAGTCCCGGCAGGCAGCGGAGCGGCTCGGGATCGACCCCAGGCATGGCTCGCTCGAGTCTGTGCTGGCTGACGAGTCGATCGATGCAGTTCATCTTACGACCCCCAATCGGCACCACTTCGCGCAGGCGTCGGCCGCCCTGCGGGCCGGCAAGCACGTGCTTTGCGAGAAGCCGCTCGCAATGAATTCCGCCGAGTCAGCCGAACTGGTCCGACTGGCTGCGGCCTGCGGCCGAGCCGCGGGCGTCGCCTACAACATTCGCTTTTACCCGCTCTGCCATGAGTCGGCCTCACGGGTACGCAACGACTCGCTGGGGCGTGTGTTGCATGTCACCGGCGGCTACGTGCAGGACTGGCTGCTCCGCGACACCGACTTCAACTGGCGGGTGATCACCGCCGACGGCGGCGAACTGCGGGCCGTGGCCGATATCGGCACCCACTGGCTCGACCTCGTGCAGTTTGTCAGCGGCCACCGCATCACCGCCGTCTGCGCCGACCTGCAGACGGTGCATCCCCGGCGGCGGCGGCCACAGGGGGGCGTGGAGACTTTCTCGGGCAACGCTGCGCCACCCCGGGAGACGGAGGCCGTCGAGATCGCCACCGAGGACGCCGGCTGCGTGATGCTGCGCTTCGACAATGGCGCCCGGGGCTGCCTCTGGGTGTCGCAGACGACCGCCGGTCGCAAAAACTGTCTGCGGTTCGAGATCGCGGGCACCGCCCAGACCCTCGCCTGGAACAGCGAAGTACCCAACACCCTCTGGATCGGCCACCGCGACCAGCCCAACGAAGTGCTGATCCGTGACCCGGCGCTGATCGATCCTGCCGCGGCCGCCATCTCCAACTATCCCGGCGGCCACAACGAGGGCTTCCCGGATACCTTCAAGCAGCTCTTCCGCACCTTCTACGGGTCGATCGCGGCCGGCGACTTCGCCACCCGGCCACGGTTCCCCACGTTTGCCGACGGCCACCACGAAATCCTGCTCTGCGAGGCGATTCTCCACAGCCACCGCGAGCAGCGCTGGATCGACGTGCCCAGTTCCACCGCATGAGGTCGCCATGAACCGCCGCGAGATGCTCGCCACCGTGTCCGGCGCCGCCGCCCTGGCCGCGATGTCGGGCCCCGCCGAGAGTGCAGGGGCCGCCGCCCCGCACGTCGCCACCAACACCTACCCATGGTCCACGTTCGCCAAGCGGGCCGGCGAGAAGTTCGATCAATACACCGACCGGCTGCTGGCCGACATCATGGCCACGGGGATCACCGGCTACGAGCCGGCCCTCAAGCGACCCGGCGAGCTCGACGGCCTCCCGGAGAGGCTCGCCCGGCATGGCCTCGAGATGCGGTCGATCTACGTCAACAGCCTGCTTCACGACGAGGCGCAGTCACAGGGCAGCATCGACGAGGCGGTCGCGATCGCCGAGCGAGCCCGTCCGCTGGGTGTGCGGATCGTCGTCACCAATCCGTCGCCCATCCGCTGGGGTGGTCCCGAAGACAAGACCGACCGGCAGCTCGCTCACCAGGCCGAATCGCTCGACCTCCTGGGCGAACGCCTCGGCAAGCTGGGCATGACGCTCGCCTACCACAACCACGACAGCGAACTGCGGCGCGGGGCGCGGGAGTTCCACCACATGCTCACTGCGACCGACCCCGGGAACGTGAAGTTCTGCCTCGACGCCCACTGGGTCTACCGCGGCTGCGGCGATTCGCAGGTCGCACTGTTCGACGCCATCGAGTTGTACGCGCCGCGGATCGTCGAACTGCACCTGCGGCAGTCGCGGGACGGAGTCTGGGCGGAGACGTTCACGCTCGAGGGCGACATCGACTACCGGCGGTTGTTCGCCGATCTTGACCGCCGAAGCCTCGCGCCGCACTTCGTCTTGGAGCAGGCGGTCGAGGAGAGATCACCGCAGACCACCTCGGTCGTCGATGCCCATCGGGCGAGCGTTGCCAATCTTATGGCCTACTGGGGCTGAGCGTACGGCCAAGCCGGCGACGGAGCGGGCGCTCGTGCCTGGGATGGCTCCTCGCCCGCCACGCCACCGACGCCCTTCTAGTCGTCCGCGGTGTGGGCGATCCCTTGGCAGGGAATCCCTGGTGATAGAGACTGGTTCCATTCAGGAGGGCAGGCCACGCATGCACATGCGTCGCGTGGCTCAGCCGCCGAGACACAATCGCCGCCAAGGAAGTCGCATGGGACCGGTGTTGCAGAAGAATCCCGTCTATCGCCAGTTGAACGATCTCCTGCGAACCATGCTTTCAACGCAGTTTAAGCGTGGCGATCGGTTTCTGACGGAACGGGACATCAGCGAGAAATTTCAAGTCAGCCGAGCGACAGCCAACAAAGTTCTGGCAAGTCTTGTATCCGAAGGCCTGATTGAGTTTCGGCGGGGTGTGGGAACGTTCGTGCGTCGTGATGTGATCGATTACGACGTCCGGTCGCTCGTCAGCTTTACAGAGAAGGCGAAGATGGCTGGCAAGCGCCCCTCCACGAAGCTGCTCACCTTCGGAGAGATTTCAGCAAACGAAGTCGATCATGCAGTTGTCAGTGCGTTGAACGTTGCCAGTGATGTGACCTTATGGGAAATGGAACGGATTCGATTGGCGGACAACGTGCCGGTCATCTATGAGCACCGTTTTGTCGTGAAGGACTTGTGCCCCAAGCTGACGCTCGCTCAGGCGTCTGGTTCGCTCTATCAAGCTTGGACCGATAAACACCGATTGCAGATCGCAGGCGCAGACGAGGTCATTCGTGCAGTGCTGCTCGACCTATCGGAGGCGAGGCACTTGCAAGCAACTGTCCGGTCACCGGGCTTGGAAGTCACCGCAGTGGGCTACGTTTACGATCAACGACCGCTGTGGTGGGAGCGAACGGTGTATCGCGGCGACCAGTACGAATTTCGCAGTCACCTTGGACCGATACAACACGCGACTCCAGCGCGAGGCGTGCTGCGATCGATTGATTCTGCTGGCGGGAAGGAGCCTACGTCGAAATGACGTCCTATCGTGCAGGTGTGACCTTCAGCTCACGCCCCCTTTCCCACCTTCGCCGACGGGCATCGTGAGCTCATGATGTGCGATGCCGTCATGAGGAGTCGCCATGATCGCCGGTGGGTGGCCATGACGGAGGTTCCCGCCGCATGAAAGACGTCGTTGCTGGTGTTGATCTCGGGGGCACGTCGATCAAGCTCGCGATTGCCGACTCGCAAGGAGGCTTGCTCTTCTCCCAATCGATCGACACCGACTCTCACCGAGGCCCGTCCGATGTGATCGAGCGAATGGCTCAGTCGATCGCGAGGATGCTCGCAAACATTCCTGCTGCGAAACTCGCAGCAGTGGGTGTTGGAGTTCCTGGATTGGTGGACACGAAGAGTGGTGTCACAAAGTTTCTCCCCAACCTTTGGACCCAGTGGAGGGAGATTGCCGTCGGCTCGATGCTCACGGAACGACTCGGTTGCCCGGTGAGGTTGCTCAACGACGCCAGCACCGCAACGTTGGGTGAGCTGCGTTTCGGGCATGGCAAAGATCTGCCCGGCGTGACGATGGCTTTTTTTTCGATTGGAACCGGGATTGGTGGCGGGGTCGCGATTGACGGCACGCTGCGGCTTGGGCCGATTGGTGCCGCAGGTGAACTCGGCCATCAGACGATGGTGGCGGACGGTCTGTTGTGTGGCTGTGGAAATCTGGGCTGCCTTGAGACCTTGGCGAGCGGAGCTGCGCTGGTCGCCGAAGGCGTTCGATTATTGAAATGCGGCTTGGCCCCTCACCTTAGTCGACTCACGCGCGGCGACCTTTCGGCCGTCAGTCCGAAACTGATGGCGGAAGCGGCCACCGAGGATCCAGCCGTGATGCAAACCATTCAACGATCGGCGAATTATATCGGGATCGCCGCCGCAAACGTTGTGAGCATCCTTCACCCTGACTTGATCGTTTTCGGGGGAGGCGTTTCAGAGATGGGGGCCGTTCTTCTTGAGCCAGTCGCTCGCGTGGTTCACCAGCGAGTGAAAATGTTTCCAACCGACGGCGTAAGGATCGAACGCTCGATCTTGGGAGATCAAGCCGGGATTGTCGGTGCGATCGCCTTAGCCCTCGAACATGCATAGCCGGCTCAGCAGCCTCATTATGCATCTGTCTTGTCACGACCTCTGACCTGGTGCCCTGCCAGGGCACCAGGTTCACCGGGAGAACGTGGGGGCCGAATGCCTGGTGCAGTCCCGAAAAGTGTGGCCTAGGGACGCGTGGGGAATGATCGGCTCACCGGCGTCAGCCCTGCTCGCACACCGAGCGTTGGCGGCCCAGGCCGTCGATGCCGAGCTCGACGACGTCGCCCGGTCGGAGGAACTCCGGGGGCGTGCGGGCCATGCCCACGCCCGGCGGCGTGCCGGTGATGATCACGTCGCCCGCCTCGAGCTGGATGAACTGCGATACGTAGTGCACGATCGTCCATACGTCGAAGATCATCGTGGCCGTGGAGCCCGTCTGCCGCCGGCGGCCGTTGACGTCGAGCCAGAGCCCGAGGGCCTGCGGATCGCCGATCTCGTCGGGCGTCACGAGCCACGGTCCGAGCGGGAGAAACGTGGGGCACGACTTGCCCTTGCTCCACTGCCCGCCACGCTCGAGCTGAAACTCCCGCTCCGACACGTCGTTGGCCAGCACGAACCCGGCTACGACGCCGCGGGCCTCAGCGGGCGATTCCAATACATGGGCATCGCGGCCGAGCACGAGGCCGAGTTCCACCTCCCAGTCGGTCTTCGTGCTGCCGTGCGGAATTCGAATCGGATCGTGCGGGCCGTTGACGGCGGTCGTCGCCTTCATGAACAGGATCGGCTCGGCAGGGATCGCCGCGCCGGTTTCCCGCGCATGATCGGCGTAGTTGAGGCCGATCGCGAACACGTTGTGCGGCCGGGCGACAGGGGCCCCGAGCCGCACGCCTGCTGGGGCATCGGGAAGCGCACGGATATCGGCCACCGCACGCAGCCTGTCGAGGCCGCCCGCCGTAAAAAACGCATGGTCGTAGTCGGACACGACCGCCGAGCAGTCCTTGATCGCGCCGTCCGCGACGACGATGCCCGGACGTTCCTGCCCTCGAGGTCCGAAGCGCACCAGTTTCATGATGGCGTCCCCGCTGATGCGGTCCGGATCGTGATGGGCCGCGAAAATCCGCCTGCGACCTCCGCAGGGGTCAGAGCCCGCACCTCGAGGGAGTGGCTGCCTGGGCCGAGCGCGGAAGTCGTGATCGTCCAGCGGCCGTGGGCAGCGACCGTCGCGCCAATGGCCCGGCCGTCGGCGTAGAGGGTGACCGCGTCGCCGGAGCGAGTCCGGCCCGTCAGCTGAATTCCGCCGCCGTAGGATCCGCCCACCATGCCGATCGTCGCGGTCGCGGGGCGCTTGACAGGCTGGACGACGAAGTTGCCCGTGATCGTGGTGCCTGCAGAGTCACCAACCCCGAAAAACGGACGCCCGGCATTCGCGATCCGAAAGCCCTTGATCACGGAGCCCCGTGTGTTGCCGGGAGCATGAATCGCCTGCCCGGACCGAAAGTTCTTGATCTCGCCCCCCTGCGAAAGATCGACGTTATTCACGCCTGCGGCGATCTCGATGCCGTGCCGCAGGGCGCCCCGGGCGGCGCCGTCGACTCGCAGCCGCTGCGCCGCCACGACGGACCGCGCGCTTTCGAGGCGGATGCCGGCGAGCGGCCGAACGCCGCCGATCGCGCCTGCGAACCGCACATCGCCGCTGCCGGCGGCCACGACGAACGGATGGCGTCCGTCGATCGCTCCGGTCACGATCACGAAGTTCCCGGCGCCCGCCGCCGTCGTGTCGAGCCGCACCCCGCGCCGCAGGGAGACATCGCCGTCCAGCGTGATCGACCCCGGCCTCGTGCGACCCTGGCGGCCCGTGATGTCGCCGTGGAGATCGATCGTGCCTCCAGCCGTAAAAAGGCGAATCTCACCGCCGACGATGCCGGCCGTGCGGACCACCGGCGGCGTTTGCCGCGCATCTCGGGCCACCGCCAGCGTCGCTGCGCTCGTCGTCGCAGGCTCGATACCGATCTCGATCGTCCCGTTCGCTCCATCAGACGTCTGCCCTGTGCCGCCAGCGGCGTTGATCGAACCCGACACCGCGATCCCGGCCGCAGCCGTCACGGAGATCGCGCCCGCGGTTCCGCCCGTGGCCGTGGTGCCGGTGCCCGACTGCGTCGAACCTCCCGCCACGCTCATGCCGCCGACTGACACGCTGGCTCCGGAGGTGATCGTGATCGATCCCCCGGCACCGGCGACGGCCTCCGTGGCGGATCCACCCGTCACCGAGCCACCGGCCGCCGACACGCCGCCTGCCACCGTGATCGCGCCCCCGGCCACGAGGGAGATCGCTCCGCCGTTGCCCGCCACCACGCTGCCGCTGCCGCTCCCTTCGATGATGCACGAACCACCGTTCGACGACACGGCCCCGGCGATGTCGATCGTGTCGGTCACAGTGATGCTGACCGCATAGCCATTGCCTCCTGAGAACGAGTCGGAGGCGGGCCCGGACGTGAAGAACCCGTCGTAAGGATAGCCCGGTCAATGGCACCTCCGCACCGGTCTTCCGGCTGATGAGCGACTCGTGAGCCTCGGGAGGAGCGGCCCGGGCGTCGGGAACGGGTTTCTCGAAACGCCCCGCATCCGCT
>Ga0114972_10003236_pt1 | contig 12228 bp, 5 predicted proteins | sample M_140807_EF_Meta_FD_87354 | JGI IMG/M metagenome (GOLD analysis project Ga0114972, IMG submission 87354) | Freshwater microbial communities from Lake Montjoie, Canada to study carbon cycling - M_140807_EF_MetaG | ecosystem: Environmental > Aquatic > Freshwater > Lake | place: Lake Montjoie... | reverse complement strand
GGAACCAGATCGGCCAGCGCGATGTAGATGAAACTGCTCGCAGCCAGCACCAGAACATAGGGCAAGGCGCCGCGCGCCGAATCGAGCCAGTAGTAGCCGGCAACGCCGCCCACTACCGCCGACAACCCTGCCAGGATATTGAAGAGCAAGGCCCGCTTGCGCGAATAGCCAGCGTTCAGCAGCACGATGAAGTCGCCAACCTCCTGCGGAATTTCGTGGGCGGCAATCGACGCGGCGGTGAGCCAGCCAAGACGTTCATCCGCCAGGAATGCCGCGGCAATCAGCACACCGTCGGCGAGGTTATGGATCGCATCGCCCACCAGAATGAGCGTTCCCCCGGGGCCAGCCTCCCGCCGATCATGGCCGTGGTCATGATCATGACCGTCTGATTCGTGATGGTGGCTGTGACGAAAGGCCGACGACTTTTCAAGCAGGAAAAAGCTCACCAGTCCGATCAGCAGGGCCCAGCACAGGGAATGAAGATCGGCGCCCGATTCGATGGCCTCGGGCAGCAGATGAAGTACGGCGGCCCCGAGCAGGACACCTGCCGACAGGCTGACCATTCGCGGCACGAGCGACGACAGTGCCCCGAAGGACAACCATGCCGCCGCGCAGACCGAGACCACCCCGGACAGCAGGGTTGCGGCAATGATCGAAGCGAGAATCAGGGGAACCACCGCAAACGGGACAATTGACCAGTATAACGAGCGGCGTTCAGTCGATCGTCGCACCGCTGCGCACGATGACCGGCTTCCAGCGCTTGAGTTCTTCCTGCATGAAAGCCGCAAACGCCTGCGGTGAATTGCCGACCGGGTCCATGTAGACCGCGCGCAGTTTCTCGATGGTTTGCGGATCTTTCAGGATCGCGACGATCTCGCGGTTGAGCCTGTCGATGATCGACTGGGGCGTACGCGCGGGCACAACGATGCCGATCCAGGCGGTCGCTTCAATATCGGGAATGCCGGCTTCACGAAAGGTCGGCACATCGGGCATGAAGACCGAGCGCTCGGCGGTCGTCACCGCGAGCGCCCTGAGCTTGCCGGCCTTGACCTGCGGAATCACGGCCAGCGGTGCGAGCGAGGCCATCTGCGTATCGCCCTGCAGGATCGACATCACCGCCGCCGGCGAGGCGGTGTAGGGCACATGGACGATGAAGGTCCCGGTGCGCGCCTTGATGAGTTCCATCGACAGATGCGAGACCGTGCCGGCACCCACCGAGGCGTAGTTGTATTTACCCGGATTGCGTCGCAGCAGATCGATCAGCTCGCGCACCGAACTCACGCCGAGATCCGTCGAGACCGCCAGCACATTGGGCTGGACTGCCGCCAGCGTGACCGGTGCCAGATCGCGAAACGGATCGTAGGGCAGGGTCTTGTAGAGCACAGTGTTGTTGACCAGCGGCCCGGTGATCGACACGCCCACGGTATAGCCGTCGGGGGCGGCCTTGGCCACCGCATCGGTGCCGATATTGCCGCCGGCCCCGGCCTTGTTGTCGACGATGACCGGCTGGCGCAGCGCGCCGGCCAGCCGGTCGGCAAGCAGCCGGGCCAGCACGTCGGGCGTACTGCCCGGCGGGAAGGGCACGATCAGCTTCACCGTGCGGTTCGGCCAATCGGGCTGCTGGGCGAAGGCCAGCGTCGGCAGGCAGGCGGCGGCGCCAATCACGCGCAGCGCGTCGCGTCGAGCAAAAGCGGTCAGGACAGACATCGAATTCATGAAGGGTGCACTCCGCAGGGAGCACGGTGGGATGGCCAGTGGCCGTCGTCGTGCCGAGGCGCTCGCGAGGCGAGCGGCGTGTGGGACAGTTTAGCTGCACGGTTACACTCGGCCGGGCGTGGGCAAGCCCTGGCTGGCCCGACCGACAACAACACGATCCGGAGACACACCGTATGAGCAATGACCGCTTCGCGCCTGATGCGCGAGTCCTGTCGCGCCCTGAGCGCACGAAACGTCTCGACCGCTCTCTCAGGGCCATCGTTTTCTGTGGGGTCCTTGGCATCGTTCTCAGTGCGACCTCGCTATTGACCGCCTGTGCGCCGATGAAGACCAGTTCGTCGATCTCCGGCAGCGCGGTTGGCAGCAGCGTCTCAAGCGAAAAACTCGACAGCTTCATGCGCACCATCGAGGCCGATACCCGGGCCGGTCGCCTGCCGGGCGCGGTAATGCTTGTTTCGCGCGATGGCCAGATCGTCAAGGCCTCGGCGGTCGGCATCGAGAACCCCCAGACCGGCAAACCCATGTCGCGCGATGCGATTTTCCGCATCTATTCGATGACCAAACCGATCGTCTCAATCGGGATCATGACGCTGGTCGAGGAAGGTCGCGTCAAGCTTTCCGACCCGGTGTCGCGCTACCTTCCCGCCATGGCAAACCTGAAGGTCGGTATCGAAAAGACCGGGCCTGACGGCAAGCCGACGCTTGATCTGGTCAATGCCACTCGCGAAATGACGGTCCAAGATCTGATGCGGCACACCTCGGGTCTGACCTACGGCGTCTTCGGCAAATCGGCTGTCAAGAGCGAATACCTGAAGGTCGGCCTCACGCCTGGCTCGCCGGGCGTCACTTATGACAATGCCGAAATGATCAAGCGCCTGGGCACGCTGCCCTTGTCGTCGGTGCCGGGCAGCACCTGGGATTACAGCGTCTCGACCGATGTCCTGGGCGCGCTGATCGAGCGCGTCTCGGGTCAGACCCTCGATGTTTTCCTCGCTGATCGCATCCTGCGGCCGCTGAAGATGAACGACACCGGCTTTTCGGTGCCGCCCGCCAAGCAGAGCCGGATTGCCGAGCCCTTCCCGCTTGATCCCGACTCGAAGCAGCCGGTCGCGTTGCTCGATGTGACGCGTCCGCCGTCACTGCTGTCGGGCGGCGGCGGCATGGTCTCGACTGCCGACGACTATCTGCGTTTTGCGCAGATGCTGCTCAACGGCGGTGAACTTGATGGCGTGCGCATCGTCTCGCGAAAGACGATCGAGTACATGACCAGCGACCATACCGGCGATATCCGCGGACCAGTCTATCTGCCAGGCCCGGGCTATGGCTTCGGACTGGGCGTCGCGGTGAGAAAGACCACCGGGGAATCGGCGCAATACGGCAGCGCAGGGGACTACTACTGGGGGGGCTACGCCGGCACGTATTTCTGGGTCGACCCGAAAGAACGGCTGATCGCGGTCTGGATGATGCAGGCCCCTTCACAAAGCGGCCACTACCGCACGGTGCTTCGCACGGCGGTCTACTCGTCGCTCGACCAGTAGCGCGCCACGAGGCGGTCGCCACAATCGGCAACCGCCTCGCAGATCGGATCACACCACGCCGAATCGCCGAAACCACGCGACCGCGCGCTTCATGCCGTCATCGGCCGCATCCTTGCGATAACTCGGCCGGTAATCGGCATTGAAGGCATGCGGCGCATCGGGATAGACCACGATCTCGGACTTCTTCGCGTTCTCGTTACCCTGGGCCAGCAGCCGCTTCATCTCGTCGACATTGGCCAGCGGAATGCCGGCATCCTGGCCGCCATAGAGGCCGAGCACCGGCGCGTTGAGCTTGCCGGCGATGTCATAAGGGTTGGTCGGGAAATTCGCCGAGGGTGTGCCGGTCAGTCGGCCATACCAGGCCACGCCGGCCTTGACCTCAGGATTGTGGGCGGCATACAGCCAGGTGATCCGGCCGCCCCAGCAAAAGCCGGTAATGCCGAGACGGCTGCGGTCACCGCCGTTGGTATGGGCATAGTCGGCAGCGGCATCGAGGTCGGCCATCACCTGCGCATCGGGCACGCTCGGCACAAGACTCTGGCTGATCTGCGCCATTGAAGGGTACTTCGACGGATCACCCTGACGGAAAAAGAGCTCGGGGGCCATCGCATGCCAGCCCTCGCGGGCAAAGCGGCGGCAGACGTCACGGATGTGCTCATGAACACCGAAGATTTCCTGAACGACCAGGATGATCGGCGCGCCGTTGCGGTTGGCGGGCGCAGCGAAATAGGCCGGAATGGATTTGCCGTCGCGGGCGCGCATCACGACCTCACCGGTGCGCAGACCATCGGTCGGCGTGGTGATGGTCTGCGCGAGCAGCGTGCCAGTGGGCGCAACCGAGGCCGCGAAACCAGCGCACAGCGAGCCGGCGACAAAGCCGCGACGTCCGAGAGGCGCCGTACCGACGAGAGAGTCGAACTCGGCATCGGTGGTCACTTCACGCCGTCCTGCAGTCTGGTGATCATCCATCATGTCATCCTTTGATAGGGTGGGATTGAGCCTCAAGCGGCCTGCTTGAGGGATCGAAAAATCGAAGCGGTGTGATCCTAACTCAGGCCGGTGCCAGGCACGACCTTCGCGCGACACCTACCAACCCACCGGGCCGCGGCCATGCATGTGCTCTACCACGATGTCATTGCCGATCCGCCGTCAGCCCAGACGATCGGGCCCTATCTCGCCCGCACGCGAATCGCCTACTTTTCGATGGAAATCGCTCTGCGCCCGGAGATGCATACCTACAGCGGCGGTCTGGGCGTGCTGGCCGGCGACACCGTCAAGTCCTGCGCGGACCTCGATCTGCCGATGGTCTTCGTCACGCTGCTGTGTCGTCGTGGCTACCTGCGCCAGGAGATCGACTCGGAGGGCCGGCAGATCGAGCATGAAGACCCCTGGAATCCGGCCGATTTCGCGGCACCGCTGCGGGCCAAGGTGGCGCTGCTGATCGAAGGCCATGAGGTCTGGGTCAGACCCTGGCTGCATGTGATCTCGAGCCCGATCGGCTCGCGCATTCCGGTGCTGCTGCTCGATACCGACCTGCATGAAAACAATCCGGAAGACCGGCGGATCACCGATCGGCGCTATGGCGCAGGCTCCGAATACCGTCTGAAGCAGGAGGCGATCCTGGGCATCGGCGGACTGCGGATCCTGCAGGCGCTGGGCTTTAGCGTGCACAAATATCATCTGAACGAAGGGCATGCCGGACTGCTGGCGCTCGATCTGCTGCGCCGATATCCGCGCAATCCCAAGCAGATGACGAATCAGATCGCCAACCAGACCGGACCCTCGGGGTTGAAATTCCGGATCACACCAGTCCACGATGCCTGCATTTTCACGACGCACACACCGGTCGAGGCTGGCCATGACCGCTTCGATTACGGCATGTTCGGTCATGTGCTGCGCGATTACATCGACATCGATCAGGTCAGGCTGCTGGCCGGCGACGATGCACTCAACATGACGCGGCTGGCCCTGAATCTGTCGGGCTTCGTCAATGGCGTGGCCGTGCGGCACGCCCGGACCACCCATCGCATGTTCCCGGGCTACGACATCCGGGCAATCACCAACGGCGTACACCTTCCCACCTGGGCCTATCCGGCACTGGCTGATCTGTTTGACGCATCAATGCCGGGCTGGGCCTGCGAGCCGGAAATCATGGTCCGTGCCGACCAGTTGTCCGGCGAGAAACTCTGGGCAATTCATCAGCAGGCAAAGCGCGACCTGATTGCGCAAGTGACGCGCCGCACCGATGTCGTCCTCGATATCGACACGCCCCTGATCGGTTTTGCCAGACGGATGACCGCCTACAAGCGACCCGACCTGCTGTTCAGTGACCTCGCGCGACTCAAGCGCATTCATGCCGGCCTGCCGTTTCAGGTGGTGATTGCCGGCAAGGCGCATCCGAGCGATGCACCCGGCAAGGTGCTGATCCAGAAGATCCATCAGCATATTCGCGAGCTGGCACCCGAGGTGACGGTGGTGTTCGTGCCCAACTACGAAACCGATCTGGCGCGCCATCTGGTGTCCGGAGTGGATGTCTGGCTCAACACGCCAACGCCGCCGATGGAAGCCTCGGGCACCAGCGGGATGAAGGCGGCGCTTAATGGCGTGCTCAACCTGAGTGTGCTGGACGGCTGGTGGCTGGAGGCCTGCGTGGAGGGTGTCACCGGCTGGGCGGTCGGGCGCGATGGCGCAACATTGACCGATGAGGCTCACGGCGAGCTGATCGAAAATGATCTCTACAACAAGCTCGAGAATGTCGTTCTGCCGCTGTACCATCAGGACCGAGAGCGCTGGATCTGGATGATGGGGCAGGCAATCTCGAAGATCGCCTGCTACTTCAACACCCAACGCATGATGCGCCGCTACGCGGCCGAGGCTTACCTGCGCTGACACTGCAAGATGGCTGATGCTGTACGGGCTGCGAGCCTGACCGATCCTGGCACGCTCGACGCCCTTGCGGCAGGGGCGCACGCCGACCCGTTCGCGGTTCTGGGCCTGCACGAGCAGGAGCCGGGCGCCTTTCAGCTTGCGTGCCTGGTGCCGGGCGCGCACGGCGTTGAGGTGATCGACCTGAACGGCCAATCGCGCGGCCGTCTCGCGCGCGTGCACCCCGATATCTTTGCCGGCCCGGTCGCAGCACCTGACGGCGCCTTTGCCTATCGGCTTGCCATCGATCGGAGCGCCACCGACTCGGCCCAGATCGAGCTGATCGATGACCCCTATCGCTTCGGTCTGCTGCTGGGCGAACTCGATCTGCATCTGCTCGCACAGGGCAATCACTGGCGTGCCTGGCAGGTGCTCGGTGCGCATCCGCGCATCATCGATGGCGTGAGTGGCACCGCCTTTGCGGTCTGGGCGCCGAATGCGCGCGCGGTCAGCCTGATCGGCGACTTCAACCGCTGGGACCGACGGGTGCATCCGATGCGTCGGCGCGCCGAGGTGGGTATCTGGGAGCTCTTCGTGCCGGCGGTGAGCGATGGCGCGCTCTACAAGTTCGACATTCTGACCGGCCACGGCGTCCGGCATTTCAAGAGCGACCCCTATGCCCGCTGGACCGAGGCACCGCCGGCGACCGCCTCGCGCGTGCGCCACGAGTCGGACTTTGCCTGGACCGATGGCGACTGGCTTGCCAAACGCCCGCAACGCCAGTCGCGCCAGGCCCCGATGTCAGTCTACGAAGTCCACCTCGGCTCCTGGCGCCACCATGCCGATGGCAGCCCGCTCAGCTATCGAGAGCTTGCCGACACCCTGCTGCCCTATGCCCGATCGATGGGCTTCACCCATCTCGAACTGCTGCCGGTCTCGGAACATCCCTTCGGCGGTTCATGGGGCTACCAGCCGACCGCACTCTACGCACCCAGCAGCCGCTGGGGCGACCCGGACGACTTTCGGGCCTTCATTGATCGCGCCCATGCCGAAGGCCTGGGGGTGATTCTCGATTGGGTGCCGGCGCACTTTCCGGGCGACGACCATGGCCTGGCCAACTTCGATGGCACACCGCTCTACGAATATGCCGATGCCCGCGTTGGCCGACATGCCGGCTGGGGCACGCTGGTCTATGACTTTGGTCGGCGCGAGGTCACCAATTTTCTGATCGCCAATGCATTGTTCTGGCTGCATGAGTTTCATATCGACGGCCTCAGAGTCGATGCGGTGGCCTCGATGCTCTACCTCGACTACGACCGCGAGCCGGGGCAGTGGCGACCCAACATCCACGGCGGCAACCAGAATCTCGAAGCGGTGGCCTTTTTGCGCCGGCTGAACGAAAAAGTCTACGAAGAATCGATGGGCGCGATCACCATCGCCGAGGAGTCGACCTCCTGGCCGGGCGTGTCGCAACCGACCTGGCTGGGTGGCCTGGGATTCGGCTACAAGTGGAATATGGGCTGGATGAACGACACCCTGGGCTACATGGCCCAGAACCCGGTTCATCGCCCCTGGCACCACCAGCGCCTGACCTTCGGGCTGCTCTATGCCTTTACCGAAAATTTCGTGATGCCGCTGTCGCATGACGAGGTGGTGCACGGCAAGCGCTCGCTGCTCGACAAGATGCCCGGTGACGACTGGCAGCGCTTTGCCAACCTGCGGCTCTATCTGGCCTACATGTGGCTGCAGCCCGGGAAAAAACTGCTTTTCATGGGGGGCGAATTCGGGCAATGGCGCGAATGGGACCACGACCGCGAACTCGACTGGTTCGTGCTGGGCGACACGGTGAATGGCGCCCGCCACCACGGCCTGCAGTCGGTGCTGCGTGATCTCAACCGTCTCTACACCACCCTGCCTGCGCTGCACCGCTTCGATTGCGAAGCGCGGGGCTTCGAATGGATCGATTGCGACGATGCGCCCCACAGCATCCTGGCCTGGGTGCGCCGCGGTGACACCGACGACGACGACATCGTCGTGATCTGCAACTTCACGCCGGTGGTGCGCGAGGGCTATCGGATCGGCCTGCCACGCGCCGGCCGCTGGGCCGAAATCCTCAACTCGGATGCGCTTGAGCATGGCGGCAGCGGCGTCGGCAATTTGGGGGCGGTGCAGGCCGACGACACGGCCTGGCGTCACTGGCCTGCGTCCGCCAGCCTGCGTTTGCCGCCGCTGGCCGCGCTGGTCCTGAAAGCCATGCCATGACATTGATTCAAGCCGGCCGCCCCGACAAACTCGGCGCCCATGTCGAGGACGATGGCGTCAATGTCGCGGTCTGGTCGCATCATGCCGAGCGCATCGAGCTGTGTCTGTTCGATGCGCTCGGCAAGCACGAAGTCGAGCGCATCGACTTGCCCGGTCGCACCGGCGATGTCTTTCACGGATTTCTGCCGAAGGCGCAGGCAGGACTGGTCTATGGCCTGCGCGCGCATGGTCCTTATGCGCCCAACGACGGGCACCGCTTCAATCCCAACAAGCTGCTGCTCGACCCCTATGCCCGAGAGTTGGTCGGCCAATTCCAATGGCATGACGCGGTGCTTGGGTTTCAGGCCGATCACCCCGAAGGCTGCCACTCCTTCGATCGGCGCGACAGCGCGCCCTTCGTGCCGAAGTGCCGGGTGGCAGGCCCGATCGGCCGAGCCAACCGCCTGCCCTCGCCCGCTCGCCCCTGGGGTGAAACCGTGCTCTATGAGATGCATGTGCGCGGTTACAGCGAGCAGCATCCGGGCATTGCCCGCGAACATCGCGGCACGATTGCCGGCCTGGCCCAACCGGCCTCGATTGCGCATCTCAAGCGCCTGGGTATCACCGCGGTCGAGTTGCTGCCGGTGGCGGCCTGGCTCGACGAGCTGCACCTCGCAAAGCGGGGCCTCACCAACTACTGGGGCTACAACCCGATCGCGTTTTTTGCGATGCAGCCTTCGCTTGCCGGACCAGGTGGCCTGTCAGCCCTGATCGATGCCATCGACCGGCTGCATGGCGCCGGCATCGAAGTCATTCTCGATGTGGTCTTCAACCATACCGGCGAAGGCGACGAGCGCGGCCCGACGCTCTCGTTGCGCGGCCTCGACAATGCCTCCTACTACCTTCCTGATTCGCACCGGCCCGGGGGCTATCGCAATCTGAGCGGCTGCGGCAATACGCTTGCCGCGCATCGACCCGAGGTGGGCCGGCTGATCACCGACGCGCTGCGGTTCTGGGCGGATGAGGTCGGTGTCGACGGCTTTCGCTTCGATCTGGCCAGCGCGATTGCCCGCAATGCGGACGGTCATCTCGACCGCGACCTGCCCTGGTTGGCCGAGGTGCGCCGCGATCCGGTGCTGTCACGCCGCAAGCTGATCGCCGAGGCCTGGGACTGCGAGGGGCATTTCGTTGGCAGTTTCGCGCCGGGCTGGTCCGAATGGAATGATCGGTTTCGCGACGATCAACGTCGTTTCTGGCGCGGCGACCCGGACCGGACGGGTGCGCTGGCCACGCGGCTTGCCGGCTCGAGCGATCTCTTTGCCCACAGCGGTCGCAATCCGTCGGCGAGCATCAATTTCATCACCGCGCACGATGGCATGACGCTGGCCGATCTGGTGTCGTACCGGCACCGGCAGAATCTCGCCAACGGCGAACACAATCGCGACGGCACGCATAACGACCACAGCGACGACTGCGGTGTTCAGGGGCCCACGACCGATGCGTCGGTGCTCACGCACCGATCACGCCGCGCCCGGGCCATGATGGCCGCGCTCATGCTCTCGCGCGGCGTGCCGATGCTGCGGGCCGGCGACGAGTTCGGGGCGACCCAGTTCGGCAACAACAATGCCTATTGCCACGACAGCCCCCTGACCTGGCTGCACTGGCCGGATCAATCAGGCCGCGGCTCGTCTTCGCTCGCGCCTGAAGCGAGGGAGGGGCATCCCTCCTCGCCCGATGCCTCGGTGGAGCAGACCACCACGCTGCTTGCCGATGCCGACCTGCGCCCGCTGATCGCCACGCTCGCCCGATTGCGGGCGGCACTGCCCTGTCTGCGCGCCGAGCGCTTTTTTGAAGGCGGACCGAGCCATGACGCTAACGCCGTGCCCGATCTGCTCTGGCTCAGAGCCGACGGCCAGCCGATGGCGCAAAACGACTGGCATCACCCCGATCACCCCGCACTGGCGATGCTGCTTGATGCAGGCAAGCCGCAGCCCGGGGCGCAGCACGACCGGGTCTGGATCGCGATGTCGCCGGGCTTCGGGCCGACGCGTTTTCAGTTGCCGGACCTGGTCGATGGGAGCGGCTGGGTCTGCCTGCTCGACACGGCGCGCGATTCGATGCGTGACACAACGCGCAACACCGACCGTGCCCTTGAGCACGATACCACCGAGCTGCGCGTGCCGCAGTCAGGGGCGATCACGATCAATGGGCCGGCGGTGGTGCTGTGTGCATCGGGTTCGATCGCGTCGGCCGAACTGCGGCGTTGGCGCATCGGCCTGCCCACCGTGTCATTCATTGCCGCCGACGAGAGCGAGCAGGCAATCGAATTCGTGCTCGATACGAGCGACGACGCCGATGTCGGCGAGCTCGAACTCGTGATCGATAACACCGCTTTCGCCGGTGCCGAGCAGATCAGACTGGCGATCGAGCACAGCGACGCGATCGACGCCCGACTCGTCGATGGCCGAAAGCTTGTGCGCCATCGTGTCTCGCTGCCCGGGCCGCTGACGCTTGGCCACGGCAGCATCCGGCTCGATCGGACAGCGGGCAGCGCCTCGACGACCTCTCCCGTTCAGGCCATCTCGCAGGCGGTGCTTTATCGCGCTGCGCCGCGCTGCTGGCTGCCACCGGTGATGACCCGCGCAGCCGGCGCCTGGGCGCTGTCGGTACAGCTCTACGGGCTGCAGTCGACGCGGAGTTGGGGCATCGGCGACTTCGACGATCTGGCGCGTCTTGGCGAGATGGCCGCGGGCATCGGCGCCTGCGGCATCCTGGTGTCGCCGCTGCATGCGCCCTCGATGGGATGGCCTGATCGCGGCTCGCCTTATTCGCCCTCGAGCCGGCTCGCCCTGAATCCGCTGTTCGTCTCGCTGCCCAAAGCAGCGGTGCGATTCGATACGCCACGCTTTGATGCCTGGCTGCTCGATCGCAACACGCGCATGGCGCTTGCCACAGTGCAGTCGGCGCGCCTGATCGACTATCCGGCGGTGCTCGCCCTCAAGCGGCGAGGTTTCGAGCTGTTGTGGCTCGATTTCAATCAGCCGAGAGCGGATGACGCGACGACCGGATCAATGGTGGTCCCTGCGGGCGCCCCGAAGCTCGCCACAACCGCGCAAAGCGAATTCGCGCGCTGGCGGCAGGCTAACGACCGTCGGCTGCGCAGCCATCTGCTGTTCGAAGCCATCGCTGAACACACCGGTGTGGCCAACTGGCGCGAGTGGCCAGCCGCCTTCTCGACCATCGACTCTGCCGAGGTCCGGGCATTTGAAATCGAGCACGCGCCGCGACTGGCCTTTCATGCCTTTGTCCAGTGGCTGGCCGACAGTCAGTGGCGTGAGGCCGGCGATCGTGCCCGCAAGCTCGGTGCAAGCATTGGCCCGATTGCCGACCTCGCGGTCGGCACCGATTCAGGTGGCGCCGACGCGTGGGCGCAGCAGGCCCTGATCGACGGCGGCTTCGAGATCGGCGCGCCACCCGACCCGATTTGCCCGGAGGGCCAGGCCTGGGGGCTGCCGCCCTGGCGCCCCGATGCCCTGGCTGATCAGGCGCACGCGCCGATTGCGGCCCTGCTTCAGGCAACGATGCGTGGCGCGGGCGGCCTGCGCATTGACCATGTGATGGCGCTCGAGCGCCAGTTCTGGGTGCCGCGCAGCGGGCGATCGGCCGATGGCGCCTATGTCGCCTATCCGCTCGACGAACTGCTCCAGGTCGTGGCCACTCACAGCGTCGAGAACCGCTGCCTGGTCATCGGTGAGGACCTCGGCACGGTGCGCCCAGGCCTGCGCGAGCGACTGGCTTGTGCGGCGGTGCTGTCCTACAAGGTGGCCTGGTTCGAGCGCGATGCCGAAGGCCGTCTGGCCGACTCCCG
>Ga0114972_10003234_pt1 | contig 12229 bp, 4 predicted proteins | sample M_140807_EF_Meta_FD_87354 | JGI IMG/M metagenome (GOLD analysis project Ga0114972, IMG submission 87354) | Freshwater microbial communities from Lake Montjoie, Canada to study carbon cycling - M_140807_EF_MetaG | ecosystem: Environmental > Aquatic > Freshwater > Lake | place: Lake Montjoie... | reverse complement strand
GCCCTCTTCATCGTTGGCGGCACGCTTGCAGTCGCCGCGCTTCAGGCGGCTGGCATGGGCGAACCTGCCCTGTTGATGGGCCTTGGACTGCTGAATGGGCTCTTCGCGCTCTGGCTGTTTCGCGTCCTGCCCGGCAATCTGATCGGCGAGGCGCTGAACGCCTTTTTCCGCTTGATCTTCCGCATGGAGGTGCGCGGGCTGGAGCATCTGGAAGCGGCGGGCGAGCGTTGCGTGATCGCGCTCAACCACGTTTCCTTTCTCGACGCGCCGGTCATCCTGTCGATCCTCGACGGCAAGCCAGTCTTCGCCATCGACTGGCAGATCGCCAGGGCCTGGTGGGTGAGGCCCTTTCTGGGCGTCGCAAACTGCTTTCCCATGGACCCCACCAAGCCCCTTTCCACGCGCGGCCTCATCAAAGAGGTGCGCGCTGGCCAGCGCCTTGTGATGTTCCCGGAGGGCCGCCTGACCGTGACAGGCTCCCTCATGAAGATCTATGATGGCGCGGCCATGGTCGCCGACAAGAGCGACGCCATGATCGTGCCGGTGCGGCTCGAAGGCCTCGATCGCACGCTCTTCACCCGGCTCTCGCATCTGAACCTGCGGCGCAAGCTGTTTCCCAAGGTGCGCGTCACCTTCCTGCCGCCCCGCAAGCTCATCCTCGATCAGACCCTGTGCGGTCGCAAGCGCCGCCTCGCCGCAGGCGCCGCGCTTTATGACATCATGTCGGACCTGCTTTTCGAGACATCATCCACGCAAGCCACGCTGACCAGCGCCCTGCATGACAGCATCGCCCTTGTGGGCGGCTCCCGGATCCTGCTGGAAGATCCCATCACCGGCGCCATGAAGGGCCGCATGGTGGAGATCGGCGCGGCGGTGCTGGCGCGCAAGATCGCCCGGCTCGGCAAGCCCGGCGACGCGATTGGCCTCCTGCTGCCCAACGCCAATGGCGCGGCGGTTACCTTCTTTGCGATCCAGCAGGCGGGGCGCGTAGCCGCCATGCTGAATTTCACGGCGGGCGCCGCCAATGTGCGCTCCGCCTGTACGGGAGCCTGCGTGGCGCACGTCCTCACGTCCCGCGCCTTCGTGGAAAAAGCGGACCTTGGCGCCGTCGTCGCCGAGCTATCGCAACAAGCCACCATCCACTATCTGGAAGACATTCGCAGCACGGTGACGAAAGCCGACAAGCTGCGCGGCCTGCTGGAGCGTGGACGCCCGCTTGTTCCCCGCCAGCCCGATGATCCCGCCGTCGTGCTCTTCACCTCCGGATCGGAGGGAACGCCCAAGGGCGTGGTCCTGTCGCACAGGAACCTTCTGACCAATCTGGCGCAAGTCACGGCGCGCATCGACATCACACCCAACGACATCGTCTTCAATGCATTGCCCATCTTCCACAGCTTCGGCCTCACGGGCGGCCTGCTGGCGGGCATGCTGAACGGCCTCAAGGTCTATCTCTATCCCTCGCCCCTGCATTACCGGCAAATTCCCGAACTGATCTATGGAACGAACGCCACCATTCTCTTCGGCACGGACACTTTCCTCGTCGGCTATGCGAAAATGGCCAACCCTTATGACTTCCGCTCCCTGCGCTACATCGTGGCGGGCGCGGAGCGGGTGAAGGAGGAGACGCGTCGGCTCTATATGGAGAAATTCGGGCAACGCATCCTGGAGGGCTATGGGGTTACCGAGACTGCGCCCGTGCTCTCCGTCAACACGCCCATGTTCAATAAGCCTGGTACAGTCGGCCGCATCATGCCCGGCATGGAACACAGGCTCGATCCTGTGCCGGGCATCATGGAGGGCGGACGCCTCTTCGTGCGCGGCCCCAATGTGATGCTGGGCTATTACCGGGACGACAAGCCTGGCGTGCTGCGGGAGCCGCCCGGCGGCTGGCACGACACCGGCGATATCGTCGAGATCGACGCAGAGCAATTCATCACGATCAAGGGCCGCGCAAAACGCTTCGCCAAGATCGCGGGCGAGATGGTGTCGCTCGCCGCCGTCGAACAGATGTGCGGCGATTTGTGGCCACAGGATCCAATTGCCGTCCTGGCCGTGCCGGACGCTCGAAAAGGCGAGCGCCTCATCATGGTCACCACACGGGCAGGCGCAACGCGCGCCGAGGTGCAGAAATGGATGAAGGACTATGGCGCAACCGAACTGATGCATCCATCAGAGATCATCACCCTCGAGGCGCTGCCGCTGCTGGGCTCGGGCAAGACCGATTATGTCGAACTCGACCGCCTCGTGCGCAGCAAACTCGGCCTGGCGACGGGAGCCTGAAATGGCGAGCGCTCCTCAGGTTACAAGAACCCGCAATGGCGTCAGCACCCGCGCCAGCATCGAAAAGGAAGCGCTGCGGCTCTTCGCGCAAAAAGGCGTCGAAGGAACCACCATCCGCGACCTTGCGCTTGCGGTGGGCGTGGCCGACGCCGCGCTTTACCGCTACTTCGCATCGAAAGAAGAGATCGCCGCCGAAATCTTCGCCGCCCACTATGGCGCGCTGGCGCGCAGCATCGACGAGATCGGCGTGCTGCATCTGCCATTCGCGGACACGGTCGCTGCGCTTGTCGATCTCCTGTGCGGCCTGTTCGATGACGCGCCCGATGTGTTCAGCTTCATTCTGCTCAACCAGCACGCCCACCTGCGCTATGTGCGCGATGACGCCAATGCGGTGGAGTCGCTGCGGACCATCCTGCGACTGGCCTTTGCGCGGGGAGAAATGGGTATCGAGGATTGCGATTTCGCCGCCGCCATGGCGCTGGGCGCAGTGCTTCAGCCCTGCGTCTTCAAACTCTACGGACGCTTGCCAGGCCCCATGCGCGCGCGCTCAGGCGAATTGACGGGCGCCGCCTTGCGTGTGCTGCGCGTCGCCAGCAACTCGAAACAGAGCTGACCGCAGCCCCGTTGCAGGCTCCCCGCAGGCATGTGAACAGCACCCCCTTGGCGCAGCCCCTTCAAAGGGCCATAACCTCCCCCGATCAAGGAGAGCACTTCCATGCGCACCGACACTGCACAGCCCGTCCGCCTGAGCGACTATCGCGCGCCCGATTACCTGATCGAAGCTGTCGATCTCGACATCAAGCTGCATCTGAACGCGACGCATGTGCGGGCCCGCCTCTCGGTTCGCCCCAATCCCCTGGGGCGCCCTGGCGCGCCGCTGGTGCTGGATGGCGATGGCCTCAAAGCTGCAATGGTGCTGCTGGACGGCGTCGCGCTGGATCTTGGCGCCAACGCCCTGAGCCCTGATCGCCTCACTCTTTCCGAACCGCCCCGAACAGCCTTCGAACTGACCATCGACACCCTCGTCGACCCTTCAGCCAATACGCAACTCATGGGGCTGTATCGCTCAGGCTCCGCCTATTGCACCCAGTGCGAGGCGGAAGGTTTTCGTCGCATCACCTATTTCCTCGACCGGCCGGACGTGCTGAGCGTCTACACAACACGTATAGAGGCGGAAAAGGCGCAAGCCCCCGTTCTGCTGGGCAATGGGAATCTCGTCGAGAGCGGCGACATCACCGGCTCGACCCGTCACTACGCGATATGGCACGATCCCCATCCCAAGCCCTGCTACCTCTTCGCGCTGGTGGGCGGGGATCTGGGCTCCATCCACGACAGGTTCACCACGACTTCGGGACGCAATGTCGAGCTCGGCATCTATGTGGAGCATGGCAAGGAAACCCGCGTCGCCTATGCGATGGATGCGCTGAAGCGCTGCATGCGCTGGGATGAAGAGGCTTTCGGCCGCGAATATGATCTGGATGTCTTCAACATCGTCGCCGTGTCAGACTTCAACATGGGCGCCATGGAGAACAAGGGACTGAATATCTTCAATGACAAATATGTCCTGGCCCTGCCGCAAACCGCGACGGACCTTGACTACGCCCATATCGAGGGCGTCATCGCCCATGAATATTTCCACAACTGGACCGGCAACCGCATCACCTGCCGCGACTGGTTCCAGCTCTGCCTGAAGGAGGGGCTAACCGTCTTCCGCGATCAGGAGTTCTCATCGGACCAGCGCTCGCGCCCGGTCAAGCGCATCGCCGACGTCCGCACCCTGCGTGCGGCCCAGTTCCCAGAGGACTCAGGCCCGCTCGCGCATAATGTGCGGCCGGAGACCTATCTGGAGATCAACAATTTCTACACGCCCACAATCTATGAAAAGGGCGCCGAAGTCATCCGCATGCTCAAGGCCCTGATCGGCGCCGAAGCCTTTCGCAAGGGGATGGATCTTTATTTCGACCGATGCGACGGCATGGCGGCGACCGTGGAAGACTTCATCGCCTGCTTCGCGAAGGTCGCGGGACGCGATCTGACCCATTTCATGCGCTGGTATACGCAAGCCGGAACCCCAGCGCTCAGCGTGTCCAGCGACTACGACGCCGACGCGAAAACCTTCACGCTCACCCTGGCGCAATCGACTGCACCGACGCCAGGACAACCGGCGAAGCTGCCGCTCGTCATCCCGGTGGCGCTGGGCCTCGTGGGCGCTGACGGCGATCTGCCCCTCACGACGAAGGCGCCGGACGAGGACGGCGGAGCCAGCGCGCATGAATGCGCCAGCGGCGTGTTCGAATTGACCACCGCCTCCCGACGCATCGTGTTCCACACTGTCGCAGAACGTCCCGCGCCCTCCGTGCTGCGCGGATTCTCGGCCCCAGTGAAACTTGACCTCGATTCCAATGCAGACGACCTGCTGACGCTGGCCGAGCGCGACAGCGATCTGTTCAATCGCTGGCAGGCGATCCAGACCCTGGCGACCCGCCTTCTGACCACATCGGTTGGCGCCATCCGTGCTGGAGGACTGCCCAAGCCCGACACCCGCTTCGCTGAAGCTCTTGGCGGCGTGCTGGGCGCCTTCGCCAGCGACCCCGCCTTCACCGCCCAGGCGATCAGCCTGCCGACCGAGGCTGACATCGCTCGCGAGATTGGCCGCGACGTCGATCTCGACGCCATCCACATGGCCCGCCGCGAACTGCGCCGCAGCGTCGGCGCGCAATTGCAGCCCCGTCTGCTGAGCGCCTACGAGGCGCTCTCCAACGATGCGCCCTATTCGCCGGACGCACGCAGCGCAGGCGCGCGCGCGCTGCGCAACGCCGCTCTTGACCTCATCTGTGCGGGTGACGCTCGGACAGGCGCCGACATCGCCATGCGCCAGTTCCAGTCGGCGCATAACATGACCGAACAGTTCGGCGCGCTGGCGGTGCTCTCCATGGTCGCGGGAGACCAACGCGAGCAGGCTCTGGACGCTTTCTATCGCACCCATGCGTCCGACCCGCTCGTGATCGACAAATGGTTCGCCCTGCAAGCGCTGATCCCAGAAACCGAGACCTATGAACGCGTGCGAGGGCTGATGGAGCACCACGCCTTCACCTATGCGAATCCGAACCGGTTGCGTTCGCTGATCGGCAGCTTCGCCGCCAACCTCACACAATTCCATGCTGCTGACGGGCGCGGCTATGATCTGATCGCCTCCGTGGTGATGGAGATTGACAGTCGCAACCCGCAGGTGGCGGCGCGCCTGCTTGGCGCCTTCAGAACATGGCGCTCCATGGAAGCTGGTCGGCAGGCCCATGCCCAACTTGCATTGAAACGCGTGGCCGCGACGCAGGGCCTTTCCGCCGATGTGCGCGACATCGTGGATCGGTCGCTTAACTTACTGACGAAAGAGCGCGCCACCGACACTTTGGACTCCTTTCGTTCACGCTTTTCACCGCGCCCGGCGAGGTGAAAAACTGGCGTAAAAACTAAAATTCGGAAACGGATCATTAACCTCTGGACAAAAGTCGCCGAACGGATTCAACTGACGGTGATTCGGGGCAGATGCGGCACATTTTCCCTTGATTCGATTGATATTCTGAGGGGGCCACATGGCGCGTGCGAACGCAGTCAATGTCTCAGCGCGCGCGGGATCATTGCAACAACTTGCACGAACGTTTTGCTTTACGCTGTTACAGCGAATGTTCCGGCTTGGCGGCTGGCCACAGCGCGCTTTTCGCGTCGGCGTCGCGATTGTTCTCACGCTCATCATCGCTGTGGCCGCCGTCCAGACCATGCAGGCGCGCGATCAGGCCATCAATGACGCGCGCGGCGAACTGGAGCTCATCGCGGCGACCGTCGCAGCCGAGATCGGCGATGCGCGCGTCACGCCGCTCGACGCAACCACGCTGGAACGTGCGCTGCCCGAACGGGTGTTGCGCCTGGAGCGATACATCCTTCTCGGCGACGCCGAAGGGCAGATCATCACCACCCTTCCCAGATCCCATAAAACTAACGGGCTCCTCGCAGATCAGATTGGCGCATATCAGCCACTGATCACCTTCGCCGAAAAGGCGGGCGCCCAGCGCATTATGCTGGCGAACGGCGACGAAGCTCTGGCGGCGGTCCGCAACCTGCGCGCGCCCTATGGCCAGGTCGCGGTCATCCATCCAATGCATGGCGTGCTGGCCGATTGGCGCGCCAACGCGTTGCGCGCCAATCTGCTGCTGATCGTCACCGCGTCGATCCTTGCTCTGGCTTCGGCGGGCTATGCCTGGCAATCGACCGCGACGCGCAAGTCACACATGGCCCATAACGCCCTGCGCGAACGCATGAACACGGCCCTCAGCCGCGGCCGTTGCGGACTATGGGATTGGGACCTGGCGCGGGGCCGCATCTATTGGTCAGCCTCCATGTATGAAATTCTGGGGCTGGAGGCGGATCGCGGCTATCTGTCATGTGGCGACGTGAACCAGCTCATCCACGCCGACGACGGCGACATGACCACGCTGGCCGCAGCGCTGGAGGCTTCCGACGCCAGCAATATCGATCACACATTCCGTCTGCTCAACGGCGCAGGCGACTGGGTCTGGGTTCGCGCGCGCGCTGAAATCGTGCGCGACGCTCTTGGTCAACCGGCCCATCTGGTCGGCATAGCAGTCGACATCACGGACCAGAAGATGATGGCGGAACGCTCGGCGACGGCGGATTTGCGCCTGCGCGACGCGATCGAGACCGTTTCCGAAGCTTTCGTGCTTTGGGACGCCGACAATCATCTGGTGATGTGCAATTCGAAGTTTCAGCGCCTGCACAATCTTCCCGCCGATGCGGTGCGCCCGGGCCTGCCCTACCATGAAGTCATGTCGCTGGGCACGCCCCTGCAAGTGCGCGCACAGGTGCCGCTGGGCGAGCGCCAGGAGGCGGGCGCGCGCACCTATGAAGCGCGTCTGGCCGATGGGCGCTGGTTGCAGATCAACGAGCGCCGCACCAAGGATGGCGGCTATGTCTCGGTCGGGACCGACATCACCACGCTGAAGCGCCACGAAGAGCAATTGCTGGAATCGGAGCGCCGCCTGATGGCGACCGTCGCAGACCTGCGCCGCTCGCGACAGACCCTCGAAGTGCAGGCGGGACAACTCGCCGATCTTGCAGAACGCTATCTTGAACAAAAGGCGGAAGCCGAGAGCGCCAACCGCGCCAAGTCCGAATTCCTCGCCAACATGAGCCACGAATTGCGCACGCCGCTCAACGCGATCATCGGCTTCTCCGAAATGATGGAGCACCAAACTTTCGGCGCCCTGGGCAATGAGCGCTATGTCGAATATTGCAGCCATATCCGCAAGAGCGGCGAAAACCTTCTCTCGGTGATATCCGACGTGCTCGACATGTCGCGCATCGAGGCCGGTCGCCTGCGGCTGGAGCGCGAGACGCTTGACCTCACGGCGGTGATCAGCGCGAGCGTCGAGGAGCTGCACGCCGTCGCTCAGGCCAGGGGCGTCATCCTGACCATGGCGCCGATGAGCGCGCAATCCATCAGCGGCGACCGGGAACAGCTGCGAAAGGTGCTGACCAGCCTCTTGCAGAACGCCGTTAAATTCACACCGCAAGGCGGCGCTGTGAACGTGCGGACACGAATCTTGAATGAGTCCGTGAAAATCTACGTCGAAGACACAGGCGTCGGCATCGCGCCAGAGGCGCTGGCCAGCGTTGGCAAGCCTTTCGAGCAGATCGACACCCCCCTCGAGGATGGCATGCGTGGATCGGGGCTGGGCCTGGCCATCGCGCGCTCACTGGTGGAATTGCATGGCGGCTCCTTGCGCGTCCGCAGCGTTGTCGGCGCAGGCACCAGCGTGCGCATTCAACTGCCCATCAAGGCGCCCATGGTCGCGTTTCCCTATCCGGACGCCATGGATGAACGCGCCGCCTGACCGCGCTCAACCAAGCAACTGACGAAACAGCGCGCGCACGGATTTGCGGGTCTCGACGAGCTGGCGTTCGAGGCGCGGGAAATCAGGACAATCGGCGGCGGCGGCGATGCGACGCAAAACGCCCCTGGCGACATTGCCCGGATCGAAATCGCCCTCAGTCGTCAACCGCATCATCTGCGTGACCGATGAGTAAAGGCGATGCGCCTCCACCAGTCGATCCGCGTCATCCACCAGGATGAGGCCGAGCCGCCCAGCATTGGCGAGGGTCCGCGCTGTCTCAGGCGTCAGAAGATCAGGATGATCGGCGCCATGACGCAAGACCAGATATTGGGCGATGAATTCGATATCGATGACGCCGCCCGCCGCCAGTTTCAAATCCCAGGGATCGTCTTCGCCCTTTTCTTGCGCAATAATCGCGCGCATGTCGCCAACGGACTGACGTAAAGCATCTGCGTTGCGCGGTTGGCGCAACACGTCTGTTATGGCGACGCGCAGCGCATCGCCAAGTGAATCGTCGCCTGCGACGACCCGCGCGCGCGTGAGCGCCATATGCTCCCAGGTCTCCGCTTCCTGTATTTGGTAGGCCACGAAGCTGCGCAGCTGCGTCGCCGCTGGGCCCTGGCCGCCCGATGGACGCAGACGCATGTCGACATCGTAAAGACGGCCCCGCCGCGTGGCGACGGTGAGCGAAGAGACCAGCCGTTGGGTCAGGCGCGTGTAATATTGCGTGGCGTGCAGGCGCCGCGCGCCATCGGACTCCGGGTGAGCCTCGTCGAAATCATAGATCAGCACCAGATCAAGATCGGAGGCGGCGGTCATTTCGCGCGAGCCGAATTTGCCCATGGCCAGCACAGCGCAGCGCCCGCCGGGCACGCAGCCATATTCGGTTGAGAAAACGCTCTGCACATGGGCGAGGCAAGCGCGCACAACAGACCCGGCCAGCGCCGCATGGGCGCGCCCGGCGTCAAGGGGATCGAGAATATGGGAAAGCGTGCGCACACCGATCAGGAACATCTCTTCCTGAGCGAGATCGCGCATGCCATCAAGAAACGCCTCGGCGCCATGCGCAGACTTCAGCAAGGCCCCGGCGCGTGCGTCATAGGCCGTTTCGTCAGCGGGCGCCTGCAAAAGCGCTGGATCGATTGCGGCGTCGAGCACATGGGGCCGCATGGCGACCGCGCGAGCGAGCCTTGGCGCTCCGCCCAGAATGTCGCCAAAGAGATCACGCACGCTGTCGTTGGCGCGCAGGATGGAAAATAACTCGACCGCAGCGGGCATGCGCATCAGCGCGGCGTCAAAGGCGTCGAGCGCCGCATCCGCATCGCCGCTGCCGGAAAAGCTTTCGAGCAAGGCGGGCACAAGCTCCGTCAGCACCTCGCGCGCGCGCGGGCTCTGCACGGCGGGCCTGCGGCCGAAATGCCAGCCGCGAATGGTCTCCGCAGCGCGCGCAGGATCCTGAAAGCCAAGCTTGGCGAGGGTCTTCAGCGTCTCCGGATCATCGCTGACGCCGGTGAAGACAAGACTGCCCGCCCCGGTATCAAGCCCCGGCGCATGTTCGAACAGGCGCGCGTAATGACGTTCAACCCGTCTGAGATTATGGGTGAGCGCCTTCTCGAAGGCGGACAAAGTCGCATAGCCACAAAACCTCGCAAAGCTCTTCAGCGCCTGTGGATCGGAGGGCAGACGCTGGGTCTGCTCGTCGGCGATCATCTGCAGGCGATGTTCGATGGTGCGCAGGAATTTGTAGGCGCCGCCGAGGTCATCCACCGCCTCCTGCGTCACCCATCCATCGGCCTGCAGAGCCGCCAACATATCGAGGGTACGCGCGCCGCGCAGTTGCAGGCGCCGTCCGCCGAAGATGAGCTGCTGGGTCTGGACGAAGAACTCGACTTCGCGAATGCCGCCGCGCCCCAGCTTCACATCATGGCCCGCCACCGCCACCTCCGCATGGCCGCGCACCGCATGGATCTGGCGTTTCATGGCGTGAATATCGGCGATGGCCGCGTAGTCGAAATATTTGCGCCAGATGAAAGGCGCGAGTTCGCCAAGCAACGCGGTACCCAGGGGCTTGTCGCCCGCCACCGGCCGCGCCTTTATCAAGGCCGCGCGCTCCCAGTTCTGGCCAAGCATCTCATAATAGGAGAAGGCGGCGGGCAGCGAAATCGCCACAGCCGTGGAGCCGGGATCAGGACGCAGGCGCAGATCCACGCGCAGCACATAACCATCGCCGGTGCGCTCTTGCAGGATCTTCGCAAGCGCGCGCGTCATGCGCACGAAAAGGATCGAAGGCTCCTGCCCCTCTGGCACGGCGGCGGTTTCCGGATCGAAGAAGACGATGAGATCGATATCGCTGGAATAGTTGAGCTCGAAGGCGCCATGCTTGCCCATGGCGAGGACCACGACGCCGCAACCCGCCTCCGGGTCCTGCGGATCGCGCAGCACGAGCTTGCCCTCAGTGGCGGCGGCGCGCAGCAGATAGCGCAGGGCGCCGGAGACCGCCGCGTCGGCGAATTGCGACAGGGCCTGCGTGACGGTGACGACATCCCACACGCCGCCAAGATCAGCCAGCGCGATCAATAAAGCCGCAGACTGCTTGGCCATGCGCAAGCAGTGCATCACCTGCGCTTCGTTGTTTGCAGTGTCGCAATCCCTGCGCATGCCAGACAGGATGTGTTCAAACGCCTCCTCAGGCGCCTGCTCCAGAAAAGCGATCAGCCGCGCAGGGTCTCGTCGCATGAGCCGCCACAAGAATGTGGAGTGATCAGCGATTCCCAGCAACACATCGCGCACGGTCGGCTGCTCGGCCAGAGCCGTAAGTCTTGCGTCATCATCCAGCAGATCACCCAGACTGGTGCGCGCGGCACGCAAATCCGCAGGCTTCGGCGCCTTGCAAAGCCGCGCTTCGAGCGATCCTGCGTCTCCTGTCATCGCTTCACGCTCTGTCCCACCGGCAACTCCATCGTCGCGCGCAACCCGGGTTCATTGTCATCCAATCGCAAGGCGCCATGATGCAGCCGCGCAACCGCCGACGCAAGCGAAAGGCCCAGCCCCGAGCCGGGCCGTGAGCGTGAACCCTCTAGCCGCACGAAGCGTTCCAGCACGCGCGCGCGATCTTGCGCCGCAACGCCCGGCCCCCGGTCAGCGACTGCAAGTTCAATCCTGTCCCCCATGCGCCGCGCCGCGATATTCACGACAGCACGCGCGCCCTCTTCCCTCGGCAATCCATATTTGATGGCGTTATCCACGAGATTGGCGAGGGCCTGGCCGATCAATTCGCGCCCGCCGCGCATCATCAGCGGGCCATCCGCATCCAGCGTCAGCATCACGCCCTGCTCTTCGGCCACCGCATCATAAAGTTCGGCCACATCGCGGGCGACGGCGGCCACATCGAAGTGCTGCATGGCCTCCTGCGCCGCGCCCGATTCAAGTCGCGCGATCATCAACAGCGCATTGAAGACGCGGATCAGTCCTTCGGATTCCTCCACCACCTTCTCAAGGCAAGCGCGATAATCTGCGGGCGATTGCGCCGTGCGCAGGGCTTCATCGACGCCATTGCGCAGGCGCGTCAGCGGCGTCTTGAGGTCATGGGCGATATTGTCGGAGACTTCCTGCAGGCCCTTCATCAATTCGCCGATGCGCTCCAGCATGGCGTTGAGACTGATGGCGAGGCGATCCAGTTCATCGCCGCTGCCGGTGCGCGGCAGGCGCTGCGCCAGATCGCCGCTCATGATGGTCTGGGCCGAGGCGCGCATGGCGTCCACCCGGCGCAGCACGCGCATGGCGACGAAGATGCCGCCCGCCGCGCCAATCAAAACGAGCCAGCCAAGGGAGGTCAGCAGCGCCCGCAACATCAGGCCGCGCAGCGCTTCGCGGTCTTCGAGGTCACGCCCGACCAGCAGACGAAATCCGCCGGGCAGAAGAAAAATACGCGCCAGCGCGCGGTGTTCGGCGACCACGCCGTCGGTGCGCGCGTAACGGGTCTCGATCAGACCGGGTCGCTCCAGCACGCCCACCGGCAACTGCGCGACATTGCCGGTGATGCG
>Ga0114972_10003231_pt1 | contig 12231 bp, 6 predicted proteins | sample M_140807_EF_Meta_FD_87354 | JGI IMG/M metagenome (GOLD analysis project Ga0114972, IMG submission 87354) | Freshwater microbial communities from Lake Montjoie, Canada to study carbon cycling - M_140807_EF_MetaG | ecosystem: Environmental > Aquatic > Freshwater > Lake | place: Lake Montjoie... | reverse complement strand
GAGCCCTCCGGTTCGGCTTACATCATCATGGACTTGATCACTGGAAAAACGCTGGAGCAAGTCATTGCGGATACGATCGTCGACGAATCAAAGCGGCATTCGATGCTCCCGACTTTTTTGCAGATTTGTCAGGCCATGGTCTTTGCGCATGCCAACGGAGTAGTCCACCGGGATTTGAAACCAGCGAACATCATGGTTGGTGATTATGGTGTCGCAACCGTTCTCGATTGGGGCTTGGCCAAGATCCTCGCAAACAACGGCTTGCGATCAGACAACCTCGATGAGGAGGTTGTTGTCCCGCTGACTCAAACAAGCATCGAAGAGTCGCTCGAGCATCCGAAACCCAATTTTGATACCGTATCTGGCACGGTCATGGGCACGCCATATTACCTCGCACCCGAACAGGCCCGCGGCGAAGTCGTTGATTATCGAGCGGATGTTTTTTCTCTCGGAGGCATTTTATGCCACCTGCTTACAGGCTCTCCACCTTTCATGGGTGACAAGCTATCAAAGGTCTATAAAAAAAGCGTTAGCGGAAACATGTCCTACGCGTTCGATCAACTTGATCGATGTGGTGCTCCGATCCCGATCGTTCAATTGGCCAAGCGATGTTTGGATCCCAGCGTCGAGAGTAGGCCGAAAGACGCGAGTTTTTTGGTCCAGCGGCTACAGGAGTATTTCGACTCAGGGCAGCGCAGAGCCGAAGAGGAGCTAGTCCGCTTTTTCGATTTATCCCTTGATCTGTTTTGCATCGCGAACACCCAAGGCTATTTCTGGCGACTCAACGATAATTTCTCTCGGGCTCTTGGCTATACCGCCAAGGAGCTTACGTCCAAACCGTTCATCGACTTTGTCCATCCAGACGATCGTCCGGACACCCTCAATGAGATAACGAAGCTATCGCGGGGCGAGCCGACCATTCAATTCATCAATCGATACCGACACAAAGATGGTCATTACCTTTCTCTCGAATGGACCGCTCGATCCGTAGAAGACGAAGGTGTGATCTACGCTGTTGCTCGGGATGTATCCGAACGCCTCCGGCTCGAAGAAGAAAAATGTCGCGTCGAGGAAGATCGATTCCGATTGGCGGAAATTGTCGAATCGGCCAGCGATGCGATCGTCGGAAAGAATCTCGATGGATTGATTCAAAGCTGGAACTCTGGAGCGGAAAAACTATTCGGTTACGCAGCCGAGGAAATGATCGGACAACCCATTACAAGATTGCTTCCAGCCGACAGGCTCGATGAAGAGATGGAAATCTTGAGGATACTTAGAGAGGGAGGACGGGTCGAACATTTTGAAACGGTACGTCTTCATAAATCAGGGGCGAGAATCGAGATCTCCGTGAGTATCTCGCCGATTCGCGACGCAAAGGGAAAGATAATCGGCGCATCCAAATTTGCACGGAAAGTCCATAAATGAGGCTCTGGATCAGGATTTGTGGGAGCGATTTGGCGGGCGGTGGTACGGTGCGCGGTTCGGAGGCCAATGCTGGAGGCTCTCCCCCGATGCTGCTCGCTAGATCTGCAAACTAAATCCGTCCTAGCCGTTCGAGGGCTTCGTCGGCCCAGGGGCTTTGCGGTGAAAGTTGCAAAAACCGCAACCAATGTTTGGTCGCATCTTCGGAACGCCCAAGTTCGTCTAGGGATCTTGCTAAATGATAATGGACATCCGGATAGTGGTCATCCTTGGCCAGTGCCCCTTGGAAAGCTGCGATCGCCAAATCGACTTGGCCGGTTTCAGCTAGCACGCACCCCAAGCTGGCTCGGGCTTCGACAAAGTCTTCGTCGATTTCGATGGCATTGTAGAAACGTTCGCGCGCTGCTTGGACCTCCCCTGCTCTTAGCAGCAATTCCCCAAGTCCAAATACAATCTCGGCGCTTGGACCGTACTTGGCCAAAATGACACGATGCCACTCGATCGCTTCGTCGATGCGGCCCGCATCTTCGAGTTCCTCGGCTGCAGCGAGCATCGAGTCGCGAGTCCATGGGCCTTGTTCGGAAGACTGTTGTGGACCCAGCAGTGAGGCTGTCGTTGCGTGGGGGTTCATCACCAAGATCTCTGGCTCTTGAGATCCTGCCTGGGCTTGCTCTGGCTCGTCGAAATTCAAGTGGAGTTGTCCGTGAGCACCCAGCAGGTTGCCGTCTTCGTAAAGCAGGATTCGGCGTCCATCGATTCGGATATCAAGATCGATCAAGCTACGGTTGGCGATCCGGGAGCCGAAGTCATCGAGTTGTTTTTTCAAGTCGGTGACATTGGCCCCTTGCCGGATCCACGAAGCGATTTGCTTGGCGCATTGGACTTGTTCAAAATCGAAATATGGGAGTTTGTGGGCTACTTTGATGCTTGGTAGCAAACCGATGCGGTGCCAACGGCGAACGGCGCTGACACGAGCCTTGATCAGGCTGGCGACCATTGCTGGGGTGTAGAGTTGTTTGTGGGATGGGTCGTCGACGAGTCCGAGTGCTGTCCACAGGTCGTGTTCATGGACAAGCGTCGTGGACCCTAGTCGGATTCGCTCACGAAGTTTCTCATTGAGCATGGCTTGGATGTCTTCGTCGGGTAGTTCATCGGCCCCGATGACCACCAAGTCCAGATCGCCTGTGAGTTTATCGGCGACCGTGGCATGGTATTGCTTGAGCCACTGGCAGGCTTCTTTGCGGGTCATTGCCCCGAGCTTGCCCAACAAGCCGATCCGTTTATGTTCGAGGACCAGTGGGGTTGATTGCGACATTTGAGGGGGGTTAGGTTCCGTCGGTACCCAGCGAGAGATTCCAGTTCTGCATGGCATCCAATTGCGCTCGTTTGGTCATATCGAATTGAAGGGGCGTAACGGTCACGCCGCCGGATGCCAAGGCCATCAGATCGGTTGGGTGCTCGGTGGGTTTTGGGGGTGGATCGTTGGTGGACCAGTAGTAATTGCGACCCTTGGGGTCTTGGCGTTTGACGTAATGATCGCCATATCGCTCGACTCCCATCGGGACGGTATGGATGCGAGGCATTTTCCCGGCGCGGTAATCGATGGTCGCCTGGGTCGAGATATTGATGTTGTAGAGTTCCGGCGAGAAAGCTTGGTAATCGAGGATCTTTCTGATCAGTTGGACTGCGATTGCGCCGGCGGCTTCGAAATCCGCATGGGGATCTTCCTCGAGCGACACGGCGATGCTTGGGATGCGGAAAAAGGCACCTTCGATGGCAGCTGCGACGGTGCCTGAGTAAAGGACATTGATGCCTGCGTTCAGGCCGCCATTGATACCGCTGACGATCAGTTCGGTCGGTTTGGGGGCTAGCTCGGTGAGTCCGAGTTTGACGCAATCGGCAGGTGAGCCATCGACTGCCCAGCCTCGGAAGATTTCTGCATCGAAGATTTGTTTGCAGGTCAGGGGTGAGAGGTAAGTGATTGAGTGTCCGACGCCGCTTTGTTCGGTGGCTGGTGCGACGACGGTTACTCGACCGAGAGATTCCAGAGCGATACGCAAGGCTTTAAGACCTGGGGCGTGGATCCCGTCATCATTGGCAAGCAGGATATTCAAGAGGGGGATCCTTTACCAACGGATAGTGTCGCGAAGGTTTTTGGAGTAGCCTTGTTCAAACTCTTTGATTTTTGGTTCGAGAGTTTCGGGTATTTCCTCGGGCAGTTGGATCAGCGGTTCGACGATCATATCGCCACGGAGTCCATTGGCACCTTTGAGTCCTTGGCCTTTGACTCGGAGGCGTTTACCGCTATCGCACATGGTTGGTATCTTGATGGTGACATCGCCTCGCAGGGCTGGCACATCGATCTTGGCCCCGTAGATGGCTTCTGAGAGAGTGATTGGCAATTTCAGTTCAATGTTATTGCCATTGATTTTCACTGCGTGGTGGGGTTGCATTTGAATGGTGAGGATCAGATCGCCGGTTGGTCCACCGCTTGCTCGTTGGCCGAGTCCGCGAAGTCGAATTTTTTTTCCGGGTCCGACATCTGCTGGGATCTTCACGCTTAGTTCCTCGGAACGTCCATCCCCTCGATTGAGTTTGAATTGGACTTCACCTCCTTCGATCATGATCCGCAGCGGGACGGGTATTTCGGCGGCGACATCTCCGGGTTGAGCCTCTGCGGGGGAGCTTGAGGGGGACGGTCCTGAGGGACTCGATCGGCGGGAACTGGATCGGGAGCGGGAGGATTTACGCGGGTCCTGGGTAGAGGATTCGAAGTCTTTTAAGAAGTCGAAGAATTGGAAGCCTTCGGATTTGCCGAAGGCTTCGCGGAAATCGAAGCCTGCGGGCCCACCTTGACCGGCACCGAAGGGGCTGTTGCGGTAAGCCTCGTAGCCTTCCCCGTATTGGTCGTAGAGTTTGCGTTTTTCGGGGTCTTGGAGTGTGTCGTAAGCGACTTGGAGACGCTGGAACTCCTGCTTGGCTTTATCGTCCTCGGGGTTGAGGTCTGGATGGTGCTTTCGGGCAAGCCTGCGATAGGCCTTGGAGATTTCATCCTGGCTGGCCGAACGGCTTACACCGAGCGTGCTGTAATAGTCTTCTGCCATAACCTACGTGCGTGGTTTCGTTGAAAATCCGTGCTGGTATTTGGGATTGATTCTAGCACGGATCTCAGGAAACGCATCCTCCATTTTGGTTAACCACCGGTGGAGCCTGCTGGTGCCTCGGGCTGATGGTTTTCGTTGAGAAGATCGGCTGGGACCATTTTTTCGTTGGCGCGATCCCAGCCCATCATGCGGTTAGATCGCCAGCTTTCGTTGGCCATATTGACGGCCACTACGCCTGCGAGTCCGAGTTCGATTGGGCAATTGAGTGCTTCGCCGTTTCTGAGGTGGTTATGCAGATTGGTATGGTGCAGGTTCTGGTCTTCGCCGCCGGTCTTTTTGTGCTGTCCGAGGACTTTGCCGTCGGGATCTTTGGCGACCCAGCCTTCGTTGTTGAAGAACAAGGTTCCTTCGTAGCCGCGGATCAGGTGGTCAACTCGAACGCGATTGCCCATGGTTCCCAGGACGTAAACGGTCATGCCTCGGGGGTACTCGCAGATCATTTCGATATTGTCGGGTAGGTCGCGTCCGTCTGGCCATTGCCAGATGCCTCCCATACCGACGACGCGGCGTGGGTAGAGCAGGTTGCATGCCTTCATGATTCGGGTGATTCGGTGGATAAACAGGTCGGTGCAGATGCCGCCTGAGTAAGCCGAATAGCAGCGCCATTCGAAGTAGTGGTTTGGATTCCAATCGATTTTTGGTGCTGAGCCCAGCCAAGCGTTCCAATCCAAGTCGGCGGGTTTGTCTTTGAACTTGGAGACTAGGTCTGGTTCACGCCAAGGGCCGGCACCTTTGTTGTATCGTCGAACATATTCGATTTGAGCTTGGAGGACCTTGCCGATCATGCCTTCTTGGATAGCTTTTCCGGCCGAGATGTAGCTGTCGTCGGACATGGCTTGCACGCCGACCTGAACTGGTCGTTTGGTTTCTTTTTGTTTCTTCACGACCGCTTGGGCTTCGGGGATCGTGTGGGTCAGTGGTTTTTCGCAGTAGACTGCTTTGCCAGCTTCCATGGCATCGATGGTCATTGTCCAGTGCCAGTGTTCTGGCGTGGCTACGATGACGTAGTCGATGTCTTTGTGTTCGAGCAGCTTTCGGTAATCGGTTTCGGCATGGTCGGCTTGGATGGTGGCTTTGCCTTCGTCTGCCCGGGTCTTCCAGCAGTCGGCGACGCAAACTGGATGGAGGTTGTTTTTTTCTTTGAGGTTGTTGATCACACCCATGTGAGCCTTGCCGATAACCCCACCGCCGATGAGTCCGACACCGAGGCGATCATTGGCACCGATGACTCGAGCGTAGCTTTTGGCAGAAAGCTGTGTTGCCAGGGCGGCTGCGGTTGTGGCGGTGGCGAGGAAGGTTCTGCGTTGAACAGGGGTCTTGGAAGAATCGCTCATGGAACATGCCTCCGATAGGTTGATTGGCAACGGATGATGATTGGCAACGATTGTGTCGCGGGGGAAAAAGAAGAGTCGAGCATAGCAGGCCAGCCGGGTGGATGCAAATACATCCGGTGCGAAAGGCTGGCGAATCTAGGGATTCGGGGTGCCTGAAACGGCGTTGATAGCCTCGCTCAAGGCCCGTTGGCGGGCGACGATTTGGTCTCTGAGAGCTTGGATTTGCTTGAAGGTAGAAGAGACTTCAGCGCGTGTGGACTGGAGATCTTCTTGAAGCCTTTGGGCTTCGGCGCCGATCACGTCGAGCTCTTTCTTGTACTGAGCGAAATCCTTGTCGAGCTTGGACCGTTCGTCTTGTCCCAAGCGAACTTGGTTGTCGGCGATCCCTTGGGATTTTTGCATTTCCGCAAGTTCGCGTTGGATCAATACCGAGTCTTGCAACGCCGAGGTGATTTGCCGCCGGACTTCGCGGAACGCATATTCGTAATCGTTCAAGGGGCGAACCCAGATAGGGGTGATGAGCTTGACCACGTCTTGTTTGATCAGATCGGCCGAGGTCACCGAATCGAACACGTTGATGTCGCCTTGTTTGAAGGTGACTTTTGCTCCATCTTCGCCACGTTTTAGGCGGGCGTCGACCGATCGGCCGCTAAGGTCGTAGAAACCTCCTTCGGTGGCATTTCGTTGTTCCTGTGCGTCGACTTCGATGGTGTAGTCTTTGAGGAACTCGACCCGTTTGTAGACTTGTTCGGAGGGGGCTTCTTCTGGGGCTCGAGAGCCGTCGTTGATATACGACTGCAGGACGCGGGCCTTGATGGAATCTTTCACGCTCAAACCCGAGAGCTCTGCGGTGGCAAGGGCGGGATCGATGTTGAGCAGGCTTGCAATTTCATTCAAATCCATTCGACCGTAAAGAGGTGCATTCTCATCGGTCTTGGAGCCTTCGGCTGCCTTGGAGCCTTCGGCTGCAAACGCATCGTGGGAGTCCAAAGGCATCAGTTCGTAGACCGCCCATGTTGGGTATTGCCCGGACCCGATGGCTGCGATTTGTTCGGCCGTTAGAGTGCTTGTGGGTTTTGCTTTGACGATTCCGCCATTGGCCTCGGTGACAACGAACTCGCCCAAGTAGACCGTTGGCAGTATGCCACGCTGGTCATTGGATTCGCCGAACATGTGCACAATGGTCTGAGCCGATAGACCTATGTCTGCCCTGGGGGCCGCCGGTGGGTTGACGGCAGCGGGAGCGGCAGCTGGTGCAGCAGGATCGGCAGGGTTGGGTACCACAGGAGCAACCATCCCAAGCTGCAGAGTCACTTCGCCTTGCGCGAGCCCCGTAACCGATGCACCTCTCCAAGCCCGACCTCTTTCTACGAGCAGGCGGTTGAGTTGGTTGGCAAGAGGGATGTAGCTGCCCGCGTCGGGGATTGGGTTGAGCTTGTCACCGAAGCTGATTCGCTCGAGTTCTCGCTCGCGATCTTGGACTTTCTTCTTGAGCGACTCGTGAGCTTTCACGTAGCCGTTGCGGCGGCTGGCCACTCCAGCGGTAAAGAGCATGAAGCACCAGACCTGGATGAAGAGCAAAGTCATCAGGACCGCGTGCAAAGCGCCCCACTCTTTGACGGACTTGACCATCATCCAAATAAATAGGGCCAGGGTCAGTACGACCACTAACCACACTATTATTCCCATTAAGTCCATGAGGTCAGCCGTGATGGGTTCATCGAAAAAGGAAGGTCTGTTTTGCCGTTGAACTCGGTTATCATCGCCAAGACAGCCAAGAAATCCCTAGCATAGTTGGAAATAATCGGCAGTCCTATTATTTTTGAGACAAAAGCGATGGTAAGTTGGTGAAATTCGGGTGTCAAGCATCGTTCAGCGGGAGGTTTGGGAATCCGGTGACGCCTTTGCGTCTTCTGAGGAATACGCCCGAGTTTCCCGATTTTAAGGGTTTGTTCTGCCTCATTCAGCCTTTTTTAGCCTTTTTCATCCTTTTTGAGCCAAAGTTTTTCCAGCGAGTTCAGTTATGTCGGAACCAATCATCAGTGTCAGCGGACTTCGGGGGGTCATCGGACGGGAACTGACCCCGGAAGTGGCGATCCGTTTTGCGGTTGCATTTTGCAACCAACTCGGTCCTGGAGCGGTTTTGCTATCGAGGGACGGCCGGACGAGTGGTCTATTTTTGTGCGACGCGATCGCTTCGGCGATCGTGGCTTGTGGTCGAGAGTGCTGTTACCTGGATGTGGTAGCCACGCCCAGCCTGGGGGTGGCAGTTCAAGCGTTTGGAGCCTCGGGAGCGATCCAGGTTTCGGCAAGTCACAACCCACCTGCCTACAACGGCATGAAGCTTTTCGGGCCCGACGGCCGGGTCGTTCCTGCGGAGTTTGGCAATGGAGTGCTTGCGGCCTATCGGCAACTTCAGCAGGACCCCCAAAAGGCCCCTTGGGCAGAGATTCAGCAAATCGGTACTCGCACATCGGTCGACGACCCACATCAAGCGCACTTGGATCGAGTCCTGGCGACGGTCGATGTTCAAGCCATCCGACGACGCAAGATGCGTGTCTTGGTCGATAGCAATCACGGTGCGGGTTCTATCCTTGCGTCAAGGTTGTTAGAAGCCTTGGGGTGCGAGTTTGAGGTCCTGGGCGATCAACCTGACGGTCAATTCAGCCATCCGCCCGAGCCGATCCTGGAGAATCTCTCCGCCGTGGGAGCTACCGTTGCGCAAGGTGGCTTTGCGGTAGGTTTTTGCCAAGATCCCGATGCCGATCGATTGGCGATACTCGATGAAAATGGAACGTACATCGGAGAGGAGTACACACCTGTCCTGTGCATGATGCGCGCTTTGATGCATCATCGCGGTCCACTGGTTACCAACTGCGCCTCGAGTTCGATGACGGAGTATTTGGCCAACAAGCACAACGTTGCGTTCTTTCGCTCGAAGGTTGGCGAGGCGAACGTCGTCGACTGCATGCTCGAGCACCAAGCTCTTTACGGTGGTGAGGGGAGCGGTGGGCCCATCGACCCTCGAGTTGTGCTGGTTCGCGACAGCATGGTTGGGATGGCCCAGGTTCTAGATCTCATGGCAGCGACGGGCAAGTCGATTTCAGAGTTGGTCGACTCGCTTCCGCGCTACGCGATGATCAAAGATAAGATGACATTGACCAAAGAGAAACTCGATGCGTCGATCGAGCGATTGCGATCGGGCATGAATGCCGACACGGTCAGCACCCTCGATGGCGTGAGGCTCGATTGGGCAGACGGTTGGCTACTTCTGCGGGCTAGCAACACCGAGCCGCTGGTACGGCTGATTGCCGAAGCTCCGAATCGCAAGGCTGCCGAGGCGCTGATTCAGCGAGCGAAATCACTCATGCAGAATGCTTGAAGTTCCCTTTTCCGTGGGTGATTGCTCCGTTTTTACCTTTTTGAGCCTGTTCCGAGTTGCGGGGCGATTTCGCGAGCCGTTACATTAAGAATCCTTGTAGTTGCCCGATGACATCCTTTCCCGGAGATCCCCACTGATGGTCGCAAACCCTCCTGCAGCTTGGTGTTTTTCACCGCGATGGATCCAACGACTCGCACTGAGCGCTGTGGCGGGGCTTGCCACTCCTCTATGGCTCGAGTCGGTTGCGTTTCAATCGGCCAGCGCTCAAGAGAAATCAGTTAGCCCCACTGCCGATAGTCCCACTGCTGACCAGCTCGCAGATCAGCTTGACCCATGGCTTGCCGCCCTGCAACTGAGGACCGAGCAGTTCACGCTCCGCGCTTCAGGCTCGATTCCGATCGACGAAAAAGATCAGCGCATTGAGCTCAAGCTATCGAGACACTCCGACGCTCATTTCGAACTTGTGCTGACTCATCCTGAGTATGCCGTCACGCTCGTTCGAAGCGAGGATCTAACGGCTGTTGTATTGCCCAAGCATCGCAAGGTATTTTGGGGGCACGGGAGCGTCGATGCAGACGACAACTTGGATAGCAAGGAATTTTTCAAACGCACCATCAAGGGGACCACGCAAATCGCGGCTCCCTTTGAACTCATCAAATTCCTAGACGGCAAGGCCGCTGCGGAATTGCTGCTTGGTTCCAAGCAGGCCAAGCTCGGTTTGAGCAAGCAGGGTTGGTTGGAATTGTTCACCGATGATGTGAAGGTGCATCCCTTTAGCAACGCGGTAGCGAAAACCAACAGTGCTGCTGTTAGCTTTAAAGATGGATCGTTCATGATACAGCTCGAAAAAGAGCCATCCACGTTGTTCCCTCGAACTCCTGACCGAAGCCCACAGGAATGGATCGAGCGTCATTGGGCCGACTATGAATCCGAAGCGATCGATCGAGCGGAAATCGAACGGACCATCTCTCGGGGGTTGCGAAGGGCAGCCGAGGTCCTGGCACCATCGAGTCGCTTGACTGAACCGACGCAAAAGGGGCGTAAGGTCGAAAACGGCGAGATCCGCTGGATCGATGGCCAGCGTGTGGCGCTACTCTATGGGACACCCGAGCAAATTGGCAAGGCGCACGGGCAGTTGCTCAAGGCCGAGGCGATGCGTTGCATCGATTCGGTGTTGTATGGGTTTGGTTTTGCGCAGACGATAGCAACCGGGCGCTGGTTCCGCAAAGATCTCGATCGAGCTTACTCGCAGCTCAAGGACCATATCCCTGAGCGGCACTTGGTCGAAACGCGAGCCATGGCCAAATCGCTCGAGCTCGACGAGCATCTGGTCGAGACGCTCAACGTCTTTCCGGAGCTATTTCACTGCTCGGGCTTTGCCCTCTTCGGAGATGCGACCGTCGATGGCAAGCTTTACCATGGCCGAGTCCTTGATTACATGACAGCGATCGGTTTGCAGGATGCCGCGACGACTTTTGTGGTTGCACCTGAAGGTTACATCCCGTTTGTCAACGTTGGTTATGCGGGCTTTACTGGCAGTGTCAGTGGCATGAATGCCGAAAAGATTTCGTTAGGCGAGATGGGGGGCCGGGGCGAGGGGCAGTGGAATGGTGTCCCCATGGCGACGCTCATGCGCAGGGCGATGGAGGAGTGCGATTCGCTCGAAGAGGTCAAAGATCTTTGGGCCAAGAGCCCGAGGACTTGCGAGTACTTTTACGTTTTTGCCGATGGCCAAGAAAAGTCAGCCGTCGCCGTAGCGGCTACCCCGGAGAAGATCGACTTTGTCGCACCCGGCCAGGCTCATGAGCTATTGGGAGATGGCATTCCCAACGCGGTGGTCCTCTCGGCTGGCTCACGGTTGCAGGAGCTTCGCAAGCGAGTCCAGGACCAGTACGGCAAGATCGACACTCCAGCGGCCAAGCAGTTGATGTGCCGACCGGTGGCTATGGAGTCGAATTTGCACAATGTGCTGTTTGTTCCCGAGGACGGATTGCTCTACGTGGCCAACGCAAGCCACAGCAAACCGGCTGCCGAGATGCCTTATGCAAAGTTGGACCTTGGGGCCCTGCTCCGAGAGATCGATTCGCACAGAGATCAGGCGGGCAAAGCCAAGCCCTCGGTCTCTTTAGATCAAAGGGTCTTTGAGGCGAAAGATTCGCTGGAGATGAAGGTTTCCCAGGAGTTGTCCGACGATGCAAAGAAATGCTTGGACGGACTTTGCTGGCAGGCTGGGGCCTTTGAGGTTCGCATCGAAGATGCCGATGAAAAGCAGCGACGAAGCGGCATTGATCGTATTGTTCGATTCCCTTCGCCGGTCCCAAGTGGAGACCCGGTCAACGATTTGGTCGCCATGGAGTGGTACCGAGCCACCAAGCGTGGCCAGCAGTTGGATCGAGCCCCAGCGGTGGTGGTCGTGCATGAGTCGGGTCGAGGGATGACCGTCGGCAAGATGATCGCCCGGGGGTTGAGCAATCAGGGCGTGCACGCCCTTTTGTTGCAGCTGCCGACCTATGGCATGCGACGCAATCCAGCCAATACCAAGGGCGAGGGTGAAACGCTCATTGCAGGTCTCAAGCAAGGGATCTGCGATGCCCGTCGAGCTTACGATGCCGTGCGAGTTTTACCCGAGATCGATTCCCAACGGGTTTCGATCCAAGGGACCAGTTTGGGTGGGTTTGTCGTGGCGACCACCACGGGCCTAGATGCGGCTTACCACCGCTCAATCATCTTGCTCGCCGGCGGTGATTTGTACGGTGTTTTGGCCCATGGAGATCGAGATGCCGAAAAGACGCGCAGGGAGTTGGCTAAGAGCGGCATCAGCATGGATCAAGCCAAAGAGGCGCTGTATTCGATCGAACCGCTGAGGCTTGCCCACCGCGTAGCGGCTGAGAAAACTTGGCTCTACTCCGGAACTCATGATACGGTCGTT
>Ga0114972_10003229_pt1 | contig 12235 bp, 15 predicted proteins | sample M_140807_EF_Meta_FD_87354 | JGI IMG/M metagenome (GOLD analysis project Ga0114972, IMG submission 87354) | Freshwater microbial communities from Lake Montjoie, Canada to study carbon cycling - M_140807_EF_MetaG | ecosystem: Environmental > Aquatic > Freshwater > Lake | place: Lake Montjoie... | reverse complement strand
TGTTGGGCCAAGGCCCAACCTACATTTATAGTGTCACCCTAGAACGGTGGTTGTATGTAATTTTGATGTAGGTTGGGCCTTGGCCCAACAGCAAAGCGTAGCGCTTCATTTGACAAATAATGGTGCGCTGCGCGCGTTGTTGGGCCAAGGCCCAACCTACATTTATGGTGTTGTCCTAGAACGATCGTGATTGATTATGTGCATGCTAATCCGGATGTTAGTTTTATGATCAAGCGGAGCTTGGGGTAAGCGTCTTTAAAAATAGTAATTTGCATTATATATCAAAACTGATATAATTATATCAAAATATCAAGTACAAAAATACGATGAAAACTTTGCGCTTTCTTGGAGATTCGCGTAATCGCTTATGCGAATTTAGCCCAAGTGCAAAACAAAATGCTGGCTTTCAACTAGACAAAGTACAACGAGGAGAAATGCCGAATGATTATAAACCTATGCCCTCTATTGGCAAAGGCGTGGAAGAAATAAGAGTATGGGATGAATCAGGAACCTATCGCATTATTTATACAGCAAAACTGGCTGACATAGTTTATGTTCTGCATGCCTTTACGAAAAAAACACAGACCACTGCAAAACGCGACATTGATCTTGCAAAAAAGCGTTTTGATGAATTGATAAGGACAATAAAATGAAAGATATCGAAACTTATGATAGTGTTTGGGATGCTATCGCAGATAATCCTGGAGAAGCAGCTAATTTAAAAGCAAAATCAGAGTTAATGCATAAACTTATTAAGCTAGTTAAACAGCATAGTTGGACGCAGACTACTGCCGCAAAACATTGCGGAATTACTCAGCCTAGATTGAATGACTTACTGAAAGGTCGTATATCCCGCTTTTCTCTTGATGCATTAGTTAACATTGCAGCAGCATTAGGACAACAAGTTCATATTGAATTAAAAGCAGCTTAATAGATCCAAAGTTATCATAATGTTTATAGTGCTTTTTATTCCCCTCATCCGGCGCTTTGCGCCACCTTCTCCCCTGCGGGGAGAAGGAAAATATCTTTACTTACCGTAAAAAATACTTCGGATTGACCGGTTTTCCGGCTTTTCTTAATTCAAAATGCATCGCATAACGACGTTGCGGGCTGGTGCCCATGATGGCGATGGCTTGCCCTGCTTTGACTGATTGGCCAGCACGCACCAAATTGCGCGCGTTATACCCGTAGGCACTGAGTAATTGATGGGAATGTTGAATCAAAATCATATTGCCATACCCCGGTAACCCATCGCCTGAGTACGCAACCATCCCATTTGCAGTTGCCCGGATCGTTTGCCCCTGTGAACCCGCAATATCAATGCCCTTTTTTCCAAATTCTGGGGCGAAACTAGAAATAATTCTTCCACGGACCGGCCATAACCAATGTGTATTACGTGGTGGTACGACTGCCCGAGCTGGCTCAGCCATTTGTCTGGGTGCCTGCCACCTAGCGCGAGTACCACGCGGGGCGGCGCGGACTACGTGACGTATCGAGGGAATTTGAGAATTATAGCGCGGGTTCAAAAAGAGGGACTGCCCTGCTTTCACCACATAAGGACTTTGCAGATGATTCATCGCGGCCAAGCGCCTATAATCTTGATCATAGCGAAAAGCTATCGAATACAAAGTATCGCCAGCACGTACCGTATAACGATTAGGGGTTGCATGATGCGCATGCCATGGCCCTTCCACTACTGGCGCCAGCCCCGAGCGATCTTCTTCGCAAGCAACCAAACCGATCGCCATTAAGATAAAGAACCATCTTTTCAATTAGGGATCTCCCTTAGCGCAACCACTTCATCCAAATCATCACCCCAAGTGCTAGCACCAAGGAACTCCATCCGATGATATCAATATACCGTTTAAAATGCTTTTCAAACCGCGCGGCAGTAAAATGCAAAATCCCGCATACCAGAAAAAAGCGTAACCCACGGCCAATGATCGATCCAAAGAAAAACAACGGAAAAGACAAATGCATGGCGCCGGCAGAAATTGTAAATATTTTATAAGGAAATGGTGTAAACCCTGCGAGAACCACCATCCACACCCCAAATCGATCAAACCATGCCATAACTTGTTCGATATTAGACCAAAATGCCGAAGCCATCAAATATGGCTTAATCAACAGCATGGCATAATAGCCAATGGCATACCCTAAAACACCACCCGCAACAGAAAACAAGGTTGCAATCAAAGCATAAAACCAAACTTTATGTGGTTTGGCCAATCCCATCGTCACCAACATCACATCCGGCGGAATCGGAAAAAAAGAGGATTCGATAAATGAAATCCCGCCTAAATAATAATGCGCTTTTGGGTGAGCTGACCAACTGATGCTTTTATCATACAGATAAGAAAATATTTTTAACATGGGTAATCATTCCGCCTTTTTTAATTACAATTGGATACCACTTACCCACGATGCTAATTGATTAAACACCTTATAATGGGTTGAATCTAATTGCAATGGTGTAATCGAAACATAACCACGCTCAACCGCATAAAAGTCTGTCCCTGGGCCCGATTCATTGGTAGGTCCCGATGCACCTATCCAATAAACTACTTGGTTCCTAGGATCTTGAGACTGATGCAATTCCTTGCTCCGATGGCGAGTACCTAAGCGCGTAATCTCTATCCCTTTGATTTGGTCCAAAGGCAAATCAGGCACATTGACGTTTAAAATCGTTTGACTAGGTAAAGCTTCTGTTTGCAATTTTTTGACTAACTCAGAAGTAATTTGCGCAGCTGTCGCGTAATGCTCTCCTTGATGACCAACGAGCGAAACAGCAATGGCAGGCAAGCCCATATTGCAACCTTCAATCGCTGCCGCAACCGTACCAGAATAAAGAACATCATCACCCAAATTGGCACCGTCGTTAATCCCAGAAACGACTATATCAAATGAATCGCGAAAATAACCGGTCAATGCCAAATGCACGCAATCCGTCGGCGTACCATCCACGCTATAATACTGATTATCCATACGCCGCACACGCAAAGGCCGTAGCAAGGTTAAAGAATTACTTGCCCCACTCCGATTTCTATCCGGCGCGATCACCTTTATGTCACCCAATTGCTGCATTGAATCACTCAATACTTTAATCCCGGGCGCTGATACTCCGTCATCGTTACTAATCAAAATTCGCATAATACTTGTCCTTAATAGAACCCGAAAGTATATCACAAACAAAATCTATTGTATCATTGAAGATAATGCCATAATCAATCGTCCTTGCGAGCATTAGCGAAGCAATCCAGCGGCCTATGGGCCAATGTCTAAAGTCGCTGGATTGCTTCACTTCGTTCGCAACGACGGAAGTTAATTAGCGTCCTTGCGAGCATTAGCGAAGCAATCCAGCGGCCTATGGGCCAATGTCTAAAGTCGCTTCGTTCCGACGGTGATGAGATAACTAAATTAGGAACCCTATGCTCGATTTTGCGAAGATTATCGATAAAAAGACGGGGAAACCCATGATAAAAACCTCTATTTCTGGCAAGCATTTATTAGCATTGCCTCAATTAAATAAAGGCACCGCGTTCACCCAGTCAGAACGAGAAACGTTTGGTTTATTGGGGAAATTACCCCATCGCATTGAAACGCTGGATGAGCAAGTAACGCGAGCGTATTTACAATTATCTCAGTACACAACGTCTTTACAAAAAAACATATACTTAAATAATTTGCATGACAAAAATCATATTTTATTTTACCAACTCCTGGCACAACATCTTGAAGAGCTCATCCCCATCATTTATACCCCCACCGTTGGGCAAGCAGTGCAAGCGTTTAGTCGCGAATACCGCCAACCACGCGGATTATACATTTCGCACACCTACCAAGAAGATTTAGAGACTATTTTAAAAAATCGTTCTAATCCAGATATCGATTTGATTGTCGTCACCGACGGAGAAGGCGTGCTGGGTATTGGTGACCAAGGAATCGGTGGCATGGACATCCCTGTAGCCAAGCTCATGGTTTACTCCGCATGTGGGGGGATTGATCCCAGTCGCACCTTGCCTATTTTTTTGGATGTTGGCACCAATAATGTCGAATTGTTGGATGATCCGCTGTATCTGGGCTGTCGCCATAATCGTATTTATGCGGATGAATATGATAAATTTATGGATAAATTCATTCACAGTATTCAAAAGTATTTCCCACACGCCTTTTTACATTGGGAAGACTTTGGGCGTAACAATGCGAATCGTATTTTATTAAAATATCAGCACCAATTGTGCTCATTTAATGATGATATTCAAGGCACTGGCGCTACAACTTTAGCGGCATTATTGGCCGCAGCTGACGCGACCGAACTGCCGCTGATCCAACATCGTTTTGTAATTTATGGCGCAGGCTCTGCTGGCATGGGAGTCAGTGACCAAATTGTCTCCGCTCTCGTCCGCTTGGGTCTTCGCCGCGAAGAGGCGTATCACCGTTTTTGCTTGGTTGACCGTCAAGGATTATTGATTGATACCGATCCCAATCTCACGCCCGCGCAAAAACCCTATGCAAGAAAGCACGTCGAATTTCAACACTGGAATACCACAGACAAAACGCAATTGACACTAGCTGACACAGTTAAAGCATTCCGCCCCACCATATTAATTGGCTGCTCTGCACAACCGGGACATTTTACCCAAGAAATTATCACGCATATGGCATCCTATTGTGAGCGTCCGATTATTTTCCCCTTGTCCAATCCTGATCAAAAATGTGAAGCCAAACCTTTCGATATCCTCACTTGGACTCAGGGCAAAGCATTGGTTGCAACCGGAACCGCCTTTGACATGGTCCGATTGGAAAATCGAATCTTTACCATTGCACAATGCAATAATGCGTTGATATTTCCTGGCATTGGTTTAGGGGTGATCACAGTACAAGCCAAGCAAGTCAATGAAGCCATGCTCTGGGCCGCGGCAGAAGCATTGAGTGAACTCTCACCGATTCGCGAAGATCATTTTTTGCCTTTGCTACCTTCTCTGTGCGACGCAGAACAGATTTCAAAAAAGGTAGCACTGGCTGTTGCACGTGCCGCAATAGCCAGCAAAGTAGCCCGAAAGCATCCCAAAAACCTGGAAAAACTTATTGAAGACTCTTATTGGAAACCAGATTATTTGCCGTTTAAAAAATGATTGGTATGCGAAGAGTTAGAGATTAAAAATCAAATCCCGCGGACAAGCCGCGGGACGTAGGACAAAAAAGAAAACCGAAAAATTATGCAGGTTTTTTCGCTTTACGAGGTTTAGCAGGAGCTTTAGGTGATTTAGGAGCTTTAACAACTACTTTTGGCATTGAGTCGCAATGCGCTTCAAGAACAGCACCATCTTTGCCAGTAGGACATGGACAACAACATCCGCAGTCACCACAACCGCCACATGGATTACAGCCTGAACGTGGTTTCATACACAGTATCGCACCAGCAATAAAAAATCCAAGAATACCCGCTTCGCTGTGAGTTAACAAAGTCAAACCAGAACCAACGATTAAAAATATAGCACCGATGATTCGACTACAATTTTTAGAGCCAGGGTTACAAGAGTTCTTCATTTTATCCTCCATGATTCATCACACTACTATCATAGACTATCTTATATCAGATTGCCAATACCTGTTTTATCCAGGGCAACCGCATGTGTGACGCATAAATATTGACTAAGTCAACTTAGTTAACTAAAATAAAATTTACAACTCTTTGGAGAAAATGATGTTAGTCAATATTCATGATGCAAAAACGAATTTTTCTAAATATATTCATCAAGTACTTGAAGGTGAAGACATTATCATTGCCAAAGGAGGAAAACCGGTTGCAAGATTGATCCCCTATGTGAGTGCAACAGAAGAGAGGCATGGTGGTCAATTTAAAGGGATGATCACTATTGGAGATGATTTTGATGCAGCTTTACCTGAGGACTGCTTTATTCTTTGATCACCGTTTGACATTGCTTACCCAAACCAGAAATTTCAAGCTTGACTTCATCTCCGGGCTTTAAGAAACAATCACTCCCCCAAGCGCTGGCGCTGCCAGGTGCTGAGCCCATGGAAATGATATCGCCGGGATAAAGCGTGAAGTATTGACTTAGAAACACAATAATCTGTTCTTCAGAGTGAATATAGTCTTTTGAGTTAAAGTCTTGGCGCAATTGATCGTTGACCCATAATTGGATGTGTAAATCATGTGCGTTCGGAACATCCGACTTACAGACCAAATAAGGACCCAACGTTGCAGCGCCATCAAAACATTTGCCTTTCGTAAATTGACTGTCTTCTGTCTCAAATTGCAAATAACGTTCAGACAAATCGTTAAAACAAGCATAGCCAAAAATGTGATCTTTGGCATGCTCTATACTAATATATTTACCCTGCTTACCAATGACAATCGCCAACTCCGCTTCCCAATCTAATTTTTTAGTATGCCGAGTATGCGCAATAGGATCATAAGGACCGGCTAGTGAAGAACTTGGTTTTAAAAATAGAATCGGTTCCGATTTTTCGGAACGTTTCACACCCATTTCTAAAGCGTGTTGTTGTGAATTAAACCCAATGCAAATAATCTTACCAATGGATCCTACGCAGGGCCCAATGCGGACATTGCTGTCCACCAAAGGCAGCGCAGTCCAATCAAATTTTGCGAATTGTTGTAATATAAAAGGATCACTCAAACTATTAGGGTTGATATCCGTTACATAGGTAGAGATATCTCTAATCCCCCCCTGGGGATCTATCATACCCGGTTTTTCGTCACCAGGTTTACCAAAGCGCACAAATTTCATTGTTTGTTTTCTGGGTTTTTATGAGTTGAATCAGAATCAGCAGATGGAGGCTGTTGTTGGGCGGATGGTTGCTCTGGCTGCTGCTCTGGCTGTTGCTCTGTGGGTGGTTGTGTGTCAATAACATTGGTGGACGGAGGAGCGGGTGGTGTGCTGTTTTCTGTAGGCTTGTTATCAGCAGGCGTTTTATAATCAGCAATCGCTTTTTTAATCGCGGCTACAACACTGCCATACAAGCTTTTAGCATCCTCGATAACTTTCCGTACCTCTGGCGACGATTGATTTTTGTCACTCATCATAAACTCCATAAAATAAATAACTGCAGATTGCGCGCTGCTCAACTTTTAAAGTAAAACAGCACGTGCTATTAGTTAAGTATATAAGGTCTATCGATATTTCGCCAGTTTGGGCCTTTCAATAGACTTCTTGCATAACATGTAACTCTACTTCAGGGCCGCACCGTCATTTTATAGACATTTATTTCAAAGAGATTGAAAATCTCTCACAGTAATATCGGTGTGTTTTTCTCGGGTCGGTTTGGTTTGATGCTCTAAATCTTCAACTCGCTTGAGGAGATTGGGGGTGTATTGATATAGCCAATTGACTGCGGGGGTAAAATAATTATACAGAACCGACTGTTTGCGATATTCCTCTTCAGGAAAAGCACTCAAACGGATGACAACCATAATCAATGCAACCACAAATATGCCGCGTATTGTGCCAAAGCCGACTCCCAACAAGCGGTCTGTCCCGGTCAAACCAGAATGATGCATGATAAAAGACAACATTGTATTCAAAAGACCACCAATAATGATCGTCCCCACAATGATGACAACATACGCCAATATGACTCGCGCAGATTTATCTTGTACATAAGTGCCCAACCAATTGGCGACAGGCTTGGCATAGGAGAACGCCATCCAACCCGCTACTACCCATACGCCAAGCGCCACAATTTCCTTGATGAATCCTCGGATCAAACCGGTAAGCGCTGACAGTGCAATAACACCAATAATAGCGTAGTCTACCCAATGTAACGTTGTCGTCATCCTAAATCACCTTTGTTTTAATAATTAATCCGTTTAATCGGGTATTGTCGACCAATTTTTTTTGTAAATCAATGGCTTGGTCGCGCTGTTTGACATGCCCTACTATGACCTGATATACCACACCTTGTGGATTTTTCACAATTTGCTTGGACGCAGCAAAACCTTGCAACCGTAATTTATTGACCAATGATTGCGCATTAGCTTCTTGCGTAAAAGATGCCAACTGAATGGTAAATACTTCATTGAATTTCATGGATTTGCGTTCAGCAACTTGCAGTTTTTTTAATATTTCCTGCGCAGCTTGCATGCTTTCATCAGAAGAAACAGTTTGGCTGAGCGGCTGAGCTTCTGCAATGTCCAAATGTTTGGGTGCACTGAGGTTTGGGAGCTTGACTGGTGTCGCCTGAACCGAGCGCAACATGGCTTTCGGCTCCATGAGCGTGACCCTCGGCATAACAGGTTTTTTCGGTACTTTAAAAGGAATAAACTCATCGAAGTTTTTGTCTGATTCGCGCATCATGGCAGGAAGAAAAATAATCATTAATGCCAATGCAACAATCACACCTACCACTCGATGTTTCGTGCGCTCATCGAATATTTTCTTCATATTAGCCATTTGTCACCCTTTATAATTGCCCATTTGCGGTCATCACTGCACCAACCAACAAAAATGAGCCGTATACTACTATCCAATCGCCTGGTTTTGCAGCGGCAACCGCAGCCTGAGTTGCCTGAATAGGATCCGCATAACAATGCGGCTGCTCACCTAAAACATCTCGGAAAGCCTTTTGCAACTGCTCCTGACTTGCTGCTCGTTGACCACTCAAGCTAGCAGGATACCATTGTTCAACAATAGAGCTTAATGGTTTAATTAAACCACAAACATCCTTATCTTTCAAGGCCGAAAACACAGCATGGATTTTTCCGTGAGGCCAGTGGCCTTGTGCGGCATCGCATAATGCCACTGGATTGCTTCGCCTCCGGCTCGCAATGACGGAAGGGGTAGCAGGTGTTTTTTGAGATAACTGTTCGGTCGTCGCTAATTTATGCTCAATACATTGCGCCAATGCAGTAGCTGCCTGAGGATTATGTGCCACGTCGTATAAAAAAGAAATCTCACCTGGAACCCAGTATTGACGTCCTAAGATGCGCATGGTTTGCATAGCCGTGGTCCAATCTTTTTCAGAAACAGGTAACCTCGTCTGCAAACATAAGCTGGCTATCACTGCAGAAACAGCTGCATGAGGGTGCAATATTGGCAGCGGTAGGACTAAGGTCTGTTGACACTTCGTCTTCTGAAACTCAACGTCCCGCGGCTTATCCGCGGAATCTAGAGATCCTGAACACGGCAAAGACTGACTGCACTGATCATGCTCGAACTGGATCCCGCGGACAAGCCGCGGGACGTGGGAGTCTGAATTATGAGCAGTCTCTAATGTGTCTGTTTGAAATGGATGCTGGATATGCAATTGACCATCCGCAATGTGAAACTGATAGTCTTTCCCCAAACACAGCATTTTGGTTTCTAAACTCTGCGCATGGCGTAACAACGAGGACGGTGGTGAAAAGTCTGCATAAATGCAAAGATGCCCCTTACGGAATATCCCAGCCTTTTCAGCGCCAATGGCTTCTTTATCTGCGCCTAATAAATCTTGATGGTCCAAATCAACCGTGGTGACAATAGCCAAATCCGCATCGATGATATTGGTCGCGTCTAAGCGCCCTCCCATGCCCACTTCCAAAATCAATACATCCAAATCTGCTTCTTTAAAATACAGCAAAGCTGCTAAAAGAGACATCTCAAAATAAGTGAGAGACGTCTCAGCACGCGCAATCTCAATTCGGGCAAATAATTGACAAAGTTCCTCATCCGTAATCGGCTGTTGATTGATACAAATTCGCTCGTTGAATCGAAATAAATGCGGGGACGTAAATTGTCCAACACGATATCCAGCAGCTTGATATATAGCAGCTAACGCCGTAACAGTGGAACCTTTGCCATTGGTCCCCCCTACCGTGATCACTGGAATAGACCATTTCAATACGTTCATCACTGTCGCCACATGCGCAGCATTAACCAACCTTAGTTGGATTGCTTGGCTGTGGCGATGTTCCAAATAATACAACCATTGCTCTAAAGCCCAACCCTCACTGGGTTCCGCTAAAACATTGAGCGCTGAAGTTGTTTCATTCATCAGGATCCTCAACCAACAAACTGCGATGAGATAATTTTGCGATCAATTTGGCAAGCATATCGCGCAAATCCTTGCGCTCTACGATCATATCAATGTGTCCATGCTCCAAAAGAAACTCACTGCGCTGAAAACCTTCTGGCAATGTTTGGCGTACCGTTTGTTCGATGACACGGGGCCCAGCAAAACCAATCAATGCTTTGGGTTCTGCAATAATAATGTCGCCTAAACTTGCAAAACTCGCTGACACGCCTCCCATCGTCGGATCAGTCAATACGACAATAAAAGGTAATTTATGCTGCGCCAATTTGGCTAAGGCTGAGGAGGTTTTCGCCATTTGCATCAAGGAAAACAAGCCCTCTTGCATCCGAGCGCCTCCACTGGCGGTGAAACAAATATAAGCCCGGTGTTCTGCAATCGCCACATTTACCGCGCGAACAAATTTGTCACCCACCGTGGCACCCATCGAGCCACCCATAAACCCAAACTCAAAAGCACTTGCCACAATCGGTTGCTGTTTCAAGGTACCTTTCATCACGATCAGCGCCTCTTTCTCACCGGTCGCTTTCTGCGCTTGGACAATCCGATCTTTATATTTTTTAGAATCTCTGAATTTCAGCCGATCCAAGGGTTCTAAATCAGCAGCAATTTCCTCTTGCGCAGTCGGATCCAAACATTGCTCAAGGCGCACCCGAGCAGAAATACGATGATGATGACTGCATTTAATGCAAACAGACAGGTTTTTCTCCAACTCCGTCCGATACAAAACTTCTCCGCAACCCAAACATTTCACCCACAACCCTTCTGGCACACCTTTTTTCTGCGATGTTTCCGTGCGAATTCTTGACGGCAACAAATTCATCAACCAACTCATACCCTGTTCCCAAAATGTTTACATTAGTGCGTTAGTATACAACTATACTGTGTATGGCTACAATCTGAAGTTTTACTCTTAAAAATCAAGCATTAATATTAAGTTTTTCGAAACTCCGCCGTCAATTCAAATATCTCGTCTATGCTTTATTAGAGTGTGTATCTCCCCAGCACGTTATCCTGAAAGCAGTCAAGGATCTCCTGGGAAGTTGCGACAATGTTTAAAAATATGTCACTCCCCAGGTACGTCATCCTGAGCGAAGCGAAGGATCTCTAATTGATTAGGTTTGTGCCTAATTCCGGAGATCCTTCGCTTCGCTCTGGATGACGTTGAGTCAGTTTGAATATATAGAAAACAAACTTATCCACAACCTGGGGAGTCACAAAAATATTAATATCAATAACGAGGTTCTTCAAAGAACAGTATCTAAATAACAGGTGAGCTATGAAATATTTTTCCACATTATTGTTTACTCTTTGCCTAGTCTCTGTTTCCACAAGCTCAATCGCCGTGTCCCGGTACGCAGAGAAATTTTGTCAATCTCCCGATTATTTTTGCCTCAAAACCCGTGCTGGTGACAACTGGGAAAAAATCTTTCCAAATGACAAAGCTCGTGACATCGTCATGCGCGTGAACCGCATGAATGTTCCCATACGCCCAGGCATGACGATTGCTATCCCCAAACATTTGAACGACCTAAGTATTTACGACGTATCTCCATTTCCACGCTATATTGAGCCAACGATGGAAAAAATTATTTTTGTCGACCAGAAAGAATTGGCATGGGGTGCTTACAATAGTGAAGGAGAGCTTGTTTGGTGGGGTCCCATCTCACCTGGCTCAGGACATTGTCGCAGTCCAGACGGCACATGCTTAACGCCTACAGGTACTTTTCGCGTAATCCGCAAACAGGATATTGAATGTGTTTCCACTGTCTTTCCAGTCCGTGAATCAGGCGAGAATGGAGGTGCTGTCATGCCCTATTGTATGCATTTTTTTAGAGGATACGCATTACATGGCAGTACTGATGTCCCTGGGTTTCGCGATAGTCACGGCTGTGTACGGATGTTCATTGAAGATGCCAAATGGCTCAATGAAGAATTCATCACTGTCCCTGGGGCAGGTGGCATCATTGGCACTCGGGTTATTATTAATGCTGCGTAAAAAAGAAATCCGAGCCACGACCGTTAGAGGAGTGGAGAGCTTTGATAGTTCAAAAAGCTCCACTCCCTAACGAGGTCGCTGTAACCTCCAATATGGAATAAAGTATTGTCAAATGTTAGGATGTGTTCGTTTTTAAACGGACATATCCAATGTTAATAGAGCGCCCTGTTTTAAAGTTAGAAAATA
>Ga0114972_10003224_pt1 | contig 12240 bp, 6 predicted proteins | sample M_140807_EF_Meta_FD_87354 | JGI IMG/M metagenome (GOLD analysis project Ga0114972, IMG submission 87354) | Freshwater microbial communities from Lake Montjoie, Canada to study carbon cycling - M_140807_EF_MetaG | ecosystem: Environmental > Aquatic > Freshwater > Lake | place: Lake Montjoie... | reverse complement strand
TCGGCGGGGCCGGCAAAAGTTTCGTCGTTCCTCGGGAGGACCCTCGTCACTCCTCAAGCGTTCGCCGATCCCCGCCTCGCCTGCGTGTCGACAGGAAGACCCGCCACCAACGCTCACTGGCGACCCCGAAGCCGACGCTCGAGCCCGACTCACCGCTGATACGCGGGGAGGTAGTGCATGTAGACCTCGAGCGTGATCGCCCCCATCGCCGTCGAGTAGTTCTTCGCCGGGCCGTTGATCCGCTCCTCCCCCCAGCCAGGCCAGCTGCCGTCGGCATTTTGGCTCTCCAGGAGGATCGTCCGCACGCGCGGGCTCCACAGGGCCCAAGGCCCCTCGCCGGCCTGGAAGTGGGCCTGCATGGCGTAGTAGTTCATGTAGTGGAAATACTCGTCCATCTGCGGCCGGTAGTCGCGCTTCTGGAGTGATTCGAGCGCCTTGGCGACGTCGGGATCGTCGTACAGTCCGAGGAGTTGGAGCGAGAGCGCGCCGGCCGCCGACTGGGCGTTCTTCACCCCTTGGCCCGGCTGGTAGGCGAAGCCCCCCTCCGGTTTCGCGCAGCGCTTGATGTAGGCCGCCGCCGCATCGAGCGTCTTCTGGGGGACGTCATACCGGGCGCTCTGCGCGGCCCGCAGCGCCACCACCTGCATCACCGTCACGCTCAAGTCCGCATCGGCGGGGCGTGGCTGGTAGCGCCAGCCCCCTTCGTTGTTCTGGGCCCCGACGATCACGGCGACGGCGCGGCGGCAGGTGTCGCGCATCGCGTCGTCGGTGCGCCAGCCGGAGGCCTCGATGAGGGCGAGCGTCGCCAGGCCGTGCTCGTACATCGGTCCGTGCGAGTTGCCCCCGTTGCGCACGACCAAGCCGTCGGGCTGCTGGGCGGCGATCATCGCGTCGAGCGCCCGCCCCACCGTCTCCTTGTAGGGGCCACGGCCGGGGACATGCCCGCGCCCCATGAAGGCGAGGAGGCACAGCGCATTGATGCCGGTGTTGGGCTGCTGCGCCATCCCGTGCTGCCAGGAACCGTTGGCATCTTGCTTGGTCGCCAGGTATTCGAGCCCCCGGTCGACCGCCGCCTCGATCCGCAGCAGCTCGCGGGCTTCCGATTCCGCCACGGGGGCCCGGGCGGCGTCGGTCGACTGGGCCGACGCGCCGTCGACGAAAACAACCAGCGCCACGATCGCGGCGGCGGCCAGGGTGCCAATGCGAATCGACGGAGTGGGCATCATGGGGCTCATGGGGCACGGTCCCTGGTGGGGCATTCAGCTCAATCCGGAGAGCCGACGGATCGCGATGTCGGCGCAGTACAGGCCGACCAACAGGCCGAGCACCGGCCAGGTGTCCCAGATGTCGTCGTCGACCTGGCGGCGGGTCTCGATCGATCCGGTCGCCAACCGGCCGGGGATCGTCGCCACGTCGCCAGCCTCGACGACCGCGCCGGCCGTCAGATCGGCAAGGGTCCGCAGCATCTCCCGGTCGACCCCAGGATGGGCGCGTTCACGCGTCGGCTCCGCCACGATCAATTCGGTCGACAGTCCGCCGGCTGCGCCCCGGTCGAGGGTCACGCCGTGCCGGCCGGAGACGGTCGGAACGAACGATCCCTGATAGAGCCCCGGCCGGCTCGCCCCGCGGAGCTGGATCGTGCCGCCGGCACCATCCGGGCTGTCGATGGAGAGCGTCTGACCGGCCACCGCGATCGGCTTACGGTCGGCGTCGACGAGATTCAATTCGACAAACACCGGGCTGCCAGGCTCGCAACGATTGGGGGTGACGACGAGCCAGGTGGCATCCCACGGCCGGTCGTTGCGCCGGGCAACGCTGCGCAGCGCCTGCCCCCAGAAGCGCCAAAAGAGGGCATCGCCGACATTTCGGCGCCAGCGGAAGGTCTCTTCGGTGCCGATCCAGGCGACGCGGCCGCGTCCGGCGGGCATCTCCACCACCAGCGGCACCGGCCCATCGCCGCCGGCCACCCCCCCCGGTCGCTCGACATCCGCCAGCACCGTTGCCGCCAGCTTCGCCCCGCGCGCCGCCGCCACGCGGAAAAACGGCGGCATACCACTCCAGGTCGTACGATTGCGGCCGGCATCCCCCGACACGGCAAAGGCCGGATGCATCGCCCCCCGGGCCGTGACGCGCATCTTGAAGGGACGGAAGTCGGCCGCCTCAATGGCAGCGTTGCTTCCGCCGGCGGAGCGGTCGATCTCGACCGGGAAAAGCTCCTCGAGCGGCTCCCCGGCATACTCCTTGGGAAGATGCTCTCCACCGGGCTGGAAGACGAGCCCCACGCCGCGGTCGAGGACCGCCTCAATGAGGGCCTCCTGCCGGGCGCGGGGAAGATCGGCGAGCGCCACATCGCCGAGGAAGACGATGTCGTAGCGGGCCCACGCCTCGACGTCGTCGGGCATCCCGGCGAATCCCTCAGGGGTGACACTGCCGCCGGCTGCCGAGGGCTGCATCGCGCCGGCGATGACGATCGTCGGCTCGAAGCCGGTATCGCGGCGGATACTGGCATCGAGGAACCGCAGATCCCAGCGTGGCGCGGCATCGACGACGAGGATCTTTGCCTTCCGCGACGTCACATCGACCGGGAACTCAAGCGTGTTGTTTTCCGGAGTCCCCTCCTCCGGCTCCGGGGCGACGCGGATCGAAAGGAGGCTCGTTCCCTCCTTCGTCGCATGCCAGGGGAAGACCGCCTGCTGGCGGCCGTCCCGGAGAACGAGCTCGACGGTGGCAGCCACGGCGTCGTTGTCGACGAGCTCCACCTTCACGCTGCGGCGGGCCAGGCCGCTCGATTGGACCGTGGCGACGATCGAGACGGTGTCGTCGAGGGCCACTTCAGGGGCGGCGAGGACGTCGGTGACGGCGATGTCAGCCGGAGGCTCCGGCGAACCGATCGGGATCGAGATCACCGGCGCCCGCGGCTGCCCGCCGGAGGCCTCGGCCGCGCGGCGGACCGCATCGAGTGGATCGATGCCGACGGTCGAACGGCCGTCGGTGACGAGGATGATCCCACCGAGGACACGGTCGGAGGCGTCGTCGAGGGCCATCGCGATTCCTTCCCCGAGCGCCGTGTCGGCCCCGCCGCCCGTGGCGTTCTCCGCGGGCGGATCGCTGCTGAGAGGCTTTGAGGTGTCTGCCGGCGCGGCGTCGCGGCGGGCGGCGCGACGGGCGACGGCGTAGCGGCGGATCTCGAACGCCGAGCCGATCTCACCGAGAACGCCGTCGGTTTGCGTGGCGAGCAACTGCTCGGCAAACTCGCGGCGCGAGAGGCGGCCGATCGACTCCACGAGGGCTGCAGCCGCCTCCTCCCCATCGGCCTGGCCCCCGAGGCCGACGGCGCCAGCGACCGCACCGATGCCGGAGGTCGACAGCCGCCCCACCGGGAGGTCCATGCTGTCGGATTCATCGACGACCAGCGCCACGACCGGCTTCTGCACGATCCGCTCGTCGAGCCGCAGAAACGGCCCGGCAAGCACGAACACGAGCAGCCCGAGAACGCCGATCCGGCAGAGATCGAGGGCGCGCCGCAGCCGCGGCGCGAGCCAGGGGAGCCGCTGCTCGTGGCGCCGGCTGATCCACCACCCCAGCGGGACGAGGAGCAAAAGCCCTCCCCACCAGACCCACGGACGGGCCCAGTGCCATTCGACCGCGTCGATCCGGGAGGCCAGTTCATGGCCCACCCCGGCGGCCCGCGCCAGACGGGCGAGGAGGTCGTTCATTGAGGGATATCCCGGCCGAGGTTACGGAAGTAGGTGTCGATCACCTCCTGATAGGCCGCCGGCCCGCGCTCCCGCATCCCTTCGAGGAGCGGATCACGGACCCGTGGCGGGAGCTTCTGGATCGCCGCGCGCCGGGCGGCATCGAGGCCCCGCAGGTCGGCCCCCTTGACCTCGGCCTTGCCAACCTGGGCGCCGCCGTCGGTGAGCGTCTGCGTCGGTTCGCCGGTCGGGGTCGCCCCCGGCTGCCCCTCTCCTTCCCCCTGCTTGTCGGAGGCGGCCTGCTGCTGCGATCCCCCCTCTTTCGAGCGCGCCATCTGCTCGGCGGCCCGCCGGCTCGACTGTGTCCGGAGGCGCTCGGCACGCTCGGCCATCTGGAGCGTCTGGCGCACCTCACGGCTGTCGAGGAATTGCTGGAGTTGCGCGGCGGTCGGCGGCGACGCCTGCCCCGGCGGGCCCTTGCCTTCCCCCTGGCCCGGCTGCTGACCCTGACCGGGCTGCTGACCCTGACCGGGCTGCTGACCCTGACCGGGTTGTTGACCGGGCTGCTGCCCCTGACCAGGTTGTTGGCCCGGCTGTTGACCCGGTTGCTGGCCGGCTTGGTCCCCCTGGGCACCGGCCGGCGGGTCGATCGGCGCCTTGCCGGCAAGTTGCTCGGCGATCCGCGCCGCGGTGTCGGCCGCCTCGCGCGCCGCCTCACGGCCGCTTTCGATGAGTGCTTCGAGCGGATCGGCCGCCGGCGGAGGGGGAGGCGGCGGCGGCTGGTCGGGGCCGACGATCTGGTTGACCTGGCGGACTTCGTTCCGCGCCTGGCGGTCGAGCGCTGCCTGCGCGGCGGCGTCGGCCTCGCGCGCCGGATCGCGGCGCTGCTGGGCGAGGAGGTCGAGCGACTCGGCCCGTTCGGCGAGATTCTCGGCGAGCGACTCCAGCCGCTGCGCCTTCTCCGTTGCCTCGAGCCCCCGGGCCACGTCGCGCGCCTGGGCGGCGATCTGCTCGAGCCGGTCGGCGATCTCCGAAGGCTTGGGGGCGTCGGCGAGACGATCGACCTTGGCCGCCTCGGCCTGGAACTGCGGGCTCGTCTGGAGTTGCTCGCCGAGGGCCTTCGCCGCGGCGGCTGCGGCGGCGAGTTGCTGCTGCTGCGACGGGGTCACCGCCGTCGTCTCCTTGGCCTGCTCGGCCGCTGCAGCGAGCTTCCCCGCCACCTGTTCGATGTCCTGGCGGCGCTGCTCCAAATATTGATCGAGCAAGTCCAGATCCTGCTTGGCCGGCTCCGGGAGCGCCGCGGCGGCGGCATCGGTTTGGGCCTGGGCCTGGGCGGTCTGGTCGGTGGCGGTCTGTTGGGCGGCCTGCGTTGCCTCCGCGGCGGCGGCCTGGTCGGCAGGCGCGGTGGTGGCGTCGGCAGCCTTGGCAGCGGCCTCGGCGGCTTTCTCCTTGGCCGTCTCGGTGGCGGTCTCGGCCCTCTTCAACGCCGCCAGCGGCTCCTGCCCGATCGCGGCGAGGATCTCCTCACGCTTCTTGTCGAGCACGTCCTCGTCGCGCTGGGCCAGGCGGAGCGCCTGCGTCGCTTCCCGGAGGGCCTCGTCGAGCGAGGGGAACTTCGGCGGCGGCGCGGGCTCGCTGTCGGACACGAGCACCGTGATCCGGAACGGCCGCGACTCGGTCCACTGCCCCTTCGTGTCGCGGACGGCGAGCTTCCAGACGCCGCTGGAGCCAGGGGAAAGGCCGAGGCGATCGGGGGAGATCGTCGTCTCCACGACGAGTTGGGTGTCGGGGGGGCGAACGACCAGCGGCAGCTCATCGAGGAGCTGCGGGGGGCCGAGCGAGGCTTCGTCAGTCCCGACCCGGAAGGCGATCTGGTCGATCCCCCAGTCGTCGAAGAGGTGGGCCGCGACGGCAAACTCGTCGAGCGCCGTCAACTGGATCAGCTCCGACTGCGGCTCCTCGACGACCAGCGACGGCGGGCGATCGACCGTGGCGACGATCTCCACCGCCGGCTGCGGTCGGCTGCGGTGCCCCTGCGGGTTGGCAAACTCGAGCGCAGCCCACGGCGCTGGGGCACGCCCGGGAGGGCCCCCGGGCTTGTGGGCTGCCACAACCGCAGGCTCGGTCACCGGCAGCACCGCCAGCCAGCGCGAGGCGGCGCCGTCCGCTTCCTCCGCGTCGATCCGTGTCGCGGGGATTTCGCCGATGGCTTCGTCGATGGCGCGCTGCTCCGGCCGCATCGAGCGGACGACCAGACCGGGCCGATCGAGGAACATCCGTCCAGAATCGATGCTCAAGGTCATCCCTCCGATCGCCCGCCCCACCAGGAGCGGCACGGTCGCGAGCGGCGCGGTGAGCCGGGCCCACATGCCGGGCTCCGGGAGTGGCCCAGCCACCACGCGCGGGACGCGCAGATCGGCCGGCGGCCCCGCCGCATCATCCCCCCACACCACCTCGACAGCGCCCCCTTCGTGGACCAGTTGCATCGACAGCCGGCGCGGCGGATCGCTCGAGTCGCTGCGCACGCGGATCATCAGCGAGCGCTCGTCGAGTCCCTCCTTGGGGACCACCAGCGGCTGGAGCTTCGTCCGCATTTCGAGCGGTCGGCCATCGGCCGGAAACGTAAACGACCGCAGCCCCCCTGCGGCATGGGCCGTGCTCCATTTCCAGGGGGCGGTCGCCACGGCATCGCGCGGGAGATCGTCTTCAAACCAGGGGAGCTCGTCGAACTGCTCCACGAGCGTCGTCTCGAGGCGCCTCGCCAGGAGGCGGACGACGCCGGAGGAGGCCGCGCCGGTCACGGCCACTTCGAACTCGACCGTCCCCCCCACCGGAGCCTCAATCCGCGCAGCGTCGGTGGCCACCCGCAGCGGCTCGTCGATCCGCATGTAGTCGGGGAGGCGGACAGCCCCGGCTACGGCCCCGATCGCAGGGCGCCGCAGGAGCCGGATGGCGTGGGTACGCGTCCAGGTATTCCCCCCCTCGAACCGGTACGTGGCGTCGTGGTCGAGGCCGTCGAGGAGCGTGAAAAAGTTTCCCTGGCCGAGCGACCGCATCGGCTCGCGCCGATCGTTGCCGTCGGCCGACGAGATCACGAGGTCGACCTGATCGACGCTCCCCCGCGACACCGTCGTGGCGATCTCGAGCGGATCCCCTTCGAGAACCTCGATCTCCCCCGGCGACGTGAGCTGGAGCCAGGTGGCAGGGGGAATGTCGGCCGTCGGATGGAGGAGCCGGGCGAGGGTCGTGGTGAAGCGGTCGCCGAGCCCGGCCTGCATCCCCAGGAGCACCGCCGCCGCCGTCGCCGCCAGCGCCAGGCCCCTGGTGAGAGGACGCCATTTGACGACGCTCGAAAGCGAGAAGCCCCGCAGCCGGGTCTCCGTCTGCTCGACGAGCCGTTCGGCCATCCCCTGCCGGGCCGGATCGTCCTTCCAGCCGCGCGTGGCGGCACCGCCGCGGTGGAGATCGAGGACCGTCAGCAGTCGGTTTTGGATGCCGCCGAGGGCCCGTTCGATGCGCAGCGCCACGACGTCGAGGATCGGCCGGCGGACGGCGGGAAGGACAACAAACAGGCCGAGTGCCCCGAGCACCGCCCCCCACCACCCGGCAAACACGGCGCCCCGCAGGGCCACCGGGAGGGGCGCGAGGAGATCGAGGAGCACGCCCCCGACGACCCACGCCAGCGCCAGACAGAGCGCCAGGAGGAGCCCGGCAGCCAGTGCCACGCTGATCAGGCGCAACCGCGCCGCCGTCACCAGCTCCGTGAGCCGTGCCGCCCGGGCATCGAGTCGATTTGCTTCTGCACTGGCCATCGATCTGCCTCCTGTCGCGATCGTCCTGTCCCCGGGCTTCCCTGCCATGAATGCCTTTGACCCGCGATGCTGTCAGGGCGCCCCCGGCTCTACCCCGTCTGCTTCCTGCATCCCCACGGCGTCTGCAAGCCAATCGTTGATCCGCTCTCCCCAGCCGCGCGGCTTGTCGCCGCCGCGGCGCGGCTGGGGGGGCTTGAGTGTGGAGAGGAGAAACTCGAGCCCGAACAGGCAGAACACCGCCGTGATCAGCCAGCGCCAGATCTCCCGCCGGCTCGTGAACTGGGTGTGGAGCGTGGGGTCGTCGGCGGTGCCCGCGAGGAGCGTGGTCGGGTGGGGGGCGAACGTCGCGGCCAGCTCCGCGGCGTCGATCCGTTCGATCGTCGCCCCCTCGACCTCCCGGTTGACGACCATTCCCAACCGGATCGGTTCGGCCGTGACGCCGACCGGGGGCTGAACGTCGAATTCGTAAAACCCGATCCGCCGCGTCTCCTCGAGCGCCCCGGTCACGCGCCCGTCGCCGGCGACCGTCTCGATCGCCGTCTTCGTGCCGACCGGATCGGTCGCCTGCACCACCGCGCGCTTCCAGCGCTCCTCGAGGCGGATCGGCGCCGGCTCGTAAGGATGGACGCTCTCAGCGGCGATCGCCGGGGGGTCGGGGCGCACCGTCTGCACCGCCCGCAGCAGGAGGGGGACGAAGGCCGGATGGACGGGGAGATTCGACCAATCGGGGGTCACGGCCAGACCGCTGACGAGGACCCTCCCCCGGCCGAGCTTCGTCTCGGCGATCACCGGGGTGTCGTCGTCGAGCCGGGCCAGCACCGTCACCGGCGCGGCCGGGGCCGCAACGGGAGCGCCGGCAGGAGCCTTCGCGCCCGCTTCTGGTCCCGTCGTCGAGAGGGGCACATGGCGGAAGAAGCGGAGCGTGTCGAAGGCCTCGATCCGGCCGCCGGCGGTGCCATCGCCGGGGCGCTCGGCGGGGGTGCGGAAGGGGGCAAAGAGCGGATGCGTCAGGTCGACCGGCCCGAAGCCCCGCCCGCCGGTCTCGTCGTCGATGTCGCCGACCGGCTCCTTCCAGCGCAGGAGCGCCGGGTCGCGGCCACCGAAGCTGCCCAGCCCGGCGATCTCCTCCCCGGGCCCCTGCTTCGGCCCGGCGAACACGACCAGCCCCGCCCCCTCCTCGACGCGCCGGCGCAGCCACTGGCTCCGGTGGCCATCGAGCCGGGCGTCGGCGACGACGATCACATCGGCCTCCTGGATGCGGCGTTCGTCGAGGAGATCGGCGCGCACCACCTGGACATCGAGGCTGCGGGCAATCCGCTCCTCCCCTTCGACCTGCGGGCTCGATTCACCGAGCGTGGCCGTGAGGCTCGCCAGCGGCGACTCGAGCGCGGCGGTGAGATAGAGCGCCGGGTCGGCGAGCCCCTCGACGCCCGGCGCGGTGACGACGACGACCCCGACGCGGCGCTCGACATTGAGCACGAAGACCATCGAATCGTCGAACGGGAAGGCGTCGGCCGGGAGATCGAGCCGGGCCTTGATGACCCCGGCCCGGGCCGGCACCACCGAGAGGGGGACGCTCACCACCTGCCCGGGCGGAATCGTCACCGTGGTCTGCGTGACGAGCTCGTCGTCGACGGTCACCGACAGCGGCACCTCGATCGCCGCGTCGTCCCCGGTCGATCCGTTGCCGGCGGCCTCGATCCGCGCTGTCAGCTCCACCGGCAATCCGACGACGGGGCGCTGGGGCCGCGGCGGATCCCCGAGCAAGGCCACGTTCGGCGGTGTCTGCGCCGAGCCGATGTCGACGAGCACGAGCTGGACATCGTCGGGCACTTGGCGCGCCACCGGGCTGTCGCGGAGCCGGTTCCAGCTGCGGGCCTGGCCGTCGGAGACGATCCACAGGCTGCGCGGGCCGCGGGCCGGCGAGGCGAGGGCCTCGCCAACGGCGGCGGCCAGATCGGCCGATCCCGGATCGGGCTCGACGCTGTCGATCTCGGCGAGAAGCCGCTTCCCATCCCCGAGCACGGCGCGATGGAGGACGCGCGGCTCCATCCCGGCGCGCACGACCGTGACGAAATCCGCTGGCCCAAGCCGGCCGACAGCCGCCCGGACCGCCTCGCGGCCCCGATGGAGCGCGGAGCTCCCCTCGGTCACCAGCCCCGTACTCATACCGGCATCGAGGACAAAGACGACATCCTTCACGCCACTGCCGAAGAGCGTCGAGAAGCGCTGCACGACCGGCCGCGACAGGGCCCCGACGACGAGGAGCACGACGGCCGTGCGCAGCAGAAGGAGCAGCCACTCGATGAGCTTGATGCGGCTCCGTTCCTGGACATACCCCTCCATGAGGAAGCGGAAGGTCGGCAGCTCCACCTCCCGCAGCCGGTTGAGGTTGAGAAGATGGAGGATCACCGGCAGGAGCGCCAGCGGCAGGAACCAGAGGAGGAGAGGGTTGAGCATGGTCGGTCGCCCCCGCCACGGGGGCGGGGAGGTGGCTTCTCCAGCGGCGCGTCAGCCGGTCTGGCGAGCGCGGCGGGCAAGGTAGCCCGAGAGCATCTCGGCGTAGGGGTGGTCGGTGAGGGCCAGTTCGTAGCCGATCGAGCGCTCGAGGCAGGCCGATCGCACCCCGCCGAGAAACTTCTCGAAGCGTTCGAGGTAGGCGGCGCGGACGGTGCGCGGATTGGTGACGACGCGCCCCTGCCCTTCGATGTCCTTGAAGCGCGTGATCTTTGTCCAGGGGAAATCGCGCTCCGCCGGATCGACGACATGAAACACGACGAGGTCTTGGCGGCGCGACTTGAGGAGCGAGAGCCCGGTGGCGAGGCCGGCGGGGTCGTCGAGGAGATCGCTGATCAGAATCACGATCCCGCGCCGCGGAATCCGCCCGGCGAGGGCCTGGAGCACCGGGCCGATCCGCGTGTCGTCTCCGGGCGTCGCTTGGGCGAGCGCCGCGAGGATGTGGCGGAAGTGGTTGGCCATCGAGCGGGGCGGAATGTAGCTGCGGACCTCGCCGTCGAACGTCGCCAGCCCGGCGGCGTCGTTTTGCCGCAGCGCGAGGTGGCAGAGGGCCGCGGCGAGAAACCGGCCGTACTCGAGCTTCGTGATCCCGTCGCCACCGGAAAACTCCATCGACCGGCTCGTGTCGAGGAGGATCGTGACGCGGGTGTTCGTCTGCTCCTCGAACAGCTTGACGTAATATTTGTCGGTCTTGGCGACGAGCTTCCAGTCGATCGAGCGGATCTCGTCGGAGGGGGTGTAGGGGCGGTGGTCGGCGTACTCGACGCTCGAACCGAAGAACGGGCTGGGGTGGAGGCCGGAGAGGAGCCCCTCGACGGCCGTCCGAGCGACGAGCTCCATCCGCTCCACGAGCGCGATCCCCTGCGGATCGAGGAGCCGCGACGGATCGGCCGATCCGGCCGGCGACGTCGGTCCCTGCGTGGTCTGGCCGGCGTTGGGGGGGGGCATGCTGCGTGCTCGTGCGGACTAGCGTGTTGTCGCGGGGAACAGCTGGCGGGGATCAGCCCGCCTCGAGGAGGCTCGCGAGGATCCGATCGATGACCTGATCGGTGGAGACCCCTTCACTCTCGGCGGTGAAGCTGGCGACGAGGCGGTGCCGCAGGACCGGCTTGGCGACAGTGCGGACATCGTCAAACGACACGCTCGGACGCCCATCGAGGAGCGCCCTGGCCTTCGCCCCCAACAGCAGCGACTGGCAGGCCCGGGGACCCGCGCCCCAGGAGAGCCAGCGGCGGATCTCGGCCGAGCTGGAGGGATCGGAGGGGCGCGTGGCCCGGGCGAGGCGGACGGCGTAGGAGGCGACCGGATCAGCGACGAGGACGTCGCGGACGACATCCTGGATGCGGAGGATGTCGGCCTCGGTCATCACCGGCTCGAGCTTCACGGTCTGACGCGAGGTCGTCGAGGTGGCGATGCGGATCTCGTCGGCGAGGGTCGGGTAGTCGACGCTGATCTTGAACATGAAGCGGTCGAGCTGCGCCTCGGGGAGCGGGTAGGTCCCCTCGCTCTCGATCGGGTTTTGTGTGCCGAGGACGAAGAACGGGTTCGGGAGGGCAAACGACTTCCCCGACACGGTCACATGGTGCTCCTGCATCGCCTGGAGGAGCGCCGACTGCGTCTTTGGCGGCGTCCGGTTGATCTCGTCGGCGAGGACGAGGTTGGCGAACACCGGCCCCTGGACAAACCTCAGCTCGCGCTGCCCGGTGGTCTTGTTCTCCTGGAGGATCTCGGTACCGGTGATGTCGGAGGGCATCAGGTCGGGGGTGAACTGGATCCGGTTGAACGACATCGAGAGGAGCTTGGAGAGGCTCGAGATCATGAGCGTCTTCGCCAGCCCCGGCACCCCCTCGAGGATGCAGTGCCCCTTGCAGAACAGGGCCGTGAGGAGGAGATCGAGGACATGCTCCTGGCCGATGATCACGGTGCCGAGAGCCCGGGTCATCTTCCGGTGGGCATCGGCGACCATCTCGGCCTCGGCGGCCACAGCGGAGGGCTCTCGGGAGACACTGGTTGCAGCAGACGACATACGCGGATTCCTCGACGGTTTTCCGATTCTTCCCCGGCGGTCCCGATCCTGCTGGAGCCCCCCGGCGGCCCTGAGAATACCCGACAAAGGGCCTGCGTGCCGGGGGCCGGCTCAGCTCCCCGGACGGGGAGCCCGGCTGGGCCCAGCCGCGCCCGCCTGATGACCTATTATTGGAGAGGGCCGCGTGATT
>Ga0114972_10003221_pt1 | contig 12245 bp, 10 predicted proteins | sample M_140807_EF_Meta_FD_87354 | JGI IMG/M metagenome (GOLD analysis project Ga0114972, IMG submission 87354) | Freshwater microbial communities from Lake Montjoie, Canada to study carbon cycling - M_140807_EF_MetaG | ecosystem: Environmental > Aquatic > Freshwater > Lake | place: Lake Montjoie... | reverse complement strand
CGACAGAGAGCGCCGGACACTGCGGGGAGCCACGAAGTGGGGCGTACGGAAGCGCGTGGAAAAGTGTCTTTCCCCGGCGCTCTCTCACCAAATCAGGACAAGCCCATTCACGTGAAAGACGGGGAATCCTCGCAGTACTTGCTTCCGATGAAAAACGTAGATACGGTCATGGCGTCCTTACTTTGAGCGATGAACAATCAACAGAAACAGGCTTCCTCCCCGCTCGTCGTTTCACCTCAAGAAATGCGGGTGCTGCGCTTAGAGAGCTCAAAGCGAGCTGCCGCCACGATGACCAGAGCCGAGATTCTTGCCCAGATGAGGCGGAACGGTTCCATCGTGAGTCCCAATCCTTGGTATCGTGGGCACAAAAAAACGACTGGCTCTGGTGCCTAGAGGAGTTTCAAGAAGAGATCGACCATCACGACTATAAGTACGTGGATGGCGGCTCGGAGCACAACGTTTTCTTATTCAGTGACCTTGGTGTCGTTTTTAAAATCACGAAACCATCGAGCTTTGGTCAACAGGGATCTCTTTGCCAATACGTGAACAATGTTCACTGGTCGAATGAGCTGTTGGGCGACGACATTCGGTTTGAGGGCGTCATTGACGGTGAAGAAGGCGTGTCTATCGTGACCTCTCAACCTTTCTCGAATTAATTATCCGGCTTTTCGATGCAAATCCACTGCGCCAGTCGCATTGTTGCCTCGTCCTGTGTAACCTTGATCACATAGATGGCCGAATCGAACCAACAACGTTATCCCCAGCTCGTGCATGCCACCACCGCCTATCATCCTTATACACCGTGGAGACAGTTTTTATCTTGCCCATGCCATTGCGCAAGCACGGAGTTCCAATCCTGATAGCCGACTCATTCTTCTTGGGGACAGCAGCAACAGCTTTTATCTCGGTGTGGAGCACTACCGTTATGAGGATTATTTTGATAGGGCCCGAGAATTCGCGAAACTTTTTACCTATGAATTCTTCCCAAGTTACCAATACCCATGGATTCTCTTTTGCCACCAGAAGTATTTTGCCCTATTGGATTTCATCCGGAGATTCGGGATTGAAAGATTTCTACTGGTCGATTCGGATGTGATGATATATGAGCCGATCGAACCGTATTTCGAGCATTACGCGGCATATCAATTAACGCTCAGTCAGGCTTCTTCAGAATATTCCGCTCAAGCTGCTTTTGCGATTGTGAATGACTCATCAATAGTCGCTGAACTTTGCCGTATTTACGACGAACTCTTCCTAGTTAGTCCTGAAATCTTAGAAACCCGATTCGGCACACGTTATTTTACCGAGATGCTTGGACTTTCACTCCTCATGAAGGAACCACATACCCAAGTAAAAAACACATATGTGGAAAACGATAAATTTGTCGTGTGCCACAACTTGATGGAGGAGGGTCGATTCGTGAAAAATGGGGAATATTCGCAGATTTTCTGGCGAGAAAACGTCCCGACGTTCTGCCGACTAAGCGATGGATCCTTCTTTAAGAGCCCGATTATTCACTTCCATGGTCACGCCAAAAGACAAATGGCCCGCCACCTTAAGTTCAATAGATACCAAGAAAGACTTCAACACGCTCTCAATAAAATAATGAGTGCCACCGCCAAGTATCCCATGCGCGCAGCTAACATGATCTCGAGACGATCAATCTTCCCCGGCATATGAGCCAAGCCCTTACCTTTCTTTTTTACCACTACGGAAAGATCCCACGGTATTTGCGAAATGCTATCGAGCACGTGAGGATCTTCAATCCAGATTCGGAGATCAGGGTGATCACTGACAAAGTGCGCGACATCTCTATGCTGAAGTCCTTTGGCATCCGGCACAGCGAGATGTCTGACTTCCCATCCCCAAATTTGGCAACTTTCCGTGGCACCTACAAGCATATTTCCTGCTTTAATGAACGTTATGAACGTTTCGTTCTCGACCGATGGTTTGTCACCGAGAGCATTCGCCGTTCGTTTCCAAACCGCACCTACATCATGCAAGACAGCGATGTGGCGGTCTTTGGGGACGCAACGAGGTTACTGAACACCCTGCCAGATTGCCCAATCGCATTGAGCGGAAATAACCCACACTTCACCTTTATTCGCGGAGACATCACAGGGTTCCTTCGCTTCATATTGAATTTTTATGCTGACGAGGCACGCGTTGCAGACAGCTTGAAGCGCCATGAATTGGCTCGGAATTCTGCTCAGATCTACAACCTAGGTGAGATGCAATTTCTGTATGAGTTCATGCAGGTTTCGTCGGACATGCAGAGGTTTCCGACCGACACGCCTGCTGGCTATGCAGACGTCAATCTGCATATCCCCGAGGACTTTGATTTCATGCAATTACGAAGGCGCACGCGCAAAAAAGTGCTTTGGAAAGATGAAAATGGGAAGATCATCCCCTACTTTCTTAAAGATGCTGCCCCAGTTCGCGCCTTCCTAGTTCATTTTCAAGGCCCCGGTAAAAGGGTTTTTTTCCGTTTCAACGGTTCCAGTTTCGCAACCAACTCCGTCCGTCTAGCGGTCCTTAACACGATTTTCCAAAATCGGGTTTGGGCCAATCTTACCTAAGCTATGTGCGGCATCGCTGGCTTTGTTTCCCGAGAGTCCTTGGGGCCTGACGCTCCTGATCTCGGCAATCAGTTATTGCGTGGCATGCTGCATCGAGGCCCCGACGGGGAGGGCCGTTTTGCCAGCGATCATGTCTGGCTGGGCATGCGCAGGCTGAGTATCATTGACTTGGGTGGAGGATGGCAACCTCTTTACAATGAGAATCGGTCCATTGTTCTAGTCGCGAACGGCGAAATCTACAATTACGTCGAGTTACGAGAAAAGTTAAAGTCTCGAGGACACAAGTTTCAGACGGGCAGCGATTGCGAGACCATCGCGCACCTTTATGAGGAGTACGGCGAAAATTGCGTTGATCACCTCCGCGGTATGTTTGCTTTCGCCCTTTGGGACAATTCGCGTGGGAGACTCATCTTGGCCCGAGATCGTATGGGCGAAAAGCCTCTTTACCTGCACGAAAGAGAGGGACGCCTCTACTTCGCCTCCGAACTGCGGCCGTTGATTGCCAGTGGTGTCACTCCTTTTGCGATCGACCCGCCATCCGTTGATCTGCATCTCCACTTTGGGTATGTCCCGGAGCCGCGCACCATGGTGAAGGATGTCACCAAGCTTCCAGCTGGGTGCACCATGACGATCGATATTGCGGGGTGGCGCACAGTGACCAAGCGTTATTGGAGCATGAATGACGCCCCTGCATTGGCTGGCGATCCAGTTGAAATTGTCCACGAGCAGCTGCAGGAGATCGGCAAACTGATCACGCGGTCCGATGTCCCAGTCGGCGTCGCGCTAAGCGGAGGATTAGATTCCAGCTTAGTCGCGGCTCTGGCCGCGCGGCATTCGCCGCAAACATTGCAAACCTTCACAGTAGGTTACGAGGGTTCTGTCGATTCAGATGAAAGACTTGATGCCCAACGCTTCGCCTCGCACCTTGGCATGCCTTGGCAAGAAGTGGTCCTTTCCACGTCCGAAGTCGTCGACGGCTTTCCCTCCTTAGTCGAACGCACCGACGACCCGATCGCCGATATTGCTGGTTACGGCTATTACACCGTCATGAGAACTGCACGGGAACATGGTGTTCCTGTGATGCTCCAAGGCCAAGGCGGAGATGAACTATTCTGGGGTTACCCTTGGGTCCGTGAGGCAGCAGCCCGCTCACATCTCAAGGCGCTTGCACGCAGGCACGGTTGGAAGGCTTTTACTGATTATTGGCTGGCTGAGCGCCCGCCAACACTATCCGTACGTGACGTTCGACGCTGGCTCAAAAAAATGTGCGGAATCGCTCCCGCAGTGTCTAAAATCAGGAACGATCTTGATACGCTCATAGACGAGTTGGTCTTTTACAATTTAAACAACGAATTTGTGGCTGCTGACGCGCTCACCACTCAGGTTTACGCAAAAGAGTATTTAGCCTCCCTACCCTCCCGACACGCTAACACCTGCTTTACCGGGGCAAAGTACTGGGACGACATTGACGTCGCTTTGACTTCGCTTATTTGCGACACCTACCTCCTAGAAAATGGTCTTGCCCAGGGAGATCGGCTTAGCATGGCGTCGTCCGTCGAATTGAGGCTGCCGCTCGTCGACTACCGCTTGGTGGAAACCGTCGTGGGCTTGCGCAAGACGCGAGCCGATCATGCCGATCCGCCAAAAAATCTTCTTCGCAAGGTAGCCACGGACATTCTGCCTGATTGGGTAATGAATCGGAAAAAGCGTGGATTTTCGCCACCAGTGGACCAATGGCTCACCGGCATCCACCAAAAATACAGCGCGGAATTGCTTGATGGCTTCTTGGTGAGAGAAGGGTTCTTAAACAGGGATACGTTGTCTCGACTCACTATGAATCCGTCGTCGCGTGGTCCCGCGAGAAATGTCTGGTTCTCCCTTGTTGTCCTTGAAGCATGGAGCCGTTCCATGAAGAAACTGTCATCTAGCCCCGCTTAAAATGAGCATGAAATCCTGCGCCCCAGTTCTGCTGACGCTCTTTAACCGACCGCGAGAGACGCTACAGCTTCTGACTCGGCTGAAACAGGTTCGGCCAAGAAAGATCTTCATTGCCGCGGACGGCCCGCGGAGCGGACGCGTTGACGACCACGCGTTGTGCGAGGAGGTGCGCAGCCTTATTACCGAGCAGATCGATTGGCCCGCGGAGGTCTTCACGGATTTTTCCACTCACAACCTCGGGCTCCGGCGCAGAATGGCCTCGGCCATTACGTGGGCATTGGAGTTTGATGATCGTGTCATCGTCCTCGAGGATGATTGCATTCCTGATCCATCCTTTTTTCGATTCTGCACGGAGTTGCTCGACTATTATGAGGGTGACCGCAGCGTGGGAGTCATAACTGGCGACAATTTCCAACCGACAGGCTTCCGATGTGAGGCTAGCTACTATTTCTCCCGCTACCCGCACTGCTGGGGCTGGGCCACATGGCGACGCGCGTGGAGGTTCTACGACGATGGAATGTCCGACTGGCCCGAGGTCGGTCGAACCGATTGGCTTGAAACACTTTTTCCAAATCCACTGGAAGCGCTCTACTGGAAAAATATTTTTAACGAAACGCACGAGGGCAAAATCCAATCGTGGGCCTATCGCTGGACCTACACCTGCTGGCGGCGCGGCATGTTGACGGCTACCCCTGCCGTAAATTTAGTGACCAACATCGGAACAGGTCCCACCGCGACGAACACCCGTGATGTGGAAGAAAACAAGCATGGGCAAGCCGCACAGGATCTCGGATTCCCTTTGCGTCATCCGGCGGCTGTGACACGCGATCACGACGCTGATGCCTACGCCCAGCGTCATGCTTTTGGGGCTGCCAAGGATCGTTCGTTCGCTGGTCGATTCAAAAGACTTTGCGAGAAAATCAAAAACCCTCTAAACCTCTGAAAACGACGCTTCTGCTCTTGAACATCGTCCACCGCCACAAACATCGGAGTCGGCTGGTCAGGAGATTAACTTCTCGTCAACGCGCACCCAAGAAAAAGGCAACATGAGATATCGCCCCCAAACACCCAAAGACCAAGATTACCCAGGGTGCCCCCAGCGGAGCCAAAATTGGTGCCTGTTATTTTAATAACTTCACACAACGTTACACTAAGTTTTTAAAAAACATCACATTTTTAATCTTTAAAACCCTCAATGCACTATACACTCTCGCAGAGAATCAAAAAAGCAAAGAGACGATTCACAAACATCTTTTCTCTCAACCCGAAAAGCGTACACAATGCTGAGCAGGTTGAAGCCGCCGAGCACACGTTTTACGAAGAATATCTCCGCGAAGGTATGACTGTTTTCGATGTAGGCAGCAACATTGGAACGACGGCAGCTTACTTTGGAAACAAAGTCTCCGCTAGTGGGGCCGTTCATTGTTTTGAACCTGGGGAATTTGCATTCAGACAACTAAAATTGAAATCGGAACAACAAATTCATCCTAACCTTGTACTCAACAACGTAGCGGTGGGTGCTTGCGCAGGAATTTCTAAATTTCATATTTACCCTGAGAGTCATTCATCTTGGAACTCTGTAGAACGCCGCCCGTTAGAGAATTACGGAATTGATATACAACCTGATAAAATTATTGAAGTTCCAATGCTCACGCTCGATGACTACTGCCAGAGAACGAAGGTTAATTTCATCAACTTGCTTAAACTTGACTCAGAGGGATTTGAGTTACAGGGCCTTCAAGGTGCCCGTAAACTTCTGGAAGAGCAGCGCATCGGAGCCTGCGTTCTTGAGTTTGGCCAGACCACTTTCGACCAAGGCAATTCGCCCCGAGAACTTCTTCTCTATTTGAAGTCCGTCGGCTATGACCTCCGGAATCTCATCGCTGGTGACCCAATTTTTCCCGGAGGTAAGTTTGCCAAGACGGCACAATTTGCGATGCTGATAGCGCGCCCGAGTCCGAAAAGACGAGACAATCAATGATCGAACTCAGCTATCACGGAGGGCTTGGCAACACGCTCTTCCAATATTGTTTCTCAAGGATTATTCACGAACGCACTGGACTTACAGTTGTAGTTCGGCCCTCCATTTACATCCAGCATCTTACTAATAATCAAGTCAATCGGAATCAAATGGGAATCCAAGGATTTCCTCGAACATTTCAGCCTCTGGACGGGCGCATGCTGAATGCTTATCCAGAATTATGCCTACCACGTCACAACACCCCGCAGAGGATTAATGCCGATTTCGAGGAAACGATAAACCTTGATCTAGTATGCCCTCAAATCGTTCGCAAAGGCTGCATTTTAGCTGGTTTTTTTCAGCGATATGAATACTACCGCCCTTGGAAGCATGATATTCGAAAATGGCTTGCTACTAATATTAATTTAGATCGTTTCCCGGGAGATAACGACGTGGTCGTCTATGTGCAATCTTACTTCAATATTGGGCCATCTTTTTTCACTCAGTCGCTAAACGGGCTTTCATTTGAAAAACTTTTTGTCCTTGTGAATGACCTAGAAAGATCGCAGCTGTTTCTTGAGGCGATGAAATGTTTTAAGCCGATTATCATTCACAGTTCAAATCCTCTTGAAGACTTTGAGTTTTTGCGGCGCGCACGGATCGCCATCGTAGCGCCAAGCAGTTTCTCGTGGTGGGCTTGCTGGCTATCGTCTGCAGAACGCATAATCACCGCGAGACCAGACGAGGGATTTGGGTCAGAGGGGCATCTTGTTTCAGATCTTGTGATCTCAGACGAGAGCCGATACGAATATGAATTCTATGATACTAAATCTGGCATGAAAAAAGTGAAAAGAATCATTCGACAACTGCTTCAAAGACGAAAGAAAGGTTTCCATCGTAATTTTCTGTACGGCCAAAAAATACCCGTCGTAGAACAGGTCCTGAGTTTAGCAAAGAGAATGCCCTTTATATCTAGCATCAAGACTTTCGTTGAAACCGGGACAAACGAAGGTGAAACGATAGAGATCGCGGCCGCCCACTTTCCATCATGTTATACAATCGAATTAAGTAAGGAATTGCATGAGCAGGCAGCCAAACGACTTGCTCACACGCACATTCAATTTGAACTTGGAGATTCCAGTGACGTCCTAGCTCGGTTAACTGTCGAGCTGAAAGAGCCTACGGTCTTCTACCTTGATGCTCACTTTTCAGGTGGAGAAACAGCTCAAGGGGCTGAAGACGTCCCTCTTCTCAATGAAGTAGCCATATTAGGGAAGCGACCATTTCTCGACCTAATCATTGTGGATGATGCCAGCCTTTTCGGTTATTCAAAGAGTGAAGGCCTTAACGAAGACTGGAGCAAGATAAAGCCTGAAACGGTAATAGCAGCATTCGGCAAGGAGGGGGCGCGTCACCTGATTGAAAATGATCGTATGATTCTTTGGCGACAAAGTTTGATGGAGGCTGGTATATGAGGTGGCTTGAAAACCTCCGCTCCCAATTACTTCGTAAACGTCCGCCTCGGAATCTTTCCAAGGCACTGGAAGAACGGTTCACAATGGGCGGAATCGCAAGTATCGTTTACGCATACGATGATTCTTCCCAAAGGAAAAATCTTTATTATACTCGAGACGAGGTTGATGCGTATATCAACAAGGCATTAAAGGGCGAAGAGACAGAATACGGGTCTATGGACGGATTCATACGGGATGCAGTAGCCGCCTTTCCAATAAAGGGGTTAGAGGTAGCCATCATCGGATCAGAAAAGCCTCGGTATGAAGCGCTCTGCCTTGCGAATGGTGCCCGGCCAGTCACTATCGAATACTCCGTCATTCCAACAAATGATCCTCGTTTGGAGATAACTACGCCTGCAAGAGTGTTCGGTAGCGGTCGCAAGTTTGACGCCGCAATCTCTTTATCGACTTACGAACATTCGGGGCTGGGCCGCTACGGTGACCCTGTTGATCCAGAGGGTGATCTTACAGCGATGGCTCAACTCAAAACGATCGTAAAAGAAGGTGGCATCGCGTACATCGCCGTGCCTGTAGGACAAGAAGCTGTTTTTTTTAACCTGCATAGAATTTATGGCTCTAAGCGATTGGCATTGCTTCATCAGGGATGGGAGGTTCTGGGGAGTTTCGGGTTCAAAGAAAGCGACTTTGAAGAAATAGACGGCTCGACCAAAATTCATCAGCCAGTTTTTGTCTTACGAAACCTATCAACAGCATGACCACCCCGAACTAGGGCCGCCGCATGCTCCAACAATCGAAGGTAGTGCCGCGGGCGATTCTACATATCCTCGCTTAAAAACATAGGTATCGCCTGCAATTGCTGAAGCATTGATGTCGCCAGTTGTGCTGTCGTGGCAAGACCGGTACTCACGGGAATAAAACGGTAGCGGAAAGCTGCTATTCTTGGATCGGGTTCTTGGAAAAGAATATCCTCAGGTAAGCACTGCCATTTGTCACCCGGCATCAGATCAATGGTCATGCCGGCGAGACCAGAGGGGAGGAGCATGTTTGATCCGTGGATGCCACTCACGATACGGGAGTCGGAATAAAGTCGCGCAGTCGTTCTCTCTGATACTTCGTCAAAAGAGGCAACTCGGCAATCGGCAATCCACTTTGGAAAACTTCCCGCCACTCCCAGTCCGGCCACGGCAAAGCGAGTTTCGGGAAACCTCCGGCGAATCTCTTGGAACAGTTTGACGATCTTTCTTGTTTGCCAAGCGAGCGCCCAAGACTGCAGGCCTGCTTTTCGCAGTTTCTTCGCAGTATAGTGCGGCAACCAAAGGCGGTCCTCACGCCAAATGAAGGTTACCCAGTTTTCTTCCTTGGTAAAGTCATGCGGCAAGATGCGGGTGTAATCTTGAATCCGGAACCTTGATGGGTGCGAGAACGCTTCGCTAAGCCAGATCGAGTCATAATCCTCACAGAACGATTGGATCTGATGATCTAAATCGAGGTAGTACTCTTTCATCGCCTTCAGACTAAGTGGAACGGACCATATTTCCGCCATTCCTTGAGGAACGAGCCAGCGCAGGAAGGAGGGAATTAGCACAACGAGCCCGCGTTCTGGGTTGTCCTCCAAGTGACGCGAGGCATTGAGTAGCTTCAAGAGGCAATGCCCGTACATCATGTCGAGACAGTTAAGAATAATGACATTTCGCTCCGGGCGGAGTATCTCCCTTTTTACAACGATCCTGTCGGAAGACGGATGAGTGAGGGAGTTAAAGAGCGGGTGCGAAAGCCATTCGACTCCATGTGGACCGACTAATCGCTGGGCATGCAAATCAATTTCGTAGCCCCAATGTGCACTGTGACCGACAGGAAGGTCTCGAAATAATCGGGCCGCACCTGCCATGTCGTGACGAATTACTCCGACGTGGATGCCTTGCCAACAGAGGGCGTCCGCTTGAATTTTCTCGCCGTCTCCTAGGCAGACGACCGAGCATTCCTCAAGTGGCTTTATCTGAACCATGCCTTTCATGACCGAGCGGAAGGACGAAGGCAAAAAATGTTAAGCACCATATCGAAACCGTTGTAAGTCTTGATTTCCAGTAGTGGCTTAGGGCTGAAAACGCTGGGCGCCGATACAAAGCACCGAAACCCAACCTCTCTCAGAAGCAGTAGTAAGTCGGACAAGGACTGCGGTTTATCAGCTTTGGAGTGATATTCAATGAACGCTTTGTCCACCATCCCTAGCTGGCTTTTGCAGCTACGTAAAACCTCGAACTCGGCCCCCTCGATATCGAGTTTCAAGAAATCGACCGGAAAATGGAGGAACTGGCCAAGTGGCACAGCAGGAACGCGGCATGTGCCAGCTCCGGTCGCGGAAGTCACTTGCCCGCCATCAGCGCCTTCGCTGTGAAAAGAGAGCTCAGTTTCGTGAGTCCAAAGTGCTTCCGCTCGGACCACCACATCGCCCAGTCCTTGAGCTGCTAGATTGCGGCGGAGTACATCCGCCAGGGATGGGTCAGCTTCGAACGCTATGATGTGCGCGGCGGGAAAGCGTTTTTTGAAATAAAGGACGCTTAGTCCGATGTTGGCGCCGCCATCAATGATGCGCGGTTGCGCGCTTGTCGTTTGAAAAGCATAAATCTCCTGTTTAAAAATTTCCTCGTGCAAGAAGAAGTAAGACGAACTGTCCACGTACTCTAGTGGACTCCCGAATAATGTGGTCGTCCCCAAGGTGTATCGGGGCCGATTGCGGACCCTTTCCAACTCCCGCCGCGCTCGAAATGACGAAGGGGACAACATAAGCCTGACTGCATCGCGGAATTTCATACGGAAGGTTTACGCTACAACTTCGAGCGGCAAATCATATTTAGGTAAAGGGAAGTGTAGCGCGAAGCTTGGAGAGCGATAGAATACTCGTCTTCCACAATCTTACGGCATCGTTCCCCGTAGGCTGCCCACTTCTCCCTGTCATGCAATGCCTGATTGAGAGCATCGGCACAGGCGTGGGGTGTGTTTGGCGTAAAAAGCCATCCTGTATGACCCGGTCGTACCATGTCTGGTATTCCGCCGATGTTGCTTGCAACCACTGGGGTTTCGCAAGCCATGCTCTCTAAAATGGTGTTGGGCAAATTATCGATCCTGCTGGGACAAACAAATAGATCGCACGCCGAATAAAGCAACGCTTGGTGCTTTTCGTCTTTCACATAGCCGGCGGTGAATAACTCGACGGATTCCGGGACATTCATTCCCTTACAGTTTCCCCACAACACCACGCCTATATTGTTTCGACGCAAGATTTCAAGAGCCGCCATTAAGATATCCGCTCCCTTCCGGCGGTCGAAACTGGCAGCAGACAATCCAAGCCATATCTTCGATGGATCAAGCCCGATCGCAGCTTTGGCCTGAAGCTTGGGGACCGGGTTAAAAACTTCGCAAGAGACCCCATTTGGAATCACCGTGACATGGACATTGTGGGCTTCCTCGCGTTGTGCCTCCCGCGCCAGCCAATTGGAAGGACTCACTAGGATAGTGTCTTTCCGTTTGGTAAAAAAATGTCGACGTGCAGCCGATCCTTCATGCGCCGAGCGTCGTTCTGCACCTTGAATTTCATCAGCCCCAACCTCATCTTTCCAGCGGTAAGCCCAAGGTGCCCACGGCCAGCAGTCGTGCATAGTCCAAACAATGCTAATACCGGGCGGAATCAGCTCGAGGTCTTCATGCAGTAAAGCGGAAGCGTGCAGATTATGTAGATGCAAAACATCCGGTTGTTTTTCTTGCAGAGCGGAAACAAGTAATTCTCTCTGCCGCCCGCGGCGAACGAGTTGCGCCCAGCTCTTGGAAAAATTCTTAATCAGCCTTTCGTAAAATCGTGGGCGGCCTTTTTGCTCAAGGAAGGTTATGTTCGAACCAGCCCCCGTGTGCGGAGCGCGGCCAAACACCCAAATTTCAGCTTGAATCTGGACTGAAGAGAGTGAGTGGGCCAAACGCTTGGCGGCCACAGCCGCCCCACCCTCTGGTTGATCGATCAAGTGGACTATTTCTGGCCGCTGCCGTTCGCTCATTGTTCGGATAAATCTGTTATTTTTTTGGTGTGAGCAAAAAAATGTTTAGGGTGCGTTTTTTCCCATAAGACTTTATATCGCATTATGTGGTGTTTTTAACCTTTTGTTACTTAAAGTTTAATTCACAATTTTGTTGGCGAAATCTCAATGCTAAATTTATTTCCTGCTCAAACTTGGATTCTGGATAGTACCAGTCGTCATTTGGCCGCAACTGTTGTTCCCCCGAAGCACAGCTCAGCGTGACACT
>Ga0114972_10003216_pt1 | contig 12252 bp, 11 predicted proteins | sample M_140807_EF_Meta_FD_87354 | JGI IMG/M metagenome (GOLD analysis project Ga0114972, IMG submission 87354) | Freshwater microbial communities from Lake Montjoie, Canada to study carbon cycling - M_140807_EF_MetaG | ecosystem: Environmental > Aquatic > Freshwater > Lake | place: Lake Montjoie... | reverse complement strand
TTTGCGCGGCACACGCGGAAGATAGAGCGATCCGAATTCCTTCTCGATCACCGAGCGGCACGAGGCAATCGCTTCGGGTGCCATATCGACACCGTCTGTTCGCATATAGGTGATCAGACCGACAGTTTCACCGCCGATATCAATGCCTTCATACAGACGCTGCGCCACCTGCATGGTGCGTGCAGGCGACATGCCGAGTTTGCGCGAGGCCTCCTGCTGCAGGGTCGAGGTGGTGAACGGCGGATAGGGATGACGCTTGGCAGGCTTGGCCTCGACAGAGGCGACATTGAAACCGGCTTGCTCGAGAGCCGCTTGAAACGCGGTGGCCTCGGCACCGGTGCCGATGTCGAGACGGGTGATCTTTTTGCCGTCCGCGCCCACCAGCCTTGCCTCGAATTTGGCACCGGCTGCGGTCGTCAATTCGGCAATCAATGACCAGTATTCACGCGCCACAAAGGCGTCGATCTCGCGTTCTCGGTCACAGACCAGCCGCAAGGCGACCGATTGCACACGGCCCGCCGAGCGCGCACCGGGCAATTTGCGCCACAAGACCGGCGACAGTTTGAACCCCACAAGATAATCGAGCGCACGGCGCGCCAGATAGGCATCGACCAGACCTTGATCGATCTCGCGCGGATGGCGCATGGCGTCCAGCACGGCATCTTTGGTAATGGCGTTGAAGGTCACCCGTTCGATCGGCAGGCCTTTCAAGGCGCGCTTGTTCTGCAAGGCTTCGACAATATGCCATGAAATCGCCTCGCCCTCGCGATCCGGATCGGTTGCGAGGATCAGTTTTTCGGCGCCCTTGACCGCGCTGGCAATGTCGGAGACGCGCTTGACGGCCTTGCCGTCGATCTCCCACAGCATCGCGAAATCATCATCGGGATTGACCGAGCCGTCTTTGGGCGGCAAATCGCGGATATGGCCAAACGAAGCCAGAACCTCATAACCGGCGCCAAGATATTTGTTGATGGTTTTGGCCTTTGCAGGCGACTCAACGACAACAAGCTTCATTCAAACAGCCTCGGATTCAAAAACGGTGATGGGGTTGCTCAAGTCGACCAACCCGGCGGGAAAGTGGTGGATGAAGGGCTTTCTGTCAAATCCCGACTTTTGAATGAGACATTTCAGCCCCGTCGCAACACCAAAAACAAACTGTAAAAAACATCCGGAAAATCCGGCAAACCTTGTGAGAAAGCAACTGCGGCGGCTTGCGCCGGGACGCGATACCTCTTAATCCCTATTTCTTATGACACATGCCGTTCGATTTCCCCACCGTCATCTGCTGGGCATTGAGGGCCTTTCGCCTTCCGATATCACTATGCTGTTGGATTTGGCCGATGAGGCGGTCGAGGTCTCCCGTCAGATCGAGAAGAAAAAAACCACGCTGCGTGGCCGCACACAGATCAATCTTTTTTTCGAGGCCTCGACACGCACCCAATCATCTTTTGAATTGGCGGGCAAGCGTCTGGGCGCCGATGTCATGAATATGGCGGTTGCGTCCAGCTCGATCAAAAAGGGCGAGACCCTGATCGACACCGCCATGACACTCAATGCCATGCGCCCCGATCTGATCGTGGTGCGCCACCACGCCGCCGGTGCCGTGCAATTGCTGGCCCGCAAGGTCGACTGCTCGGTGATCAATGCGGGCGACGGCGCGCATGAACATCCGACCCAAGCCCTGCTGGATGCCCTGACCATCCGCCGCAACAAGGGCCAGATCCGCGGACTGATCGTGGCCATTTGCGGCGATATCCTGCATTCGCGGGTGGCGCGCTCCAATCTGATCCTGCTCAACGCACTGGGGGCCGAGGTGCGGGTGGTCGGTCCTTCCACCTTGCTGCCGTCCGGCCTTGAAAGGATGGGCTGCAAGGTCTTCACCTCGATGCGCGAGGGCCTGAGAGATGCCGATATCGTGATGATGCTGCGCTTGCAGCGCGAGCGGATGAACGGCTCCTTCGTGCCCTCGGTCAAAGAATATTTCCATTATTACGGGCTGGATTCCGAAAAGCTCGCTTATGCCAAGCCCGATGCGCTGGTGATGCATCCGGGTCCGATGAATCGCGGGGTCGAAATTGCCTCCGATATTGCCGACGGTGCGCAATCGCTGATCCGCGAACAGGTCGAAATGGGCGTGGCCGTGCGCATGGCGATACTGGAAGCGCTGGCCGCCCATTTGCCGAACGGGGGCTGACGATGAACCCGAAACCACTGCTGATCCGCAATGCCAGACTGATCGATCCCGCCTCCGGCAAGACCGAAACAGGGTCGATTGCCCTTCAGGACGGCGTGATTGCCGCCCTTGGTGCCGGGATCGATGCCGCCCCCGAAGGGGCCGAGGTGATTGACGCCAAAGGCATGGTGGTGGCCCCCGGCCTGATCGATCTGCGCGCCTTTGTCGGCGAACCCGGCCATGAATACCGCGAGACTCTGGCCTCGGCCAGCCGTGCCGCTGCTGCGGGCGGGGTGACCACCGTGGTCACCATGCCCGACACGCATCCGCCGGTTGATGATCCTGCCGTGGTCGATTTTCTGATGCGCCGTGCGCGTGACACCGCCTGTGTGCGGATGTTGCCCGCTGCCGCACTGACCAAAGGCCTGAAGGGCCGCGAGATGACCGAATTCGGCCTGCTGGGTGAAGCCGGAGCCGTGTTTTTCACCGATGCCCGCCACGCGGTCGATGATCCGCTGGTGATGCGGCGTGCCTTGACCTATGCGCGTGATTTCGATGCGCTGATTGTCCAGCATGTCGAGGACAAGCGTCTGGCCGGTGGCGTGATGAACGAGGGCGAACTGGCCTCGCGGCTCGGCCTGTCGGGCATTCCGCGCGAGGCCGAAACGCTGATGCTCGAACGCGATATCCGCCTTGCCCGCCTGACGGGGGGACGCTATCACGCCGCCATGATTTCCTGTGCGGACTCGGTCGACATCATCCGCCGCGCCAAGCAAAGCGGCTTGCCCGTGACCTGCGGTGTCTCGATCAATTCACTGACGCTGAATGAAAACGACATTGGCCCCTACCGCTCCTTCCTCAAACTGTCGCCGCCGTTGCGGCACGAGGATGACCGGCAGGCGGTGGTCGCCGCTTTGGCCGAAGGCGTGATCGATGTCGTGGTGTCCGACCATGATCCGCAGGATGTCGAAGCCAAGCGCCAGCCTTTTGCCGAATGTGCCGACGGGGCCATCGGCTTGCAAACGCTGCTGTCGACCAGCCTGCGGCTGGTCCATGCGGGCGAGATGAGTCTGGTGCAATTGCTGGCCGCTTTGACCTGCAAACCCGCCGGTCTGCTGCGCCTGCCACAGGGCCGCTTGCAGCGCGGGGCCCCTGCCGATCTGATCCTGTTTGATCCGGACGAACCCTTCGTGCTTGATCCGTCTGATTTGCATTCTTTGTGCCGCAACACCGCCTTTGACGGGGCGCGGTTGCAAGGTGTCGTGCATCTGACCACGGTGGCTGGCGCCATCGTGCATCGGTTGGAGGCCTGAGAATGGGCGCGCTGACGGAGCTGGTTCCACCCGACGTCCTTCAGACTGTGTTGACGGTGATGCTCGGCTCCTATCTGCTCGGCTCGATCCCGTTCGGCGTGGTTCTGACCAAAGCGGCAGGATTGGGCGATATCCGTGCCATCGGCTCGGGCAATATCGGGGCCACCAATGTGCTGCGTACCGGCAAAAAGGGGCTGGCTTTCGCAACCCTCGTGCTCGACGGCCTCAAAGGCACCGCCGCCATTGTGATCGTGCGCTGGCTGGTTGATCCGGATTTGGAAATGCTTGCCGGTGTCAGTGCCTTTTTCGGCCATCTCTACCCTGTCTGGCTGCGCTTCATAGGCGGCAAGGGTGTGGCCACTTTGCTGGGAATTCTGGCAGCGGTGTACTGGCCTGCCGCCCTTGGCTTTATTGCCATCTGGATGTCGACCGCCTATTTCTTCCGCTATTCGTCACTGGCCGCTTTGTTGGCCAGTCTGGCTGTTCCTGTCATGGTTTATTATCTCTCCCCTGATGGTTCCGAGGCTTTTGTTTTTGCGTTCCTCGTTGCGTTGCTGTGGCTCAAGCACAGTGCCAACATTGCCCGTTTATGGGCTGGAACCGAGGGCAAAATCGGAGCCAAAGGGTGAATGAAGACACGATCGGCGACCTGTTTCAGCTCCAACTGACCGACAATCAACGGCTCGATTGGCTGAGGCTGATCAGAACCGACGGGGTTGGACCGCGTATGTTCCAATCCCTGATCAACCGCTTCGGCGGGGCAGGACCGGCGCTGGACGCCCTGCCGGAACTGGCCAAACGCGGCGGCCGTCAACTCGTCCCCTATTCGCGCGCCAAAGCAGAGGACGAACTGGAACGACTGACCCGCTCGGGCGGCCAATTGCTGATGCGCGGCGATGCGCAATATCCCGACTTGCTCTCGATGATTGAGGCCGCTCCGCCGATCATCACCGTGAAAGGCGACCTGTCATTGCTGAAGCGGCGACTAGTCGCGATTGTCGGTTCGCGCAATGCCTCGGCTGTCGGGCTCAAAATGGCCGATCAGCTGGCACAGGATCTGGGCCGGATGGGCTATGTGCTGGTCTCGGGACTGGCGCGCGGAATCGACGGCAAGGTGCATCAGCGGTCTCTCGCCACCGGCACGATAGCCGTGCTGGCGGGGGGCATCGACCACATCTACCCTTCCGAACATGCGGAGCTGCACCGGATCATCGGCGAACAGGGACTTTTGGTAACCGAAATGCCGTTTGGCTGGGAACCGCGCGGACAGGACTTTCCCCGCCGCAACCGGATCATTTCCGGCCTGTCCTGCGCCGTGATCGTGGTGGAGGCGGCCGAACGCTCCGGCTCGCTGATCACAGCCCGCTTTGCCACCGAACAGGGCCGCGAGGTGATGGCCGTGCCCGGCTCGCCGCTCGATCCGCGCGCGACAGGCACCAATGGCCTGATCCGCGAGGGAGCCACCCTTATTACCAATGCCGAACAGGTCGACGAAGCCATCAAGGTGATGTCCGGCGAGGACCGCTGGCATCCCCACCAGATGCGCGAGGCACTGGCCATCGACGAACCCTTGTGGGACGAGATCGATTATCTGGCTGGTGAAGTCTCCGCCCCGACGATGATACGCGAAACCCCAGAAACACCGTATCGGGGCGGAGTGCCTGGGCAGTCTGCCGGATCTCCCCGGATCGACATTCAGGCAGGCCTGTTATCGCTTTTGGGGCCAGCCCCGATTGCGATTGATGATCTCGTGCGCCTGTCGGGCTGTTCGGCCCGCCAGACCAGCCAGATCTTGCTTGATCTGGAACTCGAAGGCCGGCTGATCCGCCATGGCGGACAGCTTGTTTCGCTGCGCGGCGAGACTGATTGACCGCTTGCCGCTTCCCTTTTACGCCTGACATTTCGGGGCGCAAGGGGGAGAGTGCAAGGCCGGTCGGGCCGTCTTTGCCGCATCGGGCCGCGCGGGATTCGGGCGGGTATCGGGATGACCCAAAGCGGCTCGGGCCACCCCAATTCTTTCCTCAAGCACTTTGAAGGCTCGAACCGTTGCGCATACGGGCTTCAAGCTCGGCCATTTCGAGGAAATAGGCGAGCAGATCGAGATTGGACGCCCGTGCCATCTGCGCCAATTCCTGCGTCATATGTGCAATGTAACTGCTGACATCCGCCGTGCGGGACGGGTCCGCAATTGCTGCCCCCTCTTTCGAAGAGTCAAGTTCATTGTGACTCATCGGGCCATGACCGAAGCCGGATTGACCCGGATCGCTTTGGGCGACAGCAACCAGACGGGCGGCGGCCGCTTTGCGCAGCTTGTCGGATCCGCCCTCTGGCGAAGCCGTTGCTGCTGAATGGGCAGGGGATGAACGAGATTGTCTATCGGGAAACATCTGTGAACCTGCCACGGCATGATCCATGACCGCGGAGGACGACAGCGGCAATCTGGCAGACCGTTGACCCGATTTGCTTTGACCGACTTGGATTTGCTGCACAATCAAATTTTGAACGGCAAAATTCTGGAGATCGGCATCCTGCTCGAGGCCTTGGTCTGCTTGCTTATAAGCCATACCAAGCCTGTTACGGTCTAGCCGAAGGGAAGATACGGCAGACGGATTGGCAGGGACTTCGGGCAGGGATGTGCTTGATGTCGACCCACGAATGGCAATTGTTTTTTCGCGGGGAAAAGCAATGACACAGCCATTGTCGATACCGGTGGCAGAGCCCACAGATGATTTACGCATAATCTACTCCACAACTCTAGTTCATGGGATTTTGACTGGTAATATTGGTTATTTTGGTTTTTTTAAGCACGCAATACTCAACGCAGGAACAATTCACGCAACACAACAACGCCGGAAAACACACAAACCCGATACAATAGGAAACGCTTCACGCAACGCGATACACAACAAGACCAGCCATGACACAGTAGAAAGCCGGCACACGGGAACGGATCAACACAACGAAAAATACTTACGCAACGCAACACAGACAAATCAAACGTAAACGCTTACTCAACAAAACCCTGCGGGTGAACATCACCGAACGCAAACACACCAGACACAACACATACTGAAGTAACACATACTGACGCAACACTTACAAATTCATCAATTGCTTACTTTACGCATGGCCTCATCAAACAGATCACCGGATTGTTTGTAACCTGACCGAACGACCAAACTGTCCGAACGACCACTGGAATAAAATGGTTGCAACGCGATCAACAAGAACCGTTTGCCCCATCCGGTCACTCTTCTGCCATATCGACGGCAACTAGAAGAACGCACCAGCATCATGCCGACTGAAAAAGTTGGTCACTTACAGACCCCCCATTGCGCCAGTCGACCTGACGACACTTAGTGAGCCCTAACATACCTGTTTAAGTAAGTTAATTGCTGAAACAAATAACGTTTAACATGTTATTTTAATACTCTTTTTTATTAAACTATTGAAATTATGAGATAATTTTTTCATAAAATTCCAAAACGATTGAAACCCAAATCATATTAATTCAATTAAGCGAAACAAAATCATGCAAGTTAACCCATGCGTAAAACGCGCTAAAAGCCCATTCTTGCCCCCCCACACACCCAAAGCCGACATGCGCCTAATGGACACTTCTGATTCATCTGCCGGACACTCAAATGGGCGCAGGTGGACAAGTGACCGGCGGGAGAGAACGCAATCAGCCATAGAATGCAAAAACACGTCGCGGGAGCAAGTGCACCGGTTGCAAAGCATGGCATCGGGCACAAGGGCGCGGAAAACAATGATACGGCAAAGAGTCAGTGATGGAAAAGATGGTTGGCAGGACACGGGGCAATAACTGTGTATCTATGTCACAACTCTACCCGATACCGCCCCGCGTCCACTCCTACAAAAACCAGGTCAGCACCAGCGGAATGGTCAGCATGGCGACCACGGTTTGGAAACTGAGGATTTCGGCCATCAGCGGGGCGTCACCTCCCATTTGGCGGGCCAGAATATAGGCTCCGCTGGCGGTGGGCACGGCGGTCGAAATGATCACCACGCCCAGATCAACCCCCGACAGGCCCAGAAATTTGGCAATCAGCGAGGCCAGCAAGGGCATGCAGAACAGGCGCAGCACCAGTGACAGCACCATGGCGGAATGCGGCCGTTTGAGGCGTGACAGATCCAGCCCCGCCCCCACCACGAGCAAACCACAGGCCAACGAGGCCTTGCCGAGCATATCTGTATAGATCAGCACCGGTTTGGGCAGCACAAGACCTGTAACATTGATGCCGATCCCGATGGCGCAGGACCAGATGAAGGGATTGGTCACAAGCGTTTTGATAAAGCCCATGGCCGTCAACCGCTTGGCCGCGGCATAACGCGACAGAACGCCGATGGCCAGCACATTCAGCAAAGGAATCATCGCAGCAATCGCGACTGCCGACAAGGTCGTGCCCTCTTTGCCGAACAGACTGCCGCTCAGCGCCAAAGCGACAAAGGTATTCCAGCGCGTTGCCCCCTGAAACACCGATGTGAAGGCCGGCCCGTCAATATGCAGAAAGCGTTGCAGAACGGGCCGCATCATCAGCAAAAACGCCGCCATCAGCAGAATGGCTCCCACCAGCGCGGTGGCGATATTCAGAAACGGCACGGTCGACAGGTCCGCCCGGGCGAGCGTATCAATAATGACGGCAGGAAACAGCACCAGATAGGTGACGCGTTCAAAGCCGTTCCATTGCTCCTCGCTGATCAGATGCAATCGGTGCAACACACACCCGGTCACAATCAGGCCGAACACCGGCATAAGCATCATCACGCTGTCAGGCATCGTGCGTATCCGTCAAAGGAGCAAAGCCGAATTGCTGTTCCTGGCTCAGGCTCTGGCGCTTTTGGGTCGCCATCAGGTCCAAAATACCCTGCAGAATATAGGCAGCGGCCATTTTATCGACCAATTCGGCCCGTCTGGCGCGCGAGGCATCGGCCGCCAGCAAGGTCCGCGTCACGGCAGCCGTCGACAGCCGCTCGTCCCAATAATGGATCGGCAGGGGGGACAGGGTGGCCAGATTGCGCGCAAAAGCGCGGGTGGCCTGCACGCGCGGCCCCTCGCTGCCGTCCATGTTCAGCGGCAGGCCGAGCACAAAGGCCGCCACATCATATTTGTCGGCCAAAGCCAGCAAGGCCGCCGCATCGGCTTTGAATTTGGTGCGGCGGATCGTCTCCAGCGGCGAGGCAATGCGCCTCTCGCCGTCCGACAGGGCCAGGCCGATGGTTTTGGTGCCCAGATCCAGCCCCATCACGCGCTTGCCGCGCGGCAGGGTATCGAGATCGGAAACGGGAAGCATGTCTGTAGCCATCAGCGGGCCTTAACACGGATCAACCGGACAGGATAGACCAACCGGCCGACCCGCCTGCCGTCACAACAGTCGGGACCCCCCGCTTGTTATGGCACAGGCAACCGGCCATGGCGCGAGGCCATGGCCGTGACGGGATCAGAAAGCGACCTTGTCGCCGCCTTTGAGCTGCAGCATCTCGCGGGCCTCGTCCGAACTCGCAATTTGAAGCCCCATGCCCTCGATGATCTGGCGGGCAGCGCGCACCTGTTCGGCATTGGTTTTGGCGAATTGGCCCGGCCCGATCCACAAGGAATCCTCAAGCCCAACCCGCACATTGCCGCCCATTGCCACCGCCATGGTGGCCACCGGCAGCTGGTTGCGGCCCGCGCCCAGCACCGACCAGACATAATCCTTGCCGAACAACCGGTCCGCCGTGCGCTTCATTTGCATCACATCTTCGGGATGCGCGCCGATACCGCCGAGAATCCCGAACACCGATTGCACGAAAAACGGCGGCTTGATCAAGCCGCGATCGGCAAAATGCGAGAGTGTATAGAGATGGCCGATATCGTAACATTCGATCTCGAAGCGGGTGTTGTTTTCCGCACAAGCGGCCAGAATATTTTCAATATCCTGAAAGGTGTTCTTGAAAATCCGCTCCTTGGAGCCTTCCAGATAAGGACGTTCCCAATCATGTTTGAATTCGTTGAAACGGTTCAGCATCGGATAGAGGCCGAAATTCATCGAACCCATGTTGAGCGACGCCACTTCGGGTTTGAACACCGCGCAGGGACGCAGGCGTTCTTCCACGCTCATATTGGGCGCACCGCCGGTGGTGATGTTGATCACGCAATTTGAGCGCTGCTTGATGACCTGCAAAAACGGCTCGAAAGCCTCGGGCGACTGGTCCGGCTGTCCGGTCACCGGATTGCGCGCATGCACATGCACCAAAGCGGCACCCGCTTCGGCCGCGCCGATGGCGGCATCGATAATCTCTTCGGGCGTCACAGGCAGATGCGGCGACATCGACGGCGTGTGAATGGCCCCTGTAACGGCACAGGTGATGATGACTTTACGGTTTTTCGACATGGTTGATTTCCTTCTCCCGAATTCAATATTCTTTTCCTGCTGGTCCGGCTCAGGCTGGTTTGCGTTTGGCGGCTTTTTTATGGGCTTTGAGCGAAGCCAGACGGCCATCTCGCCACTGGCTGAGGGCTGCCACACGCTCTGGTGTTTGCGCGCCGTGCCATTCGTCCATCACTTTTTGCACGTTCTTTTTGCCGAAAGGTTTGCCAGAACCGGATTCGGCCACCATCTGGGTCAGTGATTCCCCGTAACGGGCGCAATAATCGGCAATGCCGCCGGGCGCATTCAGTTCGATGGTTTCAAACGGCCCCATGAAGGACCAGCGCAGGCCCAAGCCGTCACGGATGGTCTTGTCGACATCCTGGGGGCTGGCCACCCCTGCCCCCACCAGACGGAAGGCCTCGGCCAGCAGCACGGCCTGCAAACGGTTGAGGATAAAGCCGGGGCTTTCCTTGCGCAGGATGATCGGCACCTGTCCGGCTTTTTCGTAAATCTTGCGGGCTTTTTCGACACTCTCGGCATCGGTCCATTCGGCGGGGGCGATCTCGACAATCGGCACCAGATGCGGCGGATTGACCGGATGCCCGACCAGACAGCGATGGCGTCCTTTCAGCTTCTTGCTGAAGCGCGACGCCTCGATAAACGAGGTGGAGGACGCCAGAATGGCATTGGGCTTGGCCAGTTCGTCCATTTCGGCAAACAGTTTTTTCTTGGCCTCGAGATTTTCCGGCCCGCTTTCTTGCGCCAAGGCAGCCCCTTTCAGGGCATCGGCCAGATCATCGGCCACCCTGATGCGGTCCAGTGCCTCTTTGGGATGACTGATCAGGCCAAGATCGGCCAATTGCTTCAGATTGGTTTTGATATGGCTTTTGGCCATTTGGGCAATGTCGGCGGTCTGGTCATGCAAGGCCACTTCGAACCCATGGCTCGAGAATACGGTGGCCCATGCCCGCCCGATCAATCCCGCTCCGACAATGGCAATTTTCGTCATTTGGTTCTCCCTGTCCTGCTTGTTCTTCCGGCACACTGCGTCACAGTGATCATTGTGTCTGAATTTACAACAAGGTCCAGCACCTTTGCACCCGTCTGCCGCGCTTTGCTGCATTGGTGGCATTCTTGCGATGCATCCGGGGATGCTGCGAACCGCTTGCGGCGACCGGATCAGCCTGTCATCTTGGAGACCGGAGCGGGAGCAAAACACCGCATCAAAGCCAGAGAGAGGATCGCCACCATGGATATGAACATGCAGGGTTTGCGCGTTGTCGTGACCGCAGGGGCCAACGGCATTGGCCGCGCCACAGCCCGCGCCTTTGCCGCCGAGGGTGCGCGCGTGCATATTTGCGATGTCGATCACGCGGCACTGGAGGCCATGCGCGCCAGCGATCCCGCCATCAGCCAATCGGTCTGCGATGTGTCCAACCGCAGCGCGGTGGACGAGTTGTTTGTGACGATTTCGCGCGAATTGGGCGGGCTGGATTGCCTCGTCAACAATGCCGGTATTGCCGGACCGACCGGACGGGTCGACGAAATCTCGGTGGAAGATTGGGACCGCTGCATCGCGGTCGATCTGACCGGACAGTTCAACTGCGCGCGTCTGGCGGTGCCGATGCTCAAACGCTCGGCCAATGCCTCGATGGTCAATCTGTCCTCGCAAGCGGGCAAGCATGGCTTTCCGTTGCGCTCGCCCTACGGGGCCGCCAAATGGGGGGTGATCGGTTTCACCAAGGCACTGGCCGCCGAATTGGGAGAATTCGGTATCCGCGTCAATGCCATCTGCCCCGGTCTGGTCGATGGTCCGCGCATCCAGAGCGTGATCGCCAACAAGGCCCGCAGCCTCAATGTCTCGCATGAGGATATGACAGACAAATTGTTCAGCGGCGTGTCGATCAAGCAATTTGTCGATCCCAACGACATTGCCAAGCAGATCGTATTTCTGGCCTCCCCCTACGGCAAAACCATTTCGGGGCAGGATGTGTCGGTTTGCGGTGACACGCGGATGCTGCAATAAAGGCCATCCGATCCGTCCCCTTGAGAGTTGTGACCATGAACCGTGTGATTGCCGATATTTTCGCCTCCATCATCTCCTTCATGCATGTGGTGGTGATTGTGGTGCTGGGGGGGGCGACCTTCTATTTCTTCTCGGAAAACACGCGGAAAATGGACCCGCTGCTCAACCAGTTCGGCTTGTCGCGCGATGTCTTTGTCTTTGTCGTGATCGGATTGTGGATTGGCTATGTGCTGGTGGTCGGATTTTTGTCGACCATCATCGCCATGAACCAGAATCTGGAGAGACTGGTCAGCGCGGTGGATAAACTGTCAGAAAAGGTCGACCAGAAAATTATACCGTAAAGCTGAACAGCGAGCCGGGATCCAG
>Ga0114972_10003215_pt1 | contig 12253 bp, 8 predicted proteins | sample M_140807_EF_Meta_FD_87354 | JGI IMG/M metagenome (GOLD analysis project Ga0114972, IMG submission 87354) | Freshwater microbial communities from Lake Montjoie, Canada to study carbon cycling - M_140807_EF_MetaG | ecosystem: Environmental > Aquatic > Freshwater > Lake | place: Lake Montjoie... | reverse complement strand
GTTGCCGAATTTATGAGGCTGTAGCAAATTCTTATTGGAAGACTGGCAAAAAACAAACAGCACTGGCATATCAAGAGATGGCAGCAACCATAGCTTTGTCACGATTTTCAAATACGGAAAATTTTATTGCTAAAGAACAGGCTAATATTCTTCGAGAAATGTATGCTCAAATGGGAGACTGGAAGTCCCTCCGAAACATGGAAGATCGTTTTAAACTCAAGCCATTGCCTCAAAACTCGGCCGAAAAATAATTCCATACTTAAAATGAATTTGAGGCTCTGGTGAAGATCTTAAACTTTGATCACTTGCCAACCAAATGATTATTTGGTTAAGTTTTTGTTAAGAGTATAAAAACTATAACGCATCCTTGCAAAACCAGGCAGGCGCCATCAGTAGAAGATCAATGGCTGTTTGGGCGGCGGTAAAATCCGCAAGACATCCATACTACCGTTTGGAAAGAAAGGCAAAACAGACTTCAGAACCCGAGGAGGCGAAGCCTGAATTTTTCGACGATTCGCCTGACCCGGTAATCAAACGGGACCATCCCTTGGACAAGGCGAATATCGATGGCGGTTGGAAAGAGCCCCCGGCGATATCCTCCCTTCGAGGGCAGGTAAAAGGCTGCGGGCGTTAGGGCCTACAATTTGATATCCCGAAAAGGATCCCCGTTTGGTTTGTTCTTTTTTGTGTCCCCAAATAACGCCCTGATGAGTGCTTTTGGTTACAACTTCTGCAAACTTCTGAGGGCTTTTGCCTACCTTGTGTTTTACATCCTCAGGTGGTGCCGGAATACCCTGGAGAGGCAGATTGTGAGGGATGAAACCGGGATTGAGAATTCCTTTAGGTCGCTTTTGCAATCACCAGTCAGGCTCGCATAATGCCCCCCAACCAAAATTCGGTTGGGAAGGTTTTTCAGGGACGACTAAATATTTGATATGCTTAAAAAAGTCAATAAACGAAGCATATATTTTTTACAAAAAAACAAAAAATGAAAATATAAAATTGTTTAAACCAACGAGCATTAACTCAAGAATTTTATATTATCAATTATGCGTAAAAATGTTTTTTGAATTGAAGTCAGATTATAATATGATTGAAATGCAGGAAGAAAAAACAAGGGCCCTTATTTTTTTGTATAAAAACAAGGACAACGATTTGGTTAAAATCGATGCAACCATTTTGCGCGATATGCTGGCAAACAAAAATGAAATAAAATGGTTTAGGAAAGTAGAAAATGAATTCAATCTAACGCCTTTGCCAAAACAATCAGGGGAATAGATCGTTCTTCCTGAAAAAATCCTCAACCACTTTGATTTTGAGATAAAAGCGGATTTTTGAAATAGCAAAAATCGCAATGCTTCACAAGGGATCTTGTGAAGCACCGAACAAACCCAATTGAAAAAAGCCCCGGGAAGATCGGGCCTCCCTTCAAGGGTCGGAAAAAGGCTGAGGGCGTTAGAACCGACAATTTGACATCTCGACTCGAATGGGGCCCCGTTTAGCTTGGTCCTTTTTGAGAGGCAAATCGGGTGACCGGATCAACGTCCTAATGAGTGCGGTTGGCTACAACTTCTGCAAACTGTTGAGGGCTTTTGCCTGCCTTGTGTTTTTCAACCTCAGGTGGCACCGTATTAGGTTGGACAGCCTGGCTGGGAGTTGTGAAACCAGGATTGGGGATTCTCTCATGTCACTATTTCCAACACAAATCAGGATGGCATGACGCCTTCCCAACCAAAATAAGGTTGGGACGGTTTTTCAGGGACGACTAGAATAGGACATTTGCAAGCAAAATAGATGGCCAATCCGGTGAATCCAGGAGGTTTTGCAACGACTTTTGCCATGCTTTATATACTTAAAAAACGGCTTGGTTTTAAAAATCCACTTTCCTCAATCCTCCTAAAGCCCCCAAGGCACTAATGGGCTCAAATTTGAGAGAAAATACCAATATTTGAAATTGTCCCTACAGGGCAATGACTTATGGCGCGTAAGCTCTGGCGGGTTTTTGACCCATCCGCCCCTCTATGACGAGGAACTCTTTCGCAGGAAAAGGAGGCCCAAAAATCCCCTAAAAAACCTGAGGGACCAATTGTTACCAGATTGGATCCTAAAAATGAATTCCCAATGCCAAAACACCAGTTTCCCGGGAGACCTCGCCATGGGGCTCGATATCTATGAGCTGGTACTCGAAATCGAGGATGCCTTCTCCATCCGGTTTCCCGATGAGGTGGCAACGCGCATTCGCACAGTAGGCGAGGTTTATGATTATGTCCTTGAGAACACGAATGTGGTCAACGATTCCTCCGCCTGCCTGTCCGCGATTGTGTTCTATTCGCTTCGCCGGGGCGCCAATTCCCTGGGGGTGGCGCGCCGCCTTCGGCCCGCAGATTCCATTTTCTGTCTCCTTCCGGAAACCGATCGCCGCAGGTTTTGGACCAAATTGGCGGAGGGAACCGATTTAAAACTTCCCGGGCTGACACGACCCGGGTGGCTGATCATTGCCTGCATGGCCGCTACCGGCTTGAGCTCCGCCATGGTAGCATTTTGGGTCTATCAGGGGACACAATCCCTGGCAGCGTCGGCCTTTTCGTTTGTTGGTCTCGCCATTGCGATGGGAATGGTTTTGGGTGCCCTAACCGCCCCGTTTGCTGTTTGTCCGCCCAGGGAGGTCAAATCGCTTCGGGGTCTGGCCGAATCGGTGCTTGGATTGAACTTCAAACGGTTGTCGGAAAAGTACAAAGGCTACCAACCAACGGATGTTTGGATGGCGCTGCGGGCGATCATCGTCGATCAGCTCGGCGTGTCCCCGGATCTGGTCAAATCGACAGCCACCTTCACCGATGACCTGGGATGCGAATAGGTGTTCCCAATCGATACGATTTGAAAATTAATCCCTTTCTCCAAGCGGAAAATTGGGGTGCTTTACTGTTCCAATTCATGTCCTACCATATTTTTGGTCAAAGGAAAAATAGAACTTCAACGAATAATCCTAATTCCAAGGGGAATAATTCTTACAGGGGACCCGAGTTGGCCAACACTAAATCCAAGACCTTCCAGGGTGGAGAAATGGAAAGGGTTCGAAGCCAATTCCTTAAACAAGAAGCCTCTGTCAAGGGGATTGGTGGTCTATTTGTGTTTTTTGGAATTCTGACCTTCATAGAAGGATTTACTTTATCCAACCCTGAAATAACGCGGTTGGCAGGACCAGTAGGTGAACGATTTGGTGGAGGTGAATTATTACCCGAGGTGGCAGCAGCAAATGGTCGCTTCGTCATGTTTCTTGGTGTGCTCCATATTTGGATTGGATGGGGCCTGATCAAACTGCGCAACTGCGCCAGGATAACTGCGGGAATTTTCGCGATACCGAATTTGCTGGCCATTCCGATTGGAACACTTTTATCTGGTTATATCATATATTCGCTAATTTCCAAAAACGGAAAGTATGTATGTTCTCTGGATTATAACAAAGTGATTGCGGAAACACCGAAAATTAAGTGTCAAGTACAGATCAGGATCATATTTATTGCCGTTGTTTTCCTAATCTACAAATTTTATATATTTTATAGGCAAATATTAGAGTGAATTGGCGGTTTCTTCGGCCAGGGTGATTGAACCATAATAGGCAAACCAGGAGAAAGAGGAGGCTTGCAAACGGCAAGAATGGCGAATATAGGAGGCTTCATGGGTATTATTACTATGTTTTAAATCCTTAAAAAAACAGTTTGGTTTTTAAAAATTACTTACCCCGAATTTTCTCAAATCCTCCAAAGCCCCAAGGGCTGCAAATTAATGGCAAAAACCGGCTTTTGAAATTGTTCTTAGTGGGTAGGGACATATGACGCGTAAGCCCTGCGACCCTCCCGGCGTGGATCAATCAGCGCACCCGGTTTCGAAATAAGATAACAGGGCCCGCGCAATTCTCTTGCCTGAACTTTGGCCCCAAATCCTATCAGCGAAAAACTAAGAAAACAAAAAACCCTACCACACATACTCGGCGCGGACGGCCATGCCATCAAAACCGATGTTGCCTATGTCGCGAATGAGTTTGGCCGGGTTTGTGTCGTCGGCAATATTGAACCCTTGGAGCATGTTGAACCAGTTTTGGAATTCGTACCCGATGGACAGATTCCAGCCTCCGGTCCGGTAACGAAGCGCAAGGCCCAGATCCGCCATCGGAACCAGGCCAATGTACTTGTCACTGATCGACAAAATGTAGGCGTTGTTGGCCACTTCGGTTTGGGATCCCGCGAATGCACCCGTGATCAACGAGGCGGATCCGTTGAGCCGAATCCCCCAACCCCCGGCGATCGTGTAGTCGGCGCTGCCACCAAGCCGCAGACCGCCACCGTTGAAGGTGATCTTGCGGTTGACCGTATCGGTAACCATATCGCCTCCGGTGTAGGTCGCCATCAGGCTCTGGTTCATGTTGGCAAAGCGGGCCCCGGCAAATCCGCGCAAAGCGAACGATTCGGTGATGTCCGCCGTTTTGCCCAATTCGATATCGCCGAGATTAAACGCCACGGTGCTGGTCGCCGAGGCGGCGTTGACCGCCGTGACCAATCCGGGAACGGTAAGCGTGGGATAGATATTGGCCGGAGGGATCAACGGGGGCGGACTGGTTGTCGGGCTGGAAGAGAAGGCATCGGATTTGTTGCTGTAGTAGGTGTAGCGGAAAAGGGTTTCGATGCCCGAGTTGGGGGAGATCCACCCGATCCCTGCGCGAAATCCGTTTTCATATCCGGAGGGGACGGTCTGCGTGCCTCCCAGGGGTCCCAGTTGGGGGACCGTTCCGGAAATCGCATAGGTCTGGGGAAGGCCCCTTGTCGCCAGAAGGAGATATTCCCCTTCGAAAATCCATGTTTTTGCTTTGTAATGCCCCCGGGTGGTCCAATCGGGAGGCAACTCTTCGGGCTTGCCGGAATCTCCCGCGGTGCTTACCGGAAGGGGAGAAGGGGCAGACGCTCGGGGAGGCAAGGTGATATCGGGAACCACTAGCGGCTCGGGAGATTGGGCATGGGCCATCCCTGTGCAAAGGATCATGCACAAAAACGCCATTCGCTTCCATTTACTCACGATTGGCCCCCCGAATCTGTTCCCCAGGGGCAGCCTTTCGGGAACCCCAAATCGGTCGCATAGCGCAAAGGAACCTTCCAACGCAACCCCATTACCCGGGATTGCACCTGATTGCACCTATTGACCGCAAAAAGTCGTCCGGGTATGCGGTTGGGGGAATATCTGCCCTTAACAAGCGATTCCTTACCCGGGATCGCTTGGTCTGGGGAGACTCCCCGTATGGAGATGGAATGAACCTTTGGCGGGTGGGAGTGATTGGGGTGGGCCTGATGGCGGTCGCCTACGGTCTGATTTCCCCACTTCTTCCGAGAGGTTTTAGCCGTTCTGCAGCTCTTTTTGCCGCGCCTCCGGGAACCGAGGTTTCGGAACCGTTTCCCCTGCCGCCTGAACTTCAGGGAGTGGAACTCCTCAAACAATCTCCGGCCGAGGCGCGCGCCAAATCGCAGTCTTGCATGCTTTGCCACGGCACGACACACGACCCCCACGGAAAAGATACACTCCACATCGGCTGCGCCGATTGTCACGGAGGCGATCCCTCGTCCATGGACAAGAATCGTTCCCACATTTCGCCCAAATATCCCGAGGCATGGAAGAGCACCGCCAATCCAGTCCGGTCTTACACACTGCTCAATCGTGAAAGCCCTGCCTTCATCCGCTTTGTCAACCCGGGAGATCTGCGGGTGGCCCACATCAGTTGCGGAACCATCGGCTGTCATCCCACCGAAACGCTGCAAGTCAAAAAGAGCATGATGACCCACGGGTGCATGCTTTGGGGCGCGGCCCTTTATAACAACGGCGCGGTCCCCCACAAAAAAGCCCAATACGGCGAATCGTACTCGATGCATGGCAAACCGCTTGCCTTGCGAACCGTTCCCCCGCCCAGCGATTGGGAAAAGGAGAAAAAAGGGGTCCTGGAACGACTCGACCCCCTCCCCCGGTTTGAAATCACCCAACCGGGAAACATCCTGCGCATATTTGAAACAGGCGGCCGCTTCCGCCCCGAGGTCGGCATTCCGGAACTGTTCGAGGAACCGGGCCGCCCCATCCTGAACCGACTCTCCACGAGGGGCCTGGGAACACAAAACCGGACAGATCCGGTCTTTTTGGGTCTTCAAAAGACGAGATTGCTCGACCCGACCCTGAACTTCATGGGTACCAACGATCACCCCGGCGATTATCGCTCCTCGGGTTGCACCTCCTGTCACATGATCTATGCCAACGACCGTTCGCGGGTCCATTCCGGCCCCTACGCCAAATTCGGGAACAAGGGGAAAAGCTTTTCCCAGGATCCGACCATCCCCAAGGATGAGACGAGCCACCCGATCGAACACAAGTTCGCCAAGGGGAACGGCATCCCGACCAGTCAATGTATCGTTTGCCATGTTCACCCCGGCACGACCGTGATGAACAGCTTTACCGGATTCATGTGGTGGGATGAAGAGACCGACGCCGATCTGATCTATCCCACCATCGAGCGAAATCCCACCGCCGAGGAATTTGTCAAAAGCCAGATGAGTAATCCGAACGAATCGGCCGTGCGCAATTTCCTCAGCGATCCGACCTTCCTGGACAACCTGACCGAGCTGAACAAGGTGGCCCAGCACACCCAATTCGCCGATTTCCATGGACACGGCTGGGCCTTCCGGGCCGTCTACCGCCGTGATCGCAAGGGCAACTTTCTCGATCACAACGGCAAAATTATTGAAAATGTCGGCAACGCGAAACTGCAACAGGCCATGCGCCACCAGAACCTGGAACCCAAGGACCGAAAACCTGTCAATGATGTGCCTGTCCATCTGATGGACATTCATATCGAGCGGGGCATGCATTGTGTCGATTGCCACTTCACCCAGGACAACCATGGCAACACCAAACTCCAGCAGGAAGTCCGCGCGGCGGTGGAGATCCAGTGTATCGATTGTCATGGCACCATCACGGCCCAGGCGAACCTGCGCACATCCGGACCGGCAGCGTACACCTCTTCGCCTCCGGGAGCCCCGCTGGAAACCGGAAGGAACCTCGAAGCCCTGCGCACCGCTTCGGGCAAGCGCCGTTTCGAACGCAAAGGGAACAAGATCATCCAGAACAGCATGGTTGAGGAGAACCTGAGTTGGGAGGTTCCCCAGACCATGGACACCATCACTCCCGGCCATCCCCGCTACAGCGCCAAATCGCACCTGGCCAAGACCGCCCGCATGGGCAAAGATGGCACCATCGAATATGGTATCGTGACCAAAGAGCACGAATCGTGCCTGGCGCACCAGAACTCCAACATGAGCTGTATCGCGTGTCACACCTCGTGGAATCCGAGCTGTTTTGGATGTCATTTGCCGCAAAAAGCCAACGCCAAAACCCCGATGCTCCATAACGAGGGAACCGTCAGCAAAAACCAGATCTCCTACTGTTTCCAGACCCTTCGCGAGGATGTTTTCATGCTCGGTCGGGATGGGGATGTGACAGGCAATCGAATCGGCCCCGCGCGCAGTTCCTGCGCCATCCATGTGGGTAGCTACAACAACAATCGCGAATCGATCTACTTCCAGCAACAGACCATTTCCGCGATGGGTCCTTCGGGAATCGCCTTTTCCACCAATGTGCCCCACACGGTTCGCGGCAAGGATGGCACCAAGCAGTGCACCGATTGCCACCTTTCCAAACAAAACGACAACAACGCCATCATGGCCCAGCTTTTGATGCTGGGAACGGGATCGGTCAATTTCATCGGGCGCTATGCCTGGGTCGCGCAAGGAGAACATGGTCTGGAGGCGATCGAAGTGACCGAGCGGGACGAACCGCAAACCGTCATCGGTTCCAGCTTCCAGAAGATCGCATATCCCCAGCGTTATCAGAAACATCGGGAACATTCCGGCAACCTGGAGGTGGTCCATCACCATCCCGGAACCGACCTTGCGGAGAACCTTTTCCGGCCCAAGGCCAAATCCAACATCCAGAGTCTTTTTGCCCGGGGCGAATACCTCTATGCCGCCTGTGGCGAGGCGGGAATGCGCGTTTTTGATATCGCTTTTGTAGATCACAAGGGTTTTTCGGAACGGGTTTCGACCGCGCCAGTTTCGCCTGTGGGGCAAAAATTCCATGTGCCGACGCGCTATGCGACCTCGGTCTCCGCTCCCACGACCATCGCGCCGGATCCGACCCGAAAGCAGATCCCCGAAAACAAGGAACCGGCTATCCATATGGCGTATGCGTATCTTTATGTGACCGACCTGCACGAGGGGATTGTGCTGGTCGGCGCGGGTACGCTTCTGGATGGGGATCCGACCAACAACTTCCTCAAAAAAGATCTCGCGTTCAACCCAAACGGAATCCTTAATGGCGCCAAATCGATGTGCTTTGTCGGCACCCTTGGATATGTCTGTTGCGATGCGGGACTGGTCATTGTCGATTTTGACAAACCGACCGAACCCAGGGTGGTCGCAATACTTGGAGACAAGGAGATCCAGGAGGCCCGCGCGGTCCAGGCGCAATTCCGCTATGCGTTTGTGTGTGACAATCAGGGGGTCAAGGTGCTCGATATCACCAATCCCGTCGCGCCCGAACTCAAAGCCACCCTTCCTCTTGAGGATGCCCACAACATCTACCTGGCCCGCACCTATGCCTATGTGGCGGGGGGGCATCAGGGTCTGGTGATCCTCGACATTGAAAATCCCGAAAAACCGAAAATCGATCAGATCTATGATGCCAATGGATCGATAAACGATCTTCACGATGTGAAGCTGGGCATCACCTATTCGAGTCAGTTCGCGTATCTGGCGGATGGGAAAAATGGCTTCAAGGTGCTCCAGATCACATCGCCCGATCTGCCCGGAAGTCCCGGATTTTCCCCAAGGCCCAATCCGGTCCTGATCGCAAGGCACAAACCCAAACATGGTGGAGAAGCGATCGCCATTTCCCGAGGTGTCGACCGCGACCGGGCGATTGATGAATCAGGCAATCAGATCGCGGTATTTGGCCGTTTGGGTGCCCGACCGCTCAGCAAGGAAGAATCGCAAAAGCTTTATCTGCGCGAAGGGATCCCCTGGTTTGTCGAGGATGATCCCCAATCGAAACTTTACAGGCGCGTGAAGTAGGCAGGGGCCGAATCGAACTGGCCGGTATTAGTCGAACCTCTTTTGGCCGGTCCATCAAAACAGGGATGGGCAAGTAGCAAACCCAAGCTTCCAGGGTGTGGTCGAGCTGGTGCTCGACCCTCCCGGCAATTCCTTGATCAGGCTAAAGGAGCAAGGTGCCCAACACCTCTATGGGAGCACGGGTTGGGTCCAGGCGGAACAGGTTTCACCCTTATAGGAGGGATTGGGATGAGATTTGGTTGAGGTCACTCGGGCGCGGACATAAAGTTCTTTGCCTGTGAGTTTGTAGGTGGCTTCAAGACCTTCGGCTTCGCCCACAACAACGCCGACCGCATCTTCGGCAGCTTCCTTCATCGTTGCGATAAATGTGGTCTTGTAGGTGATTCCCGATTCACCCTCTAATTTGAGCGACAAAACTCCACCCGAGTTTTTCAACTCGGAAAGTGTGACACCCGATGAAGCATAAAAATCACCAGTGTCGATCGCATCCATGATCTGGCGGGTATCCAGTTCACGGGCCCGCACCATGATCCAGCCACGCCCCGGGGTGGAAATATTCATCCCCTGTTTGTGGTAGTTGTGGGAGTCATCCGTCGCGACGCCCAAAAGGGGAACCGAACGATTCGCCTTGAGGCGGCTTGCCAGGACAAGGTCCCAGATCCGTTCCACAGACGGGTGCTTGGCATCGCCGTTCTGGTTGGTGCCGGGGTGGCCGTTGTAGACTTCGTAATAGCGCAACTCATCGGCGGGAATCATATCGTTGGGGCTAACACCCCAGCCAAAGTTTGGATGGTTGAGGAAGCTGATGATGGTCTCCCCAGATTTCTTGCGCTTTTCGGCAACAAGTCTTTGATTGACCTGAATGGTCTCCGTGACACCCACACCATCAACGGGTTTGATCACTTCCTTGAGGTTGATAGCGTTCATGTGGATAGGGAGCTTTTGATAGCCGTGGGTAATCTCCTCGCCGGAGATCATCAGGAACTTGTCTTTCTCTTCGATCTTGGTTTTGACTTCGGCCAGGGTTTTGAGGCGAATCTGCTCCTTCCCTTTTTCTTCTTTCCGGTCGACCCAGTTATCCCCAAAGCGATCGACACACTTTTTCACGGCGAGCTTGCGGATGTCGTCCTTGGAGGCATCGATCCAGCGGGTGGTGTTCGCCATGGTGTTGTGTTCGGTCAGGGCCAAAAAGTCGTACCCTTTGGTCTTGTACCAGTCGGCGATCATTTCGGGAAAATCGTCCCCATCACTCCAAAGGGAGTGGGTATGGAGGTTCCCTTTGAAAAAACGGGCTTTCGAAGGTGCTTTGCCGTCCTGCGAGGCGACAAGCACAACGCCCACAAGGGTGAAAATCCCAAGGGAAAGTGAAAAGGCACGAATGTTCATTTCGGATGGATCCAATATTGGAGTGGAAGGTTTTGGCGGTTACCCATTGTGATATCCATTGGGACAATGGGTCAAAGACCAAAGGTCGTATGTGCTCAAAAAAACCGGAAATTAACCATTCCTTCACACGAGGCCAACAAAACACGGATGCCGAAGAACCATGTGAACCATCCAGCTCTATAACAAGGATTTTTCGATTATATTTAGGAAATATGTTTTCAATGACCCATGATGCAATGGCGCCGCCGGGAAACCCGCAGGTTAACTCCCAAGGATACCAACTTCCCTGCGAGGCCGATTGGCCACAAAAACCAAAGGGTTGATTTGGGAAACGGCAAACCAAAACGGATCGCGGAAGATCTTGGAATCATGCAAAAGTCCACTATCCAAAAAGAAGTTACGATCGGCCCAAACTCAATAGAAATCGACATCCAAAACCATGGCAAAAGACGCCCCCTTATCTGTTCCCACTTCGCAACGGGTCGTTTCCCTCGACCAGTTTCGGGGATGGACGGTTTTGGCGATGGCGTTTGTCAACTACCTGGGGCACTTCAAGGAAGTGCCGGCGGTCTTCAAACACCACCACAGCTATTTCAGTTTCGCCGATGCGGTCATGCCGCAATTTCTTTTCGCCGTTGGTTTCGCTTATCGGCTCACCTTCCTCAAAAACCTCGAACGCTTTGGCATTTCGGACGCCGTTGGTCGCGTCCTCCGCCGATTTATTGGCCTGTTCCTGATTGCCCTGATCGTCCATCAATTAAGCGGCAATGTCGCCTCCTGGGAAGATCTGATAAAGATGACAATTCCCGAATTCCTGGAAAAGGCGTGCAAGCGGAGCCTATTCCAGACGCTCACCCATATCGCGGTGACCAGTCTTTGGGTTTTGCCTGTGATCGGTCTTGGTTTCTGGCCAAGGCTTCTTTTCGCCGCCGGATCGGGCGGACTACACCTTTGGCTATCGTTTTTGTTTAACTATGAATGGGTCCACAAGGATCCCGTGGGAATCGATGGCGGACCGCTTGGCTTCCTTACCTGGACTATACCGTTGATTTTCGGATCGTTTGCGTATGATTGGACACTTGGGCCCGATGCCAAACCACTACCCAAACTCTTGGCCTGGGGGATTGGCCTGATGGGTTTGGGTTATGCGCTTTCGTGTCTGAATCTTCAATTTGCCCCCAACAATGGCTCGCGGATCTTTTTGGAACCCCCGTTCTTTCCCCCTTCGGATCCCAAGAACATCTGGACCATGAGCCAGCGCGCCGGGAGCATGACCTATCTACTTTTCGGTGCGGGATTCTCTCTGGTAACTTATGCTGTCTTTGTAATTCTTTGCGATCGGCTCAAATGGTCCTGGTCAGTCCTCGCAACCCTGGGGGGCAATGCGCTTTTGGCCTATATCCTGTTGGGAATGATCGAGGACACCTTCCACAGGTATACTCCAAAGGATTCCCCCCTTTGGTTTGCCCTGGGTACCTGGATCCTCTCGACAACGCTCTGCTGGGCTTTTTTGCGAAGTCTCGAAAAACAGGGTGTGCGAATCCGGATGTAGCGCCGGATATCGATTGGCCGCAAATGGACCGGACAAAATTAGGTGGCGGCGGAGTGGAAATTCGGCTAGATTTTCTCCAAGCCTGATTCTTCTTGGGCTCCCACCTTTTCCTCCCCCAATTCCTCCCCAAGGGACCTCCTCCCATGAGTTCGATTTC
>Ga0114972_10003214_pt1 | contig 12255 bp, 7 predicted proteins | sample M_140807_EF_Meta_FD_87354 | JGI IMG/M metagenome (GOLD analysis project Ga0114972, IMG submission 87354) | Freshwater microbial communities from Lake Montjoie, Canada to study carbon cycling - M_140807_EF_MetaG | ecosystem: Environmental > Aquatic > Freshwater > Lake | place: Lake Montjoie... | reverse complement strand
TCGAGCCTCTACGAGGCGATCTTCCGCGACACCCAGCTCGAAGGGGCCACGTGGCGCGACGCCAACATCAAGAAGACGAGGCTTGCGCTGCGATGAAGTTCCCCATCCCTGACATGTCGTTGCTGGGTGATGCCCCCACGCAGAAAATGGAGCGGCTTTCACTCGAACAGGTACTCGAGCGGATTGAGAAGCGGCAGCCGCTCGACTTCTGCCTGCTCAGCGAGATCAACCTCTCGGGCAGGGATCTCTCCGGCCTCAGGTTCTCTACAGCCATGCTGCAGGGGGTCGTGTTTGACGGCTGCGACCTGTCACAAACGGAGTTTTCCAAGGTCGGTCTGGCCAACTGCTCGTTTTCCAGCGCCACGTTCAACGCAACGGTGCTCCAGCAGGCGGACTTCGTTCAAGGCAGGTTTTGCGCCACGCGGTTCACGGGGTGCCAGTGGCCAGAGACCGCGGTTTTCTTCGGCAGCGACCTGGCCGGCGCGGAGTTTACAAACTGCGACCTCTCCAAGGCCCAATTCATTTCCTGCCGGGGCGAGGCCATCGCCTTCCGCAGCTGCCGCCTGGGTGATGCAAGGTTCATCGCCGCCGCGCTGCCGCGGGTGACCTTGCAGAAGGTCGATCTCACCTCCGCCATGTTCAGTAAATGCGATCTCTCTCAAGGTGTTTTCGACATCGTCGATCTGACGGGAGCCAAGCTTGAGCGGTGCACGCTCACGGCCACCGACCTCTCAAAAGCAAAGTGTGGCGGCCTGTCGCTGGCGGGGAGCACGCTGTCGCCGGAGACCAACCTGCCCAGACGGTGCGACGGCCTCTCGCTGGAACGGGCAACTGCCCCGGGAATCGATCTTGCTGGCCGCTCGCTCGCGCGGGCCAACTTCCATGCCGCCGTGCTCGAAGGAGCCGATCTTTCGAAATCCAATCTGAAGAACGCCAACCTGAGGCGGGCCCGGCTGGCTGGAGGCCGCCTGAGCGGCGCTCTGCTCTTGCAGGCGCAGGGCGATCAGGCCGATCTGAGCGGCGCCGTCCTCGACGGCGTCAGTCTCATCGGGGCGAGCCTCACCACGGCCAATCTCGCTGGCGCCTCGATGCAGGGGGCCGATCTGCAGTTTGCCGATCTGACCGGCACGCCGCTCACGGCAGCACAGGTGGTGCATGCCAAATCCATCAAGGCCGCCACGATCTCCGGCGTCGACTTCAGTGGGGCCGACTTTTCCGGCCGCGAACTCCATGGCAACCGCTTCGAAAACTGCCGGTTCGTCGGTGCGAACCTCTCCCGCACGATGCTCCACGCCGCCAAATTCATAGGCTGTGACCTCTCCCATGCGTCGCTCGTCGGGAGCGATCAGGGCGACACCGACTTCCGCGGCTCGAACCTCTCCGGGGCAGACTTTTCCGACGCCAAGATCCTGCGGGGCGAGTTTGCGGGCGTGGCCCTGACAGGCACCCGCTTCTGCCGCACGCACTTCGACTACACGGTGTTGAAGAACGTGGCCCTCGGCGACGCGGTGATCGAGGCAGCGGTGTTTCTGAAGTGCAACCTCGACCAGGTCGAGTTGCCGGGCATTTCATTGGCGGGCGTCGACCTGACACACTCGAAATTCCAGTCGGCCAACCTGCAGGGCGCGGACTTTTCTGGTGCCATCCTCACCGGCTGCAACTTTGGCAACGCCAACCTTGCGGGGGCGAGCCTCCGCAAGGCTTCCGCAGGCACCACGTTTTTCGGCAAGACGAATCTCACCGGGGCCGACCTGAGCGGAGCGGATCTCCACGGGGCGGGATTTTCCGGCGCAACCTTGCAGGGGGCTCGGTTCGACTCGGCGCAGCTTCACGCGGCGCAGTTTGTGGGGGCCAGAGCCGAGCAGGCCAGCTTCGCCGGCGCCGATCTCTCCCACGCGAACTTCTCTCACGGCATTCTCAACCACGCTATCATGGCCGATGCCGTCACCGAGAAGACCAACCTCCACGGCGTGGCCGACGTCGGGGTCGCGTGGACGAAGCGGCAACTTTCGGCCGCGGTCCCCACCGATCAGGACCTCTACGAGGCCGAAACCTGGCAGCCACCACCATGACACCATCCGTGACAGCCAACAGCCAATTCCGCCGCGGATCGCTCCAGGGCATCTCAGTGCAGACGCCCCTTGGAGCGAAAGCCTTCGTCGTCAAAGGATTCGAATACACGGAGGAACTCGGCGAGCCCTTCCAACTGGTGCTGGAACTGGAGAGCGAGAATGCGTCGATCGCCGGATCGCAGCTGGTCGGCCAGGGGTTCTCCGTGAAGCTCGCTCTGCCCGGCGGTGGAGAGCGGTATTTCCATGCCATCATGGGCACGTTCGCCCGGCTCGGCCACGACGGCCAGATCGCCCGCTACCGGGCCGTCGGCATCCCCTGGTTCTCGCTGCTGAAGCTGGCCGAAAATAGCCAGATTTTCCAGAACGTGAACGTGCGGGACATCATGCAGAATGTGTTCGGGGCCTTCGATTTCGCCAGTTACGAGCTCAAGGGTTTCTACCCCAAGACCGAGTGGGAGGCCCGCACGCAGTATCGCGAGTCGTATTTCAACTTCATCCAGCGGACGACCCAGCAGGAGGGGGTCTACCACTTCTGGGCGCACGCGCAGTCGCAGCACACGCTCAACTTCTGCGACACCATCGACAACCATGCGCCGTTCCCCGGCTATGCAAAGATTCCATACCGATCAGCGGAACGCGGCCAGGAGTCGCAGGAACACATCTACGAATGGAACTTCGAGACCGAGATCCAGTCCAGCTCGGTCGTGCTCAAGGACTACAACTACTCCGATCCCGGAATGTCGCTGTTGGAAACGACGTCGGCGCAGCAGCCACTCGGGCCGTCGTCGCTCGAAGTCTTCGATTTCCCCGGGCTGTTCCAGAAGACGTCCGACGGCGAGCGTTACGCCAAGGTTCGCATAGAGGAGCGGGAATGTCGCCAGCAGGTGTTTCGCGGGCGGGCCCAGTGCCTGGGCCTCGCAGCCGGCTACACGTTTTCACTGCAGGACTTTCCAGTTGAGAGCGAGAACGGGTCATATCTGACCACGTCCTTGAGGCTGACGGTCGGCAGTGCCGAAGACGCCGGCGACGGCCGACAGGCCAAGCCGGGCCCGGCGGCTGAATGGGGCTACTGGTACGACTGCGAGTTCTCCGCGATCCCGTCCAGGGTGCAATTCAGAGCCCGCTTCTCGGCCCGCGTGCCGCAGGTGCTCGGGCTGCAACCGGCGTTCGTCTACGCGCCCGATGGCCAAGACCCGCAGTCGCCCTACACCGATTCGCTCGGCCGGATTCAGCTGCTCTTTTCGTGGAGCCGCAACGGCAAGCAGACGGCCTGGGTGCGAAAGGCACAGGTGATGGCCGGCGACGGCTGGGGGCATATGCACTGTCCGCGGCAGGGGGACGAGGTGCTGGTGGCGTTCGAGCACGGCAACGTCGATCGGCCCGTGATCGTGGGCTGCCTTTATAATGGCAACACCAGGCCACCGCTGCCGCTGCCAGACGCAGCGCACATCCACGTCTTCAAGGATCAGGGCGGCAATATCCTGTCGATCAATCCGCAGTCGGACGGGCAGACGATTCTCGTCTACAGCCCGGTGGACAATTCCTGGATCGTAGTTGGGGCGGGCACGCCCAATCCGTCGTGATACAGCGCAGTCCAGCCACGGCGGCAGTCAGCCGCTGTCATTCGCATTCGCAATTCATCTCGCACAACTGCAGGAAGGGCTGAACGATGGGCATCAACGTAAATGTCAGCACGGCCACGACGCCGGGCCTATTGCCGGTTGAGCAGCCTGACGTCACCGGGTCATGGGATCACCCCATGGTGTTGAACGAGGTCGTCATCGGCTGCTTCAACCAGCTCACTTACGGCGATTACAACGAGGTGACGATCGGCGGCTATTTCGATGTCTGTGTCGGCATGCTCCTCGAAGTCGTCCTGGGAGCCACTGTAGAAGTGATCACTCCGTTGGCCGTCGAGGTTATTTTCCCCATCCCGGGGTGCCAGAACGTGCTGAAAGCCATCGGAGCCGGGCCGGCGATGGCGGCCGCCTCTGCGATGGGTTTCGAGGGCCGCAACGCGATGCAGGGCGGAGACCAACCCGGCCTTCAATATGACGTCGTGTTCGGTGACTATACCGAATGGGTTCAGGAACTGGCATACACGCAGACGGGCGAGGGAACCTACGAATATAACTGGGTTAAGGTTTTCACTGCTCAGAAAGAGACGAAGGACTTCCCCGCCTGCGACGCCGTCGAATGCAGCGGATACGGTCCCACAGGGTCCGCCGGCGGTGGCACCAGAACGCTTGTTTCCGAGGGGAATACCGCCCTCATCGCGGACGGAGAACTCAACTTTCTCGGAAGTACCACCAGCATCGTGTCGGAGTCGAATATCGCCGTCCAGTCCTACGAACAGCTCTTCCTGACGTCCAACACGGAGGCGGTCACACTTTCTGCGATCGAGAGCATCACCGTTCAAGCGGGCACCTCGACGCTCACCATGAACGCCGCGGGCATGACCATCAACGTCCCGGCGATCCGATGCAGTTCTGTGACACCGGCCCAGGCGGGAGGCGTTTTCGTCCCATCTGACGTGGTGCCGCTCGCCGCACAAATAGTCGCCCAGGCCTTGGCAGCGGCAGCCGCAGCGCGAGCCTGGGTAGCGTCTGCGCAGGCCGAAATCGCGGCGGCCGGCACAGAAATCCCGACAGACTAGCGAGGCACAACGTGACGACGTACTGGAAGGTCGGAGAAGAGTGGCTTGTCGGCACCGCCGAGAAGCGGGCTACGGCGCTGGAGGTCACTATTGGGAATGCCAACGAGTGCACCGTCGGCCTCTACAACTTCCTCTGTTTTGGATTTTATCTCGACGCCACCGTGGGTCCGCTCGTTGAACTCATCGCACCGTTCCCGCATTCCCTGTTTCCGGGAATCCTCATGGAAATCATCCTGCCACAGAAGCAGATCCTAGCGGCCACGGTCGTGGCGGGCGCTGCCGCCGCCGCCGGGGGCCTAGTCGGCGAGGAGGGGGGGGTTGGAGCGGGAATTGCAGCGGGGGCTGCGGTCGGTGGTCTCGCCGCCTTCGGTGCCAGCGCCGCCATCGCAGCTGCCGACATGTTTGAATACTCGGCGTGCCAAATGGACATCGTCTACGGCAACTATTTCTTCACCGTGTATGGCGATTGTTTCGATTGGCAAAAAGACCACTATCACCATCATGCTGCTGACCACTTCGAAGGTGTGAAGCAGCAGTTGCGATACGTGACGGGCTCTTCGACTGAAAAAGTGTTATCTGAAACCCTCGTTGCAGGAAATGGCGTCACCGTGCAGGCGGGGGCGTTGTTCTCCGGCACGGGCAATATTGCCACTGTCTACGGCGAAAGTGGGGTTGTGATCGCGGCCACAGCGCTGCTCACCATCGAGGCGATGCAAGTGAGTTGTGGAGCACCGATAATTTCTCTTCAGAGTCCCGCAGCGCAGATAACGCTCGCGCCATCGTCAGCGTCGCTTTCGGCTGCGAACTGCATCTACCTGAACGGCGAGGTCACCTTTACAATCGCCCCGTTGGCGGACACGTTCACGCCATGCGAGCCGCCGGTCGACGCCATGCAGGATGCTGCGGCTGCGCTCGCGGACGCAGTTCACGAGCTCGAAGCCGCGTTGGGTACGGGCGGCCATTGACTTTCACGGAGTGCAGAGGCCTTCCTTCGTATGGGTGCGTCTTCAAACAGTGGCGGCAGTTACCAGGAATGGGTGTCGCGAAACACCCACTATGATCACACCGGCAGTGTGTCTGACCCAGAGGTCTACAACGAGATTGTCTTCGGGGATTCCGAGGACATCACCTTCGGCCTCTACAACGAGATCTGCGTCGGAGCCTATCTCGACTTGACGATCGGTATGCTGCTCGAGGTTGTCGTCGGTCCCATGCTGGAGGTGTGCGGTGGCGGACTTTTTGAGATGACAGGCTTGCCGGGTGGGATCTTACGGACCTGGCACCCTAACTTTGTGTCGAAAACGGCATCGAGCCTGCCGTTGGCTGCCCAGTATGATGTGGTGAGTGGCAGTTATTTTGAAAACATTTACAACGGCTCGATGTACTACTGGCAGGCAGCGCTCGAGGATTCGGAAGAAGACCCGGGAAGTTTCACGGTAAAAGGCGTGGCTTACACGACCGGCGACACGCTCGATAAAACGAAGGTAACTGGAAATTATGCCGAGGTTGTCGGGAGCAAAACGGTTCTTGCCGCAACTGCCATTGGATATATCGCGCCGACGTCGCCGATCACCATCGCGGGAGGAAGCGTCGACCTGCAGGGTTCCGAGGCGACACAACTGTGCGCCAATGTCGGGCCGCTGCAGGCACAAGGGAACGTGACCCAGATTGCGGCGACGGAGCTGTGCCAGATGACCGCGACCGCCGCCATGATGACCTTGGAGGCTGCCTCTTTTTCCGTCCAATCCAACGGAGCGCTGACGTTCCGAGCCCCGCTGAACGAATGGGGGCAGCCGCCCGTTGCAGCGCCATCCGTCGATGTTGCCGCGGGCGACGACGATGCTGCGGCAGAAGACGTCGAAGCCGTTCCTGATTTCGGTGTGGCCCCAGTCCCGGAGTTGCCGGATCTGTGAGAGTCCATAACCTCAATCCGGAGTTCCTCACCACAGGTTGGGTCGTCGGCCAACTCGCCGACACCGTGCAGCCATTCATCCCCGGACTCACGGGGACGTTTTTCGCGAAGGCGACGTACCGCCTGCAGCCGGACGGCCCGCCTGGCCCGTGGCCCGACAAGCCGCTGGCCGCCGCGGGCGACAAGCCTGTTGATGGCGACATCAAGAACGGGCTCGAATATGCGTCCGATTTTGTTCCCTTTAAGCCACTCGCCGATTTCGCGGTCGTCGGCACGGCATACCCTCCGCCGGGCCGTAACGCCGGCGTGTTTACCGCATCGGCAACAGTCGGCCCGCTGCGGAAGGAAGTGGCCGTGTTCGGCCCACGATCCTGGGTGCCGCAGATGTTTTCCAAGAGGGCTCTCCCGGGCCCGGCCGGGCCGGCAACTGCGGTGCCACTTCGATATACCCAGGCCTGGGGCAGCCCACATTCGCAGCTCAATCCGATCGGCCTCGGTCCGCATGCCGCGGACGTGCCGCGGCTCGAACCGGCCCCACCCGATCCCGATCGCAACTATCGGCGCGACCCCGAGCCGGTGGCCTTCGGGCCGATCCCGGCGGCCTGGCCCTTTCGGCAGACGCGTGTGGGCACCTACTCGAAGCAGTGGAAGGCCACGCGCTGGCCGTGGTTGCCGGTTGACTTCGACTGGTCGCACTACAACGCCACGGCGTCCGACCAGTGGTTCGACGGCTACCTCCGCGGTGACGAGCCGCTTGTGCTGCGGAACATGCACGCGACACAGCCGCTCTATGAATCACGGCTGCCCGGCGTGAGAGCGCGGCTGTTCGTGGAACAGTTGACCGACCTCCGGGATGAGGCTGTCGAGTTTCGTGAGGTGCCGCTCGATCTCGACACGCTCTGGATCGACATGGACAAGGAGCAGATGGTGCTCGTCTGGAGGGGTCGTGCGACCGTGCTTTCCACGAAGCTCAAGGATGTGAAGCACCTCATGCTACTGATCGAACCGCTCGACACGCCGCCCCGATCGCTCAGTGACTTTGCCACGCTCCTCGACCTCCAGAAGCAGCCAAAACAGGCTCCACCCCCGCCGAATGGCTTGAGCCAGTCTCTCGACGCCACGTTCAAGCAGACGGCCGAGAAGATCAACGCGACGGCCGAGAGGATCAAGAAGATCACGGCGCAGTGGAAGGACGTGATGGCGCAGGTCGATGCCAAGGTGGCCGACGCCACGCAACTTGCGGGCCAGAAGGTCGCTGAGGCCGTGAAGGCAGCGAAGGCCCGCGGCGTTGATCCCTTCAAAAACATCAGGCAGGTTGATGCCAAGGGGGCAGTGGCCCAGGCAATCGAGAGACTCCAGAAGCAGGCAGAACGTGTCCGGGCCGTACCGGGCTCGCCTCCCGACAAGATTGCCGCGATCGAAGGGGTGATCGCGGAGCTGAAAAAGCTGAAGATTCCGGAGATGCCAAAGACCCCGCGGCCTCCCGTTCAGCCGACCGCATTATCGCCCGAACCCTTCGATATCGAACGGGCCCGTCGTGGCGAATACATCAATGCAAACCTCCAGGATAGGGATTTCTCCGGCCTCGATCTGTCGGGGCTCGATTTCTCGGGCGTTACGTTCGCCCGGTCAAAATTCGTCGGCACGATCCTCCGCGGCACGATCCTCCGCGGCTGTGATCTGACGCATGCGACCTGCACACAGGCCGACTTCACCTCAGCCGTGCTCGACAACGCCAACTGCGCGACGGCGATGTTTGCCGGGGCACGGTTTCATGGGGCGTCGATCACGGCCACGAAATTGGCGGGACTGGATCTCGCCGGCGCCGACTTTAGCGCCGCGGTCGGGTCACTCCCCGACTTCACCGGGGCCAACCTGGCGGGCGCCTTGTTCGTGGAGGCCAAGCTGCCGCGAGCCGTTTTCAGCAGGGCAAAACTCGACAGCGCCGACTTCTCCCGCAGCGTGCTGCCGTCTGCCACGTTCGAGTCGGTGCAGGCAGCCGAGGCAAACTTCGCGGATGCCGATCTGACGAATCTTCGCGCTGGAGATAAAGCCGACTTTTCCCGTGCCACGTTCGACCGGGCCGCGGCAGCCGGCTCGATCTGGAGGCAGGGCCGGTTCGATGGAGCCAGCTTCGTTCGCGCCTCGCTGATGCGGGCGATCTTCGAAGATGCATCGCTCCGCGAAGCGATCTTCGACCGCTCTGACCTGATGAAGGCCACGTTCGAGGATGCCGACCTGCACGCCGCGCTGCTCACCAACGCGAACCTCCTGCGGGTGAATTTCACCGGTGCCACCCTGACAGACGCCCGCCTCGACGGCTCGAATCTGTACGAGGCCGCGTTCCGCGACACCGTTCTCGACGGCGCCACCTGGCAGCACGCCAACGTCAACAAATCGAGGCTGGCTCACCGATGACCTGGTCACCGCCGCAGCCCGGGGCTGCTCCAACCCCTCCCCCCAGCAACGCCCTGACACTCGAAGAAGTGCTTGAGCGACTGGAAAAGAATCTGCCCTTCGAGGCCAACGCCCTCAACGCGTTGAATCTGGCGGGCAAATCGTTCACGAACACCGTGTTCCATCAGACGGTGTTTAAGGAGGTTGTTTTCGACGGGGCCGTGTTTACGCGGACACGGCTGTCGCAGTGTGTGTTCATCCGCTGCGTCATGCGAAAAGTGACGTTCGCCACGTCGGAGTTCAGCGAGTCGCAGTTTTGCCAGTGCCTGCTCGAAGGGGCGCGGTTCGATGACTGCACATTGCCGTCCGGCAGTTTTGCGGAGTGCGTGCTCTCGGGTGCCTGTTTCAACGCTTGCCAGGCGGCCTCGCTCCGCGTGGTCGCCTCCGTCGCCCAGGCCATATCCTTTCATTCCACGCCGCTCGGAAACGCGTCCTTTTTCAAGGGCTGCCTCGCGGACGCGGTGTTCGAAAACTGCGATCTGAAGGCTGCCCGATTTCAGGGCACCGACCTCATGGCCGCCCGATTTCCCGGCAGCGACCTGACCGGGGCCCATGCTGAAGAGGCCGCACTCGCCCGGGCCGATTTCTCGACAGCGGTGTTTAAGAACACGTCGCTCGACCGCAGCACGCTCTCGGCCGAGACGCTGCTGCCGATGTCGTGCGATGGCCTGTCGCTCAAGAAGGCGAAGGCACCGGGGCTGCTTCTCCGCTCCCGCTCGCTCAAGAAGGCCTGCCTCGACGAGGCCGTGCTCGAGGCCGCCGACCTCTCGAAGAGCAATCTGACGGATGCAAGCCTCAAGAAGACGCGGCTGGCCGGGGCGCGACTGGAGAAGACAATCCTTCGCAAGGCACAGGCCGAGGGAGTCGATCTCACAGGCGCCGTGCTCGACAAGGCATCCCTGACGCACGCCGACTTCAAGGGGGCAGTCTTCGCCGGGGCATCGATGCGGGCGGTGGACCTGATGTGGGCCGATCTGCTCAAGGCCCCGCTGACCCGGGATCAATTCGTCAACGCCCGCGAGGTTCGCGCTGCGAAGCTCTCCGGCATCGATTTCAGCAACGCCGATCTCGCCGGCCGCAACCTCCACGGCAGCGGGTTCGAGAACTGCCGGTTTGTGGGGGCGAACCTCTCGCAGACGATGCTACACGCTGCAACCTTCATCGGCTGCGATCTCACGGGCGCCTCGCTGGCGGGCAGCGACCAGGGCGATACGAGCTTCAAGGGCTCCCGTCTCGACGGGGCTGACTTCAGCGACGCCAAGCTGCTGCGTGGCGAATTTCGCGGCGCGAGCCTCGATGGCACGCTCTTTCGACGCACGCAGTTCGAACACACCGTCTTCGTTGACGTCGCTCTGGGCAAGGCCGTGCTCGAAGGCGCCCGGCTGCACAAGTGCCGCCTCGACGACGTGCAGCTGCCGGGGATGTCGTTCGCAGGCATCGACTGCACGCACTCAAGATTCCAGCGGGCCAACCTGCAGGGGGCTGATTTCTCAAACGCGGAGCTTTTCGGCTGCAACTTCGGCAAGGCGAACCTGCAGGGGGCGACGATGCGGAATTGCCACGCAGCCACCACCTTCTTTGGCGATGCCAACCTCGCGGGAGCCGATCTGAGCGATGCCGACCTGAGCCGTGCGGCGTTCGGTGGAGCTGCCCTTCAGACCGCCCGATTCGATGCCGCGCAGCTCGGCGGTGCGCAGTTCACGTTCGCCAAGGCCGAGCGGGCCTCATTCACCGGCGCCGACCTGACCTATGCCGACTTCTCCTACTGCATTCTCGTGGGGGCCGACATGAGCAACTGCGTGACCGAGAAGACAAACCTCCACGGTGTGGCCGACACGGGCGTGCGCTGGACGAAGCACCAACTCGGCGTTGCAAAGCAGACCGACCAGGATCGCTACGAGGCTGAAACCTGGCAGCCGCCGCCGTAGGCAGCGGCTCGAGGCCTGTTCAACGGACAACTAGGGAACGACGGCGAACGCGGCGTCACTGCGATCGACCGGTGACGGTGCGCTCAGCAGCCAGGTCGTCCAGCCCAGCCGGCTGCCGACCGGGGAGCCATCCGCTTCCGCCATCGCGCCGCCAAGCCTTGTCATCGGCACATCGGCCGCCGCCAGAATCGGCCGCACGCGGATGTCGTAATTGAGATTGATGTAGAGGCGGGCGAGATCGCCGATTTTCGCAAGCTCGCGGGTGCCCGGCAGCCGGCGGCGAAACTGCTCGAGTGACAGCGGCCCGGCGGTGATCTCCAGCACCGACTGCACGCTCCAGACCCGCGATCCGGCGATTGCCATGCTGCCCAGTTGCGTGTTCCAACCGTCCGGATTCCCGCTGGTTCCCAGCCGCGTCTGGTCGGGCTTTTCCAGGTTGAGCCAGCGTCCGACGAACTGATGGACCTGCACCGGCACGCCGTAGAGATCGGTGAGGAGCATCTCCAGCGACTCGGCGCACCGTGGAAAGTGGGAGTAGTGGCCTGCATAACGGAAGATCACGTCGTCATCGACGGCCAGCTTCCCGCCCTGGCCCCGTCCTCCGAGGCCGACCAGGCAGGCAACCGCAGCCGTGATCGAGTCCCGCGGCCTGGCCGCGCCATCGTCCCACGCGGTACCGAGGCCGCGAACGACCGTCCGCTCCCACTGGACAGGGTGACGGTATTTGGCCCACGTGCGGTAGAGCAGCGAGATCGCCCGCTGATTGAAGATGTCGAGGAAGGCCTTCAGGCTGTGGTCGCGAAACCGACGGATACGATCGATGACCAGTGTCGTGTAATGCAGCGGCAGGCTACCCGACGGCCCGACGAGGCCAAAGCAGGTGACGTCGAGTTCCATCCGTGAAACCCGCGTGCCCGCCGGTTCGCCTGCAACGGCCTCGCTCCGGGTATCTTCCCGCTCGTCGTTCGCCTCAGGGAGAATCTGGGCGCGGGTGATCGCCGCCCCCGGAAACCCGAGCGTAACCACGCAGTGAAACGTCACCGGCGGATCCGCGTCGGCATTTGAACTGGTCGATCCGACCTCGCCGGGAGGCTCTCGTCCATTCGAAATGGCGTCGAGATAGACGGCACTTTGCGCGAGCCGCACAGCCTGAAAAAAATCAAATTGATGAGGAGCGGCGACCAGCCTGTTGATCAGGCGAGCACCCGGTTCCCCGCTCTCGGCGGCCAT
>Ga0114972_10003212_pt1 | contig 12257 bp, 5 predicted proteins | sample M_140807_EF_Meta_FD_87354 | JGI IMG/M metagenome (GOLD analysis project Ga0114972, IMG submission 87354) | Freshwater microbial communities from Lake Montjoie, Canada to study carbon cycling - M_140807_EF_MetaG | ecosystem: Environmental > Aquatic > Freshwater > Lake | place: Lake Montjoie... | reverse complement strand
TTGAGCAAATTTTTTGTCCTTTATGCGGCAACAGCATTTCGATTCTCGAAGTCAATTGCCCACATCAAAAAACTCGGGGACAGTCCCCGGGTTTTTCTCAACGCACGACGGCAGAGAAGTGTCGCCCTCCATGCTCAACGCTCGCCTCGATGTTGTTGGCGGCGGGTGTCCAGGCGAGCGCGGGTCATCCGTTCGCGCAGGCCACCTTCTACCAGGAAGGCTTTTTCTAGGGCTCGCAATTGTTGGTCCAACAGGTAGTTGGTCTGGTGGATCAGGCAGATGAGAATATTGGCCACAATATCGGGCGGACGAGTCTCGATTTAGGTCCGATAGGACTCATAAGACACATCGGACTTCGATCCGATTTTTCGAACAAACAAAGCTTCACGAGAATCTTTCTCCCAGGTTGAATGGTTGCGGGTGCGGAGAAAGTCACGGTAATCTTCCAGCAATTCCTCCAGGCTGGCGCGGGCTACATTGACTAGTTTGATTTCGGTTTCTTTGGAGGTGCCGCTGGCCATACAGCCTTCGAGGATGTTCTGTTTGCCGGAGCGAGCGGCCTGGACCATTTGGTCCACGGTGCGATCCCGTTTGTCGAGGAAGCGATCACAGAATCGCACCGTACCGTCGTACACGATACGGGCCTTGCGGAAGGAAAGTAGATCTTCGTAACCCCCGTGCGGCGGAATGAAACCGTGCGGCGGAATGAAACCACTCATGGGTCATCTCCTGGCGGATGGTAACCGGTTTTCGGCTAAATCAGAACTATGGGACCCATAGGACCCATAGGACCCATAGGACCCATAGGACCCATAGGACCCATAGGACTGGGCCAGGATTGATTATACAAATCAGGAGACGTGGTGACGGCATTTTGGCTCATGAATTAATCGCCTCAACGTCGATTTTACAGGCACCTTGGGGAATGTCCCCGGGTTTTTCAAGCCGTTGGATTGTTCACCATCAGCGAACATTAGCGTCCATTAGCGGTTTAAATCTCTGACCGCTGATGGACGCTGATGGACGCTGATGGACCGCTGATGGAACAGCCAGACTGTGAAGTGTGAAGGGGTGATCCAAGTCGCGGATTACTAGCCAGGTGGATTACTAGCCAGGTGGATTGCTGGGCGCAGGATTGCCCGGCGCAGCACCCGGAGGTGCGGGACTAAATGGGTTGCTCCCAAAACCGGGTATCTGCAAACCCGGTATGCTCGGTAGGCCCGGTAGGCCCGGCAATTGTGAACCTCCCTGCTGCAATGGCCCGAGCAGCTTGTTCAACCCCCTGTCAATCTGCTTCTGAGCCACACCGGCCAAGGCGCTGGTGGCAAGCTGCTGCCCAAGTTGGATCAGCCCATTGCTGTCGAGCTGGGGCCTCGATACCGTCCCCCGAATGGGAATCTGGATCATCTGGCCAGCCAACGGCTGAAGCGCCGGCGTCTTGTCCACCCACTCCTTGAGGATCGGAACACCGGCGATGAGCTCCAGACTACCGTCAAGCCCCACCGATCCGGAAGTTGTCAGCAACACATCCCCGGCCTGGATCTTCATGTCCTTGTGCATCACTCGACCGCGATCGACGGCAAAGCCAATATCCTGTTCAGGCAACTGCAACCAACTGGTCGCTTGCCCCCCGCCATCGGTCGCTCCCGCGCCACGACGTAAATTGCGTATCTGTGTCACTAAGCCCAAGATCTGATCGGCTAGCGGCCCAGGCCCAACGTTGGCTCCATAAACATGCAATCGCCCCTCGACGGTCTGTCGGAACGACTCGGTGGGATAAACCTCCGCGCGATCGATGTCGAGCGTTAGGTTCCCCTGCACGCTCGTCACATCGGCAAGCAGCGGTGTGACGTACTTGAGCCACCCTTGGCACATCTGCCGCGTGATCGCCACATTCTCGATGACCCGCTGCTGTGCTTGGCGTATCACCATGGGCTCGGCTGTTAGATCACCATCGAGATTCCATCGCAAAACTCCCTGGGAAACCGGGATCTCGGCCTTGGACGCAAATCGCCCATTGTCGATCACCAGCGGAATCTCCGCAGAGCCAATATCGATGCCAACCACATTGGCACTGTCCCAACCGATGCTCGATCGGGCCGATAGAGCATCGGTCCATTTGCGGTTCGGAGCGCTGACCCAGGTAACTTCCAAGGGCTGAGTCTTCTGCCCGGTAGCCACCAGCATCCCGCCTGTATAAGGTCGCAGACGCTCGGCAGCTCGGGCAGCATCGTAAGTGATGCTCCCCTGTGATTGAACGATGGTCGAGTCGGTTTGGTGGGTTACCTGCGTTGCCCCTCCGTAAGCTAGCCATTCGGTTTGCAGAAGGATTTGGGGCAACTGCAAAAGCCCATCCGTGAATCGATAGGATCCATCGAGAGTCGCAACCACTTGAGGCTCTTCCCATAGGACGCTCTCGGGGTTTGCAGCCGCCGAAGTGCTGACGAGTTGGTTGGGATTGCGCGGTTGAAGTGTCGGCTGAGCAGCCCGCAGATCCTTGGCCTGTGTCACCAAATGCCACTTGATTTCGCTAGGATCGAGTGTCCAGTCCATCTGGCCGGTAACCTCTCCGGTCAGTCGCACAGGGACGCTATTCGTGGCGGCAGGTTCACTTTGCATCGAAGCCATCATTCGGCTCGGATCGACCCGAAAAGCAGCCTGACCCTTGCGTGTCCCACTTGCTCCTGCGGCTTGGTCCTGAGCTTGTATAGCAAACGAATCGGCGCGAACCAGCAGGTTGTCGACCTTCAAGTTTGCCAGATTGCTGCTATCGAAATTGCCTTGGAATTTCCCGACCATCCTCGATTCTTGCAACGCCGTCGTGCCGCTTACGAGTTGAAACGGTTCTGCGACCCAATCGACCATCGAAACCTCGACATGCCGATTATCGATCGCTCCTTGGACATCCAACGAGACCATGCCTCCGACGGAAACCCCAGGATCTACTCCTGCGAACATTTGACCTCTTCGTTGCCACCGATTCATATCCCCGGTGAGCTTGAGCACCATCGGTGCGGCGCTTTGACGGAGCCCCGACGGAGTGCCGGAAATCGCGATGGGTTCTAATACCTGGAACTGCAGAGACTCCTGCTCAGACTTTAAACTCGCTTGGATCCGATCCAACTGCAGAATGGTCATCCCATCGAGCTGAGCGACGGTGGTGAATTCGCCATCCCAAGCCGGTTCGTCCAATCGGCCATTAGGAAGCACGATGCGCAAAGGTGTGGTTCGCAGCGATCCGCTGGCTGCCAAGCCGTTCCCTTCGTTGAGCTTCCAAGCCAAAGCGGCCTGTGCCGACCCGGTCAAACTCTCCAGCGGCAAAACAAACCATTGCGATAGTCTCTGCTCCATCTTGTCGAGGTCCAATTGTGCCGTTAACCGACCATCGAGCAGATCCCCCGAGCCCTCGATCTGGCAGAACTCGGAATTGCAAAACAGCCGCAGACTCGGGATCCCTTGCGCATTGCCCGAAACCTCTAAACCCGCCGACAAAGCTTGATCCCACTCGATCCGCTTGCCCTGCATGTCGGCCAGTAGATTTCCAAGCTGGATCTGATAGCTGCTCGAGGGAATCCCGGTCCCCTGCCCAGGAGCTTGCCCTGGAGCTTGAGGAGTACCAAGTGTAGCAGGCCTAGTCTGCGAAAGACTCAGCGTCGCATTGCCTTGAAGGAGCCTGACCTGATCCTGGGTCTTGAGTAGGTCCGGTGCAACAGCCACGAGCCTTGGCAGATCGATCGTCCCCTGGACGTCGAACTCCGAGTCCTCCAGCCAAGGGCTATTCCAGGCCGGAAGCTTGCCAGGTATCGCGATGTTGGCTTTCGAGACTACGGTCCCGAAATCACACTCGAGCTTGGAGCTGTTGGTGCTGATTCGGTTTTGAAACAGACTGACGTCGCCGCTGAAGCGAATTTGTTCGAGCCCCGCACCACGTTGCCCGACCAGACTCGGAGCGGAAATCCTTAAGCGATCCAACTGCGCGGTTTTGACAAAGGCCGTCAAGGCCTGCGGTCCGGTGTACTCGACATCGGCCTGGACCGTGGCCTCCCCATCGAGCTGATCGATCGGTAAATCAGGCATCCGCCGCTTGACCAAACTTATCCATTGCAAAGGCAAGCCCTGCGTCGAGACCGTCATGCGCAACGACGGCAGATTGGCGGCGGCAAGCGAAGCCATCCCCGGCGCGATCGGTTCGGTTAACAAAGTGAATTGCCCAGTAGCCGGCCGCTGACCGGGCAACGCCGAGGTCTGAGTCAAGTCCCCGACAAGAGTCATCGGAGGGATCGGCTGCTCGGCCGTCGGGATCGGGATGTCGGCTTCGCTCACCCGCAGCGCCCAAGCGCTCTGATCCACCGTGTCGCGAGCTTGAAGAACCGCCCCAGCAATTCGAATCCGACCAGTAAATCCCGGCCCACCCGATGAACTCGTCGCCGAGTCCTGCTTGCCACTGCTTTGTAACAGAGGCTTGATCGCCTCTTCCAGACTCGTCGTCCCCGGATGCACATCGACGGCCACGGCCAGTTCGCGAAGCGTGATGGTCCCAAGCCGTCGATAGTTCGTCAGCAGTGAAAAGAGAGTCAACTCGGTGTCCACCGAACCGATCTTGACGATCTCCGCTCCACGATCATCGACCAAACGCAGCCCTTTGGCCCCAAAGGATTGCACCCATCCACCTTGCAATTGAGCGATGTCAATCTGGATCGGCGCAAGCCCCGAACGCTGATTGATCTGCTGGATCAACCAAGCCCTTTGCTGGATCAGAACGTTCGGCGCCGCGGCGATGACCCCGAGACTGATCAGGGCACCGATCGCCAATCGCTGCTTCCATTTCGAAGGTCTTCGTATTGAGCGATTTTTCGCCAAAGACTCACTCGTTTCTTGGCTTTTGTCAATGTCCGATCGAACTCTTCGCATCGCTGTGCCAATCCTTGTAGTGTACGATTGCTAGCATTTCTGGTCTCCAAGGCACGTAAGCCCAAGGAGGATCCGGTTGAGCGAGAGTACTCTTTTGAGGGCTGAAATAGCCAGAGCGATTGCCAAACTCGCCCCGGATCGATCTTTGTCGGGATCGATCTTTGTTTGGATCGATCTTTGTTTGGTGTGGATAGATTTGGTACAACCCAACAGCATCGGGTCTTTGTAGGGCTCGGGTCTTCGTAGGTTGCAGTCAGGATTTGGGAGTTTATCGCATGGATGCGTTTTTTTGTTTCCCCGCACGCCGCGCTGTGGTCGCCGGTACAATCGTTCTTGCCGCTTGGTCGAGCACTCTTATCGAGACCGACAGGGCTTGTGCGATGGATAATCCCGTCCCGAGCGAGACCTCGACGCGGAAAGGAGCCACTGCCCAGGAGCCAACTCAAAACGATGAAACCAACGAGGGGGCTCCTGTAAAGAACGTCGCAGAGGCACCCAAATCAAGATCGACCAAGGAGCCAAGCCAACACTCGAGCGTCAGTCTGGCCCAGTGGGTTACCGATTGGATGAAAAACCCACGGAGAGTTACCGCCAGACTGGCCATTCATGGGGTCGTTCCGGAGATTGAACTCGAGGCGGTGATTCCCGCTGCACAACAGAGAATCTGTGCTAACGGCAAATGCTACGAAGTCGATGAGAAGAATGTCGAGGGCAAGCCATGCGACGAGCCCCCATCGAGCTCAATCAACCTCAAGGCCGAAAACCAAAAGGCCGAGGAGGAACAGATCAGTGAAGCACCGGCCGCTCCGCCGATCCCCCCAAGCTTTCCTTTTGCCAGTCAAGATCCTGGTAGCGACAGCGCGGTCCTAGAACTTCAGATCCACCGAGCACCCTATCCCCAGGGTTACCTTCCCCAGGGTTACATTGCTCAAGAAAATGCGATGCAAGAGTATGCCTCCGATGACTGGGCTCCTGTGGAAAATAATTTCTTCGGTTCGTTAGGTGACGTGCAGGTATCGGTGCCGGCGAGCACCCTGGTTGCCTACATGGTCGCTCACGCAGAAAACTCCGTTCGTTTGGAGATGACTGAGCAACTCGCAGCAGAACGAGCGATGTACGCTCAGCGGTACGAACTGTTGCTGCAGCACAATCAGCAGCTACAAACACAACTGGCGATTCTCGAAGCTCGCCAACAGACAACCGAAGCCTTGGCGATGAGAACCTCAGACCGCCAAATAGCCTCAAGTCCAGTCGCTGTAAAACCCGTCGCCGAATCGGCAACTCCTGCCGATCCTACGGAACAAAAGCGATGTCAAAGTCTGACGGCATCCAAAGAGGACTGGGACTCGATCCAAGAAGATCTGTCGAATATCCGGCATCAAATCGCGATTCTCAAAAAGAGCAATCCGATCCCATTTGGTCCTAGCTACGTCGGAGCCCAGCCGCCCAAGCAACCCGGTTCGTTCCGAACCGCTCGCACGGTCCCTTACACCCCTGTTTTCCCATCGGCGGGCAAGTCCCCCAAGGTGACCAACCCGAGGTAACTACCAACTACTTGGCAATTCCATCGGCCGCTGGCAATGTCGATTACAATACTTAGCGGGTGCGGACGTTCGCATCCGCAGAGTATTCTCTAAAGGGCAAACAATATGTGCGGCATAGCTGGGGGGGTATGGTCAGCCCAATCATCGGGTTTGTCCATCGACCAACTCCGCACAATGACCGATTCGATCCGGCATCGTGGCCCTGACGACCAAGGGCTTTGGATCTCTCCGGCAGCCCAAAAATCCAATCACCTAGTCGATTCCTGGTGGACCCCCGGCGTTGCGTTAGGTTTTCGTCGCCTCTCGATCATCGACTTAGACACCGGTCGCCAGCCGATGGCCAACGAAGACGGCTCGGTTCGATTGGTCTTCAACGGCGAGATCTACAATTACCGCGAGCTGCGGCATCGGCTCGAAGGTGCCAGCCATCGCTTTAGCTCGCAAAGCGATACCGAGACGATTGTCCATTTGTATGAGGACCTCGGGACCGATTGCTTTAAACACTTCAATGGCATGTTCGCGATCGCCATTTGGGACTCGAAAAAAGACCGCTTGATCCTAGCCCGCGACCGGCTGGGAAAAAAACCTCTCTTTTATTGGCACAACAAGGATCAGCTTTACTTTGCAAGTGAGCTCAAGGCCCTGGGCAGCGTGCCGGGCTTTCCTCAGGCCATCGACCCTGGCGCCATCGACGCGTACCTGACCTATCAGTACATCCCTCATCCGATGACCATCTACCAGGGGGTCCACAAACTTCCTCCTGGGCACTTTTTAGTCTTCGAAAATGGTCGAGTCGAGATTCAGCGTTATTGGGACATCGACTGGTCGTATGAGTCGCCGCTGGGTATCGACGACGCCAAATCGGAGCTTCGGCACAGGCTCACTGCGGCCGTCGAACGCCGACTCTGCAGCGATGTTCCGTTGGGTGCGTTCCTCTCTGGAGGCATCGACTCATCGTTGGTGTGTGCGATTGCACAAAAGCTCCTTGGCACTCCGCTACGCACGTTTGCGATCGGTTTTTCCGAAGCCGATTTTGACGAGACGCAGTATGCAGCGGCGGTCGCCAAGCATTTGGGTACCGAGCACGAGCGGTTCGAGGTTCAGCCCGACGCGGTTGGGATCCTCGATGCGGTGGTGGATCACTACGACGAACCATTCAGCGATTCCAGCGCGGTGCCGACATGGTATCTTTGCGAGCTGACCCGACGATCGGTCACGGTCGCCCTCAGCGGCGACGGTGGGGACGAGCTTTTCGGGGGTTACGAACGCTACCGAGCGCTGCAACTGAGCGAACAACTCCAAAGTTGGATGCCGGTCGGCTGGCTTTCGCGATCACGCCTCATTCGAAGTTTACCTGACTCGAGCGCACGGCGTTCTGTTTTGCGCCGTATCCGTAGATTTTGCGAGGCCCTCGGACAATCCTCGCCAAAGCGTTATATGAATTGGATTCAGATCTTTGGCGAGGAGTCCCGTATCCAGCTTTACCAAGACTCGTTCATCGAATCGCTTCCGGACCAAGACCCTTTTGCGTTCCTCGAAAGGGCTTGGTCGCAAGCCAATCCCAAGAAGCGTGATCCGATGAGCTGCGCGATGGCCGCAGATCTACAGACATATATCCCTTGCGATTTGATGACCAAGGTCGATATGGCATCGATGAGGCACTCGCTCGAAGCCCGCCAACCCTTCCTCGATTACACCCTGGTCGAATGGGCCATGAGCTTGCCGCTAAATCTAAAAATGCATCGTGGGCTAGGTAAGTGGCTCCTGCGAGAGACGTTCAAAGACGAGCTACCTGCCGAGATCTGGACGCGACCCAAGATGGGCTTTGGGATCCCGATCGCCAAATGGTTTCGAACATCGCTCAAGGATCGAACGATCGATGCGCTCTTGGGATCGGATGCACGCTGCCATCGGATCTTTCGGCCCGAGGCTGTTAGTCAATTGGTCAACGAGCACATGCAAGGACGGGTCAACCAGGGCTATCGGCTTTGGAATCTGCTAGTGCTCGAACTCTGGCTCCGCAAATGGGGCTAGTCGGTAGGCAATAGAGGTTAGAACCCGCTGCGGATCCATTCCCCTGTTTTTGGATCGATCTTGAAACGATAGAACAATCGAATCGCTTCCTGCTGTCGGTCCGTCAAGCGGTTTTTCCCCGAACTCTCTTGGAGAAATCCCAGGTCCCAGAGCTCCAGTTCGCACCAATCGAGATTCCTACGGTAGTGCGTCGATAACGGCTGCTTGATCACTCCATCTGGCATTCGACCTGGAACGATCGGCACTGGAATTGCCTCCAACTTTGCCTCAATGAGAAAGGCTACCAAACCTGAGTATTGGTCTTGTTGAAAACCAAAACCACTTGGTTTCCAGTCTTGGACGTTGCATTCGACAAGGGCTCGATAATACTCCTGGGACTGCATGGCTTTCCAGGTTGGAATCTTGGATGCCAGGTGGCTTTTTACACGAACCTCGATCGCTGCCATCGGATCGCTAGCCGACAGTAGCTGCAATTTTTTGGTCAAGGGCGAGGCATAGATGCGCACCAAGTCGGGCTCTATGCCGCGATATTCAAACGAGACCTGCCCGTCTGTGGCTGCAAACTCGATCATCGCTCGCATGTTGAGACGCTGAAGGATCAGATTGCTCAGGAAATGCCCGCCGATCTCACCATGTCCACCAGGCGATTTCATCATCTTCAGTCGAGAAATTCCATCCGGATAGAGCCGAGTGGCTGGGAAGAAACTTCGATCCTCATTGGCTGCATAGATCGCGCCAATCGCCTTGACGTTCCTGTTGGGTATCGCTGTCACATAATTCCCAGCGCGACCATCTGGGGTCCACTCGATCAAGGCCGAAGACTGACCAGGAAACGTATAGGAATAAACAGGGTCAAAGAGCCCCAAAAAATCTACTTTGATTCCATACCGCTGCATCCTCCTTGCAAACTCGATGCTCATCGCCGCTCCGCGACTCCATCCGAAGATGTGCATCCTTTGATGGCCTCGATAGTTGGCCAACACATCCGCCTCGATCCGATCGAGAATCCGTGTCCAACCATAGCCCGCACCATTGTCCGCAAAAGCCGAATAGATCGAATCGTACTCGGTCGGATTCCCAACGCCTCCATAATAGAATTTGGTCCCTTGATACAAGTTATAGAGCCTCTCGACATTTCCGAGGCCAAACATATGCATTCCGGTTCCTCCGATAAAAATCCCGTATTGCTTGGAATTCCCATCGATTGAAAAAGGGGAGATCAAACCGTCGATAAGGGTATTGATCTGATCTGTGTTTCCGAGCACGAGCTCGTCTGCCCACTTCCTAAGTGCGCTCAAAAGGACTCGATTTCCGGAGGGTAAGTACACCCATCCCAATCGATCCACCGCCCCAATCGGTGTGTCGCGGAATCGATAGCTGGGGTCGCCTTGGATACGTACCGGCTCGAGCCCGATCGCATGCCTCCAATAAGCCACTCCCCGAACCTCGACCACTCGATCGTTATAAGGCACTCTGGTGAACGCTGAATAATCGGAAAGCAACTTCGACTTTGCCGAATCGAAATCTTCGCCAACATGCTGCTGGTACTTTTTCGCCCATCGTTGCACAAAATCACTTCGAACTTGACCTAGGATTTCACCGTGCGATTCGCTGGCGAACTTCAAGAACTCATTCCATTGAGATTGATCCTGGACAAAGAACCGAAGCCGAGATTGCGGCACCGGAGCATCAATCACGATTGGATTGGCCTGAGCCTCCCAAATGATCGTTCGATCCTCAAGAAGCTCGAAGTAATCGGGCCGATCTAAAGCCGGCAACACTCTTGAGTACATGTCCAACCAGTTGGCGACATCGCCCGACACCTCGCGATCGACCCGAGCCAATGCGTCTAGGGTAAGGGGCGTGACCGGCGTCATCTTATGAGTCGGTGTTTGCGACGCCTCAGGCACCCCTGAGACTCGAGCCGATGAATCCACCATCGCAGTCGGCAACTCCACCTGCTCGTTTCTCGGTGTTTGGGCGATAGAACCAAGGCGCGTGACGATCGTGTCTAGCGACCAATACGCTTTTGCAAACTGGTCCTCTGGGGATCGTATCCAGGCCAAGAAACCGGTGTCCTGCCAAACGAAAACGTCGGGCGAAGCTACTCCCAGATCCTCCCTGAACAGCAACTCATAACGCCTATCAACCATCGGCATTCTCGGATGATCGAGCCCTTTGTGTTCCGGGATCGCAGGAGCGCCTTGGTTTGAAACTATGGCTTGAGCCAATCCATTGATTGCCAAAATGCGAACCTGCTCAAGCGCCCAATCCAACTGTGCAACGGTGCGTCGCGCATGATCGCTTGCAAGCCACTCCCGGGAATCGGATTCCCATTGCAACTGACCTTGCCTCTTCTCGTGTTCTGCTTGCTGTTGGCTCTGCTGGCTGACCTTGCTTTGCATCGCCTCGGCCATCTGTTGGTTGTACCTGGCCTTGGCCTGGGTGACATCGTCAAAAAAGGAACTCCATTGGCTATGGAGTTCCTGGTCGATGCGATCGGCCATGTCCGTTTGCAAGCGAGACGTTTCTCGTGCATAAAGCGACTCGGCCTGCGACCAGCTCTGCTCAGAGACAAAGTAAGCGTCGGCTTCCTTATCGATCAGCTCTTTTCTCGCATCTCGGGTTTCTTGAGCCAAACGCGACTCCCTCGAAATCTGAGCGAGCCGGTCAGAGCGTTCTAATTCGGCCTCGGTCGAGCGTTTGGTTGAAATCGCTGTGGCTCGATCGCGGCTCCAATTCCGAGTCATCCAAACAAGCCCTGACTCATGGTACTCCTTGGCCTGCTCCAAACGATCTTGATACTTCGAGGCATCAAGATCCTTGCTGAACTCCAACTCCGCAGTTGCGACTTGTTGGGAACTGCTTCGTTCCGACATGGTCACATGATTGATGTACTGATTTGCGGGTGCCTGAAGCTCCTGCATGTAATCGACCAGCGCCTGGCTCTTGACTTCAAATGAAACCAAGCTCTGATTGATTTCCGATTCGCTAGACTTACGCTGAGCGAGACTGAGTCTGAGCGATTCATCGAGCTGTGCTCGAGCAATGGTCGTCTGGTATCGAATGTCTGCTTGACTTCGACCACGGGATAAATGCTCCTCGGCTTCTTGCCAAACATCTAGCATGGCAAGTTCCTGTCTTGCAGCGACCACAAGAAAATCGGACCAGCTTCCAGGAACGGCTTCCTGCAAGGACTCTCTTGCGACGACCCTTTGCCCAGCAGCCGCAACAAGCCAGTCTCCTTGCGCGTCTGTTTGTGCACCGTGAAGATCCCCGGAAGCTTCGATCGCGTGAACTTGATAATCAAATCTCGCTCGGGCAAGCGCGTCGGACTGCTGTTGTTCGAGCCTTGCGAGCTTTAACCTCAGCGTAGCATCGATTCGTTGCAACTGGATACTATGCTGATGCGCTCGCTGGGCATTCTCCAAGCCTAGATAAGGGGATTGCTCAGCCGTATGGTCTTTCCAGTCCATCCGAGCATCCGAATCCGCCATCGTCTGCCAGTACCTGGCATCGGCAACGAGCAAGCTCTTTTCGCGCGATTGGCTCGCCGGAGAGAACCCGCGAAGCTTCATGACCTGGGCGGCACTCTCTGCCCTCTCGACTGCTTCGAGGAATTTGGACTCATGCGACAGAACGAGCAGTTGGTAATCCAGATCGATCTGGCGCTGATCCTGCAGTGCTTCGTACTGACTCGTTAGTTGACTGATTGAAAAAACCAGCGCCAAATCGGACTTGTCCTTTTCGGCTTCCCTTCTTAGCGTA
>Ga0114972_10003208_pt1 | contig 12261 bp, 10 predicted proteins | sample M_140807_EF_Meta_FD_87354 | JGI IMG/M metagenome (GOLD analysis project Ga0114972, IMG submission 87354) | Freshwater microbial communities from Lake Montjoie, Canada to study carbon cycling - M_140807_EF_MetaG | ecosystem: Environmental > Aquatic > Freshwater > Lake | place: Lake Montjoie... | reverse complement strand
CATCGAGTGCTACCAGATCACGGTGGAACGCATGGTCGGAGATCTGGGAGTCAACGGTGGCCAGAGTGCGGAAGGCAAAAATCTCCACGATATCGAGGTGATGGCTAACGAACCGACCGTGGTCAATCTCGTTAACGTTATTATCTCTACAGCGTTGCGGGAACGGGCGAGCGACATCCATCTGCTGCCTTTTGAATCGGTCATCCAGCTTCGATATCGAATTGACGGGCTCCTGCAGGAAAAACCACCACCGCCTAAACCGCTGCACGCCGCCATCGTGTCGCGCATCAAGATCATGGCGGACATGAACATTGCCGAGCGCTTCCTGCCTCAGGACGGGCACATCCAGATCAACCATCGTGGCGCGCGGGTGGACATCCGGGTGGGCACGTTACCGACAATCTACGGCGAAAGCGTGGTGATGCGGTTGCTCGAAAAAGACACGCGGATGCATCGCCCCGAGGACCTAGGCCTTGATCCACAACGGGCTGCGCTGCTCCAACGGCTAGTAGAAAAACCGCACGGACTGTTCCTCACGACGGGCCCGACCGGCAGTGGCAAGACCACCACGCTCTACTCCATTCTCCAGTCCATTTATAAGGCTGAAAAGAAGATCATCACCATCGAGGACCCGGTGGAATATGAACTGGCCGGAGTCGCCCAAATTCCGGTCCGTCCCGCGCGTGGATTTTCTTTCGCTACCGGTCTGCGAGCCATTCTCCGTCAAGATCCCAACGTGGTCATGGTCGGTGAAATTCGCGACGCCGAAACGGCCGAGATTGCCATTCGCGCCGCCCTGACCGGCCATCAAGTCTTCAGTACCCTGCACACCAACGACTCCACTGGCGCGGTGACGCGGCTCATCGACATGGGTATTGAGCCGTTCTTGATCTCGTCCTCGCTGGAAGGAGTGCTCGCGCAGCGCTTGGTGCGCCGGATCTGCCCGACGTGCCGGACCAAAGCCCCCGCGACCTCGTCAGTCCGGGAGAAGTTTGCGATGTTGGAAGGTGTTTTCTGGATCGGGGCCGGCTGCGAGGAATGTCGGGGCACCGGCTATCGGGGTCGTGTCGGCATTTTTGAACTCCTGGAAATAACACCAGCGCTTCAGGAGTTGATCCTCCAACGTCGTTCGAGCGCAGAACTAAAGGCCACCGTCCGTGACTCCATGCTCAGCCTCTTCGATGATGGTTTGCGCAAAGCTGCCGCCGGGATCACCACGCTCGAAGAAATCGTCCGAGTTTGTTCGGGCGACGCCAAGGAATGAGCGCTTTTCACTACAGTGCCATGCAGGGATCCGGCGGAGTCGTCAAAGGCACGATCGAGGCTGAAGACCGACGCGCTGCGCTGCGACTGCTGGCGGGCCGCGGACTCTTTCCATCGTCGTTGAAGCCGATCGCAGAAATCGGCGAGCGCCACGTCACCGGCACGCTCATAGCAACGCCACCCATCAGTGGATTCCGGTTTGGAACCGGCATCCGCCGCAAGGAGGTGACTGCTTTCTCCCGCGAGATGTCCGCGCTGCTGGGGGCTGGAATTCCGATTCCTCAGGCCATCGAGGCCATCGCCAGTGAAGAGGCGAACCCGGCAATGAAAGCGGTGGTCGAACAAATAGCCGCCGACGTAAAGACGGGCATTTCGTTGTCGGCAGCGATGGCGAATCATCCCCGGCTGTTCAGTAGCCTTTATACCAGTATGGTCCGCGTTGGCGAAGAGGCGGGCGCTTTGCCTCAGGTCATGCGCGATCTGGCCGAACTCTTGGAGCACGACGACGAAATCCGCGGGGAAGTAGTATCGGCGATCGCGTATCCGTTGTTCGTCCTCGGGTTCGGTATCGTCACCGTCGTTGTCTTGCTCACTGTGGTATTGCCCAAACTGTTTTCGATGTTGGAAGAGATGCTGGACGTGCTGCCGCTGCCCACCTTGATCCTGTTGCGGGTGAGTGGATTCTTCTCCGAATACTGGCCCTGGCTGCTGCTGACGGTCACCGGGGCGGTGTTCGGCCTCCGTTGGCACTTCAAGTCTGCGGAAGGCGCGCTGCAATGGGATCGGTTCACACTCCGAGTGCCGGTGATGGGCGGCTTGGTGCGTTCCGCCGCCCTAAGCCGTTTCGCCCGGACGTTGGGCATTTTGGTCAAGAGCGGCGTGTCACTGCTGCCGGCGCTCAAGATCGTTCAGACCACGGTGGGCAACCTCGTTATCGGCGGCCAGATCGCGCAGGTGAGCGAGGAAACCCGCGGCGGCGATTCGCTGGCGGCTCCCTTGCGCAAGCTCGGCATCTTCCCGCGCAGTGCGGTGCAAATGATCGCGGCCGGAGAAGAATCCGGCCAACTCGCCGACATGCTGATCAAGGTGGCGCAGATTGAGGAACGGCACCTGCGAGCCCGAACTCGCACGCTCATCTCGCTTCTCGCTCCGATCCTGATCCTGATTGTTGGTGGCGTGGTGGGTTTCATGGTCATCGCCATTCTCCTCCCCATCTTTCGCATGAGCCGCGGAATTCACTAAGTTAGATCCCGTTCACCTCTTATCTGAAATACCCCATTGAAAATTCAATTCACACGGCAACGGCACTTCGGTTTCACACTTCTAGAAATCATGGTCGTCGTGATCATTCTGGGCATTTTGGCGGCCACGATCATCCCGCAGTTTATGGGTGCCACCACGGAGGCCAAGGTCGGCGCGGCCAAGGCGCACGTCGCGGAACTGGAGGCAGCGCTGGAGCGCTTCAACCTGAACATGGATCGCTATCCTACTCAGGAGGAAGGTCTGTCAGTCCTTGTCACCGCGCCGGCGAACGGGGTGACCACATGGCGAGGACCTTACATTAAGCAACTGCGCAACGATCCGTGGACGCATCCTTATCAATACCGCCGACCGGGCATCCATCACACCACCAGCTTTGACCTCTGGTCACAAGGTGCTGACGGTGCGGACGGTGGCGAAGGCGATGCCGCCGACGTGGGTAACTGGTAATCCAGTGATGTCTCGCTCTACAGCAGCGGTTCGCGCCCGGGGCTTCACGCTCATGGAGCTCATGGTCGTGATCCTCATCATAACGATCCTGACCGCTATGATCATCCCCGAACTGCGGGGGACGTTGGAGGAAGCGCTGCTGCGCTCAAGCGCGCGTCAGTTGGCCGGGGCCTGTGACCTCGCTTACAGCCGCGCCGTGGCCGCCGGTCAGTTGCATCGGCTGCAAATCGATCCGGCTACCGGTAGATTCTCGGTTGAACGACCCGTCGGACGAGACGTCCAAACGGGAAGCGCAACTCGGGCCGATATTCCCGGTGCCAAGGGTGTGATCGACCGCCGGATCACCGTCAAACTGAGCCACCCCACCGAAGGTACGAAAGCGCTCAATTCTACGTGGGATCGGGCGCCCGCGGAGCGCACCGAAGGAATCAACTTCTACGCCGACGGAACCGCGCAGGACTCCGAAATTGTCTTGCAAGACCGGGCGGGATTTCGGCTGTCACTGCACATCAATCCGGTGACCTCCCGGATTAAACTGAAGGAGCTGGCCCGCTAATGAACTCGCGCCGCCAACAATCGGGTTTCTCGCTCATCGAGGTGATGGTGGCGGTATTTATTCTGGCCGTTGCCCTGGTGGGCCTGACCCGCGGCATCACCACCGCATTGGGTTCGAGCAAGGATGCCGAACACTATTCGCAAGCGGTGCTGCTCGCTGCCAATCGGGTAGAGTTGTTGCGCGCGGAAGGCGACTTCACGGATGGTGAAACGACGGGCACTGCGGGAGCCTACCGCTGGCGGCAAATTATTTCCAAGGTTCCGCCCGACGGATTGCACCAGGTGGTGGTGGCGCTCGAACATGAGCCGGGCAATGTGCCGATTTATTCTCTCTCGACGCTGCTCTACCTAGCACCGTCCGATTCCCCGACCGAGTCTTCCGCTAAGCGTTCCGCAACCGGGCAGTCACGCCGCAAACCCGGGAAGGCTCGATGAGAACTGCGTTTCGCACTCCGTGCATTTCCGCATTTACCCTGCTGGAGATGATGATTAGCGCGGCGCTGATGTCGCTCGTCTTAGGGACCTCCTACGCCTGTCTGCAAGCGGGTCTGGATACGCGGAAACTGATTGAGCCTCGATCCGATACGTTCCAAACCGCGCGGGTCGCCCTGGCTCTCATCGCTGCCGATCTCCGGGCCGCGTGCCCGCTGCACAAGGGGCCCGAGTTCCTAGGCATGAAGCGCCAGATCGGGAATATGGACGCCGACAATTTAGATTTTGCGACGCACCAATACACCCCTAACCAGCCCAATGAAGGTGATTATTGCGCGATCAGTTGGTTTGTGGAACGAGAACCCAAGACCGGGGAAACTCGGTTGTGGCGGCGACGGAATCCCACTTTCGCCTTCGATCCGCTAGCCGGCGGCACCCGCGAAGAAATTGCTTCTGGGGTGCGCGGACTGAAGCTCGAATATTATGACGGTTACGATTGGTATGACACTTGGGGCGACGTGAACGGTCAGGCCAAAAAGGAGAGTTCCGCCCGGGAGCGCTCAAATCTGAGCGGCCTGCCGGAAGCTGCGCGAGTGACCTTGCTGCTGGCGTCGGAGCCCGGCAAAGCGAAGCAATCAAGCGAGACCGAAAGCCGCTCCGAGACCGAGGCCCCATCGCTGAGATTTCAAGTGGTCGTTCGACTAAACCTCGCCGGAACGGCCAGCTCCAGTGGCCAATCATCAACCCCAACTGGCAACGCATCCCCAACCGAGTCCAGGGCGCGGCCATCCAACTGAAATGCGTCAACGCGCCTCCATTCTCATCGGCGTTCTCTGGTGCATGGCGCTGCTGGCCGTAATCGTGGTCAGTGTGCTCCACACGGCGCGACTTGACCTCACGCTGGCCCGCCATCAGGGCGATGCCGTGCAGGCCCATTACCTCGCGCTAGCCGGCATCGAGAAAGCCAAGGCACTGCTGGTCAAGGACGTCAGCGATCGGCAGCGAAGCAATCGAAGTTCCTCCGCCACCCTCGAGGATGCTCCCGAACAATTTCGCGACATCACTTTGGGTCGGGGTCGCTTCAGCGTTAAACACCGAAGTCCAGGAAGTGCCAATGAAGGCTGGCGTTATGGCATCTCCGATGAAGCCGGACGTTTGAACGTCAACGTTGCTTCCTCCAACGAACTCAGCCGCCTGCCCGGCATGACGCCCGATGTCACCGCCGCCATCATGGATTGGCGCGACTCGGACAACGCCGTGACTCCCGGCGGCGCTGAGGCGGAGTATTATGCTTCCATCAGCCCGCCGCATCTGGTGCGCAATGGTCCCTTGCAGACCGTCCGCGAACTCCTGATGGTCCGAGGATTAACCCCAGAATTATTCTATGGCCGCAACCGTGCCCAACGCGACGCCCCCGGCAATGGGACTGGAGGAAACACATCCGGCCTTCGCGACATTGGTTGGGAAACGGTGCTGACGGTGCATTCCATTTCTAAAGACGTCAACGCGGGCGGACAGAACCGCGTCAATGTGCAGACGGCAGACGAACGCGCACTGACAGGAGTAAAAGGAATATCGCAGACGATTGCCCGCGCCCTCATCGCCTACCGGGGCAACCGACGGTTCGCGACGATTGCCGACCTTTTGGAGGTCACACCGGCTGGCCCGGCGGGAAGCAACGGCCGCAACGGCACTCCGCGAAACCGGGGAGGCAATTCAGATTCCGGCGGACCCCAGGTCATCAGCGCAGAACTGTTTCAACAAATTGCCGATGACATAACGGTTTCTGATGAAGCCGAGTTGTTGGGAACCATCAACATTAACTCGGCGGGTGTTGATTTGCTGTCATGTCTCCCCGGTGTGGATCGGTCCCTCGCCCAGGCGATTGTTAATTATCGGACGTCCAGCGGACATCTTCCTAATGTGGCGTCGCTTCTGAAAGTTCCGGGCCTAAACCAGGATATTCTAAAACAGATTTTACCGAGAATTTCGGCCCGTTCGGAAACCTATCGAATCCTCGCAGAGGGAACGATCTCGGGACGTGAGACACGTCGGCAGATCGAGGTGGTTGTGCGCGTCAATTCCAGCAGCATTTCAACGTTGGCCTATCGGGAGGATGATCTATGAGTTTTCTGGACCCACTGAAGACACCCACACTGTTGACTGAACTGCGGGCGGGTTCGCTCCATCTATTCAATGGCAACAGCGGCGAGGATCTGGTCATTACGACCGATGCTGAAGGTCGGCCGGATGCAGCATCGCAGGCGCGTGTACGAGAAGCCCTTCTGCGACTGGCGCCACGCAAACCTTGGCAATCGCGCGGTACTCTTTGGTGCGCCTTGCCGGCGCGCGGGGTTTCCTTTCGCACGGTTAAGATTCCTGACAGCGCTCGCGATGGGCTTCGTCTTTTGCTGACCCTCCAGATCGAGGCGCAGTTTCCGGTGCCTCCCGAATCCCTCGTCTGGGGTTGGTGTGAGCCTTCCAAGTCCTCCGCCTCTTTGACGCGCGCGGACGGGCTTCGTGAAATCCAGGTGGCCGCACTGAAAAAGGAACTGGTCGAAGATTATGCCGCGCTTTTTTCCAGCTGTGGATTCAATCCGGTGTTCACCATCGCTGCCCTTCTTCGTTCCGGGCCGAATGTGCGCGCGGTGAATTCCTCAGCCGTCTTGGAAGTGGGCGCGCGCGGATCCGAGTTCCTGGCTCGCCAGGAAAGCATGCCTTCGCTCGTCCGCATCTTGCCCTGGGGTGGAGAACAAATCTCAGCCGCACTGGTTCGGGATTTCGATATGACCCCGACGGAAGCCGAGCATACGTGTGTCCGCCTCATTCAAGCAGATTCGTTCACGACAGAACGCCGTACTGCGCTCATGGCATCGGTGGTGGCCACCGTTGCGCCCTTGGTTCAATCCATCCAACGACTCTGGAGCGGCCCTGAGCTTCTAGTTGTAGGCGACACACCAGCGGCACTTCTGGCAGCACGGGTCTTGGAAGAATCGTTGCGGCCGACCGTTATCATGCAACGGATAGAACTCGATCGCGCACCGGGTCAGACCTTTGCAGTAAGAGGAATCTGGGAAGCCACGAAGGATTCCTCGGACGAGGTGCCGCTGCGTTTGGAACTCACGCCCACAGCTTCCAGTTTCGGCAGCCGACGCACCCTGCCTGAGGTGTCGTGGAAATGGGTGACAAGCGTAGCAGGTCTCCTCGCCGCCTTGCTGCTGTTTCCTTATGCTGAGGCGCTCGTAGGCCGACCACTCCTGGCGCGCCGTCTGGCCAACTTGCAGAAAGACTACGACCGGTTGGGTGAAATTGATCGCCGGCTCGAGTTCCTCCAATACATCGCGGACAACCAGCCTCCTTATCTTGACGCTTCATTTGTTATCGCCAACGCCGCCCCGCCGGGCGCGCGGATTGAGTCGTTAAGTCTGAATCGACGCGGTGAAATTAGTTTGAGCGGTTTCGCGCAGATGCCTCAGCAGATTGTAGATTTTCGAACCAAGCTCGTGGAATCCGGTTTCTTCTCACAAGTCGTGGTTGAAGAACAGTCGCCGGTTCAACCCAACCAACCGCGCAGCCTCATGCGCATCACTGCACAGTGGAAAGGCCACGCGGAACGGCAAGCGCTGATGCTCGGACCGACACTTCCGGAAAAGGCCAACACCAATTCAGTGGCCTCGGATAAAGAGGCTGCGACGAACAGTTCGCCCACCGAAAGTGAACCATCGTTCTCCAACCCGGCGGCCAAGAACTGACCTATGACCACCGTTACTGAACGCGAGCAACGCACCCTCCGCATCGCCGGCATTGGGATTCTCCTTTATCTCACTCTGTTCTTTGGGGCCAAGCTCATCAAGGGAGCGAGCAGCCTGCGAGCCGCCTACGATCAGCAGGTTCGGGCTGCCCAAACCCTGCGGAGCGAGGTGCAAACCTACGAAGTGCGGGCCCTGCGACTCCAGCGGTTGATGGAACGGCTCCAGCTCGAGCCCGGTAAGGTGGCCACCAATTCCATCATTGCCCAAACCAGTGCCGCACTCCAACAGGCGGCCGTGGCCGGCGGACTCCAGATTGGTTCGATACGGGAGTCGGTCGCTCGTTCTTCGGAGCGCGAGTTGGGCACGATTCAGCTGGATGCCACCGGTCTGCCGGTCTCGATCATGAACTTTCTAGCCCGCTTAGAGCATCTCGGATTTCCGGTGATTGTGGATGCGGTGCAACTCAGCTCGGAGCCGCGGGGACCGGGAATGCTCAAGGCTCATTTTAGCCTCATCATACTGGATTTCGAACAATGGAAACCCCGTAAAGCACCTCATGCCTAATCGCCTCGACTCTCTCCTGCGTAAGCTTTGCTTTGGCCTGGTCGCTGGGCTGCTGCTGCGATTGGCCCTGGCGGTGTTCCGCCCGAATCCCTTGGCGCATCTGGCCATTCCAAAGGTTCCTACCTTGGCGGCAGCCGCCCTAACCGTGGTGGAAAAGATTCTACCGCCGACATTGCCGGCCACCAATGCGACGGCCGCCAGCAACGTGACAAACAAGAGTCTCACGAACGCTGCCGGAGCGACCAACTTAGCCAACTTGGTCAGCAATGGTCCCAGTCTGACAACGAATAACGGCCCAAACGCGAGGACAGGGACTAATACCGCGGCGCTCAGAAAGGGCAACGCCAGCGTCACTAAGACCAACGTAGTGGCGCCCGATATGAATTCTGGAATGCGCATGAACGAAATGTCCGGCCGCGCCGCCAAACCTCCCGCCCCGTTGGATCCGTTGGTCCAAGCCCGAATCGAAAGAATCATCCAAAGTGAAATCCTCGGTCCTGTTCAACGACCGCTGCCGATGGCCTTGCTTGGTATTGCCGGACCGGACGTCTTTCTTCGCGCGCCCAACGGACAATCCGGCCTGGTCCGGATCGGCGGTAATGTGGGAGGAATCAAGCTGCTTCAGATCGGCACCAATCGCGTGCTCGTTGAAGAAGCGGGTGTGAAGAAAGATCTGACCATTTTTGACGGTTCTGGCAGTGAAAGTTTTCTAGTCCCCTAGTGCAAATTTGAGCCATGAAATCCACTTCACCCTCCGCCCGGGCAGCTCTCATCCGAACCGCGTTTGTCATTGCCCAAATCGGCACGGCCGCGTGCCTTCCAGCTTTAGCTCAAAACGCGCCGCCAAAATCGCCGGCAACCAATGCAGCACCCGCCGTAGCGAGCACCAACTCCCTAGCGGCGACGGCTGCGATATCCACGAATGCGCCCGCTACCACCGACGGCATTCAGTTGAGCTTCCAGGGAGCCAACATCGACATGATCGTTCAGTGGCTTTCCCAGACCACCGGCAAGAGTGTCTTGAAGCACCCGCAGGCCCAGTGTCAGTTGACGATTGTGGGGACCAAGAAGGTTTCGCCCCGCGAGGCGATCAGTTTGGTGTATCGCGCGCTTTCTTTGGAAGGGTTCACCGCGATTGAATCCGGCAATTCGATACTCATCGTGCCTGAAGGAAAAGAGCCGAAGCTGGGGCCGGAACTGGTGGATCCTGCGCGGTCGGATATTCCAGTGGGACACCAGCGATTGGTAAAAATCTTCCCGCTCAAGATGGCTGCAGCAGCGGATATTCGGGACAAGATCAAACCCCTCCTGTCCGACAAGGCGTCGCTGGAAATTAATGATCGGGCCAATCAGCTCATTATCACTGATTACACCGATGGACTGAATCTGGCCTCCGACTTGATCAAGGCGCTGGATACCGACCAACCCGGCGATCGCATCGTGCGCGTGATACCTCTCAAGCACGTGAGCGCTCAGGAACTGGTTAAGGAAATAGGCCCCTTGTATCAGAAAATCGGTGGCAAAAACGCTGGCGACTCGGCCGAGGTATCGGCGAATGAGCGATCTAACTCCCTGATTGTTCTGTCGAGCGAGGTCAACTACCGGGCCATCGAAAAGGTCGTGCGGATTTTGGATACCGACGATGCCCAGGAGAAGTCGATGCGGGCGTTCCCGCTAAAAAACGCGGATGCCGAAGATGTTGCCAAGCAAATCAAAGAACTGCTCCAGAACAAGGACAGTTCCAACCGTTATCCGTTCTATAGCTTTTCATCCTCTGAATCCTCCGAACGCGGCGGCAAGAAGGCCAGCGTTGTAGCCGATCGCCGCCGCAATACCGTGATTGTTCAGGCGCCGCCGGCCGAGCTTGTGGGACTGGCCAAGATGATCGAGGCGTTGGATGAACCCGTTGAAGGAGAAAGTCTCGCGCCGCACATTTTCTCCCTCAAATACATTAGCGCCGTAGATGTCGAGGACGTGCTGAATGAACTGTTCCTAAAAAAACAGCAGCAGCAGCGGCAATACTACTCTTTTGATGAACCGCCGCTCGAGGCTGACCGCAATGTGGGCCGTCTCTATGGCAAAGTGCGGATTACCAGTGAGCCCTATTCCAACACGATGATTGTGACCTCCAATTCCAAGGAGAGTCTGGCAGCGGTGGTAGATGTGTTGAAGCGGCTCGACGTGCCCTCGCAAGCTGGCGAAAGCACACTCCGAGTTGTGCTGAAGTTCGCCAAGGCTTCGACGGTGGCAAACAGTCTCAACGTGCTTTTCGCCAAGGGCGGATCGCCACCGCTTCGCCCCGGTAATACCAACCCTCAACAAAATCCTAACCAGCAAAACCAGCAGCAAAACCAAGGGGGTCCCAGTTCGGACAATTCTTTTCAGTTGGAACAGGAAAACGAGGATGAGGGTTATTTCCCGTGGTTGGGTGGCCAGCCGGAGAATACCCGCGGCGCCGACGGACGAGCCTCCGCCCGCCAGGTGAGCGATCTTGTCGGCCGGGTGCGGGCGGTGCCCGATCTCCGGAGCAACTCACTGCTGCTTTCAGCCAACGTGCATCTGCTGCCCCAGCTCATTAAACTCATCGATGATCTGGATGCGCCAACCCCGCAGGTATTGATCGAAGCCCGCATCGTCGAGGTGTCGAGCGACTTCCTCGATAAGCTCGGAGTTCGCTGGTCGCCGGACGGAAAGAAAGTGTTCACAGCGGATGACTACGACAATTCGCTGGTGGCCGGCACGACCACGAAATACGCCAAGGGTTTCGGCGGCCCGACCGCGATCAACTCCGGCGGTGGCGCAAGCATTGCGGCCGCTATTACCTCCCTGCGTTCCGGGGTGATCGACAGCAGCGTCAGCATCGACTTCCTCATTCAGTTCCTCCGGAAGAACGTCAACGCAACGGTGCTCGCCGAGCCACAGATTAACGTCCGGGACAACGAAACCGCGAAGCTCTTCGTAGGATCGCAGGTGCCCTTTCTCAAGGACAGTCAGTCCACCCCGACCGGCTCGCTCAACCAATCGTTCTCCTACAAGGACGTGGGAGTCATTCTCGAGGTTGTCCCCCATGTGAACAAGGATGGTGACGTTAGTCTGAAGATCCGCACCGAGTCTTCGACCGTCGCGCCCACGCAGTCGATTGCTGGCGGAGTGACCCTCGACACTCGCAATTTCAAGACTTTCGTGACTGCGCGCAGCGGCGAGACGCTCGTGATCGGTGGCATTATTCAGAAGCAGATGTCCGACACCGTGCGGAAGGTACCAGTCTTGGGCAGCATTCCCGGTCTCGGTTGGGCCTTCAAAAAGAAAGACAAGTCCATCCAAGAAGTGGAGCTGCTGGTCTTCTTGAAAACGACCGTGGTGACGAACACGAAGGAAGCTCGCGCGATGACCGATGAAGTGGACCGACGGATGCCTCTCATCCAGAAAATGAATGAAGACGAGGCGCGAAAAACTGGCACAAACTCAGGAAAGAAAACGATTCCGCCTGCCAAGACCAAGCCCTGATTGGTAGGTGGTGTGAGAGCTTGTGAACAGGCAAACCGAAGATGGGTAGATCCATTATCCATTAGCGTCACGACTTGGTCGGAATTTGCTTTTTGCCGCTCTGTGATGAGGAGAGTTGGTTTTTGGCGGGAATAGGAGCGAGAGTCGTAAGCCTGCCGCTCGGCCTTGTTAGGGGCTCTTTGGTGCGGGTCGGCTACCTCTAGGGAGGCTTCGGCGCCAACTATCACCCGCATTGATCGCTGCCAAGAGGGACCCTGCAGACGGTCCGAGTTTGCCAAGCCATTCGGATGAGGTCGCGCCATTAGCGCGAGGGTAGGCGCTCCTGGAGGAGGACTCTCTGACTGTAGCACAATGACATCCGAGGTAGGAACCGATCTCCGAGCGGTCCGTCCCAGTGGTACTGGCCCTGTGGTACTGGCCGTCGAGAGTGCTTGCCAGGGAGAGTGGCGCTTTCGGAGGGTTGTCCTTGATCCGGGTT
>Ga0114972_10003204_pt1 | contig 12269 bp, 10 predicted proteins | sample M_140807_EF_Meta_FD_87354 | JGI IMG/M metagenome (GOLD analysis project Ga0114972, IMG submission 87354) | Freshwater microbial communities from Lake Montjoie, Canada to study carbon cycling - M_140807_EF_MetaG | ecosystem: Environmental > Aquatic > Freshwater > Lake | place: Lake Montjoie... | reverse complement strand
GCCGATTCGCCGACGATTGTTGCCCTGCGAAAGTCCAACATCGATGGCCTCTTGCGCTTGCTGCCAGAGGAAGGCTCGACTGACCATAGCCAGTTGCTGATGCGTGCTGAAGTCTATCGACAAATCGGTGAGTTCGATAAGGCGCTCGCGATTCTGGTTCGCCCCTACCCGGATGAACTGAATGGCGCAATCTCGCGCCTTTCGTCGCTCTGCCGAGAAAAGGACTCGATGCTCAGAACGCTTTGAGCCAGATAAACCAGTGGTGGGATTACCGTAGTATGAAGGAGTACGAACAGGATCATGTCAATGCGCCCAGCGCAGCCTGTTATGACTGCGTTAAACTGCCCCTGATGTTATCTGCGCGACGTCCCCCCACCTTCAGTAGCGTTTGGGTTTAGAGCTTTCCGGTCATTGTAAGGGCCTTTTCGGCCATCTGTTCTGCGTAAGAGGCGGGCGTCAGCCCGCCGAGTGCTCGTTTGGGTCGCTCTTCGTTATATTCCCGCCGCCAGTTCTCGATCACCACCCGTGCGTGCGGCAGGCTGGTGAACCAGTGTTCGTTCAGACACTCGTCCCGCAGCCTGCCGTTGAACGACTCGATATAGGCGTCTGATTGGGTTTGCCCGGCTCGATCAGCTTCAGCGTCACGCGGTTGCGATAGGCCCAGTTGAGCATCGCCTTGCCCGTAAACTCAGCCCCGTTATCCGATCGGATAATCGAGGGCGCGCCGCGTTGAGCACAGACCTGGTCCAGGATCCGCGTGAGACGGTCGCCACTGATGCTGTGCTCGGCCACGACCGCCACGGCCTCGTGCGTCGCATCGTCGACCACCGTCAGAGACTTAATCGATCGACCCGACGCCACACGATCAAACACAAAATCCATCGACCAGACTTCATTGGCTGATCCAGGGCGAGCCAGTGGTTGCCGGTCACCAACCGGGATCTTCTTGCGACGCCGGCGCCTGACTTGCAGCCGCTCCACCGCATAAAGTCGATCTACGCGCTTATGGTTGACCACATGGCCGGCCTGCCGCAGCTTCAAATAGATCATGCCGGCGCCATAACGCTTATGTCGCTGGGCAAGACTTACGATCTGTTCACGCAGCGCCACGTTGCGGTCTGCTCTGGGCTGGTACCGCAACGAACTCGCGCTGATGCGCGCTACGGCCAAGCAGCGTCGCTGAGAGAGACCCTTCGTCTGCATCCACCGCACCAGCTCCCGACGAAGCGGTGCGGCTACCATTTTTTTCTAAGCGCCTCTTTGACCACCTCGTTCTCGAGCATGGTCTCGGCCAGCAGCTTCTTCAGCCGTGCGTTCTCCGCCTCAAGGCTCTTCAAGCGCTTGGCGTCAGGAACATCCATCCCGCCAAACTTGCTACGCCAGAGGTAATAACTGGCCTCAGAGAAGCCGTGCTTGCGGCACAGCTCCTTGATAGCTAGGCCCGCATCGGCCTCGTGCAGAAAACCGATGATCTGCTCTTCCGAGAATCTCTTCTTCACGTCCAACCTCCATCCCGGGGCTAGACTCTAAACCGGACTGCTACTCAGAAGTGGGGGGACGTCGCAAACACGGCTTCAAGCGCTGGATGTATCCCGCGCACACCGGCGACGACATTGGCGGGCCAGTCGAAATTGGTAGGGGTTTTTCAGCGCTAGGTAAACGCCACTTACGTCGACCCGGCCTATATCGCCATGGTCCGCACTGCGTAAAACCAACATCCCAGCCACCGGGAACTTGGACTCGCTGGACGACGACTCAACCAATATCCGCTATCGAATCCACATAACGCAATCCGCCACTGGCCAGTCCGGAGCGCAGATTGTAAAGGTCAAGACTCAGTTCGCCTGCGGCCAAGCGCACACGTTTTTCCTCTTCGTTAGCGACACGCGCAAGGCTTGCCTCCAAAACCTGATCAGCAGCTGTTCGTGGAACAATCACAACGCCATCATCATCTGCAACCACAACATCACCGGCATTCACCAGGATGCCAGCACAAACAATGGGTGTGTTCACAGACCCCACGGTAGCCTTCACGGTCCCTTGCGCAGAAACTGCCTTGCTCCAAACCGGAAACTGCATCTTCGTAAGATCACGTATGTCGCGACAACCAGCGTCGATGACAAGACCTACGACACCAAGGGCTCTGAAGGATGTCGCCAGAAGATCACCAAAAAACCCATCTGTGGACGGACCACTGACGGCGGCAATGACAATATCGCCGGGCTTAACCAGCTCGGCTGCAACATGCAGCATCCAGTTGTCACCGGGATGCAGCAACACCGTGACTGCACTACCTGAAATACGGGCACCGGCATAGATGGGCCTCATATAGGCCTGCAGCAAACCCAACCGCCCTTGGGCCTCATGAACAGTAGCAACTCCGAGCTCCCCAAGGGCTCTGACAGTGGCTGACTGAGCCCGTTCAATGTTTCGAATTGCTAGGTTTCTTATCATCACCAGTCCCCAGTTCCATATTGAGTAAATAGGTAGTACTTTGATTAAAGCGCCCGTGTCTCACCGGAAAAAAAGACGCTGTGCACATGAAAAAAATTGACAAAGATCAATCGACTAACGCCCCAACTCATGAGGAGCAGATCCTCAAAAAGCTGCTACTGACACGCTTCAGCATGCGGCAGTTGGTTGCATACATCACCGTGTATGAATACAGGAACATCCAAGCAGCTGCGCTTGATCTTTATCTTGATCACTCAACGGTCTCCAAGAGCATCTCAGAGATCGAAGCCACTCTGAACATGAAACTCTTTTTGCGGCATACACGCGGAGTCACCCCTACCGATGCCGCTGATGTTTTTTACCGGCACTCAAAGCAGATCGCCAACCAATGTGCACGAACTGCAGCCGAACTGTCGCGCATCACCAGCGGTGCGACCAAACATGTTGTTATAGGTTGCGCGTCCTATCTGGACACCATAGCAGTCAACGCTATCTCGCACTTCAAGCTCCAACATGAAAGCAAGCTTGTGGTCCGCCTGCTATTTGGACATACCGGCGACCTGCTCCGACGGCTCAAGCTCGATGAGATAGACCTGGTCATCTGTCGGCTGGGTACACATGCAGAGCAGCCGGAAATTTACGCTGAGAAAGTTTATGACGTCGGTGACGTCATCGTCGTAAGAGCAGATCATCCTTGCGCGAGCCAAGCAGAGACCAGGTTAAACAAGTTGATCGAGTACCCTTGGATTCTGCCGCCGCCGAACAATCCATTCCGAAGCTATCTCGAATCGATGTTCAATCAAGAAGGGCTTCCGCTGCCAATAAACGTTTTCGAGATTGCATCTAGCTACGCTGCACGCGGGATACTTCTAAGTCATCCCAATGTCGTCTGCTCAATGGCATCCAAGAGCGTTGCTGCTGATCTTCAGCAGGGATCTCTGGTTAAACTGAATCTGCCAATCAAACTCAATCCGCCTCCAGTCGGCGTTCTGTATAGACGCAGCGCAGCAATGGATGCCTATGCAGACAGCCTCATCTTGTCGCTGCGTGAAACAGCCATCGATAAGTAACAGCTACAAGCCTCAGAGCTTGAACAACTTTCTGGCGTTATGTTCCAGGATGTTTTCTTTTTCCTGATCAGACAGCCAATCTATAGACCGGATTTTGGGCACAATGTGATCAAAAGTGCAGCACGTTTCAGGGTCGATGGCTGAGCCAACACCAGGACACTCCGCTCCGTAAAGCACTTGGTCGACGCCGACCGTCTTGATCAGCAACTCAAGTGCGTCCTTCGTATAGAGCACAGTGTCGTAATAGAGCCTACGCATACGATCGCGAAACCTGCCACGAACATCCCGAACGGACGCTGCGTCAAACCGACCTAGCTGGTAGGGCATTGCACCGCCACCATGTGAGATGAGCACCTTTAATGAAGGGAAATCATCCAGCACAGATGAATTGACCAGACCATAAACCGCAGTAGTCTCTTCATTGATGAAGTGCAAAGTGTACGGCTCACGTTCAGGCTCCCGGGAACCCGTTGCATGTACGTGAGCCACGACGTCGAGCTCCACCAGTTTTTCGTATAGCGGGTACCAATAAGGGTCACCCAACGGTGGTGCCTTGACTCCACCGTTCTCGCCCGGATCTGGGTTGAGCACTACGCCCTTAAAGCCTAGCGTCTTTACGCAGCGCTCCAACTCCTCAAAGGTCGATTCAATCGGCACTCCAAGTCCTTGGGGTAATCCGCCGATACCGAAAAACCTACCAGGCATCAGCACACAACTGCGATGAATCAAGTCATTGGTCACAGCAGTCCAGCGATGGACAATTTTTGCGGGCTTTTCAGAGTGCATCATCTGAAAGGGCCGAGGGGATATCAACTGCACATCGATCTGGCATTGCTTCATATGGTCGAGGTGACCAACAGGCGCCATCTCCTTGGCATTCCACGCCGCAAGAATATCTTCATCGGACAGCGTCAGACCGCCACCATGGCTGCCCCGGTGAGAAACCAAGCCGGCCTTATAAGCCCAATAGGCCTTTGGTCCAGAAACATGTGCGTGACAATCTATTATCATGGTGTCTCACACGCCGTTGCGAGGTCCTTATTGCTGCGATTCATTTCAGAGCTCCTGGCAATCACATTTTGTGATCACGAACGCAGACACTCTCTTGGAGGTCATAGCCGGGCTGACGAACCAGCGTGAATTGCGTACTCCAAGGCTTGGAGAATGTTTCAGGGTCGTTAATTGTGATTTCGCCTTTGATACGGTCTGGACCGTCGAGCGTGTATCGCTCCTGAACTTTCAGCTTCTCGCTGTGTGGCAAGCCTGCGTAGTCCAACCATGTCCTGTCGTTCTGGCCGATCGTCTCGATCACCAGGGTGCTACCGTCCCAATGACCTGCCGAATAACCTAACCACAACGCATCGAGGGAATCGTCCACTATGGGTAGCGGCTTGCGCAGGCTGACAATCCGGAAGGTGTGGTTAGTTTCATAGACCAGATTCACCCGGTCCTTGTCCTGAGCAATCAGCATCGGATAAGGCGCGTAGGTGATACGCGGCACACCCTGTATCCAGCAATTGGCAACCGGATCGCTCTTCGGGTTTGCCCTGAGCGCCGCCTGATTTGCCCTGTATTTGGCCTTGGCCGCTGGAAGTAGCGGCGGCTCCTTGCCATCACTAGTCTTCAGCACTCTTATCGGAGCAGGCATCGCCCATTTTCCGTTCAGGTTTGGTGTACCTGGCTGAGGTCGCTGTGCGACCGGCAGGTGATCCCACACACCGGCGTCTGCAGCACCAGCACTAGCCGAGAAAATTGCTACTGCAACTGCTAAAAGCACGGGTCTAAATACTGATTTCATTTGATGATCACCTTGCCGTCCGAACTCATTTCAACGTTACGATTGTTCTCTTCGCAGGAATACTCAGTGATCCCGTCCGCACCCTGTGTAGCTGCCATGTCCGAGCGAAAGGGCCAACGACGGATCACTGTAAATGGCCTGGTAAAATGGTCTGGATCTTCAATAGTTATGCGCACTACAAGGTCGGTATATCCCTGCGGTGTCTTCCGCTTTTCAAAACGTTCGGTAACTTTTAACTTGGTACCGTGCGAAGAATGGAAGTCGAGCGGCGTCTTATCGTTGAAGTGTGAAGTCTCAACGACCAAAACGTTTCCATCCCAATGCCCCACCGAATAGCCGAGGAAACTTTGCGGCGTGTCCTTGGGTGGTTCCTTGCGATCAAGGTGAATGATGCGCAGGTTGTGGGCAACCTCATGCAGCATCAGCACTTTGCCTGGCAAGTACGCAAAACGTACTGGGTAAGGCGCAAAACTCAGGCGCGGAACGCCGTGGGGGAAGCACTGACTGGCCGCATCAGTCAAGACCGCACCGTTATTCTCAGCATCAATCAACTGCTGAGTCCTTTTGGCCTCCTCCGGAGTAAAGGGGGCCGCCTCGCCAGTTTCCTGAATGAGATTGATGCTGCCACCGGGCACTTGCCAGAGACCCGTGAAGTCACGGGGCTCCAAAGGAGGCGGTGTGGGCTCCCACGATTTACGCTGGGCCTGATTTCCACCGGACTGCCTGGCAATCCATTGCTCCGCAGTCAGTGGCGTTGAGCGACCCTTGTTGTCGATGTCGAGTTGAGCCTGCTCAGCCGGCGTGAGCTTGCGCACTGCAGCTTCCTGCGCAGACACAGCAGTCAGGAGGGGCAATGCCACCACGAGTGAAAACAGAAGGCGTCTCATATGATGTTCTCCCGTGAAACAAGCACCACACACCCATTGCAGGGCATGGAACTGCCACCTCTCACTTTGCGGTCACAATGCCTTGCTCATTTGGGACATTGCGGTTGTTCTCTTCACAGGAATACTCGGTGATCCCATCTGACCCAACGGACTTTTCGAGGTCAGAGCGGAAGCCCAATTTGCGGGATATCGAGAACTCTTTATAGAAGTGATCCGGATCATTGATCGTGATCTGCACGGCCATGTTGGTAAGGCCCTCAGGAGTCTTTTCCTTGGTGAAGCGCTCAACCACTTTCAGCCTCGGACCATGCGACGTAACCGAGTCAATGCGTGTGTTCTTGTTGAACAGCGATGTAGTCACGGCAAGCGTGTTGCCTTCCCAACGCCCCGTGGAATAGCCCAGGAACGTGAGCGGCGTTCCTTTGGGGGGTTCTGCCTGATTCATATGGATGATACGGACGTTGTGAGCCACTTCATGCAGCATCAGGATCGTGCCGGGTAAATAGGCAAACCGGATCGGATACCCAGGAGTGATTGTCAGACGAGGCGTCCCATGAGGGAAACATTGACTTGGCGCATCGGTCACAACGTTTCCAGACTCTTCTGCAGCGATCAATCGCTTGGTCGATTCAGCTTCTGCTGCGGTGAATGGCGCCTGATTGCCGTCATCCTGTATCAAGTCCAGGTGGCCGTTGATCATGGCCCATGTGCCACTGAAATCACGCGGATCTGCCGGCGGCGGCGTAGGCTCCCACGAGCGGCGCTGCGCCAGCTGCGCTGGCGTTTGCTGGATGGGTCGATCACCTAGACCAACAGGCGCGATGCGCTTGATTTTGTTGTTGATCGCTTGCTGCTGCTCAAACGAAACAGCTGCAGGCGACTGCTGGGCCGACGCCGTATGCATCAGCACCAGTCCAGCGCCGCTGACGGCAATCCCCAACCAAGGTTTCATGCTCTTCCTCATGGTTAGAACTTGTAATCCACACCCACCCGGAAGACGCGGCCCAAGAAAGTATAGGCATTGCCAAACGAAGTCAGCTGCGAGCCGGCTGCAATCGGATCGTCGGCATTAGTGACGTTTCTGATAGCTGCTGTAACGCTACTGCGATTGCTCCAAGGCAAGGAATACCTATACAGCAAATCTAGGGTGGTAAACGTCCGTGACTCAGTTCCTGCATTGGATGCAGGGTTCGGAACCTGCAGCGTCATGGCCGGCAGAAACCGTACCGACGCGAGCAGTGAATGCGAGCCGCCGGCGAGACCCGCCGTTAGGTTGGCCGTGTAATGCGGCATGGCAACGCCAAAGGTGCTGTCATTGTATTTGCCAACACCGTCAAACAAAACACCGCCCTGCTGCATCAGGTACTGCGTTGTGTACGTTCCGAAAAGCCGCAACGAGTACTGCAGGCCCATGGACTCAAGCTTGTGGTGATACTTAAAGTCGTAATCCAGACCGTTGGTGTGCAGGAAGCCCTGGTTCACATAGGTTGTTGTGAACTGCAGAATGTCATTTCCGGACATGCAACCTGCGGGCCTAGGACCACTTCCGGGCTTCCACTTGCCCGTGACCTCACACACCTCATTGGGGGCGCCAGGATTGAGCACGATGTGTGGATCGGTAATGAATCCGTCGACCAGGTCTGCAGTCAGAATCTGCTGCGCGACCTCACCGGCGATCAGGTTTTTGAACTGAATGTTGAAGTAGTTTAGGTCCGCAGTGAGCTCCTCGGTGACATCCCAAGTGACGCCTACGTTCCAGTTGCGAGATGTCTGAGGCTGGAGCTTGGGATTACCAATCAGCAAGCCTCTGGCGTTGATGGTATCGCCGCCGATAGTCTGCGCGGAGGTACCGCCGGAGGATTGGGCAAACATTGCTGCAGGGCCGGGCGCCTGGAAGGAAGTACCAGCGGATCCGCGGACAAACAGACCCTTGATGGGTGTCCACAGCAAGCCGATTTTCGGATTCAGCTTGCCAAAGCTGCCTGCCCCGGCGTAGCTGGTCTGCTCATTGCGGGCCGCAATCTGAACTTCGAGCGTCTTAAGCGGATACATCACTACTTCAGCAAATTCGGCATTAGTGCTGTTTGAGCCCGAGAAGTCCGACTGCGCGAATGCGCCGTTAAAGCCCCAGAAGCCGATCTGCTTCGAACCCTCATCCCACTGCTGAGAGAAATTCAGTTCGCGTCGCTCCACACCAACGGCCAAGCCCGTTGTACCGCCAGGCATATCCCAGAGCTTGCCGGTGATAACGCCGCTGTAGGTCTTCAAGTCACCCGTGTCATGCGTTGTACGGTTACCAATCAGCCAATTAGTGACTGCGGGGTCGTTATAGGTGGCATCGCCCGGCTTGGCCAGACCGGAATTGGCAAACGGATTCCAGAACAAGCAAGCGTCTACACCACGACGTACGCCAGTCAGGTCGGTGGTTGGCGAATAAGCGCAACGCGGACCGCCATAGCCATTGACAGCCAGTGCCACGCGACTGATGACAGTGTCATGACCGGAAAAATCTGTAGCGTTCCAGGAGTCGCTGAAGCCGACCTGCCAGTCCCAATCTGAACCGCCAAACTTGCCATTGAGGCGACCTGCAACGCGGTAGGTATCCTGACCTGTGCTGCGGATGTCTCCGGAATTACCATCGTCAACCCAAGGCGCCAAGATGCGGCCCTTGTAGAGGTATCCGGCGACATTGGTCTGGCCGTTCAGTGGATGGATAAAGGTCGGGAATGCCTTGGCTGCGGCAATCGCACCCGGGTTGTCTGTAGGTACCAGCGGATACAGAGAAGTGGTTGCAGTAGCCGGCGTCACATAGCCGAACGGGAGCGAGTAGCGGGTACGCGCGAAGCCGATTTCAAAGTCACCGGTGACCGTATCGGAAAATTTGTGCGTGATTGTGGTCATGCCATTGAGGCGCTGCGACTTGGCCTGCAGACCACGGCCCAAAGCGTTATAGAGGCGGCAAGCCGGCGTGCCGGTTGTGTTGACCTCGCCGTTAGCCAATCCGCTCACACCTGCATTGAGCAACGAACTGCCGCAAAGTGGATCAGGTATCGAGGCTACCGTTGCTGAGGGTTGCACGCCGGTCTTATTGCGATACTGGAAGGTGGCGGGGTTGCCAAAGCTCGATGCCAGACCAAACTTCAGGCGTGCACCGTCATAGCGGTCATCGGTGAGCAGAAGTTCGGTGGTTTGATATTCGAGGCCTGCAACAATATTGGTGTTGTCGCTCTGACTGCCCCACAGCAAGCCGAAATTTGTGTCCGGTCGGTCAGCCCTTGTGGCCTGAATCCGCTGAAGCTCGGCCTTGACGTTGAAGCCGGAGAATTTCTTTTTAGTGAGGACGTTCATCACACCGGCAACGGCATCAGCGCCATACAGGGCAGATGACCCATCTGTAAGCACCTCAACACGATCAATCATGATCGATGGCGCAAGGTTGTTGACGTCCACGTAGCCGAAACCGCCGTCGGCAATCTGGCGGCCGCCATTGAGCAACACCAACGATGCGCCGGCACCGAGGCCGCGCAGGTTAACGGTAGTTGTTGGAGAGTTGCCTGCGTTGACGCCGCCACCCTGAGTGGTGACGTTGGCCATTGAGCCAACGTTTTGCGGCAGGTCTTTGAGGCTCTCAGCAAATGAGTTTCGCTGGGAGTCGTTCAGCTCCTCACTGCCTACAACGGTCAATGGCTGTGGCCGATCGGCAGGGCGCTTGATAAAGGAGCCGGTAACAACGACCTCTTGCAGACCATCGTCAGCCCGGGACGCGGTTGGGGCCGCCGCCTGCGCCAACACCACTAAAGGCGTGAACACACTGGCCGCCAAGGCCAAAGTGACAGCACTTGCTACTAACCTGTTGCAGCGAAAATCAGTCATAGCGCCCCCCAGTTTGCCCAGACGTCAGATGGTCCCGTGCTCTTTAAAGAGCATCGTTCTATGAGTTTCAGCAGACCGAGTCTTGCAAACCACACTTCGGCAGCGGTATGGAACCTGAAGTATTCGTCGTGGTGTTTCACCCATAATGGCCACGGCGGCCACTCCATCCGGCACTGCTACTTCAAATGAAGGTTGAAGAGCTTTATGGCGTTAGTACGTCCGATCTTGTGGCGCTGCTCGGCACTGACGACGTCGCTGGCGTCATACCAAGTCGCTGCGTCTTCCATCGTTTCGAACGGGTAGTCCGCACAAAAATAGACCCTGTTCTCGTCAAGGACATCAAGCGTGCAGCGGAACGCCGGATCGTCGAAATTGCCGCTCGTCGTGATGTGAAAATGATCCCGGAAGTAGTCGCCAAGGGGACGCTTTCCCCGGTAGCCGCGCGGCGAGAACCGCATGCGGGCATCCATGCGCCACAGCCCGAAGGGAATGTTCTCGCCCAAGTGACCTATGCAGATGCGCAGGTTGGGGTAGTCGTCAAAGAGACCCGAGCCACACAGCCGCAGGGAATGGATCGACGTTTCAACAGCAAACCCCCACGGAGAACTCATCAGCCAAGGATGGCCGGCATAGCCCTTGGCCTGCGACGGGATCTGCATGCGCGGATGCAGGTAGAAAGGCACATCTAGCCGGGAGACTGTCGCCCAAAAGCTTCGGTATTCCGGCAGGTCGTAGTATTTGGCGTTGTCTTCAGTACCGACCTGCTGGAACCCATTCACCAGCGCGCCCTTGAAACCATACTCTTTGACGCATCGCTCTAACTCCCTTGCAGCCACATCGGGGTCGTGCATCGGCAGCGCTGCCAAGCCAGCATACCGATTGGGGTGTTTAGCTGCGGCGTCGGCCATCGCTTCATTGGCTTTCCTGGCGATCTGTAATGCCTCTTCGGGGTCAAGAATGCCCTGTAGCCCGGGTGCGTTCAGGGAGAGCAGCGCAAACTCGATGCCCGCTGCATCCATATGCCCGAGACGCTCCGAATCCAGATCAAGCAGCCTTCTGGTGAAGTCGTCCCAGACGCCTGAATCACCGGCAAAACTGCGCGAGTGCTCGAGCGTGTCTTCGATTGCAAAATGCTCTTCAAAAGCAATTTTCCCTTCCATCTCTACTCTCCAGTGAGGTCGTAGTAGGCATCCAATGCAGCGGGCGATGATCAATCTGATACCCCGTCATAACAATGGCGTTTTCCCCACGACGCAGTTCCAAACCTGCACATTGCGCTCAGTTGGCAGTCGCTAGACTCGAACCCCTAAGCCATGCCACAAGCTCAGCGCATCTACCGTGCGCCTTGGGCCACCAAAGGCTAGATTTGCCTTATAAGAGCTAAAAAAGGGGCCGACATGAGCACAGTTCCGCCATCACACGAACTGTTACGAAACTGGCCAATTCTGTTGGTCGCCTTCGTCCTGGTGTTTCTCGCCTTCGGCATTCCAACCTACTCGCTGCCGTTCATGTACGGACCGGCAATGAGAGAGTTCGGCTGGTCCAACGCGGAGGTCAACCTGCTGTCAACGGCTAAGTTCGTGATTGGTGCAGCCGCAGCGCTCGGCATGGGCATCCTCGTCGATCGCCTGGGCGGCAGACTCGCCGTACTGATCGGCACAGCAACCGGTGGTGTCGCCATGGCACTGTTCCTGTTTGCCACCAACCTGCCCATCTACTACCTGGCAGGTGCCATGCTGGGCTTTTCTGCGTCATCCATCGTTGCAGCGATGAAGGTCATCATCTCAAGGCTTTACACGCTGCACCAAGGTGCCGCGTTGGGCATCGTGCTCACAGCAACCAGTACCGGCGGTGTAGTCATGCCGTGGATCTGGGCCCCGCTGCTGCATGCCGGTTGGAACTGGCGCACTATCATTGCCCTGATGAGTATCGGGCCGTTTCTGATCGCGGTGCCTCTGTGGATTATCTTCGTGGCAAAGAGCAAGCATTTGGGCCCAGCCATCAATGCGCCGGCTGTACTCAAGAGCAATCTCACCACTGGCCAGCACTTCAAGCTGATCAGCCAAGACACCAACTTCTGGATGATTGCGCTCGGTATCTTTCTGGTATCCGGCGTCGATCAAGCCGTCCAGCAGAACACCGTGCAGTTCTTGAATACCAACAAGGGCATGAACATCGACAAGATTG